>Ga0111184_1082_pt1 | contig 12186 bp, 2 predicted proteins | sample DeeMarSWOR324_28_FD_80241 | JGI IMG/M metagenome (GOLD analysis project Ga0111184, IMG submission 80241) | Omnitrophica WOR_2 bacterium SM23_72 | reverse complement strand
CCCCTGCCGCATGAATCGAGGCATGGCGGTTCAGGCCTTCCAGTACTAAAGCCGTATCCATCAATCGGCTCACCTGGGGATCATTCTTGTAAAGGTTCTTTAGCTCTGTCTCGCTTTCCAAGGCGTCTTTCAAATTCAGGGATGGATCCGGCGGAATCATCTTGGCAATGCGGTCCACTTCCGCGTAACTCATGCCCATGACCCTTCCTACGTCCCTGACAACAGCGCGCGCCTGCATGGTGCCGAAGGTGATAATCTGTGCTACGTTCTCCTGGCCGTATTTCCTAGTCACATAATCGATAACCTCCTGCCTTCTCTCATAGCAAAAATCTATGTCTATATCCGGCAGGCTCAGGCGCTCGGGGTTGAGAAATCTCTCAAAAAGGAGCCCGTATTTTAAAGGATCCAGGTCAGTTATTCCCAACAGGAAACTTACCAGGCTCCCTGCAGCTGAACCGCGGCCAGGCCCCACAGGGATCCCGTGTGTCTTTGCATAATGGATAAAGTCCCAGACAATCAAAAAGTAGCTTACAAAACCCATATCCTGGATGATCTTTAATTCGTGCTCCAGACGTTCTTTAACCTCAGGGATTATCTCCTTAAACCGCCTCGATAAACCTTCCTCACACAGATGTCTTAAGAAATCCTCTTTGCTTAAGCCACGTGGCGCCTCATATTTAGGCAGGTGTACCCGGGAAAAATCCAGTTCCAGATTACAGCGGCTGGCGATCTCTAAGGTGTTTTGGATGGCTTGCGGTATGTCGGAAAAGATCTTCTTCATTTCATCGGGAGAACGAAAATAGAATTCATCTGTCTGGAAGCGCAACCTGTTGGGATCATCCAGTGTCGTCTGTGTCTGAATACACAGAAGCGCTTCGTGGCTGGCAGCCCTATCACGCGTCAAATAATGTACGTCATTGGTGGCAACCAGCGGCAGGTTGAGCTCTTTGGATAATTTTACCAGACCGTCGTTGACGATTTTTTGCTCGGGGATGGAATTGGCCTGGACCTCTAAGTAAAAATTGTCTTTGCCGAGAATCTGCGCGTATTCATCGGCAACCTTAAGGGCATCGTTGAACCGCTTCTGCTGTAAACAAACAGGGATTTCACCTTTAAGGCATGCGGAGAGTCCGATGAGACCCTGGGCATGGATGCTCAAGGTCTCTTTATCGATACGCGGACGGTAATAAAATCCCTCGAGATAACCGATGGAAACCAGCTTCATCAGATTCTGGTAGCCCGTTTCATCCCGGGCCAATAGGATCAAATGGTAACTGGCCTCATCAATCCCCCCTGTATTCTTATCTAGTCTGCTTCCTGGTGCCACGTAAATCTCGCAACCAATGATAGGCTTGATGCCGGCCTTCTGGGCTTCCAGATAAAACTCAATAGCTCCGAACATGTTGCAATCCATCTTATACTGCGAAGCTAGATGAAGAGTTTCTTGAATACGGCAGGCGCCATCTAAAAGGCTGTTTTGGGTGTGTAGATGCAGATGAATGAATTCGCTGCGGGGCATTGTTATTGAGGTTAAATGAGGTTAATGGAGGTTAAATGAGGTAATGGAGGTTGCGTTTTAAAAAAGTAACCTCAGATAACCTCATACAACATCAGATAACCTCATTTAACTTTAAAATCACTCCCACTCGATCGTTGCAGGTGGTTTAGATGAGATATCGTAAACAACGCGGTTGACGCCTTTGACTTCGTTGATGATTCGGTTGGCCATCTTTTCCAGGACTTCAAAGGGGAGCCTGACCCAGTCTGCTGTCATTCCGTCAAGGCTCATGACGCAGCGAAGGGCCACCACATTTTCATAGGTCCGGTCGTCTCCCATAATCCCCACGCTTTTGATGGGAAGCAATATGGCAAATGACTGCCAGATCTGTTCATAGAGATGGGCGTTTCTAATCTCTTCAATGACGCGCCGGTCAACTTCTCTAAGGATATTCAATCTTTCCGTGTTGACCTCACCGATGATGCGTATAGCTAAACCCGGCCCGGGAAAACGACTGCTGGGCGCGCCACCCGGAGATACCGATTCAATGACATCAGGATAAAGAGTCCCCTGAGCGAGGTATTTAACGCCTTTGACCTTTGCCGCCTCCTCTTCAAACACCTTGATGAACTCCTCCCCTATGATCTTACGTTTCTGCTCGGGATCCTGAATGCCCTTTAGACGGATCAGGAATCTCTTGCTGCGATCCACATAATCGAGGTTGAGATGATACATATTACGAAAGACTTTCTTGATCTGTTGCGGCTCATCTTTGCGTAACAGGCCATTGTCTATAAAAATACTCCTTAAGTTTCTTCCCACGGCTTTATGAATCAACAGGGCTGCTACAGAAGAATCCACTCCGCCGCTTAAACCCAAAACCACCTTATCCCTTCTGCCCACGGTCTTTTTAATATTCTCGATGGCATCCTTAATAAAAGACTGCATGGTCCAGCGACCCAGGCACCCGCAGATTCTAAACAAGAAATTAGTAATCATCTGGCTGCCACGCTCTGTGTGCGTTACTTCCGGATGAAACTGGACGCCAAAAAACCTGCGGTTCGAATTGGAGATAGCCGCTGTCGGCGCATTCATGGTGTGGGCGCTGGTTGAAAAACCCAGGGGTAACTTCGTGACGTAATCGCCGTGACTGGCCCAACAGGTAAAATTACCCGGCATATGACTGAAAAGATCGCGATTATTATCAATGAACAGCTCGATTTTTCCGAACTCACGCTCTTTGGTATGCTTGACCCTGCCTCCCAGCATCTTGGTCATGATTTGCATCCCGTAACAGATGCCAAGTATGGGAAGACCCAATTTAAAAATCCCTTTGTCAGGAGTTGGGCTCTTCTTGTCTGCAACCGATGCCGGGCTGCCAGAGAGAATCAAACCCTTGGGCGTCATCTTGGCGATCTCTTTGGCGCTCGTATGATAAGGAATGATCTTAGAGAACACCTTGTTTTCCCGCACTCTCCTGGCAATCAACTGAGTGTACTGCGAACCAAAATCTAAAATGAGTATGGTTTGTCTGGTCATTTGCCCATCCCGACCCTTTGGTCTACTTGAAAGATCTTTCCCTCTGTTTGTATAGAGGGGGCAATGATGATCTCCACATCATGCATCTCTTTTAAATTCTGGGCGCCCAAAGAGCCCATGGAGGTCTTTAAAGCACCCATGAGATTCTGAGAACCGTCATCAACCTTGGCTGGTCCGAATAAAATCTCTTCTAATTTTCCTGTTGTCCCCACATAAATCCTTGTGCCGCGAGGTAAATTCACGTGGGATGTTGCCATTCCCCAGTGGTAACCTTTACCAGGGGCCTCTTTGGCACGGGCAAAACTGGAACCGATCATCACAGCATCAGCTCCGCAGGCAAAGGCCTTGCAGATATCACCTCCCCGGTTCATACCGCCGTCCGTAATAATTGGGATATACTTTCCTGACCTCTTATAATAGAAGTCCCTTGCGCTGGCTGCATCCACCGTAGCCGTTACCTGAGGTACGCCGATTCCTAATACTCCCCTGGTCGTACAGGCAGCGCCAGGTCCCACACCGATTAATAAGCCAGCTGCACCTGTTTCCATGAGCTCAACTGTTGTATTGTAGGTCACGCAATTACCCACGATTACCGGCACCTTAGTAGACTTACAGAATTTATAGAGATCCAGACTCTTATAGGACCTGGAGAGGTGCTTGGTGGTTGTGACTGTGGATTGCACTACAAAAGCATCCACCCCGCTTGAAACTGCGATTTTTGCAAACTGTTCAGCATGTGCGGGGATACAGCTAACCACAGCCGTGGCCTTTTTTCTTTTGATCTCGATGATGCGTTTTGAAATCAATTTTTCTTTAATGGGTTTGGTGTATAAAGACTGGATCAATTCAGTGGCTTTTTGGGGAGTGGCCCTGGCGATTTGCCTGAGGACTTCATCCGGATTATCATAGCGGGTTTGCACGCCATCAAGATTCAACACAGCAATGCCACCGAGCCTGGACATCTCCACTGCAAACCCCACATCCACCACGCCATCCATGGCCGCAGCCAAGATGGGAACCTTGAATTTCTTTCTGGCAAATTCAAAAGTTGTATCAACATCATTGGGATCAAGTGTCCTTGAACCCGGCACCAGTGCTACTTCGTCAAAACCATAACACCTGCGTCCGCGCCTGCCTATACCGAGCCATTCTGCCATGTTGTTCTCCTAAATTATTCCCCCGTTAATTCAAGCTCAATAAATTTATCCTGAGCGATGCCAGGGATTTAACTTATTTAATATCAATAGTTTACATCAAATTTGCCAAGCGTTAAAGTTGGGGGAATTTTACAACATTTGCCGAAATTTGTCAACATTTATTTTTTCAAGATCGGGTCTTGTAACTCATTGCTCCCCAAGTGCTATCAAGACCCGGTCTTGACTTAACAAAAAGACGCAGGCTTTCCCCTGCGTCTCTGTCTACTATGAACTATGCCTGCCTGCTGGCAGGCGGGAACTATGAACTAACTTAGCTATATTGAATTTGCAGCCAGCAATGCTACCTTAAACTCTTCGCTTGACTCGCGACATTCTCTTTCCTGTAGTTTGCAGATTTCAGCAAACAGAGTGAGTATTTCTGTCTGGTAATCTTCTAATTTACCTTTTTGCCAGGCAGCAGCAACCAATTCCTGCACGCGTACACCTGAAGGCTCTATACCACGGGAAGCCATCTGGTTCAAGTGTTGGATTTCTTCAGCTAAATTAAAGCTTGCCAAAGCAGAGCTACTCAGCTTAGGAAGCATTAGATTCAGTCCCTCAAAGCTTCCCATAGGCTTAATGGTCATGGGCAGACTACGGAAATCAATGCCGCCGGTATTTATCGGCGAGGAGTCACTCTCCTTATTAATCTCCTCTAATTTTTTTCTTGCAGCACGGTCTAACGCAGGGTCTGCGTGACCAATAAAAGGTTTAAGGTCCCGATGGGTACGAGCCCGACGAATCGCTAATTCATCTTCAGTTGGAACCTCCTGCTGGTACACAAAGCCATCGCGAGTACGAAAAGTCTTTAGAACAGGTGAAGATACAGATACTGGCGCCTGCACCGCTGAGCTGGCAGTAGCTTCTTTAGCCAACGGCATTTCAGTAACCTGGAAAGCAAAGTTACGCAGCCGGACGGAATCACCGACGGATATCTGGCCAGTCTCAACATGATTCTGAAGCATATCCTTATAGGAAGTTAGTACAGCCTCTTCAATTTTAAAAATATCCGCGATTGCCCTGGCAAAAACTAAAGGCATACTATTAATCATCGCTTTATCCGGCTTCGGCATAGACACCGTTATTGCCTTCAGCTCTTTTTTTGTTTCAAGTTTTTTGGATACTGTTTCCATATCTTCCTTTGAAGCTACTATCACAATGTGGGTTAAAGGAATGTGCCCCAGCTTTAACTCATCCAAGACTGAATCCAGGCCTAAAGAAACAATATCTGACTGGCTCCCTATTAGGCTCGTGGTTCTATTAAGCTCGGCCTGGTCTTCTGCCCAAACTGCAACCTTAAAATTGGGGTTTTCTCCTTTGATTCGCTTAAGCGTAGATAACGAACCAGCATTTTCTAAAAGTAAATTTGCCCTTATAGACAAAGCTCCTTTTGCTCTATCTTTAAGATTTTTCAAGGCTTGGATAAAATCACCAAAACCCCAGGAAAAATTACTATAGGCCTTTATATCGCGGGAAATAATTTTATTCATCCTGTAAATATCCTGAATCTCATTTGTCGGCTTTTCAGTCAGATAAAACACCTTGTTGTATTTTGCGGCTGCGGTCTTAGTTACGGGTATGGTTACTTCTGCTAAAGCCTTGTTCACTTGCTCATCGTTAATAAGTTCAACGTTTACGTTATCCCATTCCGTTATTCTCTTTGTTTCACCCAGCTCCCTCTTTGCCTCCCTGTCTAAAAGCAGAAAACTGATTCCCCTGTCTTCATTAAGATAATAGTCATAGGCATAAATGAGGTTAGGGCTATTAATCACTAATCCTAATGGAATGTCCCTTAAGCCTGCCTTTTTCAGAAGCTTGGCCGTATCGTCAATCTCGGAAACCTCGCGCACCATAGACAAAGCCAAGGCAATATTGTCCAACCCCTCGCTTCTTAACTCCTGCATTGCCTGCAAATCCCAGGCAAAAATATTTTCATCAGGATTAAGGTTCTTTTTCATTGCGCGGTTACCAATATCAGGGTTAGGCTCTTTGATTAATTCATAGCGGTCTCCGCCTAATTTTATTTTAAGATAGTCCGACGGCTCTTTGGCAGTTTCAATAATAAACTGCTCCCCCCGCTCTTTAGCTTCCTTTGCCTGCTGTCTCCAGAATTGCTTCAGGTTATCCACATAGAATTTCTTTCCCACTTCCGGTTGGTTGATGTCATATCCGGCAGCAGTCAAAAATCCCTCAATCATCTTTTTTATTTCAATGCTTTTTAATTTATACTCTGCCAGCCTAATAGCCTCATTGGTTTCATTAATTTTAGCGGCCTGTTCAGATATCTCTTTGCCTACATCTTCGCCTTTTTCGGCAATTTCTTTAAGCTGATTAAAAACTGATTCTTGCAACCTAAGTTGTTCGGTTAATTTCACTATATTTTCATGAAGCACCGTATGGGGTTCTGTAATGAATAAAGCGCCTTCCTCACCCATATCATATTCCTCTAAAAGCCGGTAATGAAAAGGAAGGTTAACATGGAATAAAGAGACCGAGCCCTTACTATAAGCAGTCCTGATTTCAGGCTCAGCAGCGTAGTCTATCTGGTCATAAATATTGAAGTGCCTTTGGTCTAAAGCCAATTTTAAAAAAGGAAGCATTTTGATGAGATTTTCCGGCAGGCCTCTTTGTTTATTCACGTCTTTTATGAGCTCATACAGGTCTTTGGCAACTACATCCCTGTCTTCAGGCGCCTTTAATAAACCTAATTCATCATGGCCGTATAAATGGTCAAGTAAATTATAAAGGTCATTGGTAGTCCTATCCATACTCTGAATAGTTATAGAAGCAGAATCAAATCCGTAAATGTAAAGAACTATTGCGCCTGCAGGGTCATCAGCAGGCCAGTTGCCGCAGTAACCTGCAGTAACTGGCTTAAGCCCGCTGGGTATTCTCATTTCCCTGTTCCATTTTTTAGTCTCATTGGCTATGGTAGCGAGCGCGCGCAGGCTCTCGACACTGCGTGAGCTGATGCTCTCAAAATATTTAAGAAACATCTGCCTGTCAAATATTTTCATACCTTGCAGCAAATCATTGCCGCCTGTAGAAGTAAAATCTATGTAATTTAAGATAGAGCGTAGTTCTACGCTCTGTGGCGTTTCAGTCATAATCCCACGCTGCACACGGTCAGAAGTTAACCCTACTTCATCGCAGAGTTTGTTCATCTTAATTACCTGTTCTGCGTCATAAACTATGGGAGCAAAAATCCGTATCCTGTATTTGCCTGTGCCCACAAACTTACCTTCAGCGTTTCTACGCGAACCGATATCCACTACCTTCTTTATTGCTTCTAATTGCATGCGGGTAACCTCAGGATTTGCATTCATAAGCTCGATTCCGCGGCGGCCTAACATTGGGTTCCTATCTACCAAAACCATTGAGCCAAGGACATTGGCGTATTCATCGCTCTTTCGGTCATCAAGCCGGATATAAAAGGCCTTACTTAACTGCCTTTGCATCAATTCAAGTTTTTCCCTTTCCTGCGCAGAAATAACACTCTTAGAAGAACTAATCAGGTTTTCTACTTGTTTAATAATTTCATCCGTCGGTAACGCGTCCTTTTCTTCCGCGTATGTCTTGCAATATTCATCCGATATCTCTATTGCCTTATGTCTGACTTCAGAGTTATTGATGCTCTGAGCCATTACCAGAAGCTCTATTGGTTCTACCATAAGTGGCCTAACAATTGACCTTATACCCCTAGACAAAATATCAATATATCTTTCTTCTCCCAGGATATAGCCCTGAGTAATGTCACCAAACTCTTTGATTAAATTACGTTCCGCGGAAATCTCCGGTCTATATTTGGGATAATTAGGGTTATTTACGTGAGCCCAGTAAAATTCAAGGCCTCTGCTATAAATGCGCCTGCCATCCACAGTAAGAGTAATACTGTTGTTCTCAAGCCCGGCATTAAGATGTTTGATAGAACCTTTATACTCGAGTATTTTACCCAACAGCCTCCGTTCAGAAGCGCTCAATTCTCCTTTGTCTAATTTCTCCAATAAGTTATATATCCTATAACTATCGTATCTTAAGAAACCTTCTCCAGCTCCCTTCATTAATTCCAAAAGCAATTCCAAACGTATCAGGCCAGGCCCATAAAAATCCGGCTTATTGCCAAAGGGGCTGCCTTTCTGGCTGAGCTGCGCAGAGTTGACATTTAAACCTAAAGAGAAACCCTTTGGCAGTATACCCAATAGCCTTGCATTATAATCATTTCCTGCGGGAACCAGTTTATAATCATCTCCCTCCAATATTACGCCGCGCGTTGCATCAATTGTAACCTTCTGACCGTTATAGAACTTATTAATATCGCCTGTTCCGCTTATAGCGATTAAACCGTCTTCTATAGCCACAATCATTGTATGAGAATTTTTTCCTCCTACTGCCGCTACTATTGCCAGGGCAGCGCGCATTATAGCATTCATATCTGGGTCACTTTGCAGAGTAACCATAATTTTCTTTAGTGCCCTATACCAGGTCTCCGGACGATCCTTGTGCACGATAAAGACCTCTCCCTTTGCCGCTCCTCGTGTTTTTGCCGCACACTCGCTATACAATACCTTACCTTCTCGCACTGCGCGCTGGTATTCTTCATCCGGTAATTCATTCCAGTGTTGCTCAATTACATCGGGGTCTTTGAAATTAAATTTGGTCTCTGGCCTTATTTGCGTCTGGAATTTAATTATTTGCATCCGCGGTCTTGCGAACTTGTCTTTGGCAATTCCGTCAGGCTCAGATAGATCTTCTATAAACAAGATATTTCCTTTTTCATCTCTTCTAATTATTAAACCACCTTCTATGTCAGCGAACATTCCGAAGAATTTGCTTAATTCAGCGTCTGCTTGTCCTATCTGAGTAAGTAGTTCTATATCAGTGACTGCTGGTTTGCCTTTTAACTCCTCAGGAAACTCGATGCTGACTATCCCACCCTTACTTATACCGCCTTCTAATTCTAAAACCTTGCCGAATATATTGGGGACATGCATTACATTTCTACTTTCAGGAACCTGTAGTGTCCTAAAAGGATCGATTTCGTCATAACCTACAAATACTGCATCTCCTGTGCCGGTTCCTTCAACCAAAGGATTAGTCTGGCCTTCGGTAATACCGATTTCTATTTCCGGATACCCGGTGCTCCTGTTCACAGTAAAGGACACGTAACCATACTCAGTGTTAGCCTGAACCTGATAAATAGTGCTCATTTCTACATCTTCAGTAAATACGGGTATATTTTTCTCCAGGCGGTATTCAATAGAGCGCTTATTAAATAGCGACCTCTGATTAGACAGCCACTCTTTAATAAATACCTCTAACATCTCATCAGTTACAACCCTGTCTCCTAATTTTGCCTGCGCTTTATTGAGAATATCATACCAGGGAAAAACAGATTTAGATAACTGCTCCCAGGTATAGCCGTAATCTTGCGGTTTTAAGCCCATCTTCTCGAATTCTTTAATCAAAGGCGTAACAAATAAGGTGGTATCCTGCCTTCCGGCGAATGATGCGGTTTCGCTGTCTTCTCCGATAGCAGAACTGCGCACAGCTAAGATTAACTGAAATACTGAACCGCCTGTGCGTTTGGCCAGAAGATTGAGTGCATTTTTTATCTCCCTGACTAATTCCGGATTAATCTGGGCTATCCCCCAGTCTAACTTTGCCTGAAATTTATCGGCGGTTTTTTTTGTAAGCAAGGCTTGCTCTTGCGTGAACCGCTCCTCGTTGATAAAACCTTGCCTAAAGTTTTTAGTTAACGTTTCCATACCGTCTTCTAGCTCTTTAGCAATAGCGTCAAATTCTTTCTTGTACCGGTTGTAGGCAATTAAATCTTCTTTGAAACAAACCCCGGCAGTAGCAAACATAGCAAGCGTTACTTGATGAGGCGCCCACTGCATCATTCCCGTGTATGCTACTTTTCCACCTAATATAGGGGCATCTGGCGCATCAACTTCGTAGTCCAGAACAATGCGCTGCTCTTTAATCAGGTCTAAGTCAGCCAGATGCCTGCCGCTCAGCCTGAAAGAATCTGTCCTATCCTTGTACTTTTCTACCTTTTCCTCTTCCTTCTCCTTTGTGGGGTCAAACTTATCTATAATTACTTCCTGAGGATGGGCACGGGCAATTGCCCTTAAATCAGCTTCTGCTTCTTCAGCAGTTATCTCGCCATAATAGCCAAAGGTCTCTCTTAAGATTTTCGCTGCCCTGCGGCCGTTAAACCCCCTATTGCGCTGCATCATATCAATAAGAAAGTACCGCCTCTCCTGCGCTGTCAATTTGCGCTCATCCCGCTCAATCTCTTTCTTTAAATTAAAAAGGTATATCGCATCTTCTAAACGGTTATTTCCCGTCAGGCTAACTCGGGCTATTTTATTTATAGTCTCTTTTGCCTTCACAGTATCAATCTTTTCATCGCTTATTGCAATCGCTGCTTCAGCAAAAAGACCCATACCTACACGCTTTTGCCCTGCTGCTCCTTCAGCAAATACTGCCTTGCCTAAGACCCGCTTGGTCCCTCCCACTAAAAGATATTCCATAAAATCTTTTTCTATTTTTATGGATTTGCTAGCCTTATCCGCGCTAAAGTGCCTGGCGCCTAAAGTGCCGGGGGCAACCAAAATGACTTTCGCTTTAGCCAGGATATCACTTATCCAGGCATACTCGTCTTTACCTAAATAAGCCTTAAAGAAATTATAAGCCAGAGGAACAACCTTGTTGTATTTGGGAAGATTAATCTTATTTACAGGCACATCCTGCATGGTGGGAAACGAAAGCCGCGTTGAGATAAGCAGGTCTCCATTTTTAGTAACTATGCCGCCGTCAACTTTTTGCGCCCAGATGTATTGGCCGGGGTTATCTTCATCTTCAATAAGGCCGACTTCATCCGTGGCAATGAGTTTCTCAAGCCCGCGCTTATCTACTGACTTAACAACATAACCCCCCTTCTTCTTATCAAAATTATAAACACTTATGGCCTCATCATCAGGCATTGCGACAACAAGTGTCTTTTGCCGGCTAAGCAGGTCCAAAACCTCATCTTCATTTATAGAACTTATAGAACTTGAGGCTTTGGAGCCGGTGTCGGCCTTTATTGCTATGATTTTTTCTAGCAACGTCCATTGTGCGGATGGAAGACGTAAACTACGGGTTTCAGAACGACGGACTATTTCGTTGTATCTCTCGAACGCCTTAACAATAGGTTCCCTTAAAACATCATTTTCTGTTACGGCTGCCAGGGATCTTTCCTTTAATGCATTCCCTACTTCTTTTAGCAACCTCAATTGTGCGGATGGACGAGGTTCGGAACTAAGGACTATTTCGTTGTATTTTTTGAACGCCTTAATAATAGGATCACTTAAAATATCATGTACTGTTATCGGCGAGCCGGCGGCGACTGTTGGCGAACTGATGAATTCCGTGTTATACGCATTACCACCCATCAACTCACCGGTTTTAGGCAGGATTTGCCTGGCACCTGCTAAACCATTACCTGTGTTAATATTCTGTAGAGCCATCCCTCCGCTGAAATAGCTCCTGATGACCTGGCCTGTGGGAGTGTATACGGGTTCTTGGATGTTGTATTCGCCTTCTTGGAAGGACTTTTGGTATTCCTTAAAGTAGGTGGTCTTTGACCAGGGTTCTTGGGAGGTAAGGCCTGATAAATTCAAGGTGTTGATACGTGAGGCATAACCACCGTTCTGTCCCCTGTATCTATCCTTAAACCAACGGGAGAGTATAAGCGAATAATAAACCTGCCTGATATTGGCATAGCGCTTGGAGGAGTTTACTTCTTTGGTGAGTTTAGGGATGATGAGTTCGCGGATGAGTTGGGTTGAGTAATCATTTAAGGCTTTTAGCCTGGGGTCTTTAAAGGAGTAATCCACTAAACTCTGTACTCTAAACTCTGTACTCTTAAGGTAATCCTGCTCCAGCATGACCTTGAGAGTAGCTTTA
>Ga0111184_1065_pt1 | contig 12398 bp, 13 predicted proteins | sample DeeMarSWOR324_28_FD_80241 | JGI IMG/M metagenome (GOLD analysis project Ga0111184, IMG submission 80241) | Omnitrophica WOR_2 bacterium SM23_72 | reverse complement strand
TGGTTGCGGGGGACCGATTTGAACGGCCGACCTCAAGGTTATGCATACTACTACAGTTTTCACTGCTCCGCCACAAATTTTGGCGGATTTGTAGTCTGGACTATATCTTCATCCGAAAAATTCTTACGGATGCCTACCCTTTAGTCTCTACACTTTTCAGTCACAACATGACTGACTTAGCTCGGTATTACCTTGGATTTAACTCAAGGGCTCCACCGAATTTGGCAGGATATCCATCAATCGTTACCGACTGAGGAGCCCATCGGACAACAAATCCCATCGCTCTCGAAACTCTGCCGACCTTGGCCTGCGCTGCCTTTTATCTGTTTCAACAAATGACAGAGTGCTCTGATATTTAGAAAAGACAGATACAGGCATTACATAAAATACGTGCAAGTCAGCGAGATAGATAATCGCGAAATCAAAATCATTTGAGTCATAACGCTGCCGCAACATGTGTCTACGATTTGTCTTGGTTCGACGCACATCAACAACGTAGTAATTCGCTTTAGCGTTAAACCAAGCGCTTTTGACCTGCAGGCGCAAAAGCTTCCCATGGATATCGACTCCTAAATCATAAGCAAGTCGATCCCCTACAGGTTGTAACACCCTGAAACCTCTTTTTAGAAGTTCAGTCGTTACGGCTGATTCCGCAATATCTGCTTTGAGCTTCGTGTCCATTGAGCCTTGCGAGCTACCAGACTGCTCCACCCCGCGAATGTCGTTCGCTATAGCTTGTCCTAAGCTTTCTGTTGTTAAAGAACGGTATTGCTTGATCTGTTGGTTATCTTGTTTATCTCTTGACGCTCACTCCTTAAGAGGGGGCAAGCCCCCTCTTAACGTCCGCCAAAGTTCTTTGGCGGACTGTTCTCCCCCAATCGTGGGGGACATCACTTTTCCCCCACACCCCTTTTATGTTTTTGGCAATAGTCAAAGTTATCTTATTTATGTATCCGCTTTCAGCGGATAATTGCCAAAAACATTCCTGTCCTAAGCTTTAAGTTGTTAAAGAACGATTTACTCTGAACTTTGAACTTACATATTATACCACACTCTCTATTCTTTACCACACTTATCTTTTCTCGGGAATTATCTTGACCGGAATCTCTCCCTTCCTCACCACTCCCATCTTGTCCCTGGCGATTTCTTCCTGGTAAAGCGGATCATGAAGCACGCGCTCCAGCTCCTCCTGCAAAAGCAAATTTTCTCTATTCAGTTCGTTGATCCTCGCCTCTAAGTCCTGATTCTTGTCTTTAAGTTCCTGCAGTTTTGTAAAACCCGGCAGGAAAAGAATCAGCAAGAGAAGCACCAAGCCGAAAAACCAAAATGCCTTTCTTAATATTGGCGACATCTTGCTATTTCCAGAGAGAGCCTGCATACACAGCCTTTTTCCCCAAGGATTCCTCTATTCTTAAAAGTTCGTTATATTTGCAGACCCTGTCTGTGCGTGACAGGGAACCTGTCTTAATCTGCCCGCAACCCGAGGCCACCGCCAAATGGGCAATGGTCGTATCCTCGGTTTCTCCGGAACGATGGGAGATAATCGCTTTGTAGAAACTCTCCTTGGCTATACGGATCGTCTCAAGGGTTTCTGAAAGTGAGCCGATCTGATTGACCTTGACCAGGATAGCATTTCCGATTCCTTGCTCAATCCCTTTCTTGAAAATCTCCGGGTTGGTCACGAAGATATCGTCTCCCACCAGCTGTATGGAGTTGCCAAGCTGCGTTGTCAATTCCTGCCAGCCCGTCCAATCCAACTCTCCTAACCCGTCCTCGATGGACAGGATAGGATATTTCTTGACCCACTCCTGATATATCCCGATCAGACCTTTGGCTTCTTTGGAAGCATTCTCGAATTTATATTTTCCGTCCTTATAAAAAGAGCTGGCAGCACAATCAAGAGCCAGATACACGTCTTTGCCCGGTTTATAGCCTGCTTTTTCAATCGCCTGCAAGATCAGGTCCAGGGCCTCATGATTGGATTCGAGGTTAGGGGCAAAACCTCCTTCATCTCCCACAGAGGTAGCCAGGCCCTTTGATTTCAGGATTGATTTTAAGTTATGAAAAATCTCTGCTGCAAATCTAAGAGCTTCGCGAAAGGTCGGCGCACCCACCGGCATAATCATAAACTCCTGAATATCAAGATTATTATCAGCGTGCAAGCCGCCGTTTAAGATGTTCATCAAAGGAATGGGCAGAATATTCGCTTTTTCGCCACCCAGATATTTATATAAAGGCTCATCTCTTTCAAGGGAGGCAGCCTTGGCAACTGCAAGAGAGACACCCAGGATGGCATTAGCACCGAGCCTTGACTTATTTTCCGTGCCGTCCAGCTCTAAAAGCAGGGAATCGATTTTCTCAAAATTAGGGCTGAGGCCCTCCATTTTGTAACCGATCACGGTATTAACGTTATTGACGGCCTTTAATACGCCCTTACCTAAGTAACGCGCCTTATCCCCATCTCTTAATTCCAAGGCCTCCTTCTCTCCCGTAGAAGCTCCGGAAGGAACAGCCGCCCTTGCCAGGATCCCGTCATCAAGAATCACGTCTACCTCTATGGTAGGATTCCCGCGGGAATCAAGAATCTCGCGTGCCAAAACCTTTTTTATATTTGCCATTTCTCCCCCTCCGTCTTAAGCAAGAAAATAGTATACCACACTTTAAAACATGGTCAATCAAAAAGGATATGGAAAGTATGTTTGTGTTGACAGGGCCTTAAAGATGTGGTATTTTGGAATGGGTAAAATGAAGATAAATAAAAAAAGGATAAAATTATTCATTAAATTTCACTGGATTGCCATCATCGTATCCATCCTGCTTATCATTATCGGCATTTCTTTCGTATTCTTCCTGCGTAATGCCATCAATGCCTGGGCCACCTCGGAATCGTATTTCAAGAAGGCGACACTCGCCCAATACGCCCTTTTCTTTTATGTCCTGATCCTCATCCAAATCATCACCCTGCCGCTGACCGGCATGCTCTGGATATGGATCATGCGCGGCGGCCATATGAGATTCACGCAGATAGGTGCCAAGGCCGTCGAGGGCAAAGAGATCCGTATCCACTGGAATGACGTCATCGGCATGGACGAAGGAAAAGAGGAAGCCATAGAAGTCGTGCGCCTGGTCACGGACCGCGCCAAACTGCAGGCCATCGGCGGCAAGATCTTAAGAGGCATCCTGATGATCGGGCCTCCGGGGTGCGGAAAAACGTATCTGGCCAAGGCCATTGCCACCGAAGCCAACATGCCTTTTATCTCCATGTCCGGCTCTGAATTCATCGAGATGTTCGTAGGCGTAGGCGCCAGCCGTATCCGCAAGCTCTTCAAGCAGGCCAGGCACTTTGCGGAGATCGAAGGCGGCTGCATCATCTTCATTGACGAGCTCGATGCGGTCGGCGCGCAGCGCGCCGTGGACAGGGGGTTTGGCGGCCAGACAGAATCCAACACCACGCTCAATCAGCTTCTTATAGAAATGGACGGCCTGAAGGAAAAGGATTTCAATGTCATTGTCATCGGCGCCACGAACGCACCGGAGAGCTTTTTAGACGCAGCGCTCCTTCGACCGGGGAGATTCGACCGCAAAATCTACGTGCACCTGCCGAACTTAGAGGAACGGGAAAAGCTATTTGACTATTATCTCAAAGACGTCAAGTACGACACGACCATTGACCGCGTGCGGCTGGCGCGATTGACCGTTGGCAACAGCCCAGCGGATATCTCCAATCTTATCCGGGAAGCCGCCCTGATCACGGTTCGTAACAGGAAAGAAACGATATCCATGAGAGAAATCTCCGAAGCGTATGACCGCGTGGAAATGGGCATCAAGCATAAGGTTGTGTTCACCCAGAAGGAAAGAGAAAAAATCGCCTATCATGAGGCAGGACACGCCATCGCCATGTATTTCTTTGCCCCTCATAAAGACGTATTCAAAGCCACTATCCTGGCCAGGGGAGGGGCCCTGGGGTTTGTCATGCCCCAGCCGCGCGAAGAGATACACGTGCGCACCCGGGAACAGTATCTGGGAGATATCAAGGTGAGTCTGGGTTCCTATGCCGCGGAGAAACTGAAACTCAACATGACCACTTCAGGCGTGAGCCAGGATTTTACCACGGCGATGTGGATAGCCCATCATATGGTCTGGGAATGGGGAATGGGCAAATCCGGGCTGGTCGGCAATTACGGGATGCTGGAATCCATGCAATCGGATCACAGCGTGTTCCGGGGTCAAAGCGCCTCTTATGTATCTGAGGAAACCAAAAAACAGCTCAATAGCGAAGTGCAGGATATCCTGCAGGAATGCCTTAAAGAGGTCGAGGACCTGTTAACCAGAGAATCAGCGCTGCTGGACCGTTTCGCCCAGGAACTCCTTGCGAAAGACGAAATCAATTATGACGAGATCGAAGCTATCTTTAAAGAATTCGGTAAAGTCCGCCCTCCTTTTTAGCCTCGTTCTTTTGAATATATTCGGTTGTTCCAACGAAATCAAACCCACCTATCAGGAAAACGATATCCCCCGGCTTGTCAAAAAAATCTGCAAGGAAGAATACAACCTGGAGGTCACTACACTTAGGACGCCGACAACCCTTTGGATTTACGCGCCATTAGAAAAAATCCTGCATAAGGACTACGGGGTGGACAAAGATAAAATCTTTGACGAAGAGATGATAGAGAAATTGCGCAATATATTGACCACCACCGGTCGCGTTCTCATCAGTTCTGACAACACCCCCTCCTTCTATGCGCTTGTTGCCTCGGACGTCAACGTAGGGATAGACTACATCATCATTGGTAATGTGGTGGATATAAAGAAGTCCTACGCGGGATTTATCCCCTGGATGGAAGCCAATCGCAGATACCTGATAAAACTATATATGTCTCCTAAAGCCATCGGGGACCACGCAGGAGTGCATGTGGAGCCAGGAGATATCCGGCTGAGCGATTTCCTAGCTGAGCAGATCGCTCAGCGTATTGGCGCCGAATTCCAGAGTGAAGCCATGAAAAAATATTTTGAGATGGAAAAATCTGAAGGCTTCTTTAAGGACGGCCAGTTCCTTTTTGAGTATTCCCTCAAGAAAATCAAGGAACCACCCCCTGGAATGGAAGCAAAAGAGAAAATGCTCGATATCATCGCTTATTGCATTAAAACTTATGACTTTAAGGATTTTACCGAGGTCAGTCTCCGGAATTCGCTAACGCAGGATAAGATCAATTTAAACCGGGGGGCTATCTTGGGCCGGGTTCTACCGAATTAATAATACTTACCTTTCTTCCTTCCAGCTTTAACCTGCCTTCCATAATAAGCTGTATCGCTTGTGGGTAAATCAAGTGTTCGATTCTGTGAATCTTCTTTTCTAGGGTCTCCAAGGTGTCATCTTTTTCAATGGGGACGGCTTTCTGTAATATAATGGGGCCATGGTCCATCTCCTCATCCACAAAATGCACGGTGACTCCTGTCACCTTAACGCCGTAATCATACGCCTCTTTGATTCCATGCGCTCCCTTAAAGGAAGGTAGCAGCGCCGGATGTACATTGATGATACGTCCTTTATAATGAGAGACAAATGCCGGGCTTAGGATACGCATAAATCCTGCCAAAACAATCAGGTCAATTTTATTTTCTTCAAGGATCTGGATGATCCTCGCCTCAAAATTTGTCTTGTCGGGAAAGTCTTTTCTTTCCACCAGCGCCACTTTTACCCCTGCCCTCTTGGCCCTGCTGATCACACCAGCTTGAGGCTGGTCGCAAATCAAAAGAGCCAGACAGGCTTTGATCTTTCCCTTTTTTACGGCCCGGACTATGGCGCTAAAATTGCTCCCCCGGCCAGAGGCAAAAACAGCTATGTTCATATATCTTGACTCCTCACCCGAATCGTCTTCGTGGGACAGACTTCAACGCACTTGCCGCAGGACGTACATTTATTATAATCTATAATTGCCAAATTATCAACGACATGTATGGCATCCACAGGGCAGACCTGTTCGCACTTACGGCAGGCAATGCATCCGACAGGACAAACCAGGCGCGTGTCCTTACCCGTATCTTGGGAGCTGCAGGCCACGTAAACTTTCTTATCTATAGGAACAAGAGAAAATAGTTTTTTAGGGCAGATTGTTACACATTTATTGCAAGCCTTGCATTTTTTTTCATCGACCACAGGCACGCCTTCTTTAGACATCTTGATAGCATCAAAAGGACACACCCGCACGCAGTCGCCAAACCCGAGACATCCAAAGACGCAAGCCTTCTGGCCTCCTAAGACCAGGTTCGCAGCCACGCAATCCTTTATCCCGTCATATAAAAATCTGTCTTTTACCTTCAGGCCGCCAAAACAGTGCAATGTGGCTACTTTTTTTACCTCTGTCTCTAAGTCTTTGCCCAGGAGTTTGGCAATCTGTTTTTTGACCGCTTCCTCCGTAACCTGACAGGCGCTCAAATTACGCTTTCCGCTTAAAAGGTCCTGGGCAAAACCAAAACACCCGGCACCACCGCAGGCACCACAATTGGAGCCAGGGAGCAAACCGTGCACTCTTTCCAGACGCGGATCAACCTGCACAGCCAGCTTCTTAGAGGCTAGGCTTAAGCCGATGCCAAATAATAAACCCAGAGACCCTAATGTTAAGGCAGGTATCAAGTAACCCATTTAAAATCTGAACCCGTTAAACCCCATAAAACTCAAACTCAATATCGAAGCAATGATGAAAACAATGGGGAACTCCTTCAGGCTACGTGGAATACTGCACAATTCAAGCCGTTCCCTTATACCTGACATCAAGACCATGGCCAAGGCAAAACCCATTCCCACGCATAAGCCTTGAGCCAATGAATAATAAAAACTGCCGGTGATAGCCTTTCCATTTGCGAAAAACATATCAATGTTCAACACCGCCACCCCTAACACAGCACAATTGGTGGTAATCAAAGGAAGATAAATCCCGAAAAACCTGTAAGTCGCAGGGCTTACCTTTTTGATCACCATCTCTACCAACTGCACAAAAGAGGCAATAACCAGGATGAAGCAGACAGTACGCAAATACATCATACCAAAAGGCGCCAGGACAAAACGATAAAGGAGCCAGGTGATGACAGAAGACATGGTGATGACAAAGGTCACGGCAAAACTCATGGCCAGGGCAGGTTTTGTCTCTTTGGATATGGCAATAAAAGGACATAACCCCAAGAACCGAGAGAGAATCACATTGTAGATAAAAACGCTGGAAATAAATATGCTTAAGAATCTAGCGGCATTCATGCTTTTTCCTTTTTGAATAGATTAAAGAAAGCAAGCAACAAGCCTATGACCAGGAGCGCTCCTGAGGGCATGATAAAAAGCAGGGCTGGTTCCATACCTGCGATAAATCTGTGACCCATAAGCTTGCCAGAACCAAAGAACTCCCGTATCCCGGAAATCAAAAGAAGGGCCAGGGTAAACCCTAAGCCCATGCCTAAAGCATCCAGCAAAGATTTCAGCACGCTGTGCTTTGAGGCAAATGCCTCGGCCCTGCCCAAAATAATGCAATTGACCACGATGAGAGGCACGTAAATGCCCAGCGCCCTGTCTAAAACAGGGCTGTATGCCTTAAGCACCAGTTCTATAATAGTAACGAAACTGGCAATGACCACGATAAAACAGGGAATCCTAATCCTGTCCGGAATAAAATTCTTGATGAGGGCGATAATGCAGTTAGAGCCAAGCAGTACAAAGCTCGCCGCCATCCCCATACCCAAGCCGTTGACCACAGAAACCGATACAGCCAGAGTAGGACAAAGCCCCAGCGCCAGGACAAAGGTGGGATTCTCTCTGATAATACCCTTCAGGAACTCTTTCAAAAGATTTCTCATCGTAAAATCCCAATTTCCAAGCACCAAATTCCAATTTTCCAAATTCCAAACTTGCAAGTTTCGGACATTGGGATTTGGGATTTGGGATTTATTTGGGATTTGGAATTTGGAATTTGGAATTTATTTTCTCGTACCATATACTCTGCTTCTAGTATATCTGTCAATCAAGGGTGTGGCAGCATTCATCATCAGGATGGCATAGGAAACACCTTCGGGATAACCTCCCCAAAGCCGGATAACCGCTGTGATTATTCCGCACCCCACGCCAAACACCATCTGGCCCTTACGGGTCAAAGGAGACGTCACATAATCTGTGGCCATAAAGAAAGCTCCTAAAATGAGTCCACCGGATAAAATGTGAAATAACCAATCACCCGTTCCCAACCCTTTAGACCCGAATAAAAAAGCAAATAACGCCACTGTTAAAATATAGGTAACAGGAATATGCCAGGAGATGTAGCCCCACAGAAGGAGAAAAAGAGCTCCTAAAACAAGGGCCAGAATACACACCTCTCCGATACAACCTCCTTTGTTTCCCAGGAAGAGGTCCATGTAGGAAATATGTTCTAAAACTTTTCCCTCTTTAATAGCAGCCAGGGGTGTTGCCGTGGTAATAGCATCATAATTTAAAGGTTGGGTGAAAGTGGTCATATATCTGGGCCAGCTGGCCATGAGAAATACCCTGCCCACCAGCGCCGGGTTAAATATATTTTGTCCCAGGCCTCCGAAGACCTGCTTGCCTATGGCAATGGAGAAGCAGGAGCCGACCACCGGCAACCACCAGGGTACGTGCGCAGGCAGGTTATAAGCAAGCAACAGACCGGTGATGACGGCGCTGCCGTCTAAAACAGAAATCTTTTTTTTCATCATCGCCTGCAAAACTGCCTCTGTGGCTACGGCAGCAAAAACACCCAGAACAATCACCCAGAGCGCATTTTTTCCAAAAATGTATATGCCGCTCAAGCCTGCGGGTAATAAACTCAATACCACCAGCCACATGATCTTGCTGACGGATTCATCCTTGTGCAGGTGCGGTGAAACGCTGACAATAAACTTATCTTTCATCTTTCAATAATCCCAAAATCTCTTTGGCTTTTTCAGCCACAGAATCTGTGACAGCCCGGCTGGATATGGTGGCGCCTGTGACAGCCTGGACTTCATTGAGGTCATCGATCTCCTTCTGGGAGAATCTTGCGGCAAAATCAGGCTCAATAACATTTGCTCCCAAACCAGGAGTCTCATTCTGACTCAACACCTTTATAGCCAGGATCTCACCATCTGTACTCATCCCAACCATCGTCTCTATCGTACTGGAGTAACCTTTTCCTTGCGCCTTAAAAGCAACACCTATTTCGCGACCGTTCAAATCAAAGGCCTTATAATACAAAATATCGCTGTTTGCCTTGACCGGTTCAAAATGGTCTGCCTCAGGCAGCACATCTTTGAGGCTTGCCTCTTCTTCTGCCAGGGCTGAAGCGACTATCCTTGGCTGAGCCACAGAATAAACTACGGCGAGCGAAGCACTGGCCACAACACAAATCACACCCAAAATCAAACCGTAACGGATCAGCTCTTTCATTTTCCCACCTCTAACTTTGCTCTTTTTATGGATTGCGTCAACCTTCTGTTCGCCGGACACACATAATTGCACAAGCCGCATTCGATGCAATCTAGGGCGCTATAAGCTTGGGCCTCTATCCACTTTCCCTTCTCCGAAGCCAGATTAATCAGACAGGGCATCAGGCCTGCAGGGCATGCCCTGACACAGGCACCGCAGCGGATACAAAACTCCTCTTCAAAGACCTTGGCTTCCTTCCCGTTAAACAAGACAACGCCTGTCGTGGTCTTGATAACCGGCACGTCAAGCGTGTATTGGGCTATTCCCATCATCGGCCCACCCATGACGATTTTGGCCGGCTCCTCCCGCACCGGGCCACAGAAATCAATCAATTCTTTTATGGGTGTACCAAGCCTTACCCAAAGATTCTTTGGAGCAGATAAACAGCTGCCGGTTACCGTTACCACGCGTTCATACAGAGGTTTATTTTTATAAATGGCTTCGTAAACGGCAAAACAGGTTCCCACATTATGCACGACCACACCCACGTCAAAAGGAAGCTTGGCCGAAGGAACCTCCCTTCCCAGGATGTTTTTTATCAGCTGTCTCTCGCCTCCCTGCGGATACTCTGACCTTAAGACTCTTACTTTGAACTCAGCCTGCCTGTCCGACAGGCAGGAATTTAGAGTTTTGAATTTTTTTATAGCCTCCGGCTTATTATCCTCTATGCCGATATAAACATTCTGGACTCCCAAGCATCTTCTTAGCAATTCTATCCCCTGGAAAATCTCTTCTGTTTTCTCTAACATCAGCCGGTAATCGCATGTCAGATATGGCTCGCATTCAGCAGCGTTAATGATCAGGGTGTCCACAGGCTTGGGAGGATTTAATTTTATATGGGTGGGAAATCCTGCGCCCCCCATCCCCACAATGCCAGCTTCAAAAACTTGCGCGCGTATCTGTTCGGGATTCAGGCTCTCTATTTCTTCTTGGGTTTTGGCCTGCCTGTCCGGCAGGCAGGGATTTGGCGTTAGGGATTTATCCAGACCGTCACTTTCTATAATGATTGCTTTGCACTGGCCCAAAACAGGATGCGGCGCTTCCTGCACAGAAACGACCTTACCCGAAACAGGGGCATGGATAGGAGCATAGACATGGGCCTGAACCTCAGCGATCTTCTGGCCCCTTAACACTGTCTCTCCAGGTTTGACCAAGGAAAGACAAATCTTGCCCAAGTGCTGACTCAAAGGGATGGTAACGCAGCCACAAATGGGAAGCGTCTCTATCGGAAGATGTTCTGTCGTATGCTTGTTTTCTATTAATTTAACCATGCGCCTTTACGGTCCATTATCAGGTTAACTAACCCTAATCCCGTCAAAAAACCTCCCACGACCACTAGGATGATAAGATTGGAAAATCTTTCTGCCAGGAAACTGCTGATGAGCATAAACAGTAAGAATCCTAAATGCATCACGATCTCAAGGGAACTGAAGATCTTTCCCATCATGTCATTATCGCTGACATTATGGACTATGGTGTTGGAGGCGATCATGATCGGCGCTATCAAAACTCCTAAGAGCAGGGATAACCCGGCTGCTATCATAAAGTAAGGATAACGATGAATAGTCAAGGCCAGGATAACCAGCATGGAACCGCTTAAGATCAAAGATACGAATATAATTTTATAGTGAGAAAATTGCTGGCCAAAGCGGCCGTACACAAGAGAACCTAAGAATAAACCTATCCCTAAAAACATGATTAAAAGACCAAGGTCTTTGGTTGCCGAATGTAGCGTATTTTGCACGAATACGATGAAAACAACATAAACCGAGCCAAGCGCCGACCACAATATAAAAATGATCCCTGCCGTAAATCTTATATCTTTCTTTTTTATGAAGTACAAAAAGCCTTCTTTGAGCTCTGCGGCAACGGACTTCTTGATAACCTCCACGATTTCTTTACCCACTTTTTTAAGACTCATGGAGACTTTGGGCCTTTTGGCGATAAAAAAGATAAGCATGGAAGAGACCAGAAAACTCAACGCGTCCAGATAAAACCCGCTTTGGGCTCCCAGCCACTCCACCAACAACCCGCTGATTCCGAAGCCCACGGTAGCCGCGATCATTCCAGTGACATGAACCAAAGAATTGGCTATGAGATAGTCTTTTTTTTGCACCAAGTCTGGGATAATAGATAATTTGGCCGGAACGAAAAAACGGCTTATGGAGAAAACTACGAATACGATAAGGTATACCAGCAGGAGCCCTTGCTTATAAAATAAGAATAAAGGAATAATAATAACCAGGGCTGCCCTCATCAGATCACAGACATACAGGGTTCTTCTCCTGTCCCAGCGGTCCACATACACGCCAGCAATAGGCCCGATTAAGAATACCGGGATAATCGTAAAAGAGAGTAACTTGGCGATCTCAATAGGGGATCCGGGTGCCCTCAGATATATAAAACCGATAAGAGACATCTGGCCGAGCCTATCCCCTATCTGCGAGATGATCTGGCCGAGCCACAAAAAAAAGAAGTCTCGGTTTTTAAGAACTTCGTGAAATTTGGACATCCGCGTAAATATTGTTTATCCCTCGCAGAGTTCGGGATGAAATTGCACCAAACCGCCAGGGACTGGCATTATTTTATCCCTCGCAGAGCTCGGGATGAAATTTACCCTACCCACCAGAGGTAGGATAAATTTCAAGCCGATGAGAGGAATCGAACCTCCAACCCGTCGTTCGCTTCCGCTCACTCCTTAGGAGGGAACAAGCCCCCTCCTAACGTCCTTACTAAAACGTTAGTCAACGGGCAAGGACTGTTCTCCCCCCATCGTGGGGGAAATTTTCCCCCACGCCCCCATCGGGTTGTCGGTTCTTTGAAATAAAAGCCGATGAGAGGAATCGAACCTCCAACCCGCGCTTTACGAAAGCGCTGCTCTACCATTGAGCCACATCGGCGCAATCAGCCAAAATGTTATAACATTATACCAACTTTT
>Ga0111184_1063_pt1 | contig 12568 bp, 12 predicted proteins | sample DeeMarSWOR324_28_FD_80241 | JGI IMG/M metagenome (GOLD analysis project Ga0111184, IMG submission 80241) | Omnitrophica WOR_2 bacterium SM23_72 | reverse complement strand
CCCGCCTTTTTTGGCTGATTTTATTGATAAAATAAACAATATGGCTCCGGAAATACTTTTGAAATATATGGCCATCAGCATTGTGGCGCTCTTTTTGGTAAAAGGCATTGTTGGTTTCTTTCAGTCTTATCTTATGTCCAAAATAGGCCAGGCAGTGGTAAGGGACATCCGCTCCAAACTTTATGCCAAACTTCAGAGTCTCTCCTTAGACTACTTTACCCAGAAGCGCGGGGGAGAGCTTATGTCGCGCATCACCAATGACGTCAAATTGGTGGAGAATGCTGTTTCCTATGGGGCCACGGATATAATCTATCAGATGCTCCAGGTGATTGTTTACACGTTCTTGACCTTCTTCATCTATTTTAAGTTGGCTTTGGTGTCTTTTGTGCTCCTTCCGCTGATAGGTTTTCCGATTATCAAGGTGGGCCGCATCTTAAGGAAACTTTCCAAAAGAGCCCAGGAAAAGATGGCGGATATCAACTCCCTGCTTTACGAAACGATTATTGGCGTCAGGATCGTCAAGGCCTTTAACATGGAGTCTTACGAGATTGATAAGTTTAACACCGCAAACCGGGATTTTTACAAGATTGTCATGAAAGCCATCAGACGCGTGTTGTTCTTAAGCCCCATGATAGAGTTTGTGGGATGTGTCGCAGGGATCCTGGTTTTTGTCTGGGGAGGTAAGGAGGTCATTGCCGGAAAGGTTTCTTTCGGGGTTTTCGGGCTTTTTCTGGGCGCTCTTCTTTCTCTCATCCGGCCTTTTAAGAAATTAAGCCAGGTGAATTCGCTCAATCAGCAGGCGGTGGCGGCAAGCCTGCGCATCTATGAAGTGCTTGATACCAAGCCAACCGTTGTCGAAATCTTAAGGCCTGATCGATTGTCCGATTTTAGAGACAGTATCGTCTTTGAGGATGTGTGGTTCAGTTACGGCCTTCAGCCGGTGCTCAAGGGCATCAACTTAGAGGTCAAGAAAGGGACCGTGTTGGCTATTGTGGGTCGTTCTGGTACGGGAAAAACCACACTGGTTGACCTGATCCCCCGTTTCTATGACCCGGTGAAGGGAAGGATTCTCATTGACGATATCGATATAAAAGATTACAGTCTGAAGTCATTGCGTCAGCAGATCGGGATTGTTACGCAGGAGACCATCCTTTTCAACGACACCATCAAGGCCAATATTTCCTATGGCTATGCCAGGGCCAGCGAAAAAGAGATCGAGGAGGCAGCAATTAAGGCCCATGCCTACGATTTTATCAAAAGATTGCCTGATGGTTATGATACCGTCATCGGGGATAGAGGGATAAAGCTCTCCGGAGGAGAGCGGCAGAGGCTGGCCATAGCGCGCGCCTTGCTGAAAAATCCGCCCATTCTGATTCTGGATGAAGCGACATCCCAGTTAGATACCGAGGCTGAACGCGTGGTTCAGGAAGCCCTGGACAAACTCATGGAAGGGCGAACCGTGTTTGTGATCGCGCACCGGCTTTCTACGGTCAGGCTTGCCCATAGAATCATTGTCCTGGAAAAAGGCCTGATTATAGAAGAAGGCACCCACATGCAGCTTCTGGCCAAGGAAGGTTTATACAAGCATCTCTACCAGTTGCAGGAACTCTAACTAACTAGTTGCATCTAAAGCATTCGCGCAGGGGTTTACGGCCATGATTGCGTATTCGCCAGTTCAAGTGCTCATGAAAGAAGGGAGAGTAAAAAAGTGGCATCGGAATTGATAAAGAAGCTTTTAGAGGCAGGGGTTCATTTTGGGCATCAGAAGAAACGCTGGAATCCTAAAATGAAAAAATTTATTTTCGGGGAGAGAAGCGGCATCTACATCATCGATCTAGAAAAGACGGAAACCTGTATTGATGCCGCGCGCGATTTTTTGCTGGATCTGGCCTCTAAGGGCGAATATGTCCTTTTTGTGGGGACAAAAAAACAGGCACAAGAGGTGATGCTGCAGGAGGCGATACGCTCGGGCATGTACTATGTGACGGAGCGCTGGCCAGGAGGCCTGTTGACGAACTTCTCCACCATCAAGAAAAGCATCAACCGCCTTAAAGAAATTGAGACCATGAGAACAGATGGCACCTTCAGCAAGCTCACCAAAAAAGAGGTGGCTGGGCTGGAAAAAGAACTGTTTAAATTAAACAAGAATTTTGCCGGAATCGTCAAGATGGAGCGCCTGCCCAAGGCGATGTTTGTCATTGACACGAAAAAAGAAGAGACGGCGGTCAGGGAGGCCAACAGGCTATCTATACCTATCGTAGGTCTAATTGACACCAATTCGGATCCCGATTTAATCCAATATCCTATTCCGGGCAATGATGATGCCACGAAATCCATCCGGGTCATTGCGACTCTTATGAGCGATGCCATCATCGAAGGCAGGAAGAAATTCCTTTCCTACCTGTCTCAGGAAGGTGTTGCCATGAAGAAAGAGGAGGCGCAGGCTGAGGAAGCGGTCGTGCTTCCTGAAGAGGAATCAGAGATCGAAGAGATCGAGGAGATCGTTGAGACCAAGGAGTCGGATGAGGAGGAAGCCAAACCCGCGAAAAAGGTCCGTACGAAAAAAGCACCGGATGAGAAACCAAAAGTCAGAAAGAGGGTATAGCCAAGATGGAAGTCCCAGTGGATTTGATCAAAGAATTAAGAGAGATGACCTCTGCCAGCATCGCGCAGTGCAAGAAAGCACTGGTTGAATCCAAGGGAAATATTAAAAAAGCAGCCGAACTACTGCGTAAACGCGGGCTTGAGATTGCGCTCAAGTCAGGCAGCTCTGGAGTTCCCCGGGAAGGCAGGATTGAATCTTACGTCCATTTGGGCCATAAGATCGGCGTTTTGCTGGAAGTGAACTGTGATACGGACTTTGTGGCCAGGAATGAAGATTTTATTCAGTTCAGCAAGGATATCTCTATGCAGATAGCCGCCTGCAACCCTTCCTTTTTAAAAAAGGAGGATGTTCCTGCTGCGAAACTCAAGGGTGAAAAGAATAAAGAAGAATTCTACAAGAGTCAGTGTCTGCTGGAACAGCCCTTTGTCAAAGACCCCAGCATCACGGTCAAAGATTATTTAGGTAGCCTCGTGGCGAAGCTAAGTGAAAATATCTCCATCCGAAGGTTCGTGCGCTACAAGATCGGTGAATGATGCCTGCGAAATCCGTTTACAAAAGAATCGTACTTAAGTTAAGCGGGGAAGCCCTGCAGGGACAGAAGCCCCATGGTATCGATGATTCTGTGCTTTTTTCTATTGCCAGACAGATAAAAGAAATCTGCCAGTTGAAGGTGGAGGTCACGCTGGTTCTTGGCGGAGGCAATATCTTCAGGGGCCAGGAGAACATAGGCTCCCGGGGATTGGATATGGATAGGTCTGTGGCAGACCACATGGGGATGCTCGCAACGGTCATTAATGGTCTGGCCTTACAGAATGCCTTGGAGAAGTTGGGTGTTGCGACAAGGGTCTTGACGGCTATAGAGATGGAACGTGTGGCAGAGCCTTACATCCGAAGAAGGGCGATTAGGCATCTGGAAAAGGGGCGCGTGGTCATATTCGTAGCCGGCACAGGCAACCCCTATTTTACGACGGATACGGCAGCAGCCCTTCGCGCGATGGAGATCAAGGCCGATGCGATCCTTAAGGCCACTAAGGTTGACGGCGTCTATTCCGCTGACCCCCTCAAGGTTAAGACTGCAAAGAAATTCAGCCGATTAAGATATATCGATGTCTTGAAAAAGGGCCTGAAGGTCATGGATGCCACCGCCATCAGCCTTTGCATGGATCATCGATTACCCATCATAGTTTTTAATCTGAATAAAAAAGGCAATATCAGGCGCGTGGTCTTAGGAGAAAAGATCGGTACGGTTGTGGATGAGGCAGGAGGCAAGCCATGACGACCAAAGAGATTATACGCAATACCGAAGACAAAATGAAAAAGGCGCTGGAGTCGGTGACGCGGGAGTTCTCGGAGATCAGAACCGGTCGTGCCAGTCCGCATCTGGTAGAAGGCCTGCATATCAATTATTATGGGACTCCAACCCTGCTTAAGCAACTCGCTTCTATTTCAGCTACGGATGCGCATCTTATCGTCATCCAGCCGTGGGATATCAGTTGCGTGACTGAGATCGAGAAGGCCATATTGAAGTCTAATCTGGGGATCACGCCCTCCAATGACGGCAAGGTCATCAGGCTCACTTTTCCACCTTTATCCAAGGACAGAAGGCAGGAACTGGTCAGGGTCGTCCACCGAATGGCTGAAGAGGGCAAGGTTTCGTTACGCACCATCAGGCGCGATGCCAAGGAATCTTTAGAGAAATTGGAGAAAGACAAGGTAATCGCCGAGGACGATAAATTCCGCGGGATCGATGAGTTACAGAAGGTCGTGGATAGGTATATCGCCAAGATCGACGAAATCTTAAAGATAAAAGAGAAAGAGATATTAGAATTCTAGAATTATGCGGAACTTAAATCCTAAACTCGAAATTCTAAACTCTAAATAAACACAAAACCCAAAACTCAAATGTCCAAAACTTACGGGTTTTTAAGTTTTGAATTTAGGATTTTGAGTTTGTTTAGGATTTAGAGTTTAGTGTTTAGAGTTTTAAAATTCGATCTTTAATATTTAATATTGACTTCGGGCCTCTAGCTCATCTGGTAGAGCACCACCCTTTTAAGGTGGGTGTGCCGCGTTCGAGTCGCGGGAGGCTCACTCAAATTATCGTTCATCGTCTATCGGTTGCGCGGCTCGTTTCGTTTTACGTCTTACGTTTTACGGCCGTTTAACGTATAACGTTTGACGATTCGAGCGACGCAACCGAACAACGAATAACGAGAATTCAGCGGACGTGGCGGAATTGGCAGACGCGTATGGCTTAGGACCATATGGGGCAACCCTTGGGGGTTCAATTCCCTCCGTCCGCATATGACTTACATAAAAGCTATTCAGTCATGTGATGCGGCGGTAATTCAGCGGTAGAATGCCTGCTTGCCAAGCAGGATGTCACGGGTTCAAGTCCCGTCCGCCGCTTATGGGTGAGAACTTAAAATACCAGAAGATTCTTATCTCTTGAGTAGGAGTTTGAACTGGTAATTTTTTGAAAGGAGAAGTTGTATGCAGATCATGGAATTTCTATCCAAGAAAGCTATTGTGACCGACCTCAAAGCCACAAAAAAAGAGGATGTGATTAAAGAGCTGGTGGATGCGCTTATCAATTCAGGAGAGATTGAAAAGCGCTACCGCAATAAACTGATTGATGCCCTGATGACAAGGGAGTCTCTGGGTTCAACCGCTATCGGTCAGGGGATAGCGATCCCTCATGCCAAATCGGATTGCGTCCAAAAGCTTGTAGCCGCCTTCGGTCTTTCTAAGAAGGGAGTCAATTTTGATTCTCTCGACGGAGAACAGGCCTACATCTTCTTTTTGTTAGTGGCGCCCCAGGATTCCGCCGGCCCGCACCTTAAGGCGCTAGCGCGCATCTCGCGGCTTCTTAAAGATAAATATTTCCGAGATACGTTACGCTCCTGTACCGACGAAAAATCTATCATAAAGATTATCAGCCAGGAAGACGAGAAAAAGACGATTGCCTAACAGCGGTTCCCCATAATTTCATGAACCCTAAATTTAAAACGATCTTTAAATGGTTATACCCGGGTATCGGCATTAAGCGTTGGATCGGCCTGAGTGCCTCCGGAGTCATTCTGGTGATTATCGGGACGGCACACCTGCGTAACGAAGATTTTTGGCTGATTCAGATCCTCGATGCCACAATCGTTTTCTCTGGAATCATTATTCTCATATTAGGCATCAAGAGGATGATGCGCTCATTTATGGCGGTCTTCATTCCTACGTCGCGTGATGGGGAAATCGTTGATATTCTTTACCAGAGGAAACATTTAGGCCGCGGTCCGAGGATTGTGACTATAGGCGGCGGCACGGGACTGTCAGTGCTTCTCAGGGGCTTGAAAGAGTACTCCTCCAATATTACGGCTATTGTCACTGTCGCAGACAGTGGTGGTTCTTCGGGACGCCTGAGGCAGGAGTTTGATATCCTGCCGCCTGGAGATATCCGCAATTGTCTGATAGCCCTTGCAGATGCACCGGCCTTGATGCGCGACTTGTTCCAGTTCCGTTTTGAGACAAGCTCCGACCTTTCGGGCCACAGCTTCGGGAATCTTTTTATCACGGTGATGACCCGCTTGACCGGGGATTTTGAAAAGGCGATCAAAGAGACCAGTAAAGTCCTGGCGTTACGAGGCCGGGTCATCCCCTCGACATTGGATAGTGTTATGCTGGTAGCCCGGCATAAAGACGGTACGACCACGGTCGGGGAGGATAAAATCCCCAAGGCACAAAGAGCCATTGACCGGCTTTCTCTAGATCCGGCCTTGCCCCAGGCAACACCGGACGCTATCAAGGCCATCCAGGAGGCCCAGATTATCATTTTCGGCCCTGGCTCACTTTACACGAGCATCATCCCTAATCTTCTCATCAAAGAAATTACCGAAGCCGTACAAGCGGCAGGGGCTCTCAAGATATATGTATGCAATGTGATGACTCAGCCGGGAGAAACGGACGGTTACAGCGCCTTTGACCATGTCAAGGCGTTCATCAGCCACAGCCGTCCGCGCGTCATCGATTATTGCATCGTCAACACAGGGGAGATTCCCCAAGAGGTCCTCAAGCGCTATGCCCAGCAGAATTCCTATATCGTCGTCAACGACAGGAGAAAGATTGAGAGTATGGGCTACAGGGTTATCGAAGATGATTTCGGGATTATCGAGGAAGAGGTCGTTCGGCATGACCCCGAGAAATTGGCCAAGGTGATTCTGGGTCTTCTGGAAGAGGTGTAGTCTATGCCTAGGATAAAGAAGCAAATCATGGTAAAGAATAAGCAGGGCCTGCATGCGCGTCCCGCCGCCCTGTTTGTGCAGGTGGCGAATAAATTTGATTCCCGCATAACGGTTAGTCGCAATCATGAGGAGGTCAACGGAAAGTCTATTATGGGGATTCTCATGTTAGGTGTTGAGGCCAATACCCCCATTATGATTGAGGTAGATGGCCCCGATGCACAACGCGCCTTAAGCGAATTGGAAAATATCGTTTCCAGCGAGAAAGAAAAATGATAGAGCTTAAAGGAATAGCTGCGGCACCTGGAATCAGCATAGGGCCAGCCCACAAAATGGGCAAGGAAGAGTACATCGTTCCTAAAAAAGAAATTCTCGAAGAAGAGATTCCTTTGCAGATCCAGCTCTTTGAGGAGGCCCTGATCAAGACGAGAAAAGAGATCATTGAGCTGCAGAGGAGAATCGGAAGTGAGATGGGACAGGAGGAGGCCCAGATCTTTGATGCCCACCTTCTGGTTCTGGAAGACCGTATGCTGATCGAGGAAGTCATCGCGCGCCTTAAAAAGGAAAAAATCTGCGCCGCCTATATTTTCTCGGGTGTCTTGAAGAAATACATCGATGTCTTTTCCAAAATAGAAGATGAGTATCTCAAGGAACGCATTGCCGATATCAATGACGTTGGCAAAAGGGTGCTGCGCCATCTTTTGGGCGCTGAGGCCAGGGGGATAGGAAGCTTAACAGAAAGAGTTGTGCTGGTGGCGCATGATCTGTCTCCTTCGGATACGGCTACCATGCATAAAAACAAGGTTTTTGCGTTTGTCACCGATATCGGCGGCAAGACCTCCCATACGGCCATTATGGCTAAATCCCTGGAGATCCCGGCGGTGGTCGGCGTTGAGGAGGCGACCTCAAAGATCAAGGCAGGAGACCTCTTGATTGTGGATGGCAGCATGGGCATCGTCATCGTCAATCCCGATGAAGAGACCCTGGCAACTTATCGTCAGGAAAGCGAACGCCTCAAGGGTGTTGCTGAAAAGTTTTTATTGGTCAAGGATCTGGATGCGGTGACCCTGGACCATAAGAAGGTGGAGATCTTTGCCAATATCGAATTTCCGGATGAGGTCACATCGGTCAAACAGCACGGCGCCCAGGGCATCGGGCTCTACCGGACGGAATTCTTCTATATGAACAGGAAAGACCTGCCTACGGAGGAGGAACATTACCAGGCCTATAAATTCGTGGCAGAAGAGATGAATCCGCACTGCGTGATTATCCGCACCCTGGATTTAGGCGGGGATAAATTTTTATCTCAATTCGAGATACCGCAGGATATGCAACCTTTCTTGGGTTGGCGGGCCATCCGGTTTTGTCTGGCCCGTCCGGATATATTTAAGCTGCAGTTGCGCGCAATCCTTCGGGCCTCTGTACACGGAAACCTTAAACTCATGTATCCCATGATTTCCGGAGTGGAAGAATTGCGGCAGGCCAATAAAATTCTTGAGGAAGCCAAGGAGGAGTTACGCAAAAGCCAGGTGGCATTTGAGGAGGATATCCAGGCTGGCGCGATGATCGAGGTACCCTCAGCGGCCATGACCACGGATATCCTGGCGCAGGAAGCCGATTTTTTCAGTATCGGGACCAATGACCTGATCCAGTATTCTTTGGCCGTTGACCGCGTCAATGAAAAGGTGGCTTACCTGTATGAACCCGCACACCCTGCGGTGTTGCGGCTTATCAAAAATATCATCGAGGCAGCGCATAGCGCAGATATCAAAGTGGGTATGTGCGGAGAAATGGCTGGTGAGCCCAGTTTCGCCCTTCTCCTTCTGGGATTAGGTCTTGACGAATTCAGTATGCCACCGCAGGTGATCCCTGAGTTAAAATATATCATTCGTTCGGTAACGCTGAAACAGGCGCAGGAGATAGCCTTTAGGGCCCTGAGGCTTTCCACAGGAAAAGAGGTAGAGGAATTCAGCCAGGCAAAATTAAGGGAGATCTTAAAATAAAATGAAGATGGGTCTGTCTTACGAGAATATAAAGAGATTAGATAAATCCGGCATGTTAGAGTTGTTGTTAGATTTTCCGGACCAATGCCGTGCTGCCCAGACAATAGCCCAGAAAGCCACACTGCTTTTTGAAAAAAGGGATTTTACAAAGATCGTTTTTGTCGGGATGGGCGGCTCAGCAATCGGAGCCACTCTTGTCAGGAGTTATCTTTATTTTGAAAGCAAGGTTCCCATGGTGGTCCTGCGCGAATATCGGCTACCGGCCTATGTGGATGACGCGACGCTTGTCATCGTCTCAAGTTACTCCGGCAATACGGAAGAGACATTAAGCGCCTACCGAGAGGCTCAAGAAAAAAAAGCGACGCTCCTTGCCATTTCTTCCGGAGGCTCGCTGAGGGATTTTGCCTTGCGGGATGGCGTGACATTTATTGAGATCCCCCGGAATCTGCCTCCACGCTGTTCCCTGGGGTATTTAAGCATTATTCCGTTATGTCTGTTGGCGCGATTGGGCCTTGCGACAGCGCCGGACGCTGCCATCAACCAAACGATCAAAACCCTTGAGGATTTAAGGAATCAGAGCCTGAAGCCAGGCATTGGGCAAAGAGATAATATCGCCAAGACCGTGGCCCTTAAACTTTATAATAAAATCCCCTTTATCTATTCGAGTTCCGTGCATTTTGACGCCTGCGCAATACGTTGGAGGGGTCAGATAGCCGAAAATTCAAAGGCATTAAGTTCAAGCCACGTATTCCCCGAGATGAATCACAATGAGATTGTGGGTTGGGATAATCCTGAAAAACTATTTAAGAATTTCGTAGCCGTGATGCTGCGCGATAAACAGATGCATCCGCGCGTGGCAATGCGCATGGATATCACCGCCAACCTGATAAGGGAGGAAGGCGTTGAGGTGATCGAGATCTGGTCGCGCGGAGAGGGTCTGTTGAGCCGGATCTTTTCTTTGATCTATATAGGAGATTTTGTGTCCTTGTATCTAGCCATCCTTTACGGCATAGACCCGACACCCGTTGACCGAGTGACGTATTTAAAGGAACAACTGGCGAAAAAATAACGAGACGCAATGGATAAATCCCAATTTCCAAATCCCAAATCCCAAATAAATCCCAAATCCCAATATCCAAAATTTGTCTGTTTGGAATTTGGAGAATTGGAGTTTGCCTGCCTGCCGGCAAGGCAGGGAGCTTATTTGGAATTTGGTGCTTGTAATTTGGGATTTATGGTTACATGAAAGCCTTGATATTGGCAGCAGGTTACGCCACCCGACTTTATCCATTAACCAAGGACTATCCCAAGTCCCTGTTGACTGTTAAACAGAGGGCCATCATTGATTTTATCATCGATAAGCTGGAGGCCCTGGAGGCCGTTGATGAGATTTTTATCGTCACAAACAGTAAATTTATATCGCAGTTTAGAAAGTGGCTCAAGAACCGAGCTATAGAGAAACGCATTAGCCTGGTTAATGATTTAACGAAAGATAATGCTTCCCGGCTTGGTGCAATCGGCGACATGGATTTTGTCATTCGCAAAAAACGTCTGCGCGATGATCTGCTGGTTATCGGAGGGGATAACCTGTTCGAAGATGAGTTGCATGGATTTTTGCAGTTTGTCGAAGCGCACAAAAAGAGCCCTGTGATCGGCGCCCATCAGCTAAAAGATAAAGCGCACGCCCACAAATACGGCGTCCTTAAGCTAGATAGAAAAAATAAGGTGATTGATTTCCAGGAGAAACCCCCAAGGCCCCAATCCAGACTGGTGGCCATGTGTCTGTATTATTTTCCCAAAGAGAAGCTGGGGCTGGTTAGAAAATACATGAAGAGTAAAACAAGAAAGAAATCAGATGCCGTTGGGCTGTATATTGACTGGTTGTCTAGGGAGGTCGACACTTTTGCGCATGTCTTTCATGGCCGCTGGTATGATATCGGTGACCATAAGTTTTATAACCAGGCCAAACAAGCTTTTTAGATAAAAATGAAGTTAAATCCTAAATCCGAAATCCTAAACTCTAAACAAATCCCTGCCTACCGGCAGGCAGGCCAAACCCAAAACTCAAATGTCCAAAACTGTTTTGTTTTGAGTTTTGAAATTTGGATTTTGAGTTTGTTTAGGATTTAGAGTTTAGAATTTAGAGTTTACTTCAAGTTTAAGAAATTTTAGTAAACAGGAGGAGTCATGGCGGTGCGTAAGCATTTTTTTACTTCTGAATCGGTAGGGGAGGGGCATCCGGATAAGGTCTGCGACCAGATATCAGATGCCATTCTCGATGATATCTTGCAAAAAGACGATTATCCTGACAGGGCGAGGGTGGCCTGTGAGACTTATGTCACCATGGGGCTTCTTATCGTAGGAGGGGAGATTACCACCACCACCTTCGTGGACGTGCATAATCTCACACGCAAGGTTCTTAAGGATATCGGCTACACGCATCAAAAATACGGGTTTGATTATCGCACCTGTGCGGTGGTTAACACCATCCACAACCAATCTCCGGATATTGCGCAGGGCGTGAATAAAGGTGGAGCAGGGGACCAGGGATTTATGGTCGGCTTTGCCTGTCGGGAGACAGAAGAGTTGATGCCTTTACCTTTGATGTTGTGCCATAAGCTCGTCAAGCGTATGGCTGATGTCAGAAGAAATGGCACTTTGAAATATCTTGGTCCGGACTGCAAATCCCAGGTGACAGTAGAATATCACGACGGTCATCCCAAAAGAGTGGATTCCTGTGTTTTGGCATGCCAGCATACAGAAGAGATTTTAGATGCAACGGGAGCAAGGATTACGAAAAGAGCGCGCGAGGAGTTGATCCAGGTCATAGCCAGGCCTGTGTTAAAGGGGTATCTTGACAAGCACACAAAATTTTATGTCAATGAAACAGGTAAGTTTATCATCGGCGGCCCCCAGTCAGATACGGGGATGACCGGAAGAAAGATCGTGGTGGATACATATGGAGGGACGGTTGCTCCCGGAGGAGGCGCTTTTTCCGGAAAAGACCCTACCAAGGTAGACCGATCAGCTGCTTATATGGCTCGCTACATCGCCAAAAACATCGTGGCTGCTGGTTTAGCCGATAAGTGCCTGTTACATCTGGCCTACGTGATCGGTAAGGCAGAACCTTTGGCGATCATGGTGGACACCTTTAATACAGGCAAACTCTCGGAAGCTGCGTTCATCAAGCTGATCAGAGAAAATTTTGCTCTCACGCCCCAGGGCATGATCAGGAGTTTAAAGCTGTTGCGCCCCATATATCGCAAGACCGCCTGTTACGGCCATTTCGGCAGGACAGAGCCTGAGTTTACCTGGGAAAAAACAGATATGGCGCAAACGCTTAAGAAGCAGGCCAGGCGCAGGTAAAAAATATTGGGTCGATAGTCCATAGTCTATGGTCTATCGTTGACAGGGCACAATGATTTACTATAGACTATCGACTATAGACTATAGACCCGTAGCTATTGATTTATCAATAAGGAGACTTTATGAACTATGACATCAAAGACATCAGATTAGCCAGAAAGGGAGCGTTAAGGATTGAATGGGCAGCTAACAACATGCCTGTCTGTGGGTTGATTGCCAGCCGTTTCAAAAAAGAAAAACCTTTGGCAGGAGTCAAATTGAGCTGCTGCCTGCATGTGACCACAGAGACAGCTGTTTTAATGAAGGCGTTGAAAACAGGGGGGGCTCGCTTAGCCCTTTGTGCTTCCAACCCCTTGTCGACCCAG
>Ga0111184_1062_pt1 | contig 12654 bp, 13 predicted proteins | sample DeeMarSWOR324_28_FD_80241 | JGI IMG/M metagenome (GOLD analysis project Ga0111184, IMG submission 80241) | Omnitrophica WOR_2 bacterium SM23_72 | reverse complement strand
TCAATGAACATGCCTCAAGCGACGCTGCCTGCGGAATTATTTGGGGCGGTAAAATAAATTTTGGCATAGGGGTCAAGCATGGTTGGAAGGCACTGGGACAACCGCGCACCGTAACAAGGGCTACAGGTAATACAATCTATGAAATAGATGGACGAGCTGCTGTTTCTGTTTATAAAGATTACTTCGATTACGATATCTTCAGGCTGAAAAGCGAATTGAAGCGCCTCACCATCATGTATCCCATCGGCATGTATCTTGAGGGAGAACAGGAATGTCTTTTGAGAAATGTGGTGTCTTTGGAAAACGACACTGCCCTGGTCTGCCAAGGTCATGTTCCGGAAGGAAGTGTCATCCGCCTGATGATCGGTACCAAGGAATCTTGCCTAGCCGCAACCCAAGAGGCTCTTGATGAGGCCAAAACTAACCTTTTGGGTAGACAAGCAGATTTCGTATTTGTCTTTGACTCTATTGCAAGATACATGCTATTAGGAAGACAGGCCAGCAAAGAACTGGATATCATCAAACAGGGATTGGGAAAAGATATCCCTATCATGGGGATGTATAGCTTTGGCGAACAGGCGCCTTTAAAGGCCATTAATTTTCAAGGAAAAGTCTATTTTCATAATCAGTCAATCTCAATTTTAGGAATAGGGGGCTGACGCGCGATGGCCTTAACGCAAATTCTTATAATCATACTGGGTTTTGGCGGTATCATCTTGAGCATTGTATTTGCCGTTTTGCTCTTTTATAAAATGGACAAAATCAAGCTCCTCGAGCAAGCCGTCGCGAAACTTAAGACATCTTTGAATGAGATGGATGAACAGGCCAAGTTGATTGTGCGTACGGATATGGAATTGAATAAGGCCCAAGAGGAGCTGGATAAAAAGATCGTCGGACTTTATGCCCTCCAGAGATTATCCCGTTCACTCAGCATGACCCTGGAGGAAAACCTGATCTTTAAAATGATCGATACTTCCGTCATAGAAGAGCTGGGCTTTGAAAAGGCGTGTTGTTTCTTGTTTGACGAGAGTCTCAACCAATTTGTCCTCCAGTTGAACATCGGTTATTCGCGGGAGGAAATCGAGGGAATCAAGAAGAGGGTTGCCTCTGACTCAAGCCGGTATCTGGATCTCATTAAAGAGGAATCCACAACTTCCTCTATATCTCTCACCACTGATCCTGCGTTTAGAGAAAAGATGAGCTTGGTCTTTCGTGTAGCCTCCTTTATCGCCTCACCGCTTCTGCCTAAAGAGGGGAGCAAAGGATTTTTCTTTGCAGGCACGTTGAGCCGAGAAACTCTCATCAGCGAAGGAGATGAGGAGCTCATCACTATTCTAGCCAACCAGCTCGGTCAGGCTCTGGAGAACGCCCGGCTGTTTGAAAAAACCTGGCGGGCTCATCAGGAACTGGAAAAAAAGGTCGAAGAGCGAACCCGGGAGCTCAGCCAGGCGTTAGAAGAAGTCAAAATGATCAGCCGGCGCAAAACGGATTTTGTCTCCAGTGTCGCGCATGAACTGAGGACTCCTTTGACCTCTATAAAGGGGTATGCGGCGATACTGCTTTCCGAGAAATTAGGGCCCCTGCCCCCTCCCCTCAAGGAACGCCTAGAAAAAATCAACCGGCACAGCGACGACTTGGCACAGTTCGTCAATTACCTTCTGGATATCTCACGCATAGAATCAGGCCGGGTGTCCATGGAGCAGGAGCCACAGGACCTCAAATCCATTGTGGAAGAGGCTGCGGATCTCTTATCCGAAATCATTAAAGAAAAGCAGATCGATTTTTCCTATAGCGTGCCTGTGGACGCCCAATCTGTCTATGTGGACCGCGGTCAGATCAAACGCGTCCTGATCAACCTGATCGATAACGCCATAAAATTTACGCCAAAAGATGGTAAAATCACAGTCTCTTGCTCAAGCGCCGACCATGAGGTCCGGGTAGATGTCCAAGACTCAGGTTACGGAATCCCTGAGGCCTCTATTGATAAAATCTTTGAGGAATTCTACCGTGTGGATAACCCTATCAACCAAGAGGTTAAGGGCACGGGACTGGGCTTGGCGTTGGTTAAAAATATCATTGAGGCCCACAAAGGAAAAATTTGGGTCAAAAGCAAGCTGGGAAATGGCTCAACCTTTAGTTTTACGCTGCCCAAACCCATACAATAAGGAGCGTCTTTATGTCAATTAAAATACTTGTAGCGGACGATGATCCGGATATCCGAGATATCCTCAAATTGACCCTTTCAGAAGAAAATTACGATGTTCTAGAGGCCAAGGATGGGGAAGAGGCCATTAAAATTATCCACACTAAAACCCCGGACCTGGTTCTGGTGGATTACCGCATGCCCAAAATGGATGGCCGGGAAGTCTGCCGCCAGATTAAGAAGGATATTCTGTTGGCGCACTTACCAATCATCATGGTCACTGGTAGCGGCGACGTGACGGACAAGGTCGGCGGCATTGATTCAGGCGCAGATGATTATATCGTCAAGCCTTTTGAGCCCAAGGAACTGCTGGCGCGCATCCGCATGATCATCCGGCGTACCAAAAGGGACCTGGAGGCCAACCCCTTAACTCGCCTGCCAGGCAATGTCTCCATCCTCAATGAATTGCAGGAACGCCTGAATAACAAATCCCTGTTTGCCGTCTGTTATATTGACCTTGACAAATTCAAGAACTATAACGATAAGTATGGGTTTGAACATGGGGATGAGGTGATCCGGGAGACCGCGCGTATATTGATCCGCGCCACAAGAGAAGTAGGCCTTCCCCATGATTTTATCGGCCATGTCGGCGGAGATGACTTTGTGATTGTGACAACGCCTGAAAGCGTCGACAATATATGCAAAAAGATCATCGCGGATTTTGAGGCTGCTTCCCCTTCTTTTTATAACGAAAGGGATAAAAAGGCCGGCTATATCGTGGCCCTAGACCGTAAAGGGGGCGAGCAAAAAGTGCCGCTTCTCTCCATTTCCATCGGTGTGGTGACCAATGAATTCAGGAAAATTGAACACGTGGCGCAAATAGGCGAGATTGGGGCGGAGTTAAAGGCCCTGGCCAAGAGCCTGGAGAGAAGCAACTACATCAAAGACAAGCGCAAAAGGGACGTGTAATTCTACTGCGGGGGCACAGGATATAAAAAACCTATCAGAAGAATCTGACGGGTTTTTTATTTTATGCGCGGGGGGGGAGTTGAACCCCCAAACCTTTCGGCACAAGCCCCTCATGCTTGCGTGTCTGCCATTCCACCACCCGCGCGCATCTATCCGAACAAAACGGGGTCAGAACTTTTTTGATACTGATCTGACCCCTTCTAATTTTAAAATCTGATTATTCTTTTACGGAGGCTGACATAAGCAGGGCAATGGCTAACAAAAGACAGGTGCCGGCGAACTTCAATAAAACACTTGCCTCTATCCCTCCGCCCGGAGCTATGGGAAGGGGTTTCATTGTGAGACGAGAGATTATACCCAAGAGTATACTTATTAAGGCTACACCAATAATAACATTTGCGACTTTCTTCATTGCGCCTCCTTTCTAAGTTATCTTATTTAGTAACTATGTATAAATGAAGCTTGAATTTATTATATAATACGAAACAAAAAAGTCAACTGCATTTTAGGGCTTGCTCCATCCGCTCCTGCGCCTCTTTCCGATCACGATTAAGACTGCAAGCACCCAAAGGGTGATCCCAGCCTGCAGAAGGCTTAAAAAGGCATCGCGGGCCCTGCCTCCGCTTACCATGATTGCGCTGATGCCTAAGGAAAAGGTAATAAGATAAATCAATACCACCGCCCCTCGCGTCGGCAACCCCAGGTCCACTAAGGAATGGTGAAAATGATCTTTACCTGCAAAAGCCAGCCATTCCTGAACGGTCTTGACTTTGCCATCCCTGATCCGCAGGATAGTTGTAAATATCATATCAAAGATAGGAACTCCCATGATCAAAACAGGGATAGAGATCTTGACGATGTCATCCGATGCCCAGTTTCCCACCAAGGCCACCCCTGCCAAAACATACCCTAAGAATGTGCTACCTGCGTCTCCTAAGAATATCTTGTCGCGCTTAAAATTATAAGGCAGAAATCCCAAACAACCTCCCATCAGGGCAAGCGCGAAAAGCATTAAAGAAAACTGGCCCGAGTTGTAAAGGATGGCGGAAAAACAGAATAGATTCAACACTGCTGAGCCTGCAGCCAGACCATCCATACCGTCCAGATAATTAAAGGCATTGGTGATACCTACCACCCAGATGATAGTGACCAGAACCTCCCCCATATCCCCCCAAAGATTGTTAGGCAGAAAATCAATATGATGACCGGTCACGATAAGAATAAGGGCACAGAGGGTCTGGCTTATTAAGCGTGTTTGTGTGCTTAGGCCCCGGATATCATTAATCACGCCCACGATCAAGATAACCGTGGCTGTGGCCAAAAGGGGCATCAGGAATCTAACATCTTTTAGATTTAACAGAAGCGCTATGATGACTCCTAAATAAATAGCCAGGCCGCCCAAAAGAGGAGTTGCATCTTTATGAATCTTGCGGCGGTTGGGGAGGTCTAAAATATTGAGTCTGATAGATATCGTACGGATGAAAGGCGTGGCGCAAAAAGAAATTGCCAGGGCCACAAGAAACATCAAGGCGGCTTGAAACAGCACTCTGTTAAGCATCATCTTATCTCCCTCAAGAGACGCAGGGCCTTAAATCCCTCGGCGAACTTGACCCTTCCCTGGAAACCCCGGAAATTGGCGCAGGACTGAGCGCTTTCTAAGATGGTGAGGTTCTCAATCTTGGTTTTATCAACCTGAGAAGAATGAATCTTGAGAAGCTCCATTTTCTTATCCAACACTTCCTGAATGTCCACAAAGATGTCCGGCTCAAAATGCTGGCTCGTGGGAACCTCGTAAAAAAGCACTTCTCTTATGTAGCGCGTGGCTGAAATCCCGGCTTCGGCGGTAGAGCGATGGTCCTGATGCACATCTTCCGAATAGTTTAGAAAGACGATGTCAGGGCCAACCTTATGAATAACCTCCTCTATCTTAAGGATGACTTCTCTGCTGTTTAATATCTCGGTGTCGCGAAACCCGCCCCAAAATAACTCTCCTGCCCTGATGAATTCTGCTGCCCGCTCCTGTTCAACCTGGCGTGTCTTCGGGTCCCCTCCGAAAGAGCCGTTCGATAAAACAAGAAGAAAAACATTGTGCCCTCTTTGAGCGTATTTGATTAAGGTGCCTCCGCAGCCAAATTCAATATCATCGGGATGCGCGCCAATGGCTAAGATATTCATAGGCCCAAGACCTCCCTGCTTCTGTTCCCTTCATTAAATAATAAATCGATAGCAGACATAAAGGGAATAAAATCGGACTTACCTGAGCAAAACTGCTGATGATAGACCGGATGGACAAAATCCTGATAAACCAAAGTTATGCCGGCCTCAATAAATTTTGCCTCTTCCAGATAATCCTTGCCTCCTATCCCTGAAAGGTAGGTATCGGCCTTTAATTTCCTGCACAATTCGATAATCCGTTCTGTTTGGGTATGGAGAATCCCCAGGTCAGATTCAAAATAAATTTTTCTCTCGATACCCAATTGTTTCAAGATATAATTTATAATTTCCACATTCAAGTCTACCAACCGCACCCATTCTTTCGAATAGAGGTTTTCGAAAAAAGGAAGGTGTGCATCAAGGAATTCGGCTTTGGCATACCAAGTCTTCAAGCTCTTAGCGTGCTTGCTCTTCCAGTCCGTTGCATTGTCTATTAGGCAGTCGTAGATTATTTGCCTGCCTTTACCCTTTGATATCACAGGTACTGACAGCCACATCCAGCCGTTTTGCTTGCGAATCTTATTACGGTTCTGAAACTCTCTGGGCTTATACTGCACCCGGTCCAAAAAAACAAAGGCGTCGCTTTTGGCTATTTTATCAAAATAACCTAACCAAGGCAAATACTGCGGTTGGTGCGCGCAAAGTTTCATATTGTATTATACGCTAAATCTTAAAAAAATTACAAAAAATTATGGCCGCACTTCTTTTTCTTCCAGAAGCCCCTCGTATAACTTGGAGGTGCTCTTTATCATGGCCTCTGCACGGAATTTTCCCTCCAGCTGCGCCCGACCCATCCTTACAAATCTCTCTCTTTTTTGCATATCTTCTAATAGACTATTAACGGCTTTGGCTATTTCTGAAGGATCTGCCGGAGGAACCAGAAGTCCATTTTCATTATCTTTGATGATTTCAGGAATTCCTCCTACCCGCGTGGCCACAACAGCAACACCGGCGGCCTGCGCCTCAATCAATACCATCCCCACTGCTTCATTCAGAGACGGCAAGACCAGCACGTCCAGCAAAGAGACGATGGCAGTGACATTCTCTTGCCAACCGCTAAAGTTGAATCTCTCGCTTAGCCCCAAGGCCTTTACCCTTTCTTCCAGGTGTCTACGCAGGCTTCCTTCACCCACAATAATAAATTTTGTCTTGCTGTTTCTTTGCGCAACCTCTCTGGCAGCCTCAATAAAATACATAGGACCTTTGATTGGCTCAAGCCGAGCCACCATCCCTACGGCTAATTCATCGGCATTGATGTTAAAGGCCTTTCTCATCTCAATTCTGTTAACCGGGGGATGAGAATACGACTCCAATTCCAGGCCCTGATAAATAACGCTGATCTTGTGCTCTCCTGCCACCTTAAATCTTATAAAATCCTGCTTCTCTAATTCAGTAAGGGTAATGATCTTATCGCTAAAGTGGCTTAAGAATTTCTCTATGAGGATAATGAGCTTACTAGCTAACGGTGAAAAATAACCGTAAAAATTATGACCGTGGGGAGTATGGATAATCACGCGACACCCTGAAAAAACTGCAGCCATCCTGCCTAAGGCCCCGGCTTTTGCAGAATGCGTATGTATAATATCAAATTTTTCCCGGCGAAAAACAAGATACAATCTCATAAACGCCATGATGTCATGTATGGGTCTGATGTCCCTTTTTAAATGAGGGATAACTGTAACTTTGTCTTTAAACCTTTCAAAAAAGTATTTCGTCTTGGCGCTCGGATGAATGGTTGTGCCTATGATGAGTCTGATGTCATAGCGCGAAGAGTCCAAATAGGTACATATAATGCGTACAATATCCGGAGAGCCTCCCCAATCCATTCGGGTGATGACCTGCGCGACTTTTATCTTTCGGTTAATAGCGGTTAACATCGGTTAATAGCGGTTAATAGCGGCTACGGCCGAATCGTGATTTCCATTTTCCTTCTTTCTCTAATTTATTCAAGGCGTCCAAGAAACGATCTATCTGATAGTTCGTCTTACCCAGTGAATCTTTTAATTCATCATATTCCTTTTTTGTAATTAAATTATCTTCAAAACAATCGTCGATATCTCCTTCCAATTCGCCAAGAGAACCTATACTAACCTTAATGCTTTGTGCAAACTGACCTGCGGAGTCTTTTCTGTATCCTTCTCGTATATTTTGCTTGGCGCTTCTAGCTGCATCTCTCATTTGACCGACCAGTCTAGAATGGGTTTTGAAAAATTTCTCTGTTATTTTGAATATATTTCTTCGTATCAAAGAAATATTCTGGTAAAACTTCAGATTTTCATAAGCATGCCTTTGCATTTTTTGCAACCGTTTTTAACTGTTATTAACTTTTTTTAACTGCTTTTAACCGTCTTTTAATATCTGTACAATTCCGTGCAGCGCACGCACGCCGGAAAAATCCCGTCTTTTTTTAGTTCTTGCCGGTACCTTGCAGCCTGCGGGCTGTTCCAGGCCTGCATGAATCCGGCTGTTTTTATATTGCCGAAGGAAAAATTGCTGTTTAAACAGGGTCTCACCTCTCCATCGGGAAAAACATAAGCCACCACCCAGGGACTTAAGCATCTTTGAGAATACCCTTCGGGGGCATATCTTTCATTCGTATAGTAGTGCCATAGGGCTGGTTGAGCAAAGTTAGGATAAAAATCTATATTAAATTTATATCGGCCTTGGCGTATCTTTTTTATTTTCTCATATAAAACTTGCGGAACTATTTCCGACTCAAATATAAAACCCTCCCAGCCTGAGGATTCACACCCTAATCGGCGGTCAACTTCATCCTGCTTTTCTTTCAATGCCCGAGTGATGAATATCAAATGATGAAAGGTCAGAGAATCCGCCTGCACGAGGCGTGATACCTCTATTAACTCTTCTAAATGATTATAATTGTCGCGATTTATCGTGCACTGCAGATTTATTAAAGGCTTGTGCTTGTCCATCTGCTTCTTGATATCCTGCACTTTCTTAAGGCCGCGAGTTATCTTATCAAATAATCCCGGCATGCCCCGGATGTTATCGTGAAGTGCGGCTTTGCCGTCTAAGGAAACATTGAGTTCATCTAATCCACTCTCAACCAATTCTTTTGCCAACTCATCCAGAAGAGAGCCATTCGTAATCACTAAACAGTGCATTCCTTTCTTTTTTATATGCCGTATGATTTCGACACACTGCGGATAAAGCAGTGGCTCTCCTCCAAAAAGGGTGATATTGGGCCTAAAGGAAGAGACCTCCTCAATGACCGCCTTAACAAGCTCTGGAGAAAATTCACTCTGGTCATATCCCACAAACTGCTTCTTAGTGATGCCTCTTTCTCCCCACTGTCCGCACATCTTGCAGCGCAAATTGCAGCGGTAAGTCAGAAATAGAGTCAGCGCTTCAGGGGGACTGTTTTTGCAGGCGCTAAAATGATACGCAAAGTATGCGCGCAGGCGCTTTCCAAAGACCTTCAAGGCATATCCTGGCTGCTTGAGTGTTTTATAGAAAAATCTTTTTAAATTGTGCCTGGAAATCATCTACGTATGACCTCAATCATTTTCAGCAAATCTTCTTCTTTAACCAGCGGATGCACGGGAAACGTTAAAAGATGCTCGGCAAAATAAGTTGCATTGGGAAAATCCTCTTTTCTGTATCCCAGCTCAAACAATTGATGCAGAGGCCTCTCATACATCCGGGAAGTCTCTATCCCTGCCTGCCGCAAATTCTTTTCTGCTGCTTCCTTCTTATTCAAATCCTTGAATAAAACAGGAAGCCGGTTAAAGGCGGGCTCGGTATCTTTTGGGATTTCAGGCAAAAGCAGAGCGTCATAACCTTTGAGGCCCTCTATAAGCTTCATTCCGTTTTCATATCTTTTTTTACTAAAATCATTTATCTTTTGCAAAAGCGAGAACGCTATCTTCACCTGAAACTCACTGTAATCGGCTATCTTGAAATCTTCCTGTGCAGCTAGTTCTTTAAACCCAGAAATCAAAGGACTCATCAGCCCGTAAGCCCAAGGGTTCCCTGCGACGCAAAGCCCCAGCATCTTCATGGCTACCATTGTATCCATTGACCTGCCCCTGCCGGTTATCCCCAATTCTTTAAGAGTAATCTCCACGGCCTTGGCTATTTTTTCATTACCGGTGGCTATACAGCCTCCGCCATACGTCGGGATGTTTTTGCCTCTGTTAAAACTAAAAAAACTGATATCGCCGATGTCTCCCACGCCGACATTCTCGAATCTGCTACCCATGGCTTGAGCACAATCCTCTACAACAAAAACATTAGGAAACTTTGCCTTGGTCTCTTTAAGCCCCCTCTGTACCATTCCGAACATGTGCACGCCGACCAGACACAGGGTATTGGCTGATACAGCTGCTTCCAGGAGCCTTGCATCCATATTAAAATCATCCAGAGAAATATCACACAGCAGGGCCTTAAGCCCTGCTTTCTGTATAGCATAGATCAGCGCTGAAGCTGTGTAAGCTGGAAGAACTACTTCTTTTTTGCCGCTCAGTTTTTTCAAGGCTTCCAGGATGACAAAAAAAGAGCTGGTCCCAGAATTGGTAAAATAAACATGCCTGGTGTGCGTTAGCTTTACGAGTGCCTCTTGCAGATCCTTGCGTCCGCAGGCGGATTGAGAAAAGATGTCTCTTAAACGTATCGGACAGGCCACAATGGGTATTTTCTTGATCATAGTTTTTTCCGGCGCACAGCCTCCATGATAATAACAGGAGCGAATCTGCCTCTGGGGAAACCTATACGCAAACGCCTGGTAACCTCAAAGCCCATTTTTTTTATCTTGGCCTCAAAGGCCGAAGGAGAAAATAATCGCAACCGACTGCTGTCAATAGTCGCATCATAATATTTTGCTAGTTTATATTTTGCCCGGATTAACGGATTCAGTTTGTTTCTAATCTCGAAGAGCACGCGACCCTCCTCTTTACAGACGCGCTGCAACTCTTTCCATGCCACATCCACCAAATCCTCACGAGGCATATTTATAAAAACATTAATACATACGATTGTCTCAAAAGAGTTTTCTTTAAAGGGAAGGGCTATGGCATCTGCCTGCAACAAACAGACGCTTCCCGCTGTTCGTATTTTTGCGCGCTGCAATTGCTTAGAGGAAAGATCCAACCCCACAAACCCTGTGGTCGCCCCTCCCTGTGCTGTAAACTTTTGTAAAAATAGCCCTTCTCCGCAGCCGACCTCAAGCAGGTTGCCTTTGCAAGCCTGACAGAGACCAAAGACAGTTTCCCGGATTTTGTCCTGCCAATAACCGGCAGAGACCTCACCCTTTTCGTCGGGCTTAGAGGTCTTGTGCAGGAACCAATGGTACATTCTCTTGAGCATAGAAATATTATTGTTCAGCCTGAATCCGTTTTCCCCAAAGGCCCAGAGCCTCCCTGATGACTTCTTCTGGTAAGATACGGTCAAGACAGGGCCTGGTTTTACAAAAAAACTTATCGCAGGGAGCGCACTCTGTCTTATGGTAAATGACAACAGCTTGGTCAGATATTACTCGGGGGTCATAACGCGTCAAGTCCCCAGGCCCAAACAGTGCGATGAGAGGCGTGTTAAAGAGTGCAGCGATATGCATGGGCCCTGTGTCATTTGAAATATAAAGACGGCATTGAAAGATAAGTGCTCCCAGCTCTTTGAGAGTCAGCCGGCCACACAGGTTGGAAACAGAGGCAGGGTCAACCGCTTTCAACCTCTTGCCTAATTCCGCCTCACTCCCTGAGCCGGTGATAACGAACCAGCAGTTGATCCTCTCTTTGATTTCTTCTATGACTCTTGCAAAATTCTCAATTGGCCAACGCCGGGATGGTATCCCACCTGGATGAATCCCCAGGAGCATGGCTTGCGGATCTATACCCTCTGATTCCAAAAGACACCTGACCTTGTGATGGCTTGCTTCCTCAATGGGAAAATCGATTTTGTTGTCTTCTCTCTTTGCACCCAAGGCCTGGACTGTATCCAGATCATACTCCATTTCGTGCTTTTGCCCGTTTTGGTGCTCGGGGACCGAAACATCAAAAAATAAACCCCTTCCCTCTGTATTTCTGCCCGCTGTTTTTTTGGGTCTGATGATACCTAAAAGGCGCCTGATATTGCGCGCGCCCCGGTCGGTTCCTAATGTGCGCATATTGATTGCTATGTCAAAGTGCCTGGCGCGTAACTCAAGCAGTGTGGTCAGATTGACAAATAATTTTCCAACAGGCATCATGCCGCCATAACCCACGTGGAACGCAAACACCTCATGGATATAGGAAAGCTCCTTTGCCAACTCCTTAATCCTCTCTGTTGCCAACAAAGAAAGCTCGCTTTCGGGAAAAGTCTTGCGCAAGGCGCGCAGGGCAGGAGTTGACAAGAGGAAATCCCCAACCCCTCCTAGATTGATTACCAAGATTTTTTTTAATTCCTGCATCGTAAGAGAGTGTACTTTATCATACCGTGAAAATAACCTAAAGAGTAGAAGAGCTTGGAAAGAAACAAAAGTGATTCCCCTTTTAAAAGCGCCCTGATTATCGCAAAGGTGAAACGGTGCATTCTCTGATAAATATTTTTTTTATCGGAAAAGTAAGTGATCCCTTTTGGATGCAAGTCAAGGTTGAGATCCGGATAAAAGGTATCCACAAAACAAGAGCCCCTGCCGTTACGCATATTGAGTTGCGCAAGCTGAAGCAAGTTTTCCGGCTGGGGGTGAAAATAGAAGGCCTGCGGTGCCAGCACAACGCGCAGCCCCTCTCCAGAAACATCCTGCGAAAGCACAGAGTCTTCTCCCCGGATGATATCCTCATTAAACCCTTTTAATCTAAAAAAAAGTTCTTTATAAATGGCACAGCAGGCAGAGGGCGCTACCTGGATATCGGTCAACTCATGGACAATGGTAACCTGACTATAAGGAATTTCCCGCGCGTAGCGCATCTGAAATCTATTGGCGTCAGGCGGGATACGGACAGAGGCAGCGCTTAGGCCAATTTCCTTATCATCCCGTAAAGGTTGGATGAGACGGGACAGGAGCCAAACGCTACCCAGCCGGATATCGCAGTCCATAAACACCAATATCTCTCCCTTGGCCTGCTTCGCACCATCATTCCTGGCTTTACCTGGAGGGCTGATACCGCTGATCTGAATAACCTCTGTATCAAAAGACTTCTTCTGCTTTGATATATCATCCAGCAGGCCTCGGATATCCTCTTCCTTCTTTTTACAAAGTATGATAATAGAAACTAACATTTCTTATGCTCTTTCTTGCAAACTACAAAAAGCGACAAGCCAAAAGGGATCTTGATGAATTTCTCTATTTTGATAAAGAAAGGAATAAAACGGTCAAAGAGAATAATCTGTAA
>Ga0111184_1061_pt1 | contig 12897 bp, 11 predicted proteins | sample DeeMarSWOR324_28_FD_80241 | JGI IMG/M metagenome (GOLD analysis project Ga0111184, IMG submission 80241) | Omnitrophica WOR_2 bacterium SM23_72 | reverse complement strand
ACAACACTGGGACGGCCGAGGGTGTCTGAGCGACGAGCGAGAGCGCGAGGAGCGAGTTACTCGGACGCCGAAAATGCGAAAGACCTCTTGCGTGCCCGAGCAGAGGCGAGGACAAAAGCGACCTGAGCGAGCAACTCGACAGGACATTTCCTAACAGTCTTTGCGCGAGAAATACTCGCGACAGGACCCGCTAAACTTATAAAAATGCGGACATTTATAGCCATTGAACTACCGGAGGAAATCAAAGAATCTCTTGCTAGGCTGCAGGACCGGCTCAAGCAATCCCAGGCAGATGTGAAGTGGGTTAAACCCCAGAATATTCATCTGACGTTAAAGTTTTTAGGGGAGATTAACGAGGAACAGCTGGAAAAAATAACCAGGGCTTTAGAGCAGGTTTGCCTTAACAGAAGATGCTTCCAGATGTGCCTTTCTACTGTCGGAGCTTTTCCGAAGGTAAATTTTCCGCGAGTCATCTGGGTGGGTGTTGAAAAGGGAGCAAGCGAAACAAGCGAGATAGCAACAGATCTGGAAGAAAAGGTTTCTATGGTCGAGGTCCCTAAAGAGAAAAGGCCCTTCTCCTCTCACATCACCATCGGCCGCGTGAGATCCAATTTTAATAAGGATAAATTGGTAAACGATTTAAAAACAATTGGCTCTCTGGAAGGAAAGGAATTCGCGGTTACCAAGTTGACTCTCTTTAAAAGCACTCTCACGCCAACTGGCCCTGTCTATGAAGCCCTCAAAACCGCCAGTCTCCAGGCGACCTGAATGACCATGTTGGTGTAGAGTCCTGCAATCAGGTCATCGCCCATCACCCCAAACCCTCCCTTAAAGGCCTGGAATCGATGAGCCGGATAAGGTTTAAAGGTATCCAGGATCCTGAATAAAATAAAGGCGATGAAGACTAACCTGATATCGTCAGGCAAATACAAAAGAGCGATCAGCATGCCGCTGACTTCGTCTATAACGATCTGCTTGGCGTCTTTAGTACCCAGCACCTTTTCGGCCTGTCCAGAAACGAATAAACCGACAATGATGCAAACAGAGGTCAAAAGAAGAAAAACAGCAGGATGATCTTTAACCATAAAGTATACCAGCAGGCCAGCGCAACTGCCGAACGTTCCGGGGATGAGCGGAAGATATCCTACACCAAAAAAAGTACTTAAGGTCAGGATAAGTTTCTCAGGTAGGTTCCGATGTTTCATGAACGCATGATTTATAAACGGGAGATAATCTTACGGTTCTCCCAGAGATAGGACAGTCCTGAATAAAGGGTAAGGCCCACGGTGAAAAGCATAAGGATATAAATGCCCTGACGAAAGATGTTTTCCCACGCCGGATTCCAGGTGAAATATGTCTTCATCACTTCCTTGGCCACCACAAAACCTAAGATGGAGAATATAACCAGCATCTGAGACAACGTCTTATGTTTGCCGGCGCGCGTTGCAGATAAGACCTTGCCTTTGTTCAAGGCAAACAGCCTTAAAGAAGTAATCAGTATTTCGCGCGAGACAATGATAACAAACATCCAGGCGTCAATCAACTGCATTTGCACGAACGCGGCAAATGCCGCAAGAACCAGGATCTTATCCGCGATGGGGTCCATCAGTCTTCCGAAATCCGTGACCATATTCCTGCGGTGTGCGATCAAGCCGTCCAGAAAATCCGAAAGGGCGGCAAATATAAAAATAGCAAAACTGGCTACCTTCGCCCAAAGGCCGTGACAAAACAGAAAAAACATAAAGATGAAGGTTAAAATTATCCTTAACACCGTCAGCTTGTTAGCTATATTCATACCTCTCCCACTAAATCATACTCCAGGGTATCTGTAATCTTGACGTCGACAAAATCACCTGGCTTGAGCCTTCGATCCGACTTCACAAAGACCTGTCCATCCACCTCAGGGGCGTCAAATTGTGTCCGGCCTAAATAGCAGTCTTTTTCTTTTGCGTCAATTAAAACCTTCAGGGTCTTGCCGAGAAACCCTGCATTGACCGAAGCGGAAATTTTCTGCTGACAGGACATGACTAAATTCAGACGCTCCATCTTTGTTTTTTTAGGGATCTGACCTTTAAAACCAAATGCTTTCGTATCCTCCTCCCTGGAATAGATAAACGCCCCCAATCGTTCGAAGCGCACATCCTGTAAAAAAGAAAGCAATTCCTTAAACTCTTTTTCCGTCTCCGATGGGAATCCCACGATAACAGAGGTTCGCAAGGCTACCCCAGGAATCGTCTTCCTGATTTTATCAATAAGTCTTATCAAGTCTTTCTTCTTTGTGCCTCGGTGCATCAATTTAAGCAGGCGGTCATTGATATGCTGAATAGGCACATCAATATATTTACAGATCTTCGGCTCATCCCTGATTACCTTTAACACATCATCGGTCAGCCGGCTGGGATATAGGTAAAGTAGCCTCAGCCACCCGACGTTCTCTATCCTCTTGACGATCTCCCTTAGAATTTCAGCGAGTTTCATAGCTTTGTACAAATCCATTCCATAAGCCGTGATATCCTGGCCGACGCAGCTGATCTCTGATACGTCCTGTCGGTTAAAACAGTCGACCTGACGAAGAAGAGTCTCCTTATCCAGACTACTGAATTTTCCTTTTATTTTAGGAATGGCACAAAAGCTGCAATGGTTTATGCACCCTTCGCAAATCTTCAAATACGCGTAATGCCTGGGCGTGATGGGAAATCTTTCCAGACTATGATTAAGAGTTACCCTGCCGACAAAGGCATCGCACTCCGGAAGCTCCTGTCCTAAAATAGACCCATAGCGCTGCGGCAGGCAGCCGTAGACAATAATCTTTTTTAACCGTCCTTCCTTTTTTAACTCTACCAACTCCAGGATGGATTCGACAGATTCCTGCCTCGCCTCCTCTATAAAAGCACACGTATTGATAATGGCTACATCCGCCTTCTCCATGTCAACAATGGGGTGGCCTTTCTGGTTGAGCCTTCCCATAATATTTTCCGAGTCAGCCACGTTCCTGGGGCAACCCAGACTTAAAATACCTATTCTTTGCTTCTTTTTCATCGTTTGACTTGGAGGCCGTCTTTCGTAATCAGGATATTCTTCAGCGTCTGGCCTTTTCTGCCAAGATTCGAAAATAGCTGGCCATTCACCTCAAGTTCCACAGCCGCGGCATTGCCAACAGAAAGCTCGATTTTTTCTTTGGCCTTCCAGCTTTCGAATCGGCCTTTCTCAATCGTCCTTTGGAATACGACCTTTCCGTCCACTTTAACGTAAACCCAACAGTTATCTTTGGTCCTTAAGCCCAGTCGGATACTGGAAGTTTTCTCTGGAGATACCTTCTGGACAGGCGCAGGAGATGGTGTCAAGGCCCGCGAAGATGCGGGCTTCTTGCGCGCCACAAATGCTTTGCGCCTGGAAGATATAAACTTTCCAAGATTAAAGAAGATAAAGGCGACAAGCAACAGACCAATGATAAGCAGGGCACCCCTTTTGATGGTTTGGGCGTGCTCCTTAAGCCCCTTCATTTTTTCAACGGTTCTTTTTAAGAAAGGAACTATTTTCTTTAATAAAACACCTATCTTTGTTTGAAGATTCTGCTGGGAGATCTGTTGGGGTTCTGGTTGAGGTTTCTCTTGGGGCTTCTGCTGGGATTTATCCTTGGACTTTGGCTTAGGTTTCTGCTGCGGCTTTTCTTTCTCTTTTGCCAGGACAGGGCCTGGTTTCGGCTCGGGCTTTACATCTTTTTGCTCCCCATAATACTCCTTTGGGTCTACGCCGAGAAAATTGCAATATATCTTTATAAAACCTTTTAGATAAACAGGATTGAGATTAGTCAGGCCATCTCCTTCGATAGCCTTCAATATATTAATATGGATTTTGGTCTTTTTATGGACCTCTTCCAGGCGAATCCCTTTTGCCAAGCGAATCTTTTTGAGTTCTGCTCTTGAATGGGCCATACCTATTCGACCTTATCTTTCTCTCGCATCAAGGCTTTTTCACTCTCAAGCCAGGCTTCCCGGTCCACCAGGATCTTGCGCGGCTTACTGCCCTCAAAGGGACCCACAAGCCCTTCCTGTTCCATAGTATCGATAATGCGCGCCGCACGCGTGTAACCCAATCGTAGGCGTCTCTGCAGGATGGAAACAGAGGCCTGGTTACTTTCCATAATGATCCTCACCGCCTGGTCAAAAAGTTCGTCTTTTTCGCCACTGGCCAAAGAGGACTTTCGCTGCTCCTTCAAGATCTCCTCGTCGTAGACAGGCTCAATCTGCGATTTGATGAAGTTCATGACTCTTTCGATCTCTCTATCAGAAACCAGGGTCCCCTGGATACGGGTCAATTTGGATTCCCCTGGTTTTAAAAAAAGCATGTCCCCCTTACCCAAAAGCTTATCCGCGCCATTCATATCCAGCACCGTGCGCGAATCCACTTTAGAGGCAACCTTGAAAGAAATGCGGGCAGGCATATTGGCCTTGATGACGCCCGTGATGACATCTACGGAGGGCCTTTGGGTGGCTAGGATCAAATGGATACCCACGGCACGGGATAACTGGGCGAGTCTGGTGATCGCTGTCTCGATCTGGTCGCGGGATACACTCATCAAGTCTGCAAACTCATCAATGATGACAATGATATAAGGAATCTTTTCCTGTTTCTCATTATATGATTCGATGCTACGGACGCCTGCTTTTGCCAAAAGCTGGTAGCGTTCCTCCATTTCATTCACAACCCAGTTCAGCGCCACATAGGCTTTTTTTGACTCGGTCACCACCGGACACAAAAGATGCGACAGGCCGTTGAAAGGCATCAATTCCACCATCTTGGGGTCAATCATCAGGAATTTCAAATCCTGAGGTGTTGTTTTGTAAAGCAGGGATAGGATGAGAGAGTTCACGCATACCGTCTTGCCGGAACCAGTGGTACCGGCAATGAGCAGATGAGGCATTTCGTCTAAATCAGCAACTATGGCGGTTCCTGCGATATCCTTGCCAAGGGCCAAGGTCAAAGGAGACTTTGCTTCCTGAAACTCTTTAGAAGCCAGTACTTCTTTTAAATAAACAAAACTGCTCTGGGTGTTGGGAACCTCAACCCCCACTCTTCCCTTGCCGGGGATAGGGGCAATAACCCGCACAGACTGGGCTTTCATGGTCAGGGCAATATCGTCATTAAGGGCCACTATCTTGTTGAGTTTTACGCCGGGGGCAGGCTCAAGCTCATAACGGGTGATGATGGGGCCGCGCTCTATATCAGTGACCTTGGCAGAAATCCCAAAATCTTCCAGCGTATCTTCCAGGATCCGGGCATTGGCCTCCAGATCCTCCTTGATCTGCCGCGCCTCAAGAGGAGGTGGAGACTCCAGAAGCTCCAAAGAAGGAAAACGATAATCCCCGATCTTAAGCTCTCTGGGTTCTGTTTTTGATACCGCAGGAATGGGTGGTTTTGTTTTTATCTGGATCTTGGGACTTGGCGGTGAGACTTGTGAAACATCAACTTTGGACTTAAGAGTAGTAGCCAAAAATTTTTCTTTACCCTCCTGCAACTTATCCTTAGGTAAGACAGAAGGTCTCGTCCTTATTCTCAGTGACCTTCCTCTTGTCTTAAACCTAAGGAGCGAACCCAAAAGGGCTTTGGTCTGATTAAAAATATTCAGGAATAAGGATGAGATCAAGATCTCTGTAACCAGAATCAGAGACAGGACGATAAAGGTGAGGAATATGATAAAACCACCCAGCCGGCTAAAATACGTTGTGATAAAATTAGAGATGCCTGAACCGAAAAAACCAGCCGTATAAAAACGCATATATTCATTATTCAAATTAAACATGCCGACTAGAGAACTGATCGATAATAATAAAATGAGCATCCCTAACACCCTTGGGATGCTTAAATAGGGAATATCCTGCTGGAAAAACTTTATGCCTAACAGCATGACAAGGATCGGCAAAAAGAAACTGGTAACTCTTCCAAACAGAAAAACGATTACCCCTCCCAGATACGCACCGAAAATACCGAGAAAATTTCTGGGGGGGATATTGGGATGGGACGTATAGAAAGGCAGATCCAGGCGGTCAAACCGAAGGAGGCTTGCCAGAATCATGAGGCCTACGGCAAGTAAAATCACTCCTTTGACTTCGTTTAATCTTCTTTCCTTCACTTTGAGCTGTTAGCTTCTGCCTGTTTCTTGCTAAGGTTGATCCGGCCTTGTTCGTCAATACTGATGATCTTCACCTTGATCTCATCACCCACCTTGACAACCTCTTCTACATTTTTTACAAAATGATCCGCGAGTTCCGAAACATGCACCAGGCCGTCTTTTCCCGGAGCGATTTCACAGAACGCTCCGAAATTGACAATGCGTTTGACCTTGCCCGTATAGATGCGGCCTACTTCAACCTCATCCGTTATGGCCTTAATCATCTTGATGGCTGCTTCTGATTGAGCCACTTCCGTTGAAGAGACTAAGACACGGCCGTCATCCTGGATATCAATCGTGGCACCTGTTGAGGCAATGATCTTCTTAATGGTCTTTCCACCCGGGCCGATGAGTTCCCCGATCTTCTCCGGATTGACTTTTACGATGTCAATGCGCGGTGCGTACGTAGATAATTGCGCTCGGGGCCGCATGATGGCCGAATTCATTTTCCCTAAAACCGCACTTCTCGCCTCTTTCGCCTGAAACAGACAATCGCTTAACAGCTCCATGTCGATCCCGTCTATTTTTAAATCCAGCTGAACGGCCGTCATCCCGTTTTGCGTCCCGGCAACCTTAAAATCCATATCCCCAAAATGGTCTTCTAATCCGGCGATATCCGTCAAGATAACGGCCTTTTTATCGTCTTTAATCAAGCCCAGGGCGATCCCGCCTACAGACTCTTTGATGGGAACTCCTGCATCCATCAGGGAAAGAGTTGCTGCACAGACACTCGCCATACTGGAGGAGCCGTTGGATTCCAGAATTTCGGAAACCACCCGGATCGTATAAGGGAAGGCCTCTTTAGAGGGCATCACAGCCAAAAGGGCCTTTTCCGCCAAGGCACCGTGGCCAATCTCTCTTCGGCCAGGGCCGCGCACAGGTGCCGTCTCCCCCACGCTAAACGGCGGAAAACTGTAATGCAGCATGAAAGACTTGTACTTCTCTCCCTCCAGGGCCTCGATCAACTGCTCGTCTTCTCCCGTGCCGAGCGTGGTGACTGCCAGGCTTTGCGTCTGGCCGCGCGTAAACAGGCTTGAACCATGCGTGCGCGGCAGAACAGACACCTCACAGGTAATCGGCCTAATCTCTTTAAACGTTCGTCCATCGATGCGCGTGTTTTCTTTGAGAATCTTGCTTCTGATCTGCATCTTCTCCACTTCATCCAACGCCATTTTGATGTCCACCGAAGAATAGGCCTCTTGCGCAAAATTGGCTTCTAATTCCTTTACCAAGAGATGGACCTGCTCGACTCTTTGCTCCTGGGTGCTTAATTTATATATCTCCTGCAATCTTTCTAAAGAAAAGTCTTCAATTTTTTTCAACAGCTGAGGGTCGATGATCTTTAAGGAAACTTCCTGCTTGGGTACGCCATGCGACTTCCTAAATTCCTCTTGCAGGCTGATGATTTCTTGAAGGTTATCAAATCCGAATTTCACAGCCTTTAAATATATCTCTTCGCTGATCTCTCTGGCTTTTGATTCCAGCATCATCACACCTTTGCGGTTTGCGGCGATGACCACATCTAACTGAGCAACCTCCAATTCTGCATAGGTAGGATTGAGTATGAATTCATTATTCACATAAGCCACCCGGCAGCAGGCCAAAGGCCCAAAGAAAGGGATATCGGAAATGCTCAGGGCGCAGGAGGCGCCATTGACAGCTAAAATATCCGGGTCGTTTTCTCCGTCGCTGGATAAGACAATCGCCATGATCTGAATATCATTGAGCATCCCCTTAGGAAAGAGGGGACGGATAGGCCGATCAATGAGTCTGGCAGTTAAGATCTCGCTCTCCGAAGGCCTCCCTTCTCTTTTGAAGAAACCTCCGGGAATCCTGCCTGCGGCATAGGTCTTCTCTTGGTACTCAACCGTGAGAGGGAAAAAATCCTGTTCTTCTCTGAGCTCTTTGGACATGCAGGCCGTCACCAGCACGACAGTGCCGCCGTACTGAATGGTCACAGACCCGTTGGCCTGTTTGGCGATCTTTCCCGTTTCCAGAACCAAATCCTGCCTTCCGAATTTTATTTTCAGGTTATGCACTGGCATCGTATCTTAAGCACTTAGAAAAAAGCCGAAAATTATTTTCTCAATTTTAATTTATTGATGATCTCCTCGTATTTTTTGAAATTCTTCTTCTTGAGGTAATCAAGGAGTCTGCGGCGCCTGCCCACGAGGCTGAGCAAGCCGCGGCGAGAATTAAAATCCTTCTGATGACTCTTAAAATGCTCTCCTAAGACATTGATCCTTTCCGTAAGGATAGCAATCTGGACCTCTGCGGAGCCCGTATCCCTCGCATGAACCTTGAATTCATCGATAATCTTCGTTTTTTTCTCTTTGACCAAAACCAATCCCTTTACCTCCTACCAATTCAAATCATTATATGCTATTTTCTTTTATTAGTCAATAGCCTCAATCATGTTTTTTAAATAATTTATTTCTTGCTTAATAACTCGGCGATCCTATCCAGCTTTTTGACAACCAGGACCGTAAAAATCACAAACCAGACCGTAAGGGCCAGCGACATCAAAGCAGCAATGGCGCTGACGCCATAACCCAGTTGACCACTATAAGACGGTGGAATCATCTTGCTACCTCCCTGTTTGAATTTGTTGCATCAAACCTTAATCTCTGACTCGATTTTTTTTATCAACCCCGATGTCTCTTGAATAATGCCTGGCGGCAACAGCTTCAAAATCTGTGCCTCTTTCTTAAGAGACTTCAAGGTACCCAGTAACCTTTTAACGGTAGTAAGCCTCCTCTTTTTCCATGCCTCCTCAGGCGCCAGGTCCTGCCTCTCTCTTATCAGGTTAGCCAGGTCCTGTCTTAGTTCCCTGACATCCTTGCCTTTTTCAAAGATTTCATTTTTGAGCTGACGGTATTCCTGAGGCTCGATTTTTTTATTGTCCTTAACCAGCCTCAAGGTGTTAATAGCCTCGTAACCTGGCAGCAACGCTGCATCCTGAGCCTTGGTATAACCATCAGTCAAATAAGCAGGTTCCTCTTTTTCCAGAAAATAATAAGACTTTAAAAGCTTCATTGCCGTGGTTTTTCTTATCCCTATTTCCTTTGCCGTGTAGGTCTCAAACTTAACATAACCCCATTCTTTATAAAGCTTATCCTTCCACACGGTATACAGAGCCTGTCCCAGCTGGATCCAGGATGTCTTAAAATTCTTAGCGCTTTCCAGAATTCGGTATCTTAAAGAATCACGATCAAGATCCTGCATCTTCTGTTCGATGTTTTTAAGCGATTTTGTTTTTATGGCACCCAAGGTTTTCCTCTAGTTATGTCTCTAATAATTCTTCGCAAGCAGGTCTGCGATCTCTGCCAGCTTCCTCATGAGTCTTTCCAAATTCTTTGCGATCCTACGCAGGTTAAATGATATGTCAAAAATTAATACCACGATAAAAAAAAGAACAGCTCCCATAACCATATCCGGGGCCATCTACTACCTCCTTTTTTTATAAATCGTTTTCGTTTTCTGCTGTATAGTTTTTATTTTACCTTTGAACGGCTTACAACGCAATGAATTTTCCAAGGGTTGTTTTATCTTAAGATGGCCGAAGGACATATCTGATTGTAGGCACAGTAGGTGCAAGCCAAATAATTGGGCGCTGCTAAGAAGCGGCGCTGGCGTATGCCGCCGGAAACCTCCTTAATCTTCTCGATGACTCTTGCGCAATCCAACTCATCTTTCGCATCACGGCCGATGAGCCCGGACTCCAGAAAATGAAGTTCCACGCGCAGGGGAAGCTCATGATAAATACTCTTGTAGGCTAACGCGTACAGATCCAACTGCAAACTTTCTCTGGTGCGTTTGTCCGCATCCCTCTGCTTGTTAAGCTCAGAGGTTTTAAAATCGATGATAACAACGCCCTCCTCTTCTTTATCCACGCGGTCAAAGCGTCCGCGGATTTTATTATTTTCTATAAAGAAGGAGAATTCTTTTTCGATGAACAAGGGCCGAAAGGACTGTGCCTCTTCCTTCTTATAGAATCTTATCAGCGCCTCCTGACCAATGCGGAATCGCTCCTCCTGATGTTTCTCATCGAGAAAGCCCTGGGGATGGAAACTTTCTTTAAATAGGTCAAGGAGCCTGGCCAGCTCCATCTTTTTTCCTGCCATCTTAAATTGAAAATACTTGGTGACGGCTTCATGCATGGCACGTCCGTAGAGTACCGTATGGTGCTCCAGGATGGGAACCCGCAGGATATGAACATATTTATATTTCAACGGACAGGTAAGATAATCATCGATCTGGTAAAAACTTAGATTAAGAAACTGATCCTCAGTCCTATCTGAGATCTTCACAGAAACGGAATCTTTTTGAGGGGCGTAGCGCTTGATAGACTCAAGGCGCGAGGCCTTCATTTTTTCTTTCTCGTTAATCTCCTCACCTAGAGCCTCACCAACAAACGGACTGATGCGGCGCATCCTGGCACCTCCGTAATCCACGGCGCTGGTCAAATATAGTTCCTCCTTGGCACGCGTCATGGCTACATAAAATAACCGACGTTCCTCCTGGATATGAAAATCTCCTTGAGGCAAAATCTCTTTTATCAGGGCATCTGGCAATTCAATAGGTTGACGGCGGCCGTATACGGGGAATCTTCCCGCAACCAGGCTCACCATAAACACTACCCTGAACTCCAATCCTTTGGCCTTATGAATCGTCAGTACCTGGACGGCATCCGTATCCAGGTCACTGGATGCTGTCTCCGGGTCATCTCCGGCCTCCATCAGAAGATCCAGATAATTGACAAAGTTGATCACGCGGTCTTCTTTGGCCACGAGTTCAAAATCCCGCACGATATTGAAAAACTTGGCGAGGTTTTCAATCTTGGCCTCCTTTTCCAACGTGGGATGATGCGAAAGTCTTTTAAGAAGGCCTGTTTCCGTCAAGAACTTGTAAAGCAATCTCCCCGTGCTTTCTTCGCGCGATACCTTTACGTAGCTCTTGAGGTCCGTTAATATCTCTCTTATCTTTTCGCAGCTCTTGGCCTTTACCTCGGATAACTCTTCTATTGATTCAATATTTTCAAAGACAAATAGAAGCGATTTATTCCTGCGCTTAGCGTAATGCATGCATAAAGACAGGTCAGAAAGATTCAAATCATAGATTTCGCTTGAGACCAGATAATAAAGGCTTAAAGAATCCGAGGCATTGGCTGTCACGCGTAAGAAGTGGATGCACAACTTGACCTCTTCTCTGGAATACAACCCCTGGGCACCGCTAAATTGCCAGGGAAGGCCCTGCATGTTCAACGCCTGCAAAAAAACCTGGGCGTCTGAGTTGGAACGCACAAGAATCGCAAACTCCCTATAGTGAAATTTTCCGGAATCGACCTTCTTTTTGATGGTCCGTGCCACCCAATCGGATTCTGCTGAATGGCTCTCAAAATGCATGGATTGTGGCTGGGAACCTTTCTTTGACAGGGCGATAAGCTTTTTATCAATTCCGGCCTTCACCTCAAAGCGCTCAGGATTATTATGCTGGATAAGCCGATAGGCGCTATCCAGGAGTTGCTGCGAGGAGCGATAGTTGCGGATAAGACTTATTTTCTTGGCCTCTGGAAAACTCTCCATAAAATTCAGCACATTGCTGTAAGCAGCACCCCGCCAGCGATAGATACACTGGTCATCATCGGCAACCACGGCGATATTCCTATCAAGCCCTGCCAATAATTTTACCATCTGAAACTGCGCGAAGTTAGTATCCTGGAATTCATCCACTAAAATATATTTAAACTGCTGCTGATATTTCTTTAAGATCATAGGGTGTTCCCGGAGGAGCTTCAAAGCCAGATAAAATTGGTTCCCGAAATCTACTGCACCGTATTTGGAAAGAAGCTCCTGGTATAAGCAATAGGCCTTGGCCACATCCATTTGCTGCAGGGCGAGTTCCTTGAGGGCTTCATCCTCTAAATTTGCATTTGACTTCTGCTTAAGGTCTTCGGCAAAATCAAGGTATTCTTTAGGTGAGATATCTTCGTCTTTGGCGCGGCTAAATACTTGGATCAGGGCTTCGATAAAGCGCGTGGGGTCAGATAAGGGCCGGTAGTAAGAAAGGTCAAATTCAAAGAGATGCTCACGGAAAAAGACAGCAGCCTCAGGCCGGGTGAAGACTTTAAAATCCGGATCCAGTCCGGCGATAAGTGCATTTTCTCTTAAAAGTCTGTCACCAAAGGCATGGAAGGTGGAGATCCAAATATCTGTATAGCCGTAAGGCACAAGGATATCCACTCGTTCGAGCATCTGGGCAGCGGCTTTATCCGTAAAGGTCAGGGCTAATATTTCCTGGGTCTTGGCCAGGCCGCTAGATATTAGCCAGGCGATCCTGCGGGTGATCACCGTGGTTTTACCCGTGCCAGCTCCGGCAATGATCAGGATGGGCCCTTGGCGGTGCGTCACCGCCTGCTCCTGCTCCTTATTGAGTCCTTCCAAAATATCGTTCATAATTCATTATGTTTAGCGGGTCCTGTCTCGAGTATTTCTCGCGGGGACGTTCGTTTTGCCACTGCGAGGCAAAACTTCATCCTTCGCTATCGCTCAGGATGAAGCCCTGAGCGTAAGTCGAAGGGCTTCACTCACATCGGCTAGCGTCGCTCTGCCTGACTTCGCTTATAGCGGGGCATCCATGCCCGCTCCTTGCCTCCACGCCCCGCTCTAAACACTCGAGCCACCCGCTAAAGCGACTTGAAGCTCCTTGCTGAAAAGATTTTATGC
>Ga0111184_1068_pt1 | contig 13259 bp, 15 predicted proteins | sample DeeMarSWOR324_28_FD_80241 | JGI IMG/M metagenome (GOLD analysis project Ga0111184, IMG submission 80241) | Omnitrophica WOR_2 bacterium SM23_72 | reverse complement strand
GAATTTGCGTCGCGTTCAGCTAAATGTCAGTTGGAATGAACCCTCCCCTTAGATGCCCACACGTAACAGAAATTTCGGGGTCACCCTCATCGAGTTATCTGTTGCCGTCATTTTAATTTCATTTATTGTCTTAGGGATTGCCAATATCGACAAATTTTATCATTTCCATGTCGGGGATGCAGACCGTCGCATCAAGATCCAATATGAGGCCTCTATTGCCTTAGAGCACATGACATACCAATTGGGAAAGGGCATCGGAGATACCATTAAGCCTCCTGTGACTTTACTTCTAGCCTCGGGCCCCGACTACCGTGGTGTGAGGGTTTGGGTAGATCAGAACCAAAACGGAATGCAGGATGATTATCCTGAAGACCGTGAAATCGGTTATCTCTTCCAGGACAGCTTGAGCGCGATTGAGTACTATAACCCCTGCCGAGGCCCGAGCTGCAACTGGGCAGGAAGCCAGCTGAATGAGACCATAGCTGGCCAGATTGCCGAATGTACCTTTAGTTGGTCTGAGGGTGGAAATTTCGTTGATGTTAATATTACGACGCGCTACAATACTTCTATATCCCCTTCTGTAGATAATCCCGAAATTAACATGACCGCCCGCATTCAAATGCCTGCAGTATCTACGCATTAAATCATTTTCTTATTCTTTTTATATACTCAATAATTTATTTGCCCGTCTGCAAAAACTATGGTAAATTAAAAAGGTCCTGCTAACCTTTCTAAAGACACAGAGAGCCCTTAAGGACAAAAATTTTTGGGGCGATAGTTCAGTTGGGAGAACGCTACATTCGCATTGTAGAGGTCGCGGGTTCAAATCCCGCTCGCTCCACCAAATTTTTGAAGGCTTTTGATATGAAGAACATATTGAGATTATCTTTGGCTATAGTTTTATTTTTTGCCGTTCTCATCGCCTGTTTCTATCTGCCGATGATTTCAGCTGAAACACCTCTTAAAGAAGCCCTTTACTATGAGAAACTAGAAAATAAGAGTGTCCAATGCCATATCTGTCCCAGGAATTGTATTATTTCCGATGGTAAACGCGGATTCTGCGGGGTCAGAGAGAACCGCGCAGGAACGCTCTTTTCCCTATCCTACGGAAAACTTGTTTCTGTCCATGTTGACCCTATTGAGAAAAAACCTCTGTTCCATTTTTATCCTGCAACCAGCGCTTTTTCCATTGCCACCGCTGGATGCAATCTCAGATGCAAGTTCTGTCAGAACTGGGAGATATCCCAGAGAAAACCTGAGGAGGTACATTATAGTTACATAGAGCCGCGCCAGCTGGTTAATAAGGCCAAGGAATCAGGCTCTCCAACTATTGCTTACACCTATACGGAACCCACCATATTCTACGAGTATATGCTAGAGACAGCCAAATTGGCTCGACAGGTAGGCCTTAAGAATATTATGCACTCCTGCGGTTATATCAATGAGGAGCCTTTAAGGGAGCTGATTCCCTATCTGGATGCAGCCAACATCGATTTAAAAGGATTCAGCGATGATTACTATCAGAAACTCTCGGAAGCTACGCTTGAGCCTGTGTTGAACACGCTTGAGATTTTAAAAAAAGAGGGGGTGCATCTGGAGATAACCAATTTAGTTTTACCCGGATTCAATGACGACCCTGAAATCATAATTAAGATGTGCCTTTGGATAAAAGAGAATCTGGGCACGGATGTACCTCTTCATTTTTCCCGCTTCTTTCCGATGTATCAATTGTTAAGCCTAAACCCTACGCCTGTGGCATCTTTGGAAAGGGCGCGGAAAATTGCTTTAGACTGCGGGTTGAAATACGTCTATATAGGTAATGTGGCAGGCCATCCGGCTGAAAATACCTATTGTCCCAGGTGCGGTAAGCTTTTGATTGAACGCAAGGGCTACTTTATTCTGCAGAACAATATCCAGGATGGAAAGTGTAGATATTGCGGAGAGAGGATCGAAGGGGTATGGCAATAAGATGAAGACACAAGAGCAATCCCAAATCCCTGCCTTGCCGGCAGGCAGGCCAAATCCCAAATCCCAAACAGACCGTAAAATGAGCGGGTCTATAGTCTATAGTCTATGGTCTATGGTTAAAACTATTGACTATAGACGATGGACTATCGACCTATGGCTTTTTAGTACATTTGCGATTTGGTGCTTGGGATTTGGTGCTGGGAATTTGTACGGTCAGGATATTAAACAGCCCAATGTGGCAGGGGCGTTCTATCCGGATAATCCGCGAGAATTATCGCAGATGGTAGATATTTTTCTTGACACCGCAACCCCGCAGCAAATAGAAGGTGATATATTTGCTCTTATTTCTCCGCATGCGGGATATGGTTATTCAGGTCAGGTGGCTGCCTACGGTTATAAATTGATTAAGGAAAAGCCTTATAAAACAGTAATTATCATTGGTCCAAGCCATCAATACGGTTTTATGGGTGTTTCTGTTTATCCCCAGGGAATCTTCCGCACGCCATTGGGAGATCTGATGATAGATAAGGAATTTACGCAAAAGATAATCAATAAAGACAAAGAGATATTCTTTGAGCCGCGCGCTTTTGAAAAAGAACATTCTCTGGAGGTCCAGTTGCCGTTTTTGCAAAAAACCTTATCAGATTTTAAAATCGTTCCTATTATTATGGGAGACTGCACCCTGGCCACCTGTCAGAATCTGGCAGGTCTGCTTAAAAGCGCTATCGGAGGGCGCCGGGATGTTTTGGTGGTTGCATCCACCGACATGTACCACGGTTATGATTATGATGAGGCGGATAACGTGGACCAATTGACTCTATCCTTTTTAAAAAATATGGATGCTCAGGGTCTTTACGATGGTTTGCGCCAAGGTAAATGCCAACTGTGCGCAGGATTTGCCGTGGTTGTGACCATCATGCTAGCCAAAGAATTAGGCCATCAAAGCTTGATTGTATTAAAACACACCAATTCGGCTTATGTAACGGGTGAAAGAGTTAAAGGTCGATGGACCGTTGGTTATGTCAGCTGTGCCATAGACCAGGAAAAAGAAGGAGGAGCCTTGCTCAATAAAGAACAGAGAAAGAGATTGCTGGAGATCGCCAGAAGTTCTATCGAAACATTTCTAAAGACGGAAAAGAAGCTGGAAGTAACAGTTCAGGACCCTGCCTTATTGGAAAACATGGGTGCGTTTGTGACCCTGCATGACCGCCATGGCTTGAGAGGTTGTATCGGTAACTTAGTGGGAAAGCAACCACTTTATCTGACTGTCAGGGACATGGCAGTTGAGGCAGCTGTGGATGACCCGCGTTTTTCGCCTCTTAAGCTGTCTGAGCTTAAGGAAGTAGAGATTGAGATATCAGCACTTTCTCCTTTGAAGAGGGTGGATTCGGCAGACCAGATACAATTAGGCATTCATGGCGTCTTGATTATCAAAGGTCCTTATAGCGGCGTGTTCCTTCCGCAGGTCGCCACAGAGACCGGTTGGTCTAAGGAAGAATTCCTCTCTAACCTCTGCAGTCATAAGGCAGGTCTTCCTGCCGACGCATGGAAGGATAAGGCCACGGAAATCTACATATTTACGGCAGAAGTCTTTTCGGAAAAGAGTTATTAGACTGGGTCTATAGTCTATGGTCAATTGTCTATGGTTTTACTATTGACTATAGACTATTGACTATCGACCCATAGCTTTTTTGTGAATTTGGCATTTAGACATGAATATTGCTTTCAGCCTCTTTCTAACAGGTCTTTTATTAGGTTCAGGGCCGTGTCTAGCCAGTTGCGGCCCTATTCTCCTTTCTTATATTGTGGCTACGGGTAAAGATATCCCCAGGGGTCTTAAGGACTATTTTATATTCTCCTTGGCCAGGCTTCTGGCTTACCTTATTTTAATTCTGGCAGTCTTTTTTTTAGGTAGCTACACCCTCCAACGGTTCCTGGGAGATTACGCACGGTATCTCTTTATTTTGGGAGGCGCCTTTATCGTTTTAGTGGGCCTGCTGCTGATGCTAAGAATCAGATGGGAATTCCTACCCCTGCAGCGCCTCCAGAAAAATATAACAGGCCACCATAAACAAAATTTACTCTTGATGGGGCTCATCATTGGCCTGTTGCCTTGCGCTCCTCTGTTAGCCGTATTTTCCTACACCGGCCTGATGTCTAAAACAAGGCTCCAAAGCATTCTCTTCATCCTCAGTTTCGGCCTGGGCACACTTTTATCTCCCCTCATCCTACTGATTATTATCGCGGGATTCATCCCCAGCCTTTTAAGGGCCCGCAAGCCTCTTTATGAGCGCCTGCTTTGCTTCATCGGCGGTTTTATCATCCTTCTTTTCGGGCTGCAATTGTTCGTAAGGGGCTTTATAAAATGACGCCAAGGTTGTTTTCCCAGATATGTGATCTCTCGGATGGCTGCTTAACGATATCCGATAAAGATAAGGTGCATCATATCAGGAATGTCCTGCGCATGAAAAAGGATGATGCCCTTATCGTATTTGACAAAACAGGTTGCCAATATCTGTGCAAGATAGAGGCATTGACCGAAAAGCAAATCGTTTTACGGGTGAGAGAGAAGCAAGAGATGAGTGCGCCAGAGAGCCTGAGGTTAAGCGTGGCTTGTGCTATTCCCAAAAAGTCCAGGATGGATGATGTCATGGATAAGCTTACGCAGCTGGGCGTCGCACGAATCATACCGTTAATAACAAAACATACAGTTGTCAGGCTCGATAAACACAAGGAGGCCTTAAGACATAAGCGCTGGAACAGGATTGTCCTTAGTGCCAGCGAGCAATCCAAGAGAGATTTCCTGCCTTTGGTTGATCCTGTCAGGAGTTTCAGGGAATTAGTCCTCGAGGCAAAAAACTTCGATTTGAAGTTAATTCCTACCTTAAAGGGTAAACGCGTGAGCCTTCAACATGCTTTGAGGCTTAAGCGGTCGAAGAATATTTTGGTGGTTATCGGGCCAGAGGGAGATTTCAGCGATGAGGAGGTCGCTTTGGCCAGGCGCGCGGGTTTTCTCCCCGTGTCCCTGGGTCAGCGTGTGTTACGCGTTGATACTGCCGTGTTGGCCATTGCCAGTTTCATCACGTTAAGATATGAAGACTGTTAAATTCTATACTTTGGGTTGCAAGGTGAATCAGTATGACACGCAAAATTTAAGGGAGCGTTTTGAGGAAGCAGGGTTTAAGGAGGCAGAAGTTGGTCGGCAGGTCGATGTGTGCGTTGTGAATACCTGCACGGTCACGCACCGGGCCGATGCAGATTCCCTGAACATCATCCGTAAGGCCAAAAGATTCAATCCGAAAGCCAGAATTATCGTCACGGGGTGTTTGGCGGAATTTGATAAGCGTAGAATTAAGGACGCCGGAGCGGACCTGATTGTGGAAAACAGTAAGAAAGATAATTTTTTAGAGTTTTTGCGGTTGCGCAATAATGAGTTCAATGATATTAACGAACATAACGAAATAAACGAACGGGTATCTTTAGAAGTTCATAAGGGGATTTCCTACTTTAAGAATCATACGCGGGCCTTTTTAAAGATTCAGGATGGATGTGATAATCTGTGTTCTTATTGCAAGGTTCCTCTGGTCCGGGGGGCTTCGCGAAGCAAGCCGCTTGAGGATATTATTCAGGAAGCTGGCAGGCTGGTGGCAGGCGGTTACAAAGAGATTGTGCTTTGTGGCATCTGTTTAGGCGCTTATGGCAAGAACCTTAAAACCAAAATAAGCCTGGTGCAGGTCATAGAGGCCCTAGAGAAAAAAGAGGATCTTACCTTCATTAGGTTGAGTTCCATCGAATTGAATGACATCACCGATTCCCTCTTAAGCCTCTTGCGTCGCTCCCGCAAATTATGTCCGCATCTGCATATTCCTTTACAAAGCGGAGATGATGCGATTTTGGAAAAAATGAACAGAAGATATACGGCAGGCCATTTTCTGGATAAGGTCTTGAATATCAAGAAAGACGTTCCTGGGATTGCCATCACCACGGATGTCCTGGTGGGTTTTCCCACAGAGACAGAGGAGCATTTTAAGAATACTTTAAGAGTCATCCGTAAGATTTCTCCTTTAAAGGTCCACGTGTTTCCTTATTCTTATAGAGAAGGAACCAGGGCTTTCGCGACATGGGGTGTGCGGATAGAGCATGACATTATGAACAGGCGAATCGCCCAAATTAGAGCATTGGCGCAAGAGTGTTCCCGTTCGTATCTGATGAGTTTTGTAAATAAAACCATGGATGTGCTTATCGAAAGGCGCTGGAAGCAAAACCCTGATTTCTGGATGGGCCGCACACCCAATTATATGGAGGTTCTGGTTAAATCCAAACTTGATCTAGAAAAGAGACTCATCCGCCTGAAACTAAAAAAGGGTCCTGATCACCTTTTCTTAATTGGAATTAATCTGTCACTTGCGAAAAAGGAAATACGAAAAAAGGAGGCCTTTTTGGCTATTGATTAATGCCTGAAATATGTTATAATTGATTTAGAGGCTCTTAAGAAGGGGATAGGTAAGGACAAAAGCGGTATTATATATTAAGTTTTATAAAAAAGTAGCCAGAAATGGAGACCTATTCTCTTTTGAGAGATTAGGTTTTTTTATTACTTGACAAACAGGGAAGGGGGTGATATAAAAGACTAACAGAAGGGGACAGACGCGGCTTGAGATTTGTAAGCCTCTTAAAGCAAAGCAGAAGTTATAATACGTAAATTAAAAGTAGAGAGGCCGAAAAGTTCTGCGGTTTGTCAATCCACCCTTAGAAAGGAGGCTAAATCAATAATGAAAAGAAGAGGTTTTACGCTCGTTGAAATCATGATTGTTGTGGCCATCATTGCTTTATTAGCTGCTATTGCCATACCGAACCTATTGACGGCAAGAAGAACGGCGAACGAAGCAGCAGCCAAAGCCACGGTGCGCAGTCTCTCAACTGCGGCAGAAACATTCGCGACGTCTCACAGTGGCGTGTATCCGGCGGCAGTGGGCGCAGGCGGCTTGCTGGATTTTATCAGTTCAGCGCAGGACTACTGTGCTGATGTCGGAGGTGGCGCCACACCTATCCAGGGTTACAATTACAGATGCACTATGACACCAGGCGGTTACACTTTTGTGGCTGAGCCCATGACACCTGGCACCACCGGAAACGTCACCTATACAGCGTCTACAGGAGGCGTGATTACACCTCTGTAAGAGGAATATGTTTTTATAGCGCTGATCAAAAAGGAGGAGAATCAAATCTCCTCCTTTTTGTATGGACAAGCGAACAATAATTGATCAAACTGCTTTTTTAAGGGATAGTTTTAAGAGATAAAATGAAACTCAGCAAAAAAAAACTATTCATTTTAAGTTTTATTTTAATCGCGGTCTGCGTTTTTCTTGCCTATTCCAATAGTCTGACCAATCCCTTTATCTGGGATGACGCGGCCTTAGTCGTCGGAAACCCCTTGATAAAAGGCATAACTTCTCTAAGGAAGATATTGACCAGCGACCTTTATTACGGGACAACCACTGGATCCAATTTTTACCGGCCCCTGCAGACCCTTTCATATCGATTCGATTATTTTTTCTGGCAGATAGATCCCAAGGGTTACCATCTGACCAATATCTTCTTGCAAATCACTGTCTCAGGCCTTTGCTTTTTATGGGTTTATCTTCTCGTGGGAAACCCGCTGGTTTCCCTGGCCGCAAGCCTTCTCTTTGCCGTTTCACCCATACACACAGAGGCGGTTACCTATATTTCGGGCAGGGCTGAGATGCTTATGGGGATATTTTTGTTATCCTCTTTTATTTTGTTTATAAAAAGCGAAACCGCCTCAAAAGGTAAATTTATTTTTTATTTCTTTTCTTTAATATCATTCACCCTGGCCCTGCTGTCCAAGGAACTGGCTGCGATTTTTCCCCTTGCGATTTTTTCCTATGTTTTTTATTACGCAAGAGTTAAACTCAAAAAGTTGGTTTATTTTTTAAAAACCATCCTGCCTTTTTTTGTGATTTCAGGGGTCTACGTGCTTTTGAGGTTATTGCTTATAAAGTTTTTGACGCTTCGGCCTCCTGCCTTGACCAGGATTCCAATACTTATGCGCATCACGGTTTTTCCCAAGGTCCTTTTGACTTATTTGAGGCTTTTGATTTTTCCGGTTGACCTGCATATGTCGCGCGAACTCATCCGGCCGACCTCTTTCTTTGGTTACTTTCTTGCCTGGTTTGCCCTCGGCAGTATCGTCGTATGTATCTTTTATTACCTGCGTAACAAAAAAGGATACAGACAAGCGCCTTTTTTACTGTCGTGGTTTCTGATATTTCTCCTGCCCCAATCCGGTTTATGGCCCATAAATGCTTTTGTCGCTGAACACTTTTTGTATCTATCCTCCTTAAGTTTTTTTATAGCCGTCGCCGTTTTCCTGAATCGTTTCCTGAGAAGGCCATTGTTTATTTTGACGGTTGCCTGTCTTATGTTTTTCAACGGCATCCTGACCTTTTCGCGTAATTATGAATGGTCAGATCCCATGCTTTTTTTCCAACGCACCATCAAATTTTCACCCAGCAGTTTTCAGGCGCATAATAATTTGGGGTTACACTATCAGCGCAGGGGCCTTTACGAGGCAGCAGAGCTTGAATACAAAAAAGCGTTAGAGATCATGCCTGATCTTCTGGAGGCCCGTTCTAATCTAGCGGATCTTTATTTTAAGATGGGACGACTTGAGGATGCCTTAAGAGAATACGCTGTCGTTGAAAAAACAGTCCCGGGAAGCAAGGCAGGTGAGGTTCAGAATAACATCGCAGCCGTTTATGAGATGCAAAAGGAATGGAATAAAGCCCTGGAGAAATACAAGCTGGCCCTGCGCCTGGACCCAGATTTGGACTTTGCCCATTTTAATCTGGCCAGGATTTACTTTGCAAAAGGGGATGTCTCTGAAGCGGCTGAGGAGGTCCTGAAATCTCTTTCGGGATTAGACCCGTCCGAAGGAAAGAGGTCTCTTTTCTTGAAATGGATCGAGGGGTATCTGGGTTCAGGCAAGCGCCATAGTTGCGCTATGACTTTTTACAATGACCTGGGCGTGTTATTTGCCAAGGAAGGGTGCTTTGATGCAGCTATTGTTGCTTTTCAAAAAGCCCTGGAATTAGAGCCGCGCTATAGCGATGCCCATTTTAATCTGGGTTTGTCATATTGGAAAAAGGGCCTTAAGGCCAGGGCAGCTCAGGAATTTAAATACACCCTCAAAATAAATCCAGGTCACCTTCAGGCTAAGGCCATGATAGCCAAAATCAGAAAAGAGAATCCCCTCTGTAGGATATTCTACTAACTTACTTGTCTTCAAGCGGTTACCCAGATTCCTTTAAAAGATTTCCCTTGCACAATTTATTCTTTTGTGATAAAATTATTTCCTTAGAAAAAATGATGGAAGGTCATGGCGCAAAAAGTTTTGTAACCATTATGATTGTGATCGCCGTGTCATCGTTAGTTATTCGGACCGTGGTGGGGGCCCTCATCAACATGAATATGGGTCAGAATGAGTCCAATGCCGAAGGGACCCTGAAGTTGATTGCTGCTTCTTTGGAAAATTATGCCAATGACCATCGCGAAAAATATCCTTCAGATTTCTCTGCCTTGACGCAGTCAAAACCCCCCTATCTTGATAAAAATTACGTTACTCTGTCTTCCCTAAAAGGTTACCTGTACGGTTGTAGCAGGCTTGAACCTTCTGGATACAATTGTTTTGCCCGGCCAACCCACTGCGGTTTGACCGGAAGGACGACTTATAGCGTGACCACTGGAAGCCAGCTGGCTTCAGAGGGTTGTCAAAAAAGCGAATGAGGTTGTATTTATGAGATTCTCCCCTAGAGCCTTTTCCCTAATCGAATTAATGGTGGGTATCGTCATTCTGCTGATTGTGATTTCAGGATGCCTGATGACTTATATTCACTGTATCGCGTTAAACGATTCGAGTCAAAATCTGTTTGTGGCGATTAATGACGCGCAGTATGTCTTAGAGCAGATGAAAAGCTTGGCGTTCGGTGATATCTCTACCTACGTGGCCCCGGTGTTTAGCAACTTGCCCAGTGAGACCATCACTTTAAGCCGTAGTATCGGTACATCGATGGCCACGGTCACCGTTACGGTGAGTTGGCAGGAGAGGCAACGCTCAAGGACCTTCTCCATAACCACCTACTTGGCGAAATTATGAAAAAATACTTATTTTCAAGTTATGGATTTACCATTGTTGAGGTCTTCTGTTCCGCTATCGTCATCAGTTTTATAATCGGGGTTCTTTTTTATGCCTTAAGTAGCGGAGAGTATTCCCGGTCTGCCAGCGCTGCTAAGATCGATGTGCAATCCGAGGTCAGGCGGAGCATGGATTGGATAGCCAGAGACGTACGTCAGGCCGTCAGTTGGGATATCGCTGACGCCAGCAACAGCCCGTCGGATACGCACATAAAATTCAGGCGTGTTGAGGGCTGGAATACAACCTCAGAGCTAATTCGTTTAAGTAATAACTACACCGAATACACCTATGATGCCTCAAACCATACTGTCATGCGCCGGCTCAGTGACGCAAGCAACAATACGATTCAGACCTGGACTTTAAACAATGTCCAGCAAGCGCCATTTTACACCCTGAATGGAACGGGGGATGTCGTTCCCCTGAATGGCGGGGACCTGCTCACCAGCAGAAAGCTCGTCGTCCATATTCAGGGAAGCAAGCCCATCAAGGGTTCATTAAATGCCACCTCCGAACTTATCGAAGAGGTGAAAATAAGAAATGAATAAGCCTAAAGGAATCGTTTTTGTGTTTGCTCTTATGGTCATGGTTGTCCTTTCCATTTTATTGGCTTCCTTTTATTTTCAGAGTGCCAACGAAGGAAAGCAGGCTTTGGCCTTTGAGAATTCAACGCGCGCTTTTTGGCTGGCCGAGGCAGGATTGGCCAAGGCCTTAAGTACTTTTAGTGGGCCGACCACGTTAAGCGGCTATATTGGCGATGCCAACCATGCCTATAGCGTGCAGGTGAGTCTTCTTTCAGGCATATACTATACCATTGTCTCAATAGGAACAGTGACCTCCCCGGCCACGGGGACCACTTCAAGGACGATAAGCGCTACGGTAAAAACAGGGGTGGTGGACCCTACGAAATTTCAATACGGTATCGAGACAACCACAGACCTCGTCGTTAAAGGGAGCGTTGATATTAATCCGGATGACAGCTGGAAGGAATACTCCACATGGGTTTTTGCGGATCTCTTCAGCATCACCAAGGCGGAGATGAAGGCCAATGCCACGCATCTTTACACGGATGACACTTTTGAAGGCCAGCCGGTGGATGGGATCACCTGGGTGGACGTAGACGGCTCCATGAACATAGCAGGAAATCTGGTCGGCAGCGGCATTCTTATCATTAACGGAAATGTGCACTTTGCTGGAACCGTTGATTTTAATGGCATCATCTATGTCATCGGCGAGTTGACCATTACAGGGACCGTGACTACCTACGGGGCTGTTTTGGCGGAGAGCAGCACGACGGTTGACACGGAACTCGCAGGTAACGTCGAGATCAATTACAGCGTCTCGGATATAACGGATGCCCTGAGTTTTGTCCAGTACTTAACAAAGGAAGTCGTTTCTTGGCAAGAAATTTAAAATCCATGAAGTTCAAAGGACTCAACGTCCTTTTTAAGGACAAGCTCGCAAAGGAAAGATTTACCTTCGGCCTGGATATCGGCAGCCGGCAGATCAAGATCGTCAAGTTGAAATTATTCAAAGATACGACTGAGTTGTGCGGCCTTGAGGTTTCTAGCGTGCAGCTGGATGTGGGAGCGCTTCTCAAGAAATTCAAGCACTCTTTAGACATATTTTCCCTTGATGAACCCAGCCGAACTCAAACAGGCCCTTCGGTTTGAAGCGCAAAAACACATTCCCTTTTCCCTCAACGAAGTTATGTTAGACGGTTATATTTTAAAAGAATTTGTCAAGGATAATAAGATGCTTGTGCTGATTGCCGCGGTCAAAAAAGACCTGATCCAGCAGCGCCTGAAACTGCTGGAAGAAGCTGGATTAAAAGCAAACATCATTGATATCGATTCGGTGGCGCTGGTTAATGCCTTTAATCATAATTATGCGCAGGATGAATTCGTGAAGGATAAGACTATCGGGCTCCTGAACATCGGCGCGACGCTTAGCAGCCTTAATATCCTGGAAAACAACGTTCCCCGTTTAAGCAGGGATATCCAGATAGCCGGCAATAATTTTACCCAGAAAGTCGTGGAAGCTTTCGGGATTGATTTTAAGACAGCCGAAGAATTAAAGCTCAAGCCGGATGACGAAAAGAAGAACAGGGTTGCCTCCAGCATAGAGGCAGTGCTGGCTCATCTGGCAGGAGAGGTCAGGGTTTCTTTCGATTACTACGAAAGCCAAAGCGCTGCTTCCGTTTCACGGATTTTCTTAAGTGGTGGCGGCAGTCAATTTATAGGGTTGAAGGATAAGCTCTCGGACCTCCTGGGGATTGAGGTGCAATACTGGGACCCCTTAAAACACATCACCATCTCCCCTGACATGGATTCTCAGAAAGCCAGTAGCCTCTCTACCCAGATGGCGGTTGCCGTAGGCCTGGCGTTACGGGAGTAAGCCCAGAGTATGATCGAGATCAATTTATTACCAGAGGAGCTAAAGGCCAAGGTCTCAAGCCGTAAAGACAGGGTTACTATCGAAATCAAGTATTTTGTCTATCTGATACCTTTAACCTTGGTTCTTTTACTTTTGGTCCACATCAATTTAGGTGTTTTGCTCGCAGCCAAACATAATCAGATAGCCGGCCTTAATAAGAAGTTGCTTAGCATGGAACCAGAGAAAAAACAGCTGGAGATTTTTAATAAGGAGAGTGCCTTGCAAACACAGGATTCCTCCGCCATTAAGGCATGGGTGGAAGAGCGGGTTGTCTGGTCCGAAAAATTGTTGGCCCTGAACAACAGCCTCTTGCCCGGCATCTGGTTTACCGAACTTTCTGTCACCCCCCCCAATTTTACGTTAAGGGCCTCGGTTGTTTCTTTGCAGAAAGAGGAAATGGACATCATCAAGAAGTTTATTGATCTTCTAAAAAGCGATACGACTTTTTTTAAGAACTTTAGCAGTCTGGAATTAGGTTCCGTGCAGAGAAGGACCATTGGCAGTTTTGATGTGCTGGATTTCACATTGGCAGGGACATTAAGATGAGGGTAGAGCAATTATTGAATGAGCCGCGCTTTGTGGCCTGGCGGGATAAATTACACATTGACGACAGAAAGTTCTCTCTGATCATTGTTCTCATTTT
>Ga0111184_1059_pt1 | contig 13858 bp, 12 predicted proteins | sample DeeMarSWOR324_28_FD_80241 | JGI IMG/M metagenome (GOLD analysis project Ga0111184, IMG submission 80241) | Omnitrophica WOR_2 bacterium SM23_72 | reverse complement strand
AGAGGCTTGTCCTCTGGGCTTGGCACCCACGGCCTCCACCACCGCCACATTAGCCATGACGGATGCGCTGGCCATTTGTCTGTTAGAGCTGAAGGGTTTTAAAGAGAAGGATTTCGCTTTTTTTCATCCTGGCGGCATACTGGGGAAACGCCTGCTTTTAAAGGTAGAGGATATTATGCGTACAGGTTCCCTGAATTGCGTGGTCCACGAGGATAAAAAGGTTTCTTGGGTTTTGTTAAAGATTACACAGGCCCGGGCTGGCTCTGCGACGGTTGTTGATGGAAGAGGGCGCTTAAAAGGCATCTTTACCGATGGAGATCTGCGTCGACACCTGGAGACGGATGTGAACCTGCCTAAGCGTAAGATTAAAGAGGTGATGACCAAGAATCCGACGGTGGTCCCTAAAGGGATGCTGGCGGCTGAGGCGATGCGTATCCTGCAACAGAAAAAGATTGATGAAGTTCCTGTGTTGGACAAAAACAGACGCCCTGTCGGTTTATTGGATGTGCAGGATCTTTTAAAGGCGGGGTTGGTTTAGAGAAGAAGAAGATGTCCCAAGAATCTTTCGTCGATACACTAAGGGAAAAAGCCAGCAAGATCAAACTCCTGTTACTGGATGTGGACGGGGTTCTCACGGACGGAAGGATCATTTACGATTCCCGTGGCCGGGATATGAAATTCTTTGATGTCCATGATGGCTTCGGGGTTTACATCCTCAGGAAGGTAGGGATCAAGACTGTCCTGATCACGGCGAAGAGTTCCAGGAGTATAAGGCCGCGCGCCCGTGACATGAGAGTGGAGGAGGTTTTTGCGAACATCACTCCGAAGAGCCTGGTTTTGGATAAGATATTGAAGAAGTACAAGGTAGATATCCATGAAGTCTGTTTTGTGGGTGATGATTTAGTGGATCTTTGCCTGATGAAGCGCGTGGGTTTTCCCGTAGCGGTGTTTAACGCCGCACCCGAGATCAAACAGGCCGCTTCCTACATCACCATGCGATCAGGAGGCCGGGGGGCTGTGCGTGAGGTAGCTGAGTTGATCCTTAAGTCACAAGGAAAATGGGAGGAAGTGATACGCTCCTATGGTCCTTAAAATATACGCAGGTATTCTGTTTCTCTTATTGTTCAGCGTGCTCCCTTTTGGAATTCAGGATTCTGTATTTTCCCAGGAGTCGGATCAGCAGATTCAAGATTTTTCCCTGTACGGCTACGGTGAGAAAGGCAAAAAGAGCTGGGATATTTCAGGAAAGACCGCGGATATCCTGGAGGAGGTCGTCAAGCTCCATGATGTGGTCGGGAACCTCTATGGAAAAGAGGAGGATGTGCGCTTGACGGCACAAAGGGGCGATTTTAATAAAGCGGACGGATGCGTTCATCTGGAACAGAATGTAGTGATCGTTACCTCTACCGGTGCCAGGCTCCTGACGGATTCATTGGATTGGGACAGAAAGAATCAGCTGATATCGACGGATAATCCGGTTGATGTCCAAAGGGATAACCTGAGGGCTCAAGCCAGCGGAGCCCACGCAGAACCGAACCTGAAAAGGATCGCTTTAGAAAAGGACGTGCGGCTGGACATAAACCCTTCTTCCGAGAAAAAGTCAGCAGATTCATCCGAGGGAGAAAAGATCGTTATCACCTGCGACGGGCCTCTAGAGATCGATTACGAAAAGAACGTGGCCGTTTTCCGTAATAACGTGAAGGTAAAGAAAGATGATATCACGATCTTTAGCGACACCATGGATGTTTTTTTCTCAACCAGCCCGGCCAGGGCCAAAAAGAAGAAGAAAGAGCCGATGGTTGCGGACAATAAGATTGAGCGCATAGTGTCTAAGGGTCACGTGAAGATTGTGCGGGGTCTCAATGTTTCTTATAGCGAGGAAGCCGTTTATACGGCGTTAGATAAAAAAATAACGCTAAGCGGCAAACCAAAGTTAGTTATATATTCTGAGGAGGATTTTAAGGATGTTTCTTCTGGAAACTAAAGGGTTATCCAAAACTTACAACGGCCGTAGTGTTGTTAACGGCGTGGATATCTTGGTCAAGCGCGGAGAAATCGTGGGGCTCTTGGGTCCAAACGGTGCAGGAAAGACCACGACCTTTTATATGATCGTAGGGATTGTACCTCCTCAGGCAGGAAAGATCATTTTTGATAATATGGACATAACAGCCTTGCCCATTCATGAGCGTGCGCGCTTCGGCATCGGATATCTATCTCAGGAACCATCCACATTCCGCAAGCTTACCGTGGAAGAAAACATCACAGCAGTCCTGGAGACCTTGCCTATCGGCAAGGCAGAAAGAAAGCGCCGATTGAAGAATTTACTTGAGGAACTGAATATCGCGCATCTGGCAAAATCCAAGGCTTACATTTTATCGGGAGGGGAAAGGAGGCGCCTGGAGATCACGCGCGCCTTGGTGACAAATCCATCCTTTCTTTTGTTGGATGAGCCGTTTTCCGGCATAGACCCCATCGTGGTCAATGAGGCACAGGAGATCATCAAGGAATTAAAGGCAAGGGGGCTGGGGATTCTCCTGACGGACCATAACGTCAGAGAGACCCTTTCCATAACGGATAGGGCCTATTTGATTGCCGAAGGCCGGATCATCATTTCGGGGACAGCCCATGAACTGATCAACGACCCCAAGGCACGCCAGATCTATTTAGGTGAGAAATTTAGGATGTGATAATTCGTCAACGATTGGATAGTACAATAGAGGTTGTTAAATAGTGAAGACCGAGATCAAAAAAATAGACGCTACGAAAAGAGAAATGAATGTTGAGGTTAGCGGAGACATCGTCAAGAATAAATTTGAAGATGTCTTTACGAGAATCTCAAAAAGTGCAAAGGTAGCGGGTTTTCGCCCCGGCCATGCGCCCCGGGATATCCTGGAAAAGCATTATGGCTCCCGCGCCCACGAACAGGTGATTAAAGAACTGGTTCCGGATATTTATCACGAGGCGATTCAGAAAGAAGGCCTGGATGTCATTGATTACCCTGAGATCTCCGAAGTCAAACTGGAACGGGAAAGGCTCGTTTTTAAAGCAACGTTTGAGATAAGCCCTGAGATAGCGGTTGAGGATTATAAAGGCATTAAGGTGAGCTCAAAGGAGATCCGCGTGGAAGCGGATGAGATCAAGCGAACCCTTGATTCTTTAAAGGAATCTAGTAACAGGGATGCCGCAGACGATTCATTAGCCAAGAGCCTGGGTTATCCGAACCTCGCCGAATTAGAAAAGGCTTTGGAAAAACAGATCTTTCTGCAAAAGGATAACGAAGAGCGCCGAAGAATCGAGAATAGTCTGATTGAAGAGATACTTAAGGATTTAAATTTTAAAACCCCTGAGTCTATGGTAAGTCGTCATTTGAAAGACTTGGTCAGGCAGTCCAAGGTCAATCTGGCGATGAAGGGTGTTCCCCGCGAGAAGATCGATGAACAAGAGGATACTTTATCCAAAGAGCTCAGGCCAGCAGCTGAGAAGCAGGTGAGGGTATATCTGGTCTTGGCCGCCATAGCCAAAAAAGAAAATATGCCTTTAGATGACCACATGAGCCGTCGGGTCGTGGAGTTCTTATTGAGAGAAGCAGACTGGGAGGTAGGAGATTAAATGGATAAATCCAAAATCCAAATACTACCAAATCCAAAATAAATCCAAATTTCAAAATCCAAAATTTGACATTTGGATTTGGGATTTTGGATTTGTTTGGTAGTATTGGTATTATTTGGATTTGGGATTTAAATTTGGAGGTGCTAAATGAGCATGAAAAATCAGTTGTTGGTTCCCATGGTTATCGAACAGACCTCTAGAGGCTACGAGCGCGCCTATGATATCTATTCGCGCTTATTAAAAGACCGCATCATTTTTATCGGAACACCCGTTGATGATTATGTCGCCAATCTGGTCATCGCCCAGATGCTTTTTTTGCAGATGGAGGATGTGAATAAAGACATCAACGTTTATATCAATTCACCGGGTGGCGCCGTGACAGCGGGGCTGGCTATATATGACACCATGCAGTTCGTCAAATGCGACGTGGCTACCTATTGCGTAGGGCAGGCCTCCAGCATGGGCGCGCTGCTTCTGTGCGCGGGCACAAAAGGCAAACGCCATGCCCTGCCTAATTCCAGGATTATGATCCATCAGCCCTGGGGAGGCATCCAGGGTGCAGCTGAAGACATATCCCGGCATGCCAAGGAGATCCTCAATATGCGCGATAAGATCAACGAGATTCTGGCAAATCATACGGGGCAGCCTTTAGAAAAGATTCAGAAAGACACAGATAGAGATTATTTTATGTCAGCTGTGGAGTCCAAGGCCTACGGCCTTATCGACGAGGTCATCGTTCAAGATAAGAAAAAATAGCATTTGTTAATATTGTTATTTTCGTTTAGCGATATTAAAGAACTTAGACGATACAAACGAACAGAACGAAAGTCGGAGGAAGCATATGCGTAAAAATTATCTGTTAACACCTGGTCCGACGCCTTTGCCCCCGCAGGTGTGCGAGGCGTTGAGCAGACCCATCATTCATCATCGCACCCCGCAGTTTCAGGCTGTACTCAAAGAGGCAACCGAAGGCTTAAAGGTTGTTTTTCAAACCAAGAATGATGTCTTTATATTGGCTTCCTCAGGAACAGGGGCTATGGAGGCTTCGGTTGCTAACCTTTTATCTGCCGGCGATACTACCTTATGTATCCAGGGCGGCAAGTTTGGGGAGAGATGGACCGAGATCTGCCAGGCTTATGGGGTTCAGACAGAAGTGTTGGATGTTGTGTGGGGGGTAAGTGTAGACCCAAAGAATATAGAGAAAAGATTAAAAGCTAATCCCAAGGTCAAAGCGGTGTTCGTAACTTTATGCGAGACCTCCACAGGCGTGGTCAATGATATTGAGGCTATTGGTAAATTGGTTAAAGGTACGCCTGCAGCACTCGTGGTGGATGCGATCAGCGGCTTGGGAGCCATCGATTTAAAGACAGATGATTGGTTTTGCGATGTAGTTGTCTCGGGTTCCCAGAAGGGGTTCATGCTTCCTCCGGGCCTGGGATTTTTATCTGTCAGCCCCAAGGCATGGAAACTTATAGAATCGTCAAAGTCACCGCGTTACTATTTTGATTTAAAAGCTGCCAAGAAGGCGTATGAGAAGACGGATACTCCTTTTACCCCGGCCATCGGTTTGATTATTGCTTTGAATGAATCCCTCAAAATGATAAGACAGGATGGCCTGGAGAATATTTTTGCGCGTCACCGCAAGATGGCTGAGGCGACAAGGGCGGCTGTCAAGGCGTTAGGTCTGGAGTTGTTCGCACCTCTTGCGGCTTCCGATGTGGTGACCGCTGTCAAAGTCCCTCAGGGTATAGACGGAGAGAAACTGGTCAAGACCATGCGGGATACCTATGGGGTGACCATCGCAGGCGGACAGTCGGGAATGAAAGGAAAGCTTTTCAGGATCGCCCACATGGGTTATATCGATGAGTTTGATATCATCTTGGGTATATCCTGTTTAGAAAAAGTATTGCTTCAAATGGGGTATAAATTTTCCTTAGGCGCCGGCGTCAAGGCCGCGGAGGAAATCTTTCTAAAATAGATCTATGAGACTTGAGAAATCCAAATTTCAAATACTACAAATACTACAAAACAAACCCCAATTTCAAAATCCAAAATAGTTTTGGATTTGGGATTTTGGATTTATTTTGGATTTGGTAGTATTTGGATTTGGGATTTGAAATCAATGGAGGGTTTAAATGATTAAGATACTCGTCAGCGATCCGCTTTCGGAAGAAGGCCTCAAAATCCTTAAAGATCACAAAGAATTCCAGGTGGATGTCAAGACGGAATTAAAACCCGATGCCTTGAAGGAGGCCATAAAGGATTACGAGGGTCTGGTGGTCCGCAGTGCCACGAAGGTGACCCGGGATGTCCTTTCGCAAGCTGCCAAGTTAAAGGTTATCGGCCGCGCCGGCGTCGGTCTGGATAACGTTGATGTAGAGGCTGCCACGCAAAAAGGCATCATCGTCATGAATACGCCAGCAGGTAATACCATCTCAACAGCAGAGCATACCATGAGTATGATTTTAGCGCTCTCCAGGAATATTCCACAGGCGGATGTTTCCACAAAAAAAGGAGAATGGAAGCGCTCTAAATTTATGGGTGTTGAGCTTTATGGCAAGGTCCTGGGTATCCTGGGATTCGGCAGGATTGGCTCAGAGGTGGCCAGGCGGGCTTTGTCTTTCGGCATGAAGGTTCTGGCCTTTGATCCGTTTTTATCCCGGGAGGTAGCTCAGGGTGTGGGTGTGGAATTGGTGGAATTAAAAGAGGTTTTAGAGAATTCCGATTACATCACCATGCATACGCCTCTAACCGAAGAGACAAAACACATGATATCCACTAAAGAATTTGCCCTCATGAAGAAAGGCGTGCGCGTAGTCAATTGCGCCCGCGGCGGGATTATTGATGAGCCGGCTCTGGTTGAAGCGATCAAAGAAGGCAAGGTCGCAGGGGCTGCCCTGGATGTCTTTGAGAAAGAACCCCTGGCAGCGGATAATCCGCTTTTGCAGGTTGACAATATCATATTAACGCCCCATTTAGGGGCCTCTACAGAAGAAGCTCAGGTGAACGTGGCTATTGAGGTGGCCCAGATCGTCGCGGATGCGCTTCTGGGCAGAGGTATCCGTAATGCCGCTAATTATCCGTGTTTGGAGCCTGAAGTTAGCAAGATCATTGAACCCTATATCCAGCTGGCGGAAAGATTGGGTGCTTTTGGCAGCCAGTTAGTGGAAGGTCGCCTCCTTCAGCTTAATATCACCTACAGCGGAGAGATCATCCAGCATGATCTGACCGCTGTTACCCTTGCCTTGGTGAAGGGTGTGCTTTCTCCTATCTTGCAGGAGACAGTCAATTTTATCAATGCCGTGACCCTTGCCAAAGAAAGAGGTATCAAGATCAATGAGTCGAAAACGTCCCAGGAAGAGGAGTTCGTCACCCTCATCCAGCTGGAAGTCAAGACCGATAAAGAAACCAGGAAGATTTTCGGGACACTGGCCTCCAACAAGCAGCCCCGGGTCGTTAAGATCAACGGATGTTACGTGGAGATGACACCGCTAGGTGAGATCGTTTTCATCCAGAACTGGGATAGACCGGGTATCATCGGTAACCTGGGCACGCTTTTGGGCAAGCATAATATCAATATTGCCTCTATGACGTTCGGACGGGAAAAGCCGGGTGGAAAGGCGATTAGCGTTTTGAATGTAGACAGCCCTGTCTCTTCACAGATAGCAGATAAGATAAGGAAGCTGGAGAACATCGTGGCGGTCAAAGTGATCAAATTATAAATATAGATATGGACAAATCCAAAATCCAAATATTACAAAATCCAAAACAAATCCAAATTTCAAAATCCCAAACAAGACATTGGGATTTGGGATTTGGGATTTGTTTGGTAGTATTGGTAGTATTTGGATTTAGGATTTTACCAGTGCACGCTAAGGAAATCGTCATTCTTTATACTGGCCAGACGCACGCCATGCTTTACCCCTGCAACTGTCCCAAGGAGCCAGACGGGGGTGTCGCGCGCCGGGCTATGCACGTCAAAAACGTGAGGGCCAAACATCCAGATGTCCTTCTTTTGGACACTGGCGCTTTCTTTGCAGGAGGTCTTTTGGATGAGTATACGCAGAATACCCAGCTTGATATGGAGCGCACCCTCGTCAACCTGAAAGCCATGCAGAGGATGGGGTATGATGCTGTGGCAATCGGAGACAACGAATTCAATTTCGGAAAGGATTTCCTTTTTGAGGCTATCAGCAAGACTGACCTTTCCTTTTTGTCGTGCAATGTCAATACGCAAGAGACCAAGGGGTTAAAAGCGTTCATCATTAAAGATGTGTCAGGCACGAAAATCGGCATCATCGGGGTTACCAATCTGGCAGCCCATAATAAATCAGGGAGTTTTCGTTTCAGCGAGCCGAAGCAGGCGGTGAAAAAGGCCGTAGAAGAACTCAAAGATAGTGGTGTCGATATCATTGTTGTCTTGAGTCAACTGGAAGAAAAAGATGACCTGATTTTGATAAAAGAGGTCAAGGGGATAGATGTTTTGATAGGCTCCCATCATACTATCAAGGATCAACCCTTCGTCAAGTTTGAGAATACACTACTTTTAAAAACGTTCTGGCAAGGCAGGAGTCTGGACATGGTCACTTTAACCTTCGAAAACAACAGGTTGACAAAATATAAGTTTGATGAGGTACGCATGTCGGATAAGATCCAGGATGACCCGGATATTCTGGAGATTCTCCCGCGTTGTTTTTCCGATATTAATTGCCGAAGAGATGACCTGAGAGGGTTCTGCCAGAATCCGGGTAAGCCGCAAGCCAATTGTCTATTCAGTGCCGTGCAAAAAATCAGACTCGTGGTTATTACAGATAAGTCTTGCCTGACCTGCAACCCGGATACGGTGATTGACTTTTTGAAGAAGGATTTTCCGGGTATTGAGCCTACCTATCTGTATTATCCTGAGAAAAAGGCAAAGGATCTGATCAAAGAGTTTGGGATTTCCAGTTTACCGGCCTATCTCTTAAGTAAGGAAGTTGAAAAGGAAGAGAGATTCGACAGGCTTAAAGACAACTTTCAGGCCCAGGGGGATTTTTATCTGGTTAAACCAACATACAGCGGCATTTCTTATTTTTTTAATAGAAAAAAAATAAAAGGAAGGCTGGATTTATTTATCAGTCTGTACGATAAGAACGCCGCAAAGTTACTGGAGGTGATCCAGGATTTTAATCCTCAGCTCCATTTTTTGGCTAAGCAGGATCAGGCAGGATTCGATGCAGCTGGCGGAGAACCCGAGGTCGAAGAATATTTGCGCGCTGTCTGCGTCCAAAAACATTACCCTCAAAAATTCTGGGAGTATGTGCGTTGCCGCTCGAACAATATCCACAGCACCTGGTGGGATGATTGTGCCCTTAGCTTGGATACGCGTAAGATCAAAACCTGCGCCCAGGGACCCGAAGGAACCTCGCTTTTAAAAGACCATATAGGGATGAGTGAAGAGCTTCGCATCCTTTTCGGGCCAACGTATCTTTTAAATAACCAGGAGATATTTATTTCCAAGGGTGTGCCTAGTAGAGAAGAATTAGAGGCCATCATCCAAAAGTAAGGTAGTCAATTCTTAAGGCTTGCGTCATACGGCTTACGGTTGTGTTGCGCGAATCGTCTTGCGTGTTTCGTCAATCGTGTAAAACAAAAAGACTCCAAGATTTAAAAAAACCGTAACGGATAGACGTTTGACGATACCTGCCTGCCGGCAGGCAGGCGAGCTGCGTAACCGATGGACGTATAACGAGGAATGAGGTGAAAAAGATGACCGATAAACCCAGAATTCATATTATTGATGTGACGAACCGGGACGGCGTGCAGACTTCCCGCATCTGTTTATCCAAGCTGCAAAAGACCATGATCAACATGTATCTGAATGAAATGGGCGTGTTTCAATCGGAGTTCGGCTTTCCGGTGACGCACCATGAAACGAACTATTTAAATGCCAACCTCGAGCTGGCAGAGAAAAACGTACTTTTCCCTATCCGGCTGGGAGGATGGCTTCGGGCCACCAAAGGAGACGTCAAGACTGCTTTTCGTCTTGTCCCAAAACTTAAACACCTGAACCTTTCCATTTCCACCTCTGACCAGATGATTATTCATAAATTCAAGGGTAAACTTGATCATTCCTCAGTCATAAAAGAGATGAAGGAGGCTGTCAGGCAGGCATTTCAGTCAGGGGCTGAATCTATCGGCGTCAACGCAGAAGACGCCTCGCGCACGAAAATGGATTATCTGATTGAATTCTCCCTTGCCGCCAAAGAAGCAGGGGCCCAGCGTATCCGTTATTGTGATACCTTAGGTTGTGATACGCCTTTTACGATATACGAACGCATTAAGCTTTTGGCTGAGGCCGTAACTTTGCCTATAGAGATACATTGTCACAATGATTTAGGATTGGTGGTAGCCAACTCTCTTGCTGGAGCCAAGGCTGCTTTGGATTGCGGTTGCCACGCCTACATCAATACCTGCGTTAATGGAATGGGAGAAAGAGCAGGTAATGCAGATCTGGTTTCCGTGATCCTGGCCATAAAATATGGTAACGGCATGCAGGATTACGCGTTGAGCGAGTCCGTCAATCTTAAGATGGCCTGGAAGATCTGCAAGTACGCCTCTTATGCCTTTGGTGTTCCCATTCCTATCAATCAGCCCGGAATCGGCGCGAATGCCTTTGCCCATGAATCGGGAATTCATGCGGATGGCGCCCTGAAGGACAGGCGCAACTACGAACTTTACGATTATGAGGAGTTGGGCCGGGGAGACCCCGAGGTCATTGAGACGGGCCGCAAGATCACCGCAGGAGAATATTCGGGGATAAAGGGTTTTAGAAACGTTTACGAGAAGTTGGAGGTTGCCTTCAAAGACGACGAAGAAGCCACGGAAGTTCTGGAACTGGTCCGATATGCCAATGTCCATAACCAAAAACCTTTGGTGGATGAAGAGCTCAAGTTCATTGCGAAGTATCCGGATATCGCGCGTAAAATCTTTACGATGTCGCCGTAAAATCTTATGAATATCGTCATAGTGGGCACACAATGGGGAGATGAAGGTAAGGGCAAGGTGATTGATATCCTGTCCCGCAAGGTCGATTACATCGTCAGATACCAGGGGGGCAATAACGCGGGGCATACCGTTGTCACAGACAAAAAAGAGTTTGTTTTTCACCTGATCCCTTCTGGAATGCTTCATAAGGGGAAAATCTGCTGTATCGGAAACGGCGTGGTCATCGACCCGGCTGTTCTGTTAAGCGAGATTCGTGATCTGGCCCGTGCATCGATTCGCGTGGATGGCCGCTTAAAGATATCGCCTCTGGCTCATGTGATTTTACCCTACCATAAAATCCTTGACCAGTTGCGCGAAACAAAAAGGGTGCATAAGATCGGGACGACTGGAAGAGGCATCGGTCCCTGCTACGCTGATAAAATCATCCGTTGCGGGATCCGCATGGCCGATCTGATGAATCCGCGCGTGTTTCGGGAAAAATTAAAGGACAATCTTAAAGAAAAGAATGAGATTTTTAATAAGGTTTACAACCACCCCGGTTTTCGCTTCTCTGCCATTTATAAGGAGTATCTGGATTACGGCAGACTTTTCTCCCGATATATCTGCGATGTGTCCTTATTGTTGAATCAGGCCATCGAGCGAAAGAAAGACATTCTTTTTGAAGGGGCCCAGGGGACATTCCTGGATATCGACTTTGGGACCTATCCGTTTGTAACATCTTCTTCTGCCACTAGCGGCGGTGCTTGCATTGGTACAGGGGTTTCTCCTGAGAAGATCGATAAGGTCATAGGCGTTGCCAAGGCCTACACCACGCGAGTGGGAGAAGGGCCTTTTCCCACAGAGTTCGACACAAAATTTGCCACCTTCATGCGGGATAAAGGGAATGAATTTGGCGCTACAACCGGCAGGCCCAGAAGGTGCGGTTGGTTTGATGGCGTGATGGTGAAAGAAGCTGTGCGTCTCAACGGAATAACGGAATTAGCTATCATGAAGATGGATGTCTTGGATGGGCTTAAGACGATCAAAGTATGCCTGGCCTACAAATATAAAGGTAAGATATTCAAAAAATTCCCTTATGACCTGGAAGTCCTAAGGAAGGCAAAGCCAATCTATAAAGCAATGCCAGGATGGGAGCGTGTTAAAGGTAACTCTAAGCATCGTCAAGACTTACATCCCAACGCTAAAGCTTATCTGGAACGGTTAAAAGATATTTTTCATGCCGATATCTCTATGGTTTCTGTAGGATCTTCCAGAGAAGAAACCCTGTTTCTTAAGAAATAGGGCCATAAAAGGCTTGACTATCGCTAGGCCGTATGTTATATTGATTTTACTAAAAATTTTAAAAGGAGAAGGTAAGATGAAAAGCAAAATACTGATAGTTGCAGTCATGGGTTTTTTGGCTGTGTCTCTGGCAGGGTGCACGTTTATTTTTCAAAAGGGCAGACGTTCTGACGTTGAAAAGATCGAAAAGCTCTCGAGTGAGCTGGATGAGCTTAACCGTGCGAAGAGGCTTCTGGAAGACAAATTGCGTCAGGAAATCAAGGATAAGCAGGTCAAGCTGGAGATGTTAGAAAAAGGATTAGTGATCACTGTCGTGGGTGACCTCTTGTTTGATTCGGGCAAAGCCAAGATAAGGCCGGAGGCCTATTCTGTGCTGGATAAAGTTTCTGGCGTCTTGCAGGAGAATCTCGCTAGTTACAATGTGGGTATTGAGGGTCATACGGATAACCAGCCTATTAAATATTCTGGGTGGAAATCTAACTGGGAATTATCCGCTCATCGGGCCCTGAGTGTTCTAAATTATCTGGAGAAGCAAAAAGGCATTGCGGGTTTTCGTTTATCAGCCATAGGCTACGGAGAGTATCATCCCGTGGCTTCCAATGATACGGCGCAAGGTCGCCAACTCAATCGACGGGTTGAAATCATTGTCCTGCCCAAGTTTGCAGAAAAGCGAGCCTCGAAGGGATCTGCAGCACCGAAAGTAAAATAGATTAGAGGTGAGGCGTGGAGGAGAACGTAAAATCTCGGCTTATTTTGATTCTGGGGATCCTTGCGGTTATATTTTTTATCAGCACGGTGAGCTCTTGCGGTAATGCCTACAGGAACAAGATGGTGCAGGTCAAAGAAACCTTACAACGCAAGGCTCTGGAGGAAAAACTGAATTTGCTGTCTCAGGAGAAGGCGGACCAAGAAGAAACCCTGGCTAGCCTGCAGAAACAACTGGATGAGGAGCGGGCCAATCATGAGACGACTCAAAAAGCACTAATACAGGAACAGCTGGTTAATCAAAGCCTGAAGGAAGAACTGGCTAAACTCACAAAACGGAAAGAGGCCCTTGAATAGGATTTAAAAGAAGTACTGGTTCAAGGGAAAGGTTCTTTGGCCACGAGCACAAAACCAAGGCAATAGAGAGTTAACCATTCTTTAAAAGATGGGATAGAGGAGGCAGAGAGAGGCCAAGTGCATTTTTGTAGGAAGCAGGAAGGGGATTCAATCCCCTTTTTTATTAGCGAGAGGGAGGCAGGGCCATGGCGCTATTACGTAAGATAAAACAAAAAATAAAAGACCTGGTTCAAAAAGAAAAGGCAAAAAAACAAGAGTCAAAAAGGGGGCGCGGGGCCGAATCCCGAGAAATAAAAAAAGAAATTTTGGGAGCCAAGGAGATGGCTGTGGAACAGACAAAATTTTCACACCCGGAAACAGCACCTTTGCGTCGTACCTTTCCGACAGACCTGCCTTACCAATACGACCGGGATAGAATGATTCTTCAGGTTAGGGATCCCCGTTGGATACACGCGTATTGGGAAGTCGCTGCATCTACGATAGAGAGGCTAAAGAATGAGCTGCGGGAGGATTTTTTTAATGCCAAGAGTCTCTTACGCGTTTACGATGTCAGTGACATCATTTTTAACGGAGAGAATGCGCACAGGTTTTTTGATATCCAGGTCAACGAATTTGCCAACAACTGGTATATCAACACCGAAGGGCCTGATCGCTCATGGTGCGTAGATTTCGGATTATTGCTTGCCTCCGGAAGATTTGTCACGATCCTACGTTCCAATACGGTTCGAACACCTTTAGAGGGACCTTCCTGGATTACCGATGAAGAATGGATGATTCCGGAGGATATGTTCGCGCGTCTTTACGGGATGGGATTTGGGTTGGGTCGCAGCTCCCCTGTGGGCAAGGCCTGGCAGGAAAGAGTAAGGCAGGTGCTTTTTTCAGGAGCCCTGGCATCACCTGGTATGGCCTCGATGGCCAG
>Ga0111184_1086_pt1 | contig 13977 bp, 15 predicted proteins | sample DeeMarSWOR324_28_FD_80241 | JGI IMG/M metagenome (GOLD analysis project Ga0111184, IMG submission 80241) | Omnitrophica WOR_2 bacterium SM23_72 | reverse complement strand
TAATAAATTCTCTGCCAAATTTTTCTCTTATCAAGCGTGCCTCTGAAACAGCGCAGACGGCTCCGTCTAAACCTGCTGTTTTTGCAAGATGCGCTCCTTTCAAAACCTCTTCTGGGGTCACCGTTTCGCTCGTCAGCACAGTAACGCCAACAAGAAGAGGTTTTTTTATTCCTCGTTTGGCGGCCTCATCTTCTGCTCCTCTTACACCCTGCTTTAACATCTCTAAACCACCCAGCGTATGCAATGTCATCATAAAAACGGGGGAACACAAACGCTTTGTTATCTGATCTTCAGTCTTTTCCTCGTCTAATCCAGATGGGATTGAATAATCTGCTATGCAACTGGAGGTACCAGAAGCCGTAGCACTATATACGGTATTCGGGATATCGTGAAATTTCAAATCTAAAAACACCCTACCACCTTTTTCTCCTACCATTTTTACTACTTCGGTCCCCCACGCAGGAAACAATGAGCTGCCAACTTTAAAGAGCTTTACGGTTGGATAGAGTTTGTTAACAAGATCCTCTGCTTTCTTTGGCGTATCTACATCCAAAGCCACAATTAATTTATCGCTTATATTTTGCATTCTAATAAACCTATTAATTTACGGATAGAACTTATATTATTTTTTTGTAAATACTTTTTAACCCCTTCGATAATCTCAACAGATGCTTGCGGATTGACAAAATTGGCTGTCCCTAGGCTGATCGCCGTAGCACCTGCCAGAAAGAACTCTATGGCGCTTGAAATATCCATTATACCACCCATTCCGACAATGGGAATTTTAATCTTTTGATAAACCTCCCAAACCATTCTTACGGATATGGGCCTTATCGCCGGGCCGCTTAAGCCTCCGGTAACATAGGCCAACTCAGGTTTTCTCTTATGAATATCTATACGCATTCCTGTAAGGGTGTTAATGAGTGAAACAGCGTCACTGCCAGCGCCTTCCGCTGCCAGGGCTATTTCTGTAATGTCTGTGACATTGGGAGAAAGTTTAGTAATCAACGTTCTCTTCGTAACCTTGCGAACGGCCTTTACCAGTTGGTGGGTTGCTTTTGGATCTTGGGCAATGAGCCTAGCGTTTTTGATATTCGGACATGAAATATTCAACTCAACAGCCGCAACCTCTTTAATCTTATCCAATTCTCTGACCAGAGTCACAAATTCTTCCGGATCTTTTTCCGAGGCAATGCTGACAATGACGGGAATGCCGATCTTGTGCAGAACAGGGAGTTTTTCGCGTAAGAACGCCTTCATGCCGGGGTTCTCCAGGCCAATGGAATTAAGCATGCCTGCCGGCGTCTCACAGGTGCGGGGTGAAGGATTACCTTTGCGTGGATTTAAAGTTATGGTTTTGGTGACTATGCCGCCCAATACCCTTAAATCCATGAAGTCTTTAAACTCTTCGGCATAACCAAAGGTGCCGGAGGCCACCATTACCGGATTCTTAAGCTTGAGCTTACCTATAGAGACAGCCAGATTCGTTGCCATATCATTTCCCCAATATCATCTGCAGCGATATAACCAGCAGGAAAAATCCGAACAATTTCTTAAGCATTGTATCGGAAATACCTTGAGCCAGATGGGCGCCGATCAGGCCTCCGACAAAAAAACCCGCACAGATAAAGGCAGCCACGGATATCTTCACATGTCCTGCCTGCCAATACCTCCAGGCAGCCAATAAGCCGATGGGAGGGACCATAGCAGCCAAAGTCGTTCCCTGAGCCTGGTGCTGTGTAAAACCAAGCAGAAACACAAGAATCGGGATGAGGATCGTGGCGCCCCCGATTCCGAAGATACCGCTGCATATACCTGCGAACAAACCTAACATAACGTATATAAGTTGATTCATGGTCACCCCTTTTTAAAAGCTTGGCTCAATACACAATATCTTATACTTCTTAAAATCCTTTAAGCCCCCTTGGATAAAACTTAAATTAGTAAGGTACTTCATCTTGCACCAGGTCCAGAATTTACTTTTAGGCTCCATAGCGAAGTTCCATTGAACATACCGATAAAGAAAGGTCAGCATGAACAAAAATGAGATAAGCGTAAAGACCTTAATCCCCAGGCCTGCCAGAAAAAAACTAAAAATGAGGCCTGTCAAGAAAAGCAGCGCGAAAAAATGCATCAGATGAAAATTACCTACATAAATAAAACCCCTTATCGGAAAAGGAAACCAAAACGAGGGAGCACTTTTTAAGAATTGCAAAATGATCTCCAGGCGCCGTTTCTTAACATACTTATCGATCAAAGGAAGGTGAGCCTGTCCATAAGTCACCCACACCTTGCGCAGGGCCTTCAGATCGGCCCGGTGCATATGGTTGACCTTGGCCTTGGGCGCAAAATAAAATTTAAAATTGTGACTTCGGCATTCATAACTGAGATTCATATCTTCACCTGTCGGTCTTTCCCAGAATTTCGCGCCTATTTCTTCTAAGGCCTTCCTGCGATAAGCCACGTTACAGGTGCCGAAAAAATATCCCTTATGTCCGCCGATATCGCTGGGAAGCGGCTCTTTGGGAAATTCCGGAAAATAACCCTCCTGGATCCATCCGTAGCGGGGGCTCACCATATTAAAACGGAAGTGCTGACACCAGGCCTCCACAAGGTTATTCGGATCCACCTTTAACGTGAACACCTCTCCTCCCACGGCAGCGATCCGGGGGTCGCGTTCAAATTTTTTGAGCATTTCTCGAATCCACTCTTTATTGGGAGCGCAATCAGCATCTGTGAAAAAGAGGAAGTCACCTTTGGCCACTTCCAGGGCCTGGTTGCGTGCAAAGCCCGGAGACGGACAATTAGGAATCTCGACCAATTGAATAAAAGGGTATCTCTTTTGCCAATTTTTTATGGTCTCTACCGTTGTGTCGGTTGAGCCACCGTCAGCAATCACCCACTCCCAAGAATCGTGCGGATAATCCACGCTGAGCAAATACTCAAATGTCTTCTCGATAGTGCGCTCAAAGTTTCTTACCGGGATAATGATAGAAATAAAGGGCTGTTTGGACATCCTTGCCTTCCTCAATAATCTGCGAGGGATTTATTGCTCCCAGATTATCTCATCCGTTTGAAACACAGGTCCTTCTTTACAAACCCGTTTGTATCCGTCTGTTGTGTTGACCACGCAACCCAAACATGCACCGATGCCGCAAGCCATATGCTCTTCCAAAGAAACCTGCGCAGGGATACGATATCGAGCGCAAATCTGCGCAATCTCTTTTAGCATGGGGCGGGGACCGCAGGCAAATATAGTTCGGAGTTCATGGTTCATAGTCCGTAGCTGTCGTTTCAATAAGCCTGTAACCTTACCCTTAAAACCCTTGGAGCCATCATCCGTAGAGACAAACACTTTGAATCCCGACTGTTTAAATTCTTTCTCGCAGAGAATTTGATTCTTGGTTTTGGCCCCAATTAAGACTATGCTTTGAACTTTGAACTTTGAACTTTGAACGGCCCTTAATTTTTCTGCAAGAAAAATTAAGGGTGCCACGCCCATGCCTCCGGCTACCAAAATAAATGGCTCGTACCTCCTCGTCCATCGTTCGTAGTTAAACCCTTGACCCAATGGGCCGATAACGTCCAAATATTCACCCTCTTTTTTTTCTGACAGCATCCGCGTACCCTTGCCCAAGACCTCATAAATAATCTCAACTGTTTTACCCTGAATGCGGTGAATACTAAAGGGCCTGCGTAAAAGCGGCTCCAGGGCATCTGTTATCCTGACATTTACAAATTGGCCGGGTGAGGCCTTTAAAGCTATCTTGGACGCTTCCAGGGCACAGAGGAAATAATTCTCTTTAATCCCTTTATTATAAAGCAGTTTTGCCTTTATTTGAAACATATTTGTTAAGCCGCTTTCTTTTTATATCCTATTTTTGGCAACGCGGGCAAAAGTACGTTCCCCGGCCAGCTAAAGAAATCCTTTTGATGGGGGTTTTGCAGTTAAAACAGGACTCTCCTTCTCTGTCATAGACCTTATGATGCCTGACATAACTACCAGGTGCCCCGCTCAATTGCACATATTGGTCTACGGAAGACCCTTTATATTTAATGGCTTCATGCAAAGTCTTGTTTATCTCCTGAAACAGCCGCTCTTTTTCTTTTTCCGAAAGGCTTACGCTGAGCCGTTCAGGATGAATACCTGCCCTAAACAACGCCTCAGCCGCATAGAGATTTCCTATACCTGATATAAACGTCTGATCCATGAGCAGAGGCTTGATCTTGGTTTTCTTGGAAGCCAGCATTGAGCTGAATCGCGCAACAGTCAAATCAAACGGTTCTGGCCCCAACTCTTGAACAAACTTAAGCGACTGCCAATCCTTGAGGAGCCGTAACTCTCCCAGCAATCTTCTATCGATAAAATCCAGTATTTTGCCATCGGATAATCTAAAACTGACCCTGCTGTTCTTGGCTGAGCCCGGATAAATCAGCTGGCCGGTCATTTTGAGGTGGATGGCCAAAGATTTACCTGAGGAAAGCTCTAAAATCAAAAGCTTGCCTTTTCTTAAAATATTTTTTATAACCGTGTTCTTTAGACCTTTGATAAACGCGCATCTTTCTGGCTGTTTGATCACGTAAGGGTGGCTGACCAGCACCTCGGTTATCTTTTTGCCCAAGATTGCTTTCTCTAATTCTCTCTTTATGGTCTCCACTTCCGGAAGTTCTGGCATATTTTACTGCGTTATTTTAACCCACACCTCCCGGCTGCGCGGTCCGTCGCTCTCGCAAAAATGCCAAAAGCCAATTCTCCTTCCTCAATAAAAAGGGTCAACGATGAACCCAGGAGAGAGGATTTAATGTGGCTGTCGGCATTGCCTTCTGCGTGGGCATACCCGGCGTTTTCAGGGATGAGTTTATTCAGGGTATGGACAATATCCCTTCTTACCGAAGGGTCTGCATTCTCATTGATGGTTAATCCTGCTGTGGTGTGCGGACAAAATACAAAGCATATGCCGTCTTTGACTTTGCTTTTGGATACGGCAGCCTGCACTTTGTCCGTTATATCTATCAAGTCAACACGGCTATTTGTTTTTAGGCTTATCCTTTCCATGCAAAAACCGTTGCATCCTCTGAAAGCAATAGGGCCTTTATTTGAGCAGCTCTTTGACCTTAGAAACCGCCTGATCAACTGTCTTGACTTTAACCACACCCTGGATATCCCAGGAGTTCAGGCTTATCACCGGTATGCCAAATTGCAAACAATAGGCTATCTCCGAAAGGGTCCCAGCTTCGCCAGGAAGCGCCACCACCACATCCGCGCTTTTAACTACCAGGACATTTCTGGCTAATCCTATTCCTGTAGGAATAACAATGTCTACATAAGGATTGGCGTCATTTTTATCGTAACTTGTTATAATACCGATGGTTACGCCTTTTCCCTGCTTAAAACCCTTACAAACCGCCTCCATTGTCCCACTTAACCCACCTGAAATCAATGTATCCACCACTTTTGCCAGTTTTTTACCCAATTCTAGGGATAATTGTTCCACTTCTTTGCTACATTTGTGACCACCTACAACGCTTACGATCTTTTTTCTCATTTTAATTGGTTTTATTTGCGGGTGGCTTGGCTTGGTTTCGAGCAGGGCGTGGAGGCAAGGAGCGGGCATGGATGCCCTGCTATATACGTTAGTCCGGCAGAGCGACGAAGCCGAGACGAGCGCAGCCCTTCGCCTCCGCTTCAGGGCTGCGTCCTGAGCGTAAGCGAAGGACGCAGTTTTGCCACGCCGGGGCAAAACAAGCGTCCCTGCGAGAAACAAACCAAGACAGAACCTGCAAATATATATTAAATTATCAAAGTGCGCCTGGCGGGAATCGAACCTGTCGCTCACTGCGTTCGCTCCTTAGGAGGGGGCAAGCCCCCTCCTAATATTCTCCCCCAAGCGTGGGGGACATCACTTTTCCCCCACACCCCCTTAGGTTCGCTTCCCTTATTATCATACTAAGTGCGCCTGGCGGGAATCGAACCTGCACACATGGCTCCGGAGGCCATTGCCCTATCCATTGGGCCACAGGCGCATTGAACCTATTGGTCGCGCCGAAAACCCCTAATCCTGGGGTCTCAGGCGCATTTTTTTGATTTTCGACAGAACGAACTCTTTATCCCCTACCTTAAACTGCTGGATGGAAAATCTCCTGAAGCCTTCGGCACCTTTTCGGCTCAAGGCTGTCTGCATATAATTCAGACAGCGGGTATTGCCTGTGCCGCTTCCATAAGTCGTGAATAAAACAACCTGTTTATCCTCTACGCCTACACACTGTTCTAAATAAGCATTGATAGCGGGTGCGGGTCCAAAAGCCCACACAGGAGAACCCAGGCAGAGCAAATCAAATGAACGAGGGTCAAGAGGAACAGGCTCTATTTTGGCTTGTCGATGACAAATGGCCCGCAGGCATTGAGCAAAGAAATTGCCTGATTCATCACACGCCTTTAATTCTATAGTTATGACTTCTCCAAGACTACCCAAGTATTCAGCTAAAATAGCGGCAACTTTTTTTGTATTGCCGGAAAAAGAATAGTAAACAATGGCGCTCTTCATCAAAATAAGCTCAGTTGTTGTTCTTTCTTATCTTGGCTCTCTTCTCCAAAAATGGAAATAATCCCGTATTCGCCGTCATAACCCGCCTGGATATAAACCTCACCCTCCCTCACCCTTAATACGGCCTCAGCCACGCGGGGAGGCAGATTTTTGATCAGTTCCTCCTTAGGAACCCTCAATAGAATCTCAAACTCCGTGCCGAATCTTGAAATGTAAGCCCTGTAATCTCTCTCCACTGCCACAGAGTTTTTGGAAACGCCTTTGGCCTCAGCAATGATCTCATCAAAGGGAATAAGATTTCTGTAAGGGATGGCATTAGCTGGCTTTGCTCCTTCAGGCCTATCTGCTAATTGCTCCACGCGGTTCATCACGCCTACGGTCACATTCTTACCGCACTTGGGGCAGCGGCCATTCAGTTGACGGGTCTCTTGAGGGGAAAGCCGCGTCTGGCATAAACGGTGTCCATCAAAATGATACTTTCCTTCCTCAGGGAAGAATTCAATAGTATACAAAAAGCGCTTTTTGTCTTTTGTCTTCAGGACCTCCCGGATGTCTTGATAATCCAGTTCGCAATCAAACACATTGGCCTCGCGGCCGATCTTAGAGGGACTATGACTATCTGAATTGCTGATGAGCGTGTATTTATCTAATGCAGAGAGCCGCCAATTCATCCCAGGATCCGACGAGAGGCCCGTCTCCAAAGCGAATATCTTTGGTGTCTCTTTCTCAAAACAATCTTCAATCCTGTCAAACCCGGACATGGAGCCAAAAAGAGAAAACCAGGGAGTCCAGATGTGGCCAGGCACCACCATGCAGTTCTCATCAATATCAAAAACGATCCGGGCAATCTCAGAGGCATCCATCCCCAAAATCGGACGACCGTCGCTGGCTAAATTTCCGTATCGGGTGAGCGTCTCATTGATTCTATCTACTGTTTTAAAACTTGGGCTAAACACCATATTGTGAATCCGGTAGGTCCTGCCACCCTTAGAATAGATGCTACTGATCTCGGTGGTCAAGACAAAAAAGACATCCTGATATTTAAATAGCCCGTTCCCCGTGTCTTCTAAATGACCCTTCAGTTCTTCCAGCCATAAATGATGGGTAAAATCCCCTGTGCCCATAAGCGTTATGCCTTTAAGCTTTGCCCATGCTGCCAGATGATTTATATCCATGTCGCGACTGGTGGCGCGCGAATATTTAGAATGAACGTGAAAATCCGCTATAAATTCCATAACTCCTCACTCCTGTTCGTCGTAAATCCAAATGTCAAAATCCAAAATAGTTTTGGATTTGGTAGTATTTGGATTTTGGATTTTACTGAACCTCCTTTAAAATGCCCTGGACGTTACCCCAATGTGTGCCCTGCCAATAGATTCTGTGGCACTGCGGGCAGGTGATAAAATTTCTCTGAGTCTTATACACGTATTCCGGGACCCTCTCTTTTATCTTTTTCCTGTCGACGGCGACGAGCTCCTCGTTACAGATGATGCAACGGGTAAACAGGTGCCGCACATCCAGAGCTATATTCAAGCCTGTCAAGACCTCCTGCAGCTGTTCTTTGAGGGTCTCAGATTTAAGTTGGATGATTCTGATACCACGTGATTCAGGTAGCCTGCGGTTTCTGGTTAAAATCGTGCGGTTGTCCCTGAGCGCCTGGATCATCAAAGTGCCCGGGTTATTCTCTGTAAAATAGGCGGTGTCAAACCCCAAGATCCTCAGCCACTTCGCAAGCCTCCCCAACTCTTTGGTGAGGAGAAATCGCGTCATCTATTTTTCTTCCTACTATTATTCTTAAAAGGGTAGGCGATTCTGCCAGAACAGATGGCGTATTCGACAACCCCTTTCAAAGCCCTACCCAAAAAAGCGCAATTTTTGGACTTGGAAACAAGACTTGTTTTCTCCACAAGCCACTCTTCCTTGGGCGCGACAACCGTCAGGTCTGCATCAGCGCCCTCTTTTAAGCTCCCTTTGGAAAGCCCCAAAATCCTGGCTGGATTTACGGTAAACTTGGCCACCAGGTCCGGCCAGCTCAAAACGCCCTTTTCCACGAGCTCAGTGATGCTTGCTGCAAGCAGTGTTTCCAGTCCCACAACACCGAATTCAGCCCGTTCAAATTCTATGTCTTTCTCATTCTCTGTATGCGGGGCGTGGTCTGAAGCAATAGCATCTATCGTGCCATCAGCCAATCCCTCTCTGATAACTACCCTATCCTGCCTGCTTCGCAACGGCGGGTTCATCTTCATGTTGGTGTCAAATCCTAAGACATCTTCTTCACTCAAGGAAAAATAGTGCGGAGCAGTTTCGCAGGTGACCTTTATGCCCTTTTTCTTGGCTGCTGCAATCAGCTCAAGCGATTCCTTGCAACTGACATGTGCGATATGCACGCGTGCGCCTGCCTCCTCAGCCAGTTCAATATCTCTCTGCACTCTTTTATATTCCGACTCTTTGGAGATGCCTCTTAGGCCCATGCGTGTTGACGTGAGACCCAAATTCACCACGCCGTTTTTAGAAAGTTTTTTGTCTTCGCTATGACAGATAACTAACATCCCTGAAGCTTGAGCGGTTTTCAATGCCTCTAACATGAGCACGTCAGAATCAACGGAGTAGCCGTCATCCGTAATGGCCACAACGCCCTCTCTCTTTACCCCGGCAATATCCACCAGCTCCTCTCCTAATCTTCCCCGCGTAATCGCACCCGCTATAAATACGTGGGCATGGGCTGAATTCTTAATAATATTTTTGAGCAACCTTATGTGCTCAACGCTGTCTAGCGCCGGATGAGTATTGGGCATAGCCAAGACGCAAGTTACGCCTCCTTTAAGAGCAGCCCTAGTACCACTCTCCACCGTCTCTTTATCTTCCCGACCCGGTTCCCGAAGATGCACGTGCATATCGATAAGGCCGGGCATGACAATCTTATCCGTAGCCTCAATAGTATAATCCGCCTCTGTCTTTATCCCTTTGGAAACCTTGGCAATGGTAGAATCTTGCGTCAAGACATCGCAGATTACATCTAAGTTGCTGGCAGGGTCAATGACCCGGCCTCCCTTAATGAGTATCTTCATGTTTTTCTAATTGGTCATTAGCCTGCGCGACTAAAAATAAAACGCTCATCCTCACGGCAATGCCATTAGTCACCTGCTCTAATATTACGGAGTTGTGGCCATCCGCCACTTCACTGGATATCTCAATGCCGCGGTTGATCGGCCCTGGATGCATCACCAAGATATTCTTTTTGGCTTTTCTTATCCTATCTTGCGTAATCCCAAACTGTTTAAAATACTCTAATTGTTGGGGGAATGCCGCTTCCGTATCGCGCTCAAACTGCATCCTTAACACATTCACGCAGTCGGCATGACGCAGGGCCTCATCAATATCATGCGTGACGCTGGCACCCATTTCTTCAATCCCTGGTGGGATGAGAATCTCAGGAGCGCAAACCATAACCTTAGCGCCCAATTTAGTCAGACCCCATATGTTGGAGCGCGCCACGCGCGAGTGGGCGATATCTCCCACAATGCTCACTTGGAGTCCTGTGATCCGGCCGAATTTTTCCTTGAGCGTGAAGATATCTAACAGCGCCTGCGTGGGATGCTCATGCCATCCGTCTCCGGCATTGACCACACTTAAGTTAACATGGCGCGCTAACATGGCTGCCGCACCCGAACAGTTATGGCGCACCACAATAATATCTGCCTTTAAGGCCTCGATGTTTCTTCCCGTGTCAATGAGCGTCTCTCCCTTGCGGACGCTGGAGGTTTCTGTGGCGATATGGATGACGTCAGCGGATAATCTTTTAGCCGCCACCTCAAAGGAAACCCTGGTTCTTGTGGAGGGCTCGTAAAACAGGTTCACCACAGTCTTGCCGCGCAAGGCCGGCACTTTTTTAATCTCCCGGGTAGACACCTCTTTAAAGGATTCTGCGGTTGAAAGGATCAACTCAATTTCCTCCCGGCTTAACTCTTCTATTCCTAACAAGTCTTTACGTGTCCAAGTCATGGCTAACCTTTTTCCACAATCACCACTTCATCTTTGCCATCTGTCTCTTCCAATCGAACTTCCACAGATTCATTTTGAGCTGTGGGGATATTTTTGCCCGCATAATCTGCCCGAATGGGAAGCTCCCGGTGTCCCCGATCAACCACAACCGCCAGCTGGATGGATTTGGGCCTGCCAAAATCGATAAGGGCATCTAAGGCAGCGCGCACGGTCCTGCCAGTATACAAAACATCATCCACCAATACCACGTTTTTATCGCTAATATCGAAATCTATCTCGGTTTTATGGACCACGGGTCCGGCAGCAATCAGGGTCAGGTCGTCCCGATAAAGCGTGATGTCTAAGATGCCCACAGGCACCTTAACCTGGTCAATTTTCTCAATACAATCTCTTAAACGCTGAGCCAGATGCGCCCCGCGGTTACGTATCCCTATAAGACACAAATCCTTCGTGCCTTTATTCTTCTCCAAAATCTCATGTGCAATACGCATCAGGCTCCTGTTCAAGGCGTCTTTGTCTAGTACCCTGGCTTTTTCCTGCATATCTTCTCCTTAATATTTATCCCTTCAATAAAAAACCCAACTCCTGTTTTGGTAGTTGGGTATTCGCTCTTAAGATTTTATGAACCATGGGGCGTGCGCCTTGCCAGCTTCTCGAGCTGATCTTAAAGGCCCTCTATTTTTAGATAAATATAACATCTCGCCTGGGGATTGTCAAGGCCAAATTTTAAACCACAAACACAAACTCACCGCGAACCTTTTGGCGCTTCAGGTCAGCCAGAATCTCCCGGGCGCTGCCACGTTTCACCTCTTCGAATTTCTTGGTTAATTCCCTGGCCAAGACAATAGGCCTATCACCAAAAACATCCTGGATATCTTCCAAGGTCTTCATAACCCTATGGCAGGATTCGTAAAATACAAGCGTGTGCTTGGCCTCGGCCAGCTTCTTGAGGCGGTTCCTTCTGGCTCCTGAGCTGTTCGGCAGAAACCCTGCGAAGATAAATTGGTGACTGGGCTTACCGGATAAAACCAGGGCGCTAATAAAAGCGCTTGGCCCTGGAATAACTGTTATTTCAATATTGTTTCGAATCGCTAAGTCAATCAGGTGATGCCCCGGGTCCAAGATACCCGGTATCCCCGCATCCGATACAAGTGCCACGTTTTTGCCTTGCTCAAGGAGCCCCAAGATAATCTTGCCTTTGGTAAATCTGTTGCGCTGAAAGTAGCTTGTGGTAGATGTCTCTATTCCATAATGCTGTAGTAAGATTTTGCTGTGGCGCGTGTCCTCGCAGGCAATCAAATCCACAGATTTTAAGACCTCAATCGCGCGAAGAGTTATATCCTTAAGATTGCCTATGGGCGTAGCTACAATGTATAACATATTAAACTCTAAATCCTAAACACTAAATCCTAAACAAACTCAAAATCCAAAATTCAAAACACAAAACTGATCTGTTTGGAACATTTGAGTTTTGGGTTTGGGATTTGTTTAGAGTTTAGGGTTTCGGATTTAGGATTTATCATTCGACAGTAACCGATTTAGCGAGATTACGGGGCTGATCCACATCGCATCCGCGCTTGACGGCGATATGGTATGCTAAAAGCTGCAAGGGAAGCGCAACGATTAAAGGAGAAAAGAATTCATCTATTTTGGGCAGGTAAATAACCTCGCGGGTCAATTCTTTTACCGTGGCATCCCCAATGCTGGCAATCGCAATGATCTTGCCTTGGCGGCTGTGAATCTCCTGAATATTAGAAATCATCTTCTCGTAAATCTTAGATGCGACGGCAACACAGACCACGGCGCGGTATTCGTCAATAAGGGCGATGGGGCCATGTTTCATCTCGCCGGCCGCATACCCTTCTGCAGGGATATAGGAAATCTCTTTGAGCTTCAACGCCCCCTCCAGCGCTGAAGGGTAATTGACGTTTCTGCCCAGAAACAGAAAAGAGCCAAAGTGCGAGTGTCTATGAGCAAGGCGCGCGATACTGTCCTGCCCTTCTAAAATCTCTCTCTGCAGGCTGGGAACCTTCTTTAAATTATCAATGTATCTATTGATTCCCTCCTGCGCCAAGATCCTTTTAATGCCACTTAAGTAAAGCGCAAAGATATAAAAGACGATCAGCTGAGCGGTATAGGCCTTGGTGGAGGCCACACCAATCTCTGGTCCTGCATGCGTATAAATGACGCCGTCGGATTCCCTGGTCAGCGTAGAACCCAAGACATTACAGATAGACAGGATGGTGGCTCCATTCTTCCTGGCCTCTCTCACCCCCGCTAATGTATCTGCTGTTTCTCCGGATTGGCTAACGGCGACTACCAGCGTGTCTTCATGGACCAGGAGATCCCGATACCTGAATTCGCTGGAAACATCCACAGCCGTTGGAATAGCGCAAACAGATTCTAAAATGTATTTACCTACGAGGCCCGCATGATATGCCGTTCCGCATGCCACAATAGAGATATTCTTTATGTTCCTTAGTTTCTCTTCGGGGATATGCTGTTCTTCAAAAACAATCCGGTTGGTGTCTTTTTCTATTCTCTGCCGAATAAGATTTTCTATAATGCTTGGCTGTTCATTGATTTCCTTCAGCATAAAATGCCTGTAACCCTGCTTCTGGGCCTGGGCGATATCCCAGTGAATGCGCGTTTTGTTCTTCTGCAAGGGCTTGCCGTCGAAGTCGCTTATCTTAACCTCATCGCACGTCAAAACCGCCATTTCACATTCATCCAAGTATATGACGTCCTTAGTACACTCTAAAATAGCAGGGACATCCGAGCTAAGGAAGTTCTCTTTCTCACCTAATCCCACGATCAAAGGACTGCCGCAGCGAGCACCGATAATCTTATCAGGCTCTCTCTTGGCAATGACGCCTATGGCAAAAGTACCGACGACGAACTTAAGGGCCTGACGCACCGCTTCTTCTAGGGGTGCGTCTTTATAAAACTTCTCAATCAGGTGCACAAGAACCTCTGTGTCTGTTTCGCTACGAAAGCGGTGCCCCTCCTTCAAAAGCTCTTGCTTTAAGGGTTCGTAGTTCTCAATGATGCCATTGTGGACGATCACAAGCTCACCCTGGCAATCAGCATGAGGATGGGCATTCGCCTGATTGGGAGCGCCATGCGTCGCCCATCGCGTGTGGGCAATCCCGACCGTTCCAGAGAGGGGTTTGGCTTTAAGGAGTTTTTCCAAAGTGCTGATTTTTCCGGGAGATTTTCTGACGGAGAGTGCATTTTTATCCGGCAGGATGACGGCCATACCGCTTGAATCATACCCCCGATACTCCAAGCGCTTGAGCCCATTTAATAAAAGGGGTTGTGCTTTTCTGCTTCCTATATAACCGATAATCCCGCACATAATTAAATGTCCCCACGGGGATTTGAACCCCGGTCGAGAGCTTGAAAAGCTCTTGTCCTAGACCAGGCTAGA
>Ga0111184_1057_pt1 | contig 14093 bp, 11 predicted proteins | sample DeeMarSWOR324_28_FD_80241 | JGI IMG/M metagenome (GOLD analysis project Ga0111184, IMG submission 80241) | Omnitrophica WOR_2 bacterium SM23_72 | reverse complement strand
TACGCAAATGTCCCAAATGCCAGAAATGGAAGGTCAAGCGTCTTATCGGTATGGGTGCCGGGATTATATTCAAAGGCTCAGGGTTCTATGCCACGGATTACCGCAAAAAGGGTTCAAGCCCAAACCTTAAGGGGCCTGCCTCTTGCTCTAAGGCCAAAGAAGGGTGTCATGCCTGTCAACCTTAAGTTCAAAGTCGCAAAATTATGGTTTCCTGTCGCACTTTGTATGGCAGTTATATTTTATACTTCTAGCATTCCGGGACGCGATGTCCCATCTTTATTTCCCTATCAGGACCTGATTTATCATCTTCTGATCTTTTTTCTCCTTGCCTGTTTCTTTATCCGTGCCATGAAAAATACCTTTCCGGCGTTTGGCCATATAAAAATTGTACTTTTTACGACAATATTTGTTATAATCTATGGGTTAACGGATGAATGGCACCAGTCCTTTGTTCCCCTAAGGACAGTTTCTGTTTTTGACTTCTTCATTGATTGTCTAGCTGGTTTTGCGGCATGCATCCTGTTTGTTTTCCGACAGCTGGCTCTATCAGAAAGAAAAGTATGCCTCAAATAAAACCCTTCAAAGCCCTGATGTATAATCAGGAAAAAATCAAGGATATCGCCAAGGTGGTTTGTCCGCCCTATGATATTATATCGCCGGCCGAATCGAATTATTATCACGACATAAGCCCTTATAATTTCATCCACCTTGAGTTAGGCAAGAAGGTGCCGGGAGAGGATAAATACAAACGGGCAAAAAATTATCTAAGGGATTGGTTAAAAGATAAAATCCTGATCAAGGATGAACAACCCTGTATCTATTTCTGTAACCAGCAGTTTAGCCTGAGGGGAGTAAAAAAAGAACGACTAGGGTTTTTCGCCCTTTTGCATCTGGGAGATAAGAAATCTTCCGTTTACAGCCACGAGCACACGCGTCTTGAGCCCAAGGAGGATAGGTTCCGGCTCATCAAGAAGGTCAAGGCCAATCTAAGCCCCATTTTTTTGATTTTTTCTGACAACAAGCGAATCGTGCAACGCACCTACCAGCATTATGTCCAGAGTCAAGTTCCCTTCATGGAAGTTACAGACAAAGAAAGAGTCACGCATAGGCTTTGGAGAATCGATATGCCTGAGGTTGTCGCCGGTATGCAGGTCAGCATGCAAAAAGAGAATATCTTTATTGCCGATGGCCATCACCGCTATGAAGTAGCCTTAGCCTTCAGGCAACTGATGAAGAAGAAACTGCAAGATGCCTTTACGGGGCAGGAAAGTTTTAACTACATCCTGGCCTACTTTACGAACGCGCCTTCCCACGGTCTTTGCGTCCTTCCCGTACATCGCCTAGTCAAGACGAAGGCCAAGTTTGATTACAGGAGTTTTATACAGAAGCTCAAGGAATATTTTTATGTGGAGGAAAAAGTCAAAGACAAGACGCAACTTTTCTTTTTAATGGAAAAGGGAGGACGGACCGAGCATGTTCTGGGGATGTATAAGGAGGCCAAATTCCATCTCCTGCGCCTGAAGAATATCAGAATTTTGGAAAAGATGATCAGCGGCAAGTCCAGGGAATACAGATCCTTGGATGTTTCTATTCTCAATAATTTGATTCTCAAGAACATTTTGAAACTCGACATTGAAGATAAAAGAAGTATAATTTACAGCCCCCATGCGGATGAATTTATCGATAAAGTTGACCGTTCATCAAAGCACATTGCCTTTTTCCTGAACCCCACCAAGATTCAAGAAGTGATCACGGTTGCACTCAACGCGGAGAGGATGCCCAGTAAGACCACCTATTTTTATCCGAAGGTGTTATCAGGGCTGCTGCTTCATAAGTTCGAATAGGTGAAGAGATGGCTTTGTTCGGAAAACCCAAATATACCATCGTTCGGTTAAAAAAGAAGGAGATGCCGGATGGCCTCTGGACCAAGTGCGGAGGATGCTCCGAGACTCTGTACAACAAGACGCTGGAAGAAAACCAGAAGGTCTGTCCGAAATGTAATCATCATTTTGTCTTGGGTGCCTACGAGCGGGTTCAGTTATTGATGGATAAAGACACATTTCTTGAATTGGACAGGGATATGGCTTCCGTCGATCCCCTAGAATTCAAAGGGCCCAAGACCTATAAAGAAAAATTAGCCAGTGACCAAAGCGCCACGGGCCTTAAAGAAGCGGTGGTCTCTGGAGAGGGAAAATTGGAAGGTAAGAAAGTCATTTTAGCAGTAACGGACTCCCGTTTTATCATGGGCTCGATGGGATCAGTCGTTGGTGAGAAGATTACCCGGGCCATTGAAACAGCCACCCGAAGCAAATTACCTCTCATTATCGTTTCCGGATCAGGGGGTGGTGCGCGTATGTATGAGGGAATGTACAGCCTCATGCAGATGTCTAAGACCTGCGCGGCCCTGGCTTATCATAAACAGTCCAGGCTCCCTTACATCTCTGTGTTGACCAATCCCACTATGGCTGGTGTGATGGCTTCTTTTGCTGGTGTGGGGGACGTGATCGTGGCCGAGCCTCGAGCCCTGATCGGTTTTACGGGCCCCCGGGTCATCGAGCAGACGATCCGCCAGAAGTTGCCGCCGGGATTTCAGCGTTCAGAATTTCTTTTAGAGCACGGATTGATCGATATGATTGTCCGCCGCAAGGAACTTAAAGCTACATTGAGTCGATTGCTTGACTATCTGGCGTAATACATATATAATATTTCTTAAATTTCAAATGTCAAAATCCCAAATCCAAAATAAATCTTTGCCTTGCTGGCAGGCAAAATCCCAAATCAAAATGTTTGTTTGGGATTTTGAGATTGGGATTTGTTTGTTATTATTTGGATTTTGAAATTTGGATTTTCCGACAAACAAAGTGAGGAGGATATGGCGCAGGTCAGCCTGAAAAATGTCACAAAAATCTTTGCTGGAAATGTCAAAGCGGTTGATAGTATTAGCTTAGGTATTGAGAATAAAGAATTCATGGTGTTGGTTGGACCTTCGGGTTGCGGAAAATCCACCACGTTAAGGATGATCGCAGGCCTGGAAGATATCAGCGAAGGGAATATCTATATTGGTGACCAGCTTGTCAATGATGTTCCGGCTAAAGACAGGAACATCGCCATGGTATTTCAGAATTACGCCCTGTACCCTCATATGACGGTCTTTGAAAATATGGCGTTTGGCCTGAGGTTGCGGCACATACCTAAGAGCGAAATCAACCAGCGCGTTCATGAAACTGCTGAGATATTGGGAATTAAGCATTTTTTGAACCGTAAGCCCCGCGAGCTTTCGGGAGGTGAACGGCAGCGTGTTGCCGTTGGAAGGGCAATCGTGAGGAAACCGCTGGTTTTTTTGTTTGATGAACCTTTGAGCAACTTAGATGCCAAGCTGCGCGTCCAGATGCGCACGGAAATTCATAAATTACACATCCGGTTGCAGACAACTATTATTTATGTGACGCACGACCAGGTCGAGGCCATGACCATGGGGGACAGGATCGCGGTTATGAAAGACGGGATCATTCAGCAGGTGGCAGATCCCATTACGGTCTACGACCAGCCCAAGAATAAATTCGTTGCCGGCTTTATCGGTTCTCCTCCCATGAATTTTATCCAAGGGACTTTGCAGAAGAAGAATGGCAAGTTCTTTTTCAATGAAGGCAAGATCCGGGTAAGACTTGTTGAGGATATGGTTCCTAAAATGTCTTCCTATGTCGGCAAAGAAGTCATCTTTGGCATCCGCTCCGAGGATATCTATGATAAGCTGTTTGTCTCCGATGCACCGCCGGACAATATCGTCCGTGTGAGTTGTGAAGTGTTCGAACCGATGGGTTCAGAGGTTTATCTGTATTTAAATACCGGCAGGCATACGTTCATTGCGCGTGTTGGTGCACACGACCGTCCCAAGATCAACCAGGATATGGATGTGGTCTTCGACATGAGCAAAGTGCATTTTTTCGATAAGGATACGGAAAAAACTATCGTCTAAACCATTCCCGCCTTAATTTTTCGGGGTAAAGTGCGCATGCTTTTCCCTATTCTTCTCGTCAATATCCTCGCCTTTTTTTTACTGCTTCAGCATTACTCCAAAAGAAAATACCGTCTGGAATATAAAATTCAGGATCTGCAGGAACAATTGAATGTTCTCAGGAATGATTTAGGCAGGGAACTCCAGAATAATGGAAGTCAGCAGCTTAGGATCAGGCGTTACAGTAATCTTAAGGACTATATTGAAGAACTCAACCGTAGCCTGGCTCTGGATTCTGTGGCCGAGAGCCTCACCGCCATAGCCTTTTCCCATATAGCCCGTCGTCAGGGTGTTTGCATTCTTTATTTTATAGATAAGCAGTTGAACCTTCAGATTTTTAAAACAAAAAAACAAGACGATAGTCTCATCATCCAGGCCAAGAAAGGGGATGTCTTCGATTACTGGGTCCTCAGGCACTTGAGCCCCTTGCTCATTGAGGATACCCGCAAGGACTTCCGTTTTGACTTGGAGAAGTTGGATGCTAGGGAAAGCAGGCCTATTTTGTCTTTAATAAGTTCTCCTCTCATGAGCGAACACAGAGTCTTAGGGACCCTTAGACTGGATCATGCGGAGGCTAATTTTTTTACACAGGACGATCTGCGGTTTCTTGTTACCATTTGTGATTTAGGTGCCGTGGCCATAGAAAACAGCGAGCTTTATCAAAAAACGCGCGATTTAGCTATCCACGATACGCTCACCCTGCTTTTTACAAAGAGGTTCTTTATGGAAAGGTTGACGGAAGAGTGCCTTCGAGCCTCGAGTCAACATACGGAGCTATATCTATTAATGCTCGATATCGATTTTTTTAAAGATTACAATGACCGGTACGGCCATATGGCAGGAGATATCGTATTAAAAAGATTAAGCCAAGTTATGACAGACACCTTGGAAGACACACTTGCCACAGTTAGTCGCTTTGGCGGAGAGGAATTCAGCGTGTTGCTTCCCTGCGTCAATAAGAAATCAGCTCAAAGTTTTGCCGAAGAGATCCGCCGAAAGATTGAGGAAAAGGAGATCATTCTTAGAAGGCAGAAGACTCGCGTTACGGTTTCTATCGGCATCGCCCGGTTTTCCGCAGATGCCGCTACAGAAGATGAACTGATTCGCCGGGCCGATAAAGCCCTGTATCAAGCCAAGAGAAGGGGGAGAAATCAGGTATGCTGTATCTAGGCCTCCTTGTTTTATTAACCTTTATTTTTTTAATGTTAGGAGCATTACATTTCCACAGAAGCTTGAAAGAGAAAGAACTTTCTCTTTTACGTTTGAAAGAGGAATGCGAGAAGGTATCCCGTGAAGCAGAGAAAATAAAAAGTGAGAATGTTATTTTGGATGAGTCTGTTGAGGCAACGATCGCCCTTTTTGATATGACAAAAGATATTCGAAAGATCCTGGATGAAGATATGATTTTCAAGCTTTTTAAAGAGCGCATCAGCGCCTTTTTTAAGATAGAGGATTGCCTGTTTCTTAAGAGTAAACCTGCAGTCACATCCCAGAGACAATTGGTTCTTCCCGTCATATTGCAAAATGAGCCCGTGGGGTATTTGGTAGTCCGGGGACTGGCAGAACAGGATAAAGAAAAATTCCATATCTTAGCCCAGCAATTTATCTCAGGGGTTAAGGGAGCCTTTTTATTCAAAAAAGTCCAGGAGCTCACCATTGTCGATAGCCTGACCCAGACTTTTAACCGCCGCTATTTTATGGAAAGGTTTCAGGAAGAAATCAGCCGTTGCCAGAGATTTAAGCTCAAGCTTTCTTTTGTCATGGCTGATATCGACCATTTTAAAGAGATCAATGATCAATACGGACATCTGGTAGGGGATGCCATTTTAAGAGAGGTAACAGGAGTCCTTAAGGAAAATATCCGGGAGATAGATTTTATGGGGCGTTTCGGTGGAGAAGAATTATCCATCGTTTTCACGGAAACCGATACAGAGCCTGCCCGCTATGCCTGCGAGCGTATCCGAAAGGCCATTGAGTCAAGGATTTTCCACGTATATGATGAGGATTTGAAAGTAACCTTGAGCCTGGGCCTGGCGACTTTTCCTTCTCATGCCAAAGAAGCTGAAACGATCATCGAGAAGGCGGATGAGGCGCTGTACCAGGCCAAGGAGCAGGGTCGCAACCGCACCTGCACCTACAGCCAAGATCGGGTCTTGTAACCCATTGTTCGCCAATTCCTTTCAAGACCCGATCTTGAAAATGAGGGCTTAAGAATTGCTTGCTAAAACGAGTGAATTAGGTTACAATAAAGGCTTATGAAAAAAAAGTTCATCATCGGGATTGACCTGGGTGGGACTAATTTGAAAACGGCTCTTTTTGATTCAAGATTAAGGATTATAGATAAGGAGATCGTAAACACCCAGAGGTTTCTTCAGAAGCCAAGATTGATCCAGGCTATCTGCGATTCGGTCCATCGTATCATAGGTAAGAATAGATTAATTAGAAAAGAGATACTCGGTGTTGGTTTGGGTGTGCCTGGCCCCACGGACCACGCTTGCGGTATCGTGCACTTCTTTCCCAATATCCCCGGTTGGAAGGAAGTGAACCTCAAAAGCATTCTAGAGAAAAGACTAAAATTGTCCGTTTGTTTGGATAACGATGCCAAGCTGATGGCACTGGCTGAATACAGGTTAGGGGCTGGTCGCGGATTCCAAAATGTTTTATGTCTGACGTTAGGGACAGGAGTCGGAGGCGGTTTAATCCTTAACGGAGAGCTTTACCGCGGCCAGGATAATGCCGCGGGTGAAATAGGGCATCTGCCTATCAATGAAAAAGGCCCCGCATGCAATTGCGGGGGCAAGGCCTGCCTGGAATCTTATATCGGCAATAATCAGATAGTAAGAGAAGCCAGAAACGTTTTTAAAAAAGAGATTCCTTTAGAAGGGCTTAGCCTTTTAGCAAAAAAAGGAAACAAAAAAGCCAAAGGAATTTGGATTAGAATTGGCGAACATCTGGGTGTGGCTTTGGCTGGAATGGTCAATGTTTTGAATCTGGATGCCGTTGTTTTAGGGGGAGGGATTGCGAACGCGGGTCTGGTTTTATTTCAAAATACAAGAGAGACTATCAGGAAACGCGCGATGAGTGTGCAATCCAGGAGGGTCAAGGTCCTTAAGGCCAGGTTAGGTAGCGATGCCGGCATGGTGGGTGCAGCTTTATTAGTCAAAAAGGATTTGAAATGAAGATATTCATTGATAGCGCCAATGTTAAAGAAATAAAAGAAGCAGCCTCTTTGGGTGTGATTGATGGCGTGACAACCAACCCCACCCTCGTCTCTAAAGAGAACAGGGTAGCAACAGAGCTTTTGAAAGAAATCTGTTCATTGGTATCAGGCCCTGTGAGTGCTGAAGTGATCAGTCTGGATGCCGAAGGTATGGTTAGGGAAGCACGGCAACTTTCCAAGATAGCCAAGAATATCGTCATAAAAATACCGTTGGTCAAGGAAGGCCTGAAGGCTGTCCGGACCTTATCGGCGCAAGGTATAAAGACAAATGTAACGCTGTGTTTTTCGTCTACTCAGGCAATACTAGTAGCAAAGGCAGGAGCTGACTTTGTATCTCCTTTTATCGGACGGCTGGATGATATCAGCCAAGTCGGCATGGACCTCATCCGAGATATAAAAAAGATTTTTACCAATTATAACTTCAAGACCCAGATCATCGTGGCCAGCATCCGTAACCCCGTGCATGTAGTGGATGCAGCTTTGATAGGAGCGGATATTGCTACAGTCCCGTTTGCGGTGATTGAGCAGCTCATAAAACATCCGCTTACGGACATCGGCATCCAGAGGTTCCTGGAGGACTATAAGAAGATACCGCAAAAGTAATGGTTAAATCCCAAATCCCAAATGCCAAATCCCAAAGAAATTCCAAGTCTCAAATTCCAATGACCGAAACTTGCAAGTTTGGAATTTCGAAAATTGGAATTTGGAGCTTATTTGGGATTTGGTGCTTGGTGCTTGGAATTTGTTTAGTCATCGCCGTTTATAATTTAACCCCTGCCTTGGCCCAGGAGCCCAAAGAGCCTATCGTGGTCAATGGGGATGAGGTGGAATACTCGACTGATAACAAGGAGATCACAGCCAGGGGGAAAGTCGAGATCATCTACAAAGGCTCCAGGCTTACCTGTCAGAAATTGACCGTTAATACCCAAACCAAAGAGGCGGTGGCCGAAGGTCTGGTGGTGCTGGATGATCAAAAAGGCATCATCGAAGGCTCAAAGATGACCTATAATTTTGATACGAAAACAGGCACTATTTTTGATTCTCATTTCCGGGCGAATCCTTATTTTGGTAAATCGGAAAAGGTGGAAAAGGTAAGCGATGCGCAATTTATTGCCAAGAAGGGATTTGTCACCACGTGTAGCTTCGATGAACCCCATTACCGCATCGGCGCTAAACAGGTTAACATGTTCCCTAAAGATAAGATCCAAACGCAAGGAGACACCTTTTTTATAGGTGATGCCCCGGTTTTGTATCTACCTCGCTACAACCACAGTCTGAAGGATTCCAAGATGCATTTCCAGGTCATGCCCGGGAAAAAATCAGATTGGGGCGGGTACCTCCTTTCCATGTACAGGCAGAATCTGACACCCTCTCTCGACGCCAGGATTTATCTGGATTACCGTAGCAAGCTTGGGTTAGCCGAAGGGTTCGGGTTAAATTATTTCAGCCAAAATTTCGGAAAAGGGGATTACAAATTTTATTATACGCATGAGCACCCCGATGGGTTGAATGAGGATTTCCAGAGATATTTGGTCCGCTGGCGCCATAAATGGGATGTAGATGAAAGGACCAAAGTGACTTCTGAAGTCTATAAGATCACGGATGAGCGCAGGAAGCTTGATACGACACACAGCTTCCTTAAGGATTATTTCTACCGTGAATACGAAACAGACAGTGAACCCCTGACATACGCCTTATTTCACCACAATTTTAAATATTCCAGCATGGATTTTCTGGTTCAGAAACGCATTAATAGCTGGTTCAACCAGTTAGATAAACTGCCTGAAGTCAAATATTCTCTTCCTGCTATCAATTTAGGGGAGACTCCTTTTTACTTTGAGAGCAGCACATCTGTGGCCTCTTTTAACAAAAAGGCCTCAACAGCACCCGTATCTCCAGATGAAGTCAGCGTGACGCGGCTGGATACCTTTAATAAGGTTTCTCTGCCCACGCGCCTGTCAATCTTTCAGGTGACTCCGTTTGTCGCAGGCCGGGAAACGGTTTACGATAAGGCAGCGGATGATGAGAATCTTGCTACCAGGATAACATTTTATAGCGGAGTGGACGTGAGCACCAAGTTTTATCGTATCTTTGATGTCAACTCTGATTTTCTTAAAATGCAGCTGGATGGCTTAAGGCATATCATCACGCCGACCGTGGGTTACGCTTATAATCACGATCCCACGATTCCTGCTGGCCAGCTTTACCAGATAGACAGTATTGACGCCATTACAGGAAGCAATGCAGCAACACTTGGGCTCTCTAATAAATTACAGACAAAAAGGGAGGGTAAGAGCGTGGATCTGCTGGATTTCCTGGTGAGTAGTTCTTATGTCTTTCAGCCAAAAACCGGAAATAAGTCAGGGAGTCACCTTTCGGATATCCTATTGGATTTGAAGCTTCTGCCTTATTCGTGGCTGCGCATTCAGTCCGATGCCGTCTACCAGCATTCAGGAAGCCGCTCTGATGTTAATTACCGCAAGTTCACCGAGGCCAATTACGACATCAGCTTTATTCTGGGCAAAGAGCGCTCCTTGGGAATTGGCCAGCGGTATCAGAGGCAAAGTGGGAATGAGCTGACAGCTCATTTTTATTGGCGGCTCAATCCAAAATGGAAATTCTCTATTTACCAAAGATATAATCTTAAGCCCTATCGGGATTCAGCCAACCGCGATATACCCAGGGGCATCCTCGAGCAGGAATATACGATTTCCAGAGACCTGCATTGCTGGGTTATGGATATCACGGTCAGTGATAAAAGAAACGAGGGCGCCACTATTTATTGCCTGTTTAGGCTCAAGGCATTTCCTGAGATGGAATTCGGATTTAATCAGAGTTATCGGGAGGCTCGGTCCGGCGCGCAATAAGCAAGGCAAGTTTAGGAGATGTGATGAAGATATCTGTCATCGGTTCTGGATATGTCGGTCTGGTTACAGGCGCCTGCCTCGCAGAGCTAGGCAATTTTGTTATTTGTGTAGACAATAACGCCAAGAAAATCGCTAGCCTAAAGAAAGGCATTATCCCCATCTATGAACCGGGACTGGATGAGCTCATCAAGAACAATCTTAAAAAGAAAAAGCTTCAGTTTAGCTCCAGTATTAAAGAGGCAGTCCAAAAAACAGAGGTGATCTTTATCGCGGTCGGTACACCCTCCCTGGAAAACGGAGAGGCAGACCTCACTGGTATTGAGAAGGTAGCGCGCACCATTGCCCAGAATATGGATAGCTACCGGCTTGTTGTCGAGAAATCCACTGTTCCTGTTGAGACAGGAGAATGGGTGAAACATACTATCACCACCTACATCAAGCGCAAGGTTAAATTTGATGTAGCCTCAAACCCCGAGTTCTTGAGGGAGGGCCAGGCGATCAATGACTTCATGCATCCGGACCGCATTGTCTTAGGTGTGGAGTCCAAAAAAGCAAAAGATCTCTTGATCACTCTCTATAAACCTCTGGGGGCTTCCTTGATTGTCACAAGCATCAAATCAGCGGAGTTGATCAAGCATGCCTCCAATGCGTTTCTGGCAACCAAGATTTCTTTTATCAATGCCCTGGCGCGCATTTGCGATGAGGTGGGCGCGGATGTGGAAGAGGTGGCCAGGGGCATGGGATTGGATAAAAGGATTGGACGCGCTTTTTTGAATGCGGGTTTAGGCTATGGAGGCTCCTGTTTTCCCAAGGATCTGGATGCTTTTATAACGATTGCGCAAAAGCTAGGTTATGACTTTGAGTTGTTGAAAGTCGTGAAGGATATCAACGAACAGCAAAAAAGTTTTATGTTGAGGAAAATGAAGGATAAGCTCTGGATCATCAAAGACAAGATTATTGGTGTTTTAGGTCTTTCATTTAAGCCGGATACGGATGATATACGCAATGCCCCTTCTCTTGATATCATACGCAGCCTCCAACAAGAGGGAGCCAAAATCAGGGCGTATGACCCTCAGGCGATGGAAAAGACGAGGTTTCTCCTGAAAGATGTTGTTTTCTGTAAAGATCCTTACGAGGCCTGCAAGGCGAGCGATTGTCTGCTTGTGGTTACGGAATGGAATGAGTTCAAGGAACTGGATTTTGCTAGAGTGAAGAGATTATTAAAGAGGCCGCTTATTTTCGACGGACGCAATATGTACGAACCACAGAGCCTTAAGAAAATGGGCTTCACCTATATCAGCGTGGGTAGAGGAAAGGGCAGTGGATAAGAACGTTCAGGTGTTTCAAAAGAGGATTTACGGAAAAAAAGTCAAATTCGCCGTTGTTGGCCTGGGTTATGTGGGGTTGCCCCTGGCTATCGAATTCGCTAAAAAAGGGTTTTCTGTCGTGGGTATTGAGGTTGATGCGGACAGGCTCCGCCACATCCAGAAAAAAGAGTCTTATATTTCGGATGTCCCCACGAAAGAATTAAGGCAGATCATCCACTCAGGCCGTTTTCGCGCTGTCGGTGATTTTAAGGCCATTGAGGATTCAGATGTTATCATTATCTGCGTTCCCACACCTCTTAGAAAAAAGTATCACCCTAATATTTCTTACATCAAACAGGCGGTGCGTTCAATATCAGGACATATCAAGAAGGGAAGCCTCGTAATTCTGGAAAGCACGACCTATCCGGGGACGACAGAAGAGGTCATTTTACCCCTATTTGAAAAAGCTGGCTTCAAGCACAATAAAGATTTTTTCCTGTGTTTCTCTCCTGAGAGAATTGATCCGGGCAATAAAACCTTTCCTGTCCATAAGATCCCCAAGATCGTGGGAGGCATAAGTCCTGAAGCGACAGCTCTGGCTGAGTTGGTCTACAAGAATATCATTGATGGGGTCGTGCCAGTCTCCTCATCCCGTACAGCCGAAGCTGCCAAATTATTGGAGAACACCTTCCGGCTGATTAATATCGCGATGATCGATGAGCTGGCCATGATGGCACATAAGATGAATATCAATATTTGGGAGGTGATTGAGGCTGCTTCCACCAAACCGTTTGGTTTCATGACATTTTATCCAGGGCCCGGCGTGGGCGGCCACTGTATACCAAAAGATCCACTTTACCTTTACTGGAAGGCGAAGCATTTCGGGTTTCGTTCGCGCTTTATCAAACTGGCCTCTGATATCATTAATTATATGCCGGAGTATGTCGTCGAACGGGTGGAGCAGATATTAAAGTCCAGAAAGATATCGCTCAAGAGGGGCAGGATCCTTGTGTGTGGCGTCACCTATAAGAAAGATATCCTTGATCTACGCAAGTCTCCCCCTTTGGACATCATCTCCGTTTTACAAAAAAGAAAAATTTCCGTTTCCTATTTTGATCCCATCATCCCGTATCTTAAGATAGGCTCTATTAATCTGAAGTCAATTCCCTTCAGGAAGGATACCCTGGGAAGGTTTGCCTGCGTCATCCTTGCCACTGACCATTCCCATGTGGACTATGATTTTCTCTTGAAAAATTCTAAACTCATTTTTGACACGCGCAATGTCTATAAAAATGCGAAAGATAAAAAAGTCATCTTATTGTAAGTTACCCAAATTGACAGCGGTTGTTACCGGAGGGGCTGGTTTCATCGGCTCATATCTGTGCGAGCGCTTAAGATACCAGGGTTTCAGGGTCATCTGTCTGGATAATTTTATTACCGGAAGAATGGAAAATATCCGGCATCTCCTGAAAGACAGGCATTTTCTGTTTATCCGGCACAATGTGACCCAGTTTATTCCTATCAAAGAAAAAGTTGACTTTGTCTTGCATTTTGCATCGCCGGCCTCACCTGGAGATTATTTAAAATATCCTATCCAGACATTAAAGGTCGGTTCCCTTGGTACGCACAATGCCTTAGGCCTGGCCAAGGAGAAAAAAGCTACCTTTTTGTTGGCTTCGACCTCTGAGGTCTACGGGGATCCCCTTGTGCATCCGCAGCCAGAAAGTTACTGGGGCCATGTCAATCCCATAGGCATCAGGGGGTGCTATGACGAATCCAAGCGTTTTGCCGAGGCCATTACCATGGCCTATCACAGGGTCCATAGGATTGATACGAAGATTATCAGGATTTTTAATACCTACGGCCCGCGCATGAGGATACATGACGGCAGGGTGGTGCCTAATTTCATCTATCAGGCCCTGAGTCATAAGAATTTGACGGTGTACGGCCGGGGGACCCAAACAAGGAGCTTCTGTTATATCGATGACCTTATTGAGGGGATATTCAGGGTGATGCACGCCAGGACAAACTCACCTATTAATTTAGGCAACCCGAAAGAATTCACCATCTTGGAATTAGCCAGATTGATCATCCGTCTGACTGGCTCAAAAAGCAAGATTACTTTTAAGCCGTTACCGCAGGATGATCCACGGCAGAGAAATCCGGATATCTCAAGAGCCAGAAAAGTCCTTAAGTGGCTTCCCCAAATCGAACTGGAAGAGGGGCTTTCTCTGACCATCGGATGGTTTGCGCAGAGAAAGCGCTTTCCTTGACAAAGCCTATAATTTATGCTAAACTTCTATGGATTTTATATGCAAAACTTCTTGTCTTTACTCTAGTTGCGACTATCTTTTATCTTAAGGAGGCCTGCTTATGATTTCAGATATTTTGAAGCAGCTAAACTGGATAGACTTCCTGATGATTGTCCTTTTCTTAAGAATTATTTTTATGGCATTGAGCACAGGGTTCGCCTTGGAGCTGTTTAAACTTTTAGGAACCCTGGCGTCGCTGTATTTATCATTACATTATTTTACCCTGTTCACGGATTGGATGGGAGGACGCAGCCCCACTGCAAAGGGCAAGCTCCCTTTGCAGTTTATGGATTTTATCTCTTTACTCGCTATAGCCATTATTGGTTATTTGATGTTTTTTGCGCTCAGGCTGGTTTTTGACCGTTTTATCAA
>Ga0111184_1056_pt1 | contig 14231 bp, 14 predicted proteins | sample DeeMarSWOR324_28_FD_80241 | JGI IMG/M metagenome (GOLD analysis project Ga0111184, IMG submission 80241) | Omnitrophica WOR_2 bacterium SM23_72 | reverse complement strand
AAAAATATCTGTCGCTTTCCTTATCGTATCCCGGCACGCTTGTATCAATATTATCCTCGTGCGGCAGGGTGTTGGCGGCAAATGTCCGAACACCCCATGACCGTGAGAGAAACATGATTTCAGCTCCATCAAAGACGCCGCTAAAGGCGATTCCCTGGCCAGCGCTAAGATACTGCCGTCCTGCTTTTAACCAGAAGGGCCGCATATCACAGTTAACATAAGCGTATTCCAAATGCGGTCCATCATGGTCCCAACCGCCGGCTGTCTCTTCAGGCCGGTCATCTAACATTAGGTCTTTAACTCGCAGATACAGATAATGTTCATTTTCATAAGAAGCCTCCAGCCCTGGCTTCAAAGCCAGTCTCATCCAGAGCCGGGAATCTATCCAGTGTCTCTTTTTGATGAGATCTTCGGTTGAGTCATCGTTGTCGTCATTGCTGTATTTGATGTAACGGTAATTAAGCCACGCGCCATAATCCAACAACCACTGCCTGTCGCCTCTTTCCACGCCGGTCTCTGTTGTTGCCAAGTCGCTGCGGGCCTCTTCCTCTATCCTCCTGTGCTCCTGTTGGCCAAATGTCTCCTGCGGCCCTAAAAAAACAAGGATTGCCCCGAATAAAACAAAAATAACCCCTCTTAAAATCCTCATGGATTTACTTTAATACTTATCCTTGGCAGCCTCATTCTCTTGGGCAAGATACTCTACTGCATTGGTAAAAATGATAATGAACTCCTCGCCACTGACAACGTCATCTATGCTTCCTTCTTTCATGATGCCTGTAAAGACTAATTCATTCATAGCATATCTTTGACTCATGCCAAAGGTCCTGGCTGCCACCCCTCCTTTGATCCCTAAGGCCTGGCAGAACATATAGGCAAGCAATCCTTTACGTAAAGGTTCCTCAGGAGAAAAATCCAAAGCGACTTTTGAGGGCAGGATATTCCTTTCCCTGAGTAAGCGGATCTGCGCTGCCTGGTCTTGTGACATAAACTCCTCTTCATCCAGCAAAATCAAGACCGGCCTGATGGCATCGCCACGCTCGACATATGTCTTTGAGAGTAATTCCTGAAAAAAGGAAAGATCAATAGAGGAGCTACCTTCCAGAACAGGCTCGCTTATAACAGGAGACTGGGGCTCGGTAAACCGAAGGTCGTCCCTGGCCTCCTCTTCTAACCGTCTTTGGTCTCTCAGTGTCTCGGCGGATAAAGGTGAAGCCAGGAAAAACAGGAATACAAGAATAAGGATTAAATTCCTCATTGTAGCTATCTTACCTTATTAAAAAGACAAGTCAAGGAAAAATAAAATGCTCTGGGATTATCTCTGGCTTAAACTCCATAAAAATCAATGAGTTATGTATAGTTTCTCTGCGTGTTTCTGACTTGTTTTTTGCTTATTTATATGATATACTTTAATTAGAAAAAGAGAAAGTAACGATAAAGGCAAACTCTTCGTAAGAAGGGGACGCAAAGCCGTGCGTTCGTGTATATTGACGGATAGGCAGGTTGTCGAAAACTTACTTTATAAAAACCTACTTCTTACGGAGTAGGTTAATTTTTTGCAGGAGAACAAAATGAAGTTGCTCAAGGTGCTGCTGATAACATTAAGTATTTTAGCCCTGGTTGCTAACGGCTCTTTTGCCGAAAACAAAGATAAAAACGAGCCTAAGGGCAAAGGTGCTGGTCTAGAGAATGCTCAAATCCAGCATGAAAGGCATGAAAATAGAGCTAGGAAACACATTCATTCAGATGGCCGGTCAGTCACAAAACAGATACACAGAAACATCCCCTCGCATGTGCTGAATAGACGTCTGGAGCAAGCACGCTCCCTGGTTCGATTGAAAAACGCCCTGCAAAAATTGGAACGTTCCCGCTGGGCTCATCACCCGCATGATACCAGGGGCCAGGGAAATATGGGCCGGCCTACCATGTTAGCGCCCTATGGCCATGATAAAGATTCAGACCGTATGGAGTTGTACGGTAACAGAGGAAGAGTGATTAAAGAATCAGAATTGCCGCCAGAGCCAGAACCTGAACCAGATCCAGAACCTGAACCTCCGCCAGAGCCAGAACCTGAACCAGATCCAGAACCTGAACCTCCGCCAGAGCCAGATCCTTACTATCCGCCCTTCTAATCTCTAGAAAAGAATTTTCAAACGCAAGGCAAGATCAATATATTTATTGTTTTCGTGAAATTCCTTTGTCAGGCCCTCGATTTTCAATATCGTTCGATATTCAGGGACAATATGGCAGGCAAAGGTGAGCAGGCTGTTCTCAGTAAGCCTCCAATCCGTAAGAAAATCAATGAAATAATAAGGCTTGAACTGGTAATACCGTTCTCTTACATCATACACCTGATTGGGATTACCCAGCGTAAAATGATGCAGACGGCTGGAGGTTCGATACCCAAACCTAAGACCTGCATTCAGCCAGTCAGTCAATCCGTAATTAAACATGATTTTAAACAAATGGTAATTCTGCAACAGCACATTGGCAGCTGTCCTGGAATAATTGCCCGTAAAAAAAGTAGCATATTCAGAACCAGTGATAAAAAGATCCACTGGGTATATAAAGAGGTTGTAAGGCTCAATCATATTCTGGCTTGCGTTACCTGCGCCTTTATCCAGACTGGTGATATCCCTGAGGTACCCCAGCTCTACAATAAACTGCCCCTGGCTCAAAAGCCTTTTGGTCAATTGTGAAAATTCATCTGTATTGACTTTTTTTTCATGGTCATAAAGATAGGTAAGGTTGAGGTTTGGCTGGGTATTAAAATAGGATAATTCCCTTGTTGGATAATGAGTAAAAACTCCTGTCGTATCTCTGGTAAAATAATCCAGCCTCTGTTCGGCAAAGTTAAGGTCCGAAGCAATCCTGCATTCCACAAATTCTCTAGGTCTGTAACGCAGGCCGAGCGGAATTTGGAAATTCCTGTCTATTTTATAAGCGCCATTTAGCCAGTTTATGTCGGTTTTCCTGGTCTCTCTGTATTCGTGATGGTATTTGAAGGGAGTGGTATAGATGAGGCCTGTTTCTAATTCCAGCACTTTTTGCAGGCCGTAACCGAATCTAAATCCAGGTGAAAAATGCTGGTCTATCCGTTGATAGAAATTAGTAAAGGTGGAACTCACATAGTTATAGGCATTCATGCGCAAATTGCTTTTTCTATATCGCAGGTTGGCTTCCACCAGCAGCTGGTGCAAAGCCAGCAGCGGCCGGGTCAACAGGGAAAGACCTGATTTTTCCTCTTCCTGGCCCTTTCCAGAAAGATACCTTGCTCCTACTGAAAAATCTTCATAATGAGCGCGGATATAACTGAAATAATTCGCAGGGCCAGGATAGGAAGAGGCGCGCCAGTCATCTTTCTGGGTCTCCTCCAGGATGTCAAGAGAATACTCAAGTGGTTCGCGTCTTAGGCGCACACCCAGGATATAGTCCCTGTAATAATTGATATCGTATTCCTGGATAGTGTCCAGATCACCGGCAGGGTCATAAGTGGAGCGGCCATAAGTGGCTGGAATAGCCTCCCGGCTTCCCAGAGAGAATTCAAAATCGTCTACCAGCGCAAAATCTAAAAAATTATCGATGAGCCAGAAGCAAGGCCGCGAGACAAAATCCCCGTAGAGATGGACAGCGTGCCGACCTTTTTCCTCCATCCTGAAATAATCGAAACCCGTATCATAAAGGATATCCCCTTTTTTAAGCAGGGCTCCGTAGATATCATCCAGATTGGCAGCGTGGCCCTGCCGCGCCAGGAGAAGAGAAGAAAAAAACAAAAACCATAAAAAAAGATACCCCTTTTTCTTAAAGAGCTGTCCCCTTTTTAGCGGCTTTATCAACATGGTCTTATTGTAGGGCGAAATGAGCGAAATGGCAACAAAAAAACGGGGTCATCTCTGGCCCCGTTTTTTTCAGGTTACCTTGGTTTACTTTGTCAAAAAACTCACCCCTCTTGCTGGCGTCCCGACCATCTATAAGCCCTTCGGGAGATCTTCCCGAACCCTTTATTTGTTAGTATATAAGCCTATCTGCTAAAATTGTCAAGCTAAACTTTTGAGGTCTCTGAAAAACTCTACAAAACGGCATCAGAGATTTCTGTATTTTTAGACTTTTTCAGAAATCTCCTTTTCAGAATTTCCGCTAATCGGTTAGTTCCCGGATCGCATTTTCTAATCCTGAAGTAATATGAGCCATATATTCATAATTCAACTTCTCGTAGGTATCAGTTTGATTGTGGTAATGGGGGTTCCTATAAAAGGCTGTGTCCGTAACCATAACCGCTTGATATCCTGCTTGCCAGAATGACCAATGGTCAGAAAAAGAGGCTGCGGGAAAGAAATCAATCGTCAAAGACCTCAAGGGAAACAGACTCCTCCTTCGAAAGCCCCTTGCCACTTCTCTCGCTAGTTTCGCTGATTTAAGATTACCTACAACGGCTATAAAATTCCCTTTGTTGGGAAAGAAAAGGCCCAGCAGAGGCGGATAGCGCTGCGAAAAGATTTTATGGGAATAGAAACCAACGCTCTCTAACACCAATGCACCTTTGATGTCCTTATTCTCTTTTCTTGCCTGACTGGCGTACACGAGACTTCCCATAGCCGGCGTCTTAAAAAACGGCGGCTCTTCATTTGTGAAAGCGACGAATTCTATTGTCTTGGCCGTATCAACGCTTGAAAAAACTCTCGCCAATTCTAACAAAACAGAAACTGCGCTTGCATTATCGTCGGCGCCCGGATTACCGCACGTATCGTAATGCGCTCCGACAACTATAATTTCATCTGGTTTCTCGCTCCCTTTTCTAATAGCCACGATGTTTCTTGCCTTTTTATCGTCGATGTCGTACTCTTGAGAACGGACGTCGTAGCCAAAATTCTTGAATTCACCTGCTATGTAATCGGCGGCAGCCAGAAGTCCTGCATAATCGATGAACATATCACGATTACCTATCTCATGGGAAAGAGTATAAACGTGTTTCTTCAGGCGGCCGGACAAAGAAACGGCTTCAGGAGAAACAGGTATCCTGATACTAGAAACAGGCCACCATCCGAAAGTGGTGGTCCTTACGATCACAAAGGCAATGCAAAACGCAAAGAATAATGGAAGAATCCTCTGCACGGCACTCCTTACTGATAATATCGCCTTTAGAACTGCTTAATCGGAGACAACCCCACCGGTATCTTCCTTAGTGCCTAATGCCTGGTCAACCTCCAACAGTAAATCAACGGGATTAAAGGGTTTGCTTATGAAACAGAGGGCTCCTGCCTCCAGGCCTTCGTCTAGGTCCTTCTCCTGAGCCAGAGCAGTGAGCATAATGATAGGGATATGCTTGGTGCGTTCATCCTTTTTAAGCTCGCGCGCCACTTGAAACCCACTGAGGCCGGGCATGATCACGTCAAGGACAATCAAATCCGGCATCTCCTTGATCGCCATATCAATACAGCTTCTTCCGTCACTGGCAGAAATTGTCTGATAATGGTGGGACTTTAACCTTGAGGTAATCAGCGTTACATTCTGCGGCTCATCGTCAACAACAAGGATTTTTTTTGCCATAGAACCTCCTACATTCAAAACGCCTAAATGTATCTTTTTATAATCTTGACTAACTCCTGCGGCTTAAAAGGCTTGGAGATATAATCCGTGCAACCCAAATCCTCGGCATCCAGCATAGAACCCGAGTCTTTTTTCTGTGTCAACATAATAACGGGTATCAGGTTTGTCTCAGAGCTGTGCCTCAAAGTATGCAAAACCTCAAAACCATCCATCCCTGGCATAACCACATCCAGAATGATCAAATGGGGTTTTTCACGCTTGGCGCGTTCCAGACAGGCCTTGCCGTCATAAGCTACGATCACATCATAGTGGAGCGCCTTTAAGCGGGACTCAAGTAACCTGACCAGATTCGGCTCATCATCCACAACCAGTATCTTTTGCGCCATATCTATGGCTCCTCTGTACGATTCTCTTCTCCCAGAGCTCTCTTGATGCTGTCCAAAAGGCAATCTATCTCAAAAGGCTTCTCTAAAAAATCAACAGCCCCTTTACTAGCGGCAAAATGGCGCAGCTCCTCGTCTGGAAAAGCCGTCATGACAATAACCGGTATGTTGGTTGTTTTTGCCGCATCCTTAAGGTGCTCCAAGGTACTCTTTCCTGTCCCTGCCGGCATCTTAATATCCAGAAGGATAAGATCCGGCTTTTGGGATACGGCCATTTCCATGGCTAGCGTTGCATCATAAGCGTAGATGGCTTCGTATGCATACTGTCTCAGACGAGAAACGATTGCCTTGACCAGAAGCTCATCATCGTCTGCAATGAGTATCTTCTTTGACATCCTCAACTTCCCCTCCTTTCACATACTGCATTTGGTATCCACAATGAGGTTTACCAGTTTGACAAATAAATCCTTGTTTTGCCTTTTGACATCGGGGTACATCACCAAGGTAGCCCTGGTCTTAACCTCTCCTGTCAGACCCTTAGTCAATAGGTAATCGTTCAGAGATTTGTCTATGCGCTTCTGGACGGCTTCTGCCTCCTGAGGTTTTAATTGAGGCAGAATCACCAGGAAACAATATCTACCTTTTAAGAGCGTATCTTGAGCAATGCGCCGGATGTTTGCGTTTATCGCTTTTCCCATCCCTTGCAAAAAATCAGCCATTTCTTCCTGACTGAATCTTGTCTTTAAATCTTCAACGCCTTCAATCTCATAGAACAGCATGCTAAGACGCTGCCCAATCCTCCAAGGAGGTTTGAAGCTATCGAGAAATCTTATCGCAGCTTCCTCATGGGTATATTTCGGCAGCGTAAAGGTAACGGTAGTACCCTTACCTATCAAGCTTTCCATCCTGATTTGGCCGCCATGCAAAGCAATAATCTGTTTTGAAATAATCAGGCCAAGGCCTGTGCCTTTGCCTCTGGCCTGGGTCACTGAAGAAAACGTCCGGAGTTTGGAGAAGATGTTTTTGAGTTGTTCCTGCGCAATCCCTATGCCTGTATCAGAGACTGAGCATTCAACACAATCCTTTTTTTCAACTAAGGCGACCTCGATGAATCCCTTTTGAGTGAATTTAAGCGCATTGGTCATCAGGTTGGCGAATACCTGCGAGACTCTGTCATCGTCGGCAAGAACCACCACATCTCCCGGACCGAAACGCTCCCTTAATTCAATCCCCTTTTCCTGAGCCTGAATCTTAAAAGAGGCAACTGTCTTTTTGGCCACTTCCGCCAGATGGCACCATCCCAGCTGCAGCCTTAACTTTCCAGCTGTCATCCTGGCAACGTCTAAAAGATCATTGATGATCCTTGAGAGCCGGTCAATGCTAACCAGCGCAATGGATAAAAACTCCTTTTGTTCCTGATTTATCTCTCCCAAGATCCCTTCTTGAAGCTGGGAAATAGATTCACGTATGGCAAAAAGCGGGTTACGTATCTCATGAGAAACCGTACTGATAAATTCGTCTTTAAGTAAATCCATGCGCTGGCGTTCTGACAAAATGAATGAGATAGTAAAACTTATCAGTAAAGTCAAAAGGAACATGCTGCCATAGACCATAGCCACCTGGCGGACATTTCTATTCCTTTGTATAAAAGCCAGATGGCTCGGTTTAGCGACCACGACTCCCCAGTGATATTGCGGAACAACATCAAAAGTAACCAGCCTTTCTTCTTTTTCAATAGGATTGTAGTTGACTTCTGAGCCGCGTTCTCCTGCAAGAATCTTCTGCACAGCAGGAGCAATTCTATAATTTATAATGTTTGTGAGTGTCTCTATCTTGGGATGAAACACCAGATTCCCCTTATGATCCACAATATAGTTAAACTCTCCTGGGTCAACCCCTGTCTCCTCACGAGCTAAATCCGAAAATACCTGGACAGGCACGTGCATTAAAAGAATAGCCTTTAAGTCCTGCGAAGAAGTCATCTTTGTATCTTCTTCAGAAAGTAATTCTTTTTTAATCGGTATGGCTATGGCTATGATATTTCTTTCAGGTAAAATAGGATCCCTATAGACCTCAGAGACATAGGGCTTAAGCGCTCTACTCACGCCCTGATACCACTCTGCATCTGCCCGGTTTAAGCCTACATAGTTTGGGGTTATCGGCACCTGAGACTTTATAATGCCTTGTTTATCGACCAACAGCACTCTATCGACATATTCAAAATCACGGGGAATGAATCTGACGGCTCTAATCGCTTCATCCCAATCATCTTGCAAGAGCCCTTCTAAAAGATTTGTCCTTTGCGAGATAGATTGCCCAAACTGAACTAGCATATCTAACCTTTCCTTTAAGATATTGGCCAGAAGAAAAGCTTCGGATTTGTTCTCGGCTAAAGCAAAGAGAGTCGCATTGCGATAGGCGTTGCGTATCCCAAAGACAGCCAGAACAGCCATCGGCAGAATAACCATAAACAGCATAGCTAAATTGAACTGCCACAATTTTCTCTGAAGCTTGAAAAAAAATCTGTCAAAAAAATCCCTGATTCCTTCAAACATAGATTCTCACCTTCAAACCATCTTTTATTTTGCGTACATCCCCAGATACCTTTTTACAAACTTAAGCAATTCATCCCACTGAAAAGGCTTGATGATGTAATCCGTGGCCCCGTATTTTCTGGCCTCAAAGATAGAATCCGTCATCCCCTTGGCTGTTACCATAAGCACAGGGATATTGCTCGTGGACTCTTGCGCCTTTAACTGCCTCAGAACAGTCATGCCATCCACATCCGGCATGATAATATCCAGCAGAATCAAGTCTGGCTTCTGTTCCACAGCTGCCTTGAATCCTTGCGGACCGTCTGTTGCAGTCAGCACTTGATACCCTGCTTTCTCCAGGCGCTTTTTAAACAACTCAACGACTTCTATCTCGTCGTCAATGACCAGAACCCTTCTTTTCTCTATCATAATACAAATATTATATCACTTCTTCTAAAAAATAACAGTCTCAAGACCATTTAATCTTACATCTGCTTTTGCAGTTCCATAATTTTCGTGTACACGATCTTATCCAGCATTCTCCTTTCGATAAAACCGACGATCTCGTTGGTCGGCGTAACAACAGGAAGAAATTCCAATTGGCGGTTATCTAAAATCTTCTGCGCCTGTGATAGCATGGTATCCTCGGAAACAGTCGCCGTTACAGGCTCTTTAAGGTCAGCGGCCAGAATCAAATCCCCGATTTCTTTTTCCATCAGTATATTTTTGATGTTGTCGACGCTTATGATACCGGACAATTTCTTATCACGCGTCACCACAGGATAATATAAATTCGCCGTTTGGCTAAACAGAGACAGTATCTCATCCAGCGGCATATTGTCTTTAATGAGCGGCGGGTTTCTGTCCATAACCTCTTTGACGCGGGTCTTCTGAAGGTAATCCTCTTGTGTAATATTCAACCCGACCTCCCCGGCTTTGGTGACCGCAAATTTTACAAAAGGTGGCCCTATCAGTTCGAGCACAAAAACCGTTGACGTGATGATGATGACAATGCTGTTGCCGATCATGCCGGGAAAATTGTTACTTGCCAGAATCGACAGACCGATGGCCACGCCAGCCTGGCTAAAGAGACATAAAGGCAAATACCGACTGACGGACTCTTCCGCGCCAGATATTCTGGCTCCGAAAGTGGCTCCAAGCATCTTTCCAGCGCTCCTGCCGATCAGGTAAACAAAGAGCAGCAGCAAGATGGGCAGCGTCATGTAGCTTATATTCAATTCAGCTCCCACCAGAACAAAAAATAAGACATAGATAGGAGGTGTAAAACCGGCGAGGAGCCTAAAGGTTTCCTTGCTTCTTTGCGGGATGACGTTTGTCGTGATAATCCCCAGTGTCATAACGGCTAAGAGCATATCGGCGTTAATTGCCAGTGCAAATCCGCAGACGAGCAACACCGCCCCTACCGAAAAAACAAGTATTCTTTCTTTCTCCGAGTATTTTTTTAGAAAATAATTGAGGATAACCCCCGAGAAGATTCCTATAACGATGGATAAGCCGATTTCATATAAGGGGTGTATAAATGTCCTCAGGGCTCCTGCCTGCCTGTTACCGCTCAAACTTCCGGCGATACTGAAGGCAACCGCAAAAAGCAAAAGGGCCAAACCGTCATCCATGGCTACGATCCCTAAGACCGTCCTCGTCAAAGGCCCTTTTGTCTTATACTCCCGAAGCACTTCGGTGGTTGCAGCCGGTGCTGTGGCTGATGAAATAGCACCTAACAATAAACCCAGGGACCAACTCATCCGCCAGTCCTTGAAAAGCAGAGTCCCTATGACGCCTACGAGCACTGAAACGGCTATGAAGGCAGTTAAACCTTCAAACAGCAGGATATAGATAAACTGTTTTCCGTATTTGACTAAAACGTCTTTCTTAAGCTCTCCGCCGATCATGAAGCCGATCAGGCCTAAAGCAAAATAGCTGAAAGGCTGGAGGGTTTTGACTATCTCATGATTGACAATCTTTAATCCGGATTCGCCGATTAAGATTCCTATGGCCATGTAACCAACCACCTGGGGAATGCGTAATTTCTGGAAGATGCGTCCGCCTATAGTCCCTCCAAATAAAGCCAGCCCCAGGAGAAACAAAATATTCAAATGGACCAAGGATATTTTACTCAGGATATCGTTTAACGTTGAAAACACAGTATCCTCCTAAAAAGAATAGGCCAGCGAAGATATGAAACGGGTATCGTTTTTCTTGGTATCGCCGGCTGCATCGGAATTATAATCGTCAATAAAGCTCAGACGTAAAGACAACTTTTCGTTAATGGGGTTTATAAGTGCGGTCTCACTGTGCATCCTATACTCACCTGTCTCTTTTAAGGAGGGATAAAAAACTATATCTTGGGAAATCCGTGATGAACCAAACAGTGTCTTCTCAAAAAAGGCCCTTGGGATAAGGATAGGCTCATTGCTGTCTTTGGTATTGTCCCGAAAGCGAGTATGTTCCAAGCCTACGCCGACTTCTGCCATTGCCTTCCAGGTAGGTGTATCATCAAACCAGTACCCCAGTCCGAGGGATGGAATTATCCTGTAGTCGATATTGGCGAATCTGTCATGGTCGCTTTCAAACTTATAAAAATTATACCATTTTTTCCCCCAGAAGCTATAGGCATAGCGGACCATCCCGTACCATTTCTGCGCATCCATTTTCTTATTGGCCGAAGAATAAAACACATCGGCCTTGACCGTGAATTCATCCGTATCTGTCTTTTTATTACCGATCAGATTCACAGAGAGGTGACTATTCTCGGTGTTGCCGCTTGATTTATCATAGCCTATAGAAAACTCTCTTGACCATGGATAGGCTTCCTTTGTCGGGGTCTGGGCAGGTTTAATCCCTTTATCAAAAACGATATTTTCAATGCTCTCCTTTTTTATGGATATAGCCCCCAGAACTTCATGATCTATTTTTATCTGCGCATCATCTTCTAAGACAACTTTTCCGCTTATTCTATCTTTGTTCTTTAAATAGACCTCGGCGTAGGGTTCGGCCTGGACCTCGGCGTATAACAACCCGGGAGTTCCTCGTATAAGACACACCATTAAACCCGCATAGAGCACAAGAAAACATCTCTTATCCATCATTAAAAATATCTCCTTTCTTTTGAAGTTATCGCCTTTGGTGATGAGGCTCAACCTCCCAGGAAGAGAGGTTCTGGTCTTGATCAAACTCCAGGTATATCAAATCGCTGGAAAAAAACCGGGTGGGGTGACGATAGAGACAGGTCTCCTGCGGGATGTCTAAATCTTTCGAAACTTTACAATAGATGGGTTCCCCGTAGAGTGATAGAATCTTTGTCTTAGGAATACCCTTGACCAATCTCTGTTTCTGGATATCCCTTTTCAATTTATCAAAAAACTTTTCCTGCCGATTTACATATTTTTCAAATTTCTTCTGTTCATCACCTAAGTTTTTTAAAGCCATTATCTGTTGCCTGTGAGTCAGGAGAGCGCACCCGGCTAAACCCAAGGTCCAAGCCGTTAAAACCGCAAAGATTATCCATTTCTTATACATCGACGCAAGCATCCTTTCTTTAGTTCCAGATTCCCGGTATTTCCTTTCCGCAAAACCTGCATTTACCGTCTCTGATGTTATTTTCTAAAACGCTAAAATGGACCCGATGAATAAGCCTCCTGCCGCATTGGGGACATAAGGTGGAATTGCGCTCATGGCCAGGCACATTGCCGAGGGTCACATAATTCAATCCTACTTCCTTTGCTATTGCGTAGGCTTTTTCCAGGGTTTCGATAGGTGTCGCCTCAACAGCCACGAACTGATATGCTGGAAAAAATCGGGAAAAATGCAAGGGCGTATCCGGGCCTAGATTATCCCGGATCCATTCGCACATGCGCCTGATATCATCGGGATTGTCATTGAGGGTCGGGATGACCAGATTCACCAGCTCCAACCACACCCCTTCTTCTTTGATGATTTTTAAGGTCTCCAGCACCGGTTGCAACTGGGCAGAAGAAGCCTGGCGATAGAATGTCTCGGTAAAACCTTTCAGGTCTATGGTAACGGCATCGGTGTATTTTAACAGCTCTCTTAAGGCCTGCGGACTCATGGAACCGTTAGAGTGCCAAAGGACTTTAAGCCCTTTTTGTTTGGCCAGCCTTGCGATTTCATAGACGTATTCGTAAAAGGAGGTGGGTTCATTGTAGGTAAAGGAAAGTGTGGGAATCTTCCTTTTTAAAGCCAGTTGTACCGCTTCCTCCGGTGTCAAGTTCTGAACATGCTCCATTTCTTCGATGGAGCGCTGGGAAAGATGCCAGTTCTGGCAGAACTTGCATCTGAAATTGCAGCCGGCTGTGCCAAAACAAAGAATCTTTGTCCCGGGCAGCATATGGAAACAGGGTTCTTTCTCAATAGGGTCAATGTGGATAGCCGAGGGCTTGGCAAAAACGATATTATAAAGGGTGCCTGCCTTATTCTCTCTGTTGCGGCAAAAACCTCTGCTGCCTTCGGGGATAAGACATCTTCTAAAGCAGATCCCGCATCGCACAGCCTTGTCTTCTAATTTTTCATAAAACATCGTTTCTTTCTGGAGATTCTGTCTTATTTTTGGTGTAGCAGATGTCACCACAGGAGGCACCCTCATCCTTTGGCCTAACAAGAAAGTCACTATGATAGAACCTGCCAATAACAATAAGAAAATAATCCATTTCTTTAAATTCATTTTCTAACCTTCGGAACTGAATCTACTGCTCGAAGGCTTGCGCAAAATCTTTGAGCGGAAAGTTAAAAGTTTCGATTTTTCCTGGTGTCTGCATGCTCTCTATTTTAATCCGCAGCTCATATCGTTTCTTAGGCATTATCTTTTTGACGGGTATCTTGAACTTCACCATTTCCCTAGTAAGGGCGCCTTTGGTTCTCTTGTCTTGCGTCCTTTTGGAAAAACGGATGTAGCCTCCCTCTACGTCTTTCGTGGGAAAGACCATTTCCTCATCTTCCTCTTCAGCTTTCGGATAAAGGACCTCTTTGGTCAGAAAACCAAGCCGTCCCAGCTTCGGACCCACCAGGACCACTCCAAAAATCTTGGGCTTGGTGGCATACATCCTGGCATAGATGGTAGCCTCCAGGATATCATCAATCAGATACGCCTCAACCGCTACACTCGAACGGCCGCGCTCCTGCGCCTGCCGTAAAATCATTTTTCGCTCAGACGCCTGCACTTTCGCAAGAAAAACAAAGAAAGAGAAAATCCCTACCAGTAATAATGCCAGGTGTCTCTTCATATTATGTCCTCCTCTTCGCACTACCGTACAATTTGTACTGATTGATGCATTACATTTCTTAAACGTGTCAAATTCGAAACACGAAATCCGAAGCACGAAACAAATCCGAATGTTCTAATTCTCAAATGTCTCAAACTATAGTTTAGGACATTTGGATTTGGGACATTTGAACATTGTTTCGGATTTCGATATTCGGATTTCGGATTTAACAGACTATAACGCAACTGTGATAATATTGCTTACATTTTTCATACTACTCATACCTTAAGGCTTCAATGGGATCCAGGCGCGAGGCCTGTCTGGCAGGCCACAGGCCAAAAATCATCCCGACCAGAACAGAAAAAGTCGTGGCAAGGATTACGGAAAAGGGGGATATCTTGACCGCCCAGCCAGCAAAAAAAGTTATTAAGAGAGAACTCCCCCCACCCAGCGCAATCCCGCACAAACCACCCAAAAGAGCCATAAGGATTGATTCAATCAGAAACTGGATCATGATATCCTGCCTGTTC
>Ga0111184_1055_pt1 | contig 14543 bp, 13 predicted proteins | sample DeeMarSWOR324_28_FD_80241 | JGI IMG/M metagenome (GOLD analysis project Ga0111184, IMG submission 80241) | Omnitrophica WOR_2 bacterium SM23_72 | reverse complement strand
CATCGTTTTAAAAGAAGAGGTAGGACTGCAGGAGTTTGCCAAGCGTTTGTCAAAACAATTACCCGCAGGTCTCCATATAAAAGGGGTTGAAAAAGATGCCTAAAGAAATTTTTATCAATGTTGAGCCTCAGGAAAAACGCGTCGCGATTATCACCGATTCCAGGCTGGAGGAGTTTTACATTGAGCGGCCGCAGGACAAGACGATAGTCGGCAATATCTATAAAGGTAAAATAGAGGCGGTGATGCCCTCCATAGGGGCGGCGTTCGTTGACATCGGTTTGCCCAGGAAAGGGTTTCTTTACCTCTCTGAGATAGAATCTGCTTATGAGGGCCTGGAGCAGCCCAAGGCCAAAGTGCGCCGGGAAGTGAAAAAAGGCCAGGATATCCTGGTGCAGGTGGTCAAGGAGTCTTTCGGTACAAAGGGGCCGCGTTTATCAACGCAGATAGGCCTGGCAGGTCGGTGCCTGGTGCTTCTGCCCCAGGAAGACCAGATCGGCGTATCCAGGCGCATAGAGGATGATGAGGAGAGAAAGCGCCTGAAGCTCATGTTACGTGAGATCAAGTTACCTAAGAATGTCGGGTATATTGTCCGCACAGCAGCTAGCGGCAAATCCAAAAAAGATATTGCCCAGGATGCCCAGTTTCTCTTCAAATTATGGAAGAGGCTGGAACGCCTGATTGCGCGCCAGAGCGCACCCCACCTCATCTATGAAGAGTATGATCTCACGTTACGGGTGATCAGGGATTCCTTCACTGATGAGGTCACCAGGCTCGTGGTTGATTCTAAGACTGAGTATTACCGGATACAGAATTTCATGAAGCATTTCTTAAGCCACATGACAAAAAGGATCGAGTTGTACAAGGGAGATAATCTGTTTGAAGAGAAAGGGATCGAGAAGCAGATCAACAGGATTTTTGACAGCCACGTTTATTTGAAATCCAAGGCCTACCTGATTATCGAGCCTACCGAAGGACTGGTGGTTATTGATGTTAATAGTGGAGGTTTTAAAAGGAAATTCAGCCAGGAGGAAACCGCCTTTAAGGTGAATTGCGAGGCAGCCGAGGAAGTTGCCCGCCAATTGGTTTTGCGTGATTTAGGGGGTATCATTGTCATAGATTTTATCGACATGGTCAGGGAGCATCACCGCAGGGAGGTCTTGAATATCCTCAAGCGGGCCTTAAGCGGTGACAAGGCCAAATACGATATCTTAGGCATCTCTAAGTTCGGCCTGGTTGAGATGACGCGTGAGCGCGTTCATAAGACCGTGCATATGCTTTCTTACCAGACCTGCCCTTATTGCCATGGCCGGGGCAAGGTCAAATCGCCAACGACCACAGCCATCTATGTGCTTAAAGAGCTCAAGAGGTTCTTGAAAGAGAACAAGACTGCCCAGGTGAGCCTTAATCTGAATCCTACAGTTATAGATGAGATTTTGAACCACAAGGAGAACCTAAAGGCCATTGAGACAAAGTTTAAGACCAGGGTCAATCTGATTTCAAATCCTCAGGCCCACATCGAAGATATAAAAATCTCCTGACTCAAATCGGGTTATTTTCCTTGATTACCCAAAAAATTGTGCTAATATAATGATTTAAGCGTTTTTATATGGATAATCGGGTAAATTTGTATATTCGTCATTTCAGGAGGAAGGCAAATGTATGCAGTCATTGAAGTTGGAGCAAAACAGTTTAACGTAAAAAAAGATGATGTGATTGAAGTCGAAAAGCAGCCTGCTGAGGAAGGCAAGGAGATTAAACTAGACAGGGTCCTGTTTTTGTCCAAGGAAAAGAAGATCGAGGTGGGCCGTCCTTATCTTACAAATGCCGTTGTCCGGGCCCAGGTTTTAAAGCAGTGCAAGGCAGAAAAAGTGATTAGCTTCAAATACCGGCGAAGAAAATCTAAACATTGGACCAAGGGACACAGGCAATCCCTGACCCGTCTTAAAATAAAAGATATTGAAAGCCGTTAATATCGTTAATTTCAATAGCGTGGTTATTTTCATTAAAACCGACTAAACGAAAATAACGAACAAAATGCCTGCCTCACCTTGCCTGCAGATAGGAACTAAACGTGTTTATTGATCAGGCTAAGATATACGTTAAAGCCGGCTCAGGGGGATGCGGCTGTAATAGTTTTTATCGCGACAAGTATAGCCGTTTCGGTGTGCCTGATGGAGGAGATGGAGGCAGGGGCTCTGACATCATCATAAGAGCGCAAAGAAATCTGCATACATTAATCGATTTTAAATACAACCGGCATTTTGTAGGTGTGCGCGGAGGAAATGGGTCAGGTAAGAAGAAAAAAGGTAAAGATGCAAGCCCCATTTATATCCGCGTTCCCTGCGGTACTATGGTCAGGGATTTAAAGACGGATTGCCTCTTACGCGATTTAGATAAAGACCAAGAGGAGTTTGTGGTTGCTTCAGGGGGTGAAGGAGGTAAAGGCAATAGGCACCGCAGGGAAACAGAGATGGGCGAGCCAGGAGAAGAGAGAGAACTTCTCCTTGATCTGAGGCTGATAGCAGAAGTCGGCGTGGTAGGCTTTCCCAATGCCGGCAAATCAACGCTGATTTCCCGTATTTCCAATGCGCAGCCGCAAATAGCCCCTTATCCGTTTACGACCAAATTTCCTGTGCTGGGCGTGGCAGGCGCCATGGAGAGAAGTTTCGTGGTTGCGGATATACCTGGTTTGATAGAGGGTTCTTCGCGGGGCAGGGGCCTGGGAGATAAATTCTTAAGACATATCGAGCGCACGAAAATCCTGATTCATATCGTAGATATGTCAGGCATGGAAGGAAGGGATCCGCTTGAGGATTATAGGATCATTAACAGGGAGCTTAAATGTTATGACAAGGGCGTGGATAGGAAGCCGCAGCTCATTGCAGCCAATAAGATGGACCTGGAGACTTCCGCAGGAAATCTGAGTCGGTTCAAAGGAGGAGTCCATAAAAAAGTTTACAGGATATCGGCCCTGAAAAATGAGGGGCTCAAGGAGCTTATGGAAGGTGTTGCAAGAAAACTTTAAAAGGATCGTCATTAAGGTGGGAAGTAGCCTTTTTTATTCTCAAGAAGGCGGCTTTGACTCTCGCGTATTGCACAAAATAGTCCAGCAGGTGATGGACCTGAAGAAAAGCGCAAGGGAGGTTGTGATTGTTTCATCGGGAGCCATTGCTTTAGGCATGCATATCCTGAAGTGGTCGAAGCGGCCGAGACAATTACACCGCTTACAGGCCGCAGCCTCCATCGGCCAGAATGAGCTGATCAATACCTATCGTGATTTTTTCAAGGGAGAAGGCATTCACATTGCCCAGATCCTGTTAACCTGGGACGATTTCAATAACCGCCAGCGTTATCTCAACGCCAAGAATACCTTGCTTGAACTTTTAAAGCACCATAATGTGCCCATCGTCAATGAAAATGACACCGTTTCTACGCAGGAAATTCAATTTGGTGATAATGACCGTCTATCGGCTTTGGTGGCTAGTCTCATTTCCGCCGATATCCTAATCATACTTTCTGATGTGGACGGTCTGCTAAAGGAGGATAAAAAGACGATTGTGAGGGTGGTGGATGAGATAAGCCCTTCCATAAAAGCCCTGGCTTCCCCCACTATTAAGAAGACCTGCAGGGGTGGTATGGTCTCTAAGCTGGAAGCGGCTAAGATCGCTACGGATTCAGGTATCCCTTGCGTGGTGGCCAATGGCAGAAAAAAAGACATCGTCTTATCTGTCTTGAAGGAGCCGCATGCTTGCGGCACTTTATTCTTGCCCAAGAAGGGCCTGGCTGCCCGAAAACGTTGGATTGCCTTTGGCTCTAAGCCAAAAGGGAGTATCACGGTGGATGAAGGTGCCCGCACAGCGCTCCTTAGACAGAATAGCCTGCTTTCCGTCGGTATTGTGGCCTGCGAAGGAGATTTTTGCCTGGGAGATATTGTAAGTCTGGTGGATAAACAGGGATGCGAATTTGCAAGAGGAAAGGTAGGGATTTCTTGCAGAGAGCTGGAGAAGGTTAAGGGGAGGCGTCATACCAAGGAGATTATTCATCGGGATAATATAGTTATTCTTTAATTGTTTAGAGAAATTTGGTTGCGTCAAACGATTATCGGTTTCGCTATTCGAATGGTCATACGTAATACGTCAGACGGCCGCAACCGTTAGACGTTCAACGATACGAGCTGCGCAACCTAAGGACGCATAACGAAAGACAGAAGCGTTTAATAAGCAAGTTATATGAATCTGAAAAAGCGAATCACAGAGATGGCCAAAAAGGCGAAGACCGCTTCGAGATACATGGCGCAGGTTTCCTCTTTTAAGAAAAATGTCCTTCTTAAGGAAATGGCAGCCTGTCTTCTTAAGAATAAAGACCTTATCTTGCGAGCTAATAAAAAGGATATTGTTCAGGCAGGTCGCAGGGGGCTTCCCTCGGCTTTTTTGGAAAGGCTCACCCTAAATGAAAAAAGAATCAAGGAGATGGCCGAGTCCCTGATTCAGATATCCAAGTTGAAAGATCCTGTGGGTGGCGTGATAAAAGCGTGGGCCAGGCCAAATGGCCTGAGGATTCGCAAAGTGCGTGTTCCTGTAGGTGTAATTGCCATTATTTACGAATCGCGACCTAACGTCACCAGCGACTGTATCGGACTTGCGCTTAAGTCAGGCAACAGTGTTATCTTAAGAGGCGGCCGCGAGGCCTTAAATTCAAATCTGGCCATATTTAAGACACTCAAGGATGTGATGATAAAAAATCGTATTCCTGAAGGTGCTGTTTCTTTATTAGCCACGGCAGATAGGTCAGCCCTCGATGCATTGCTCAAACAGGATGCCTTTATAGACCTGGTCATGCCGCGTGGTGGAGAAGGATTGATACAGCGCGTCATGAAGCTATCGCGTATACCCGTGATCAAGCATTATAAAGGAATCTGTCATGTCTACGTCGATGAAGAAGCGGATTTGGATATGGCGCAAGATATCTGTTTTAATGCCAAGGTCCAGAGGCCCGGTGTCTGCAATGCCATGGAGAGTCTGCTCGTGCATGAGAGAGTGGCCAGCCGTTTTCTACCGCAAATGTTAAAGAGATTTAAACAGGCTGGCGTCGAGATCCGCGCAGATGCTTTTACGAAAAAAATCTTCAGGGACGTCAAAAGGGCGAAAGTTTCAGACTATCGCACAGAGTATCTTAACCTGATCCTTTCGGTAAAGGTGGTGAAGGATCTGAAGGAAGCCATCTGGCATATCAATCATTTTGGCTCGCATCATTCGGATGCCATTGTAACGGATGACGCTGCCAGCGCCCAGCGGTTCTTAAATGAAGTGGATTCTGCCTGCGTTTACCTCAATGCCTCAACGCGTTTTACCGACGGTTACCAATTTGGTCTGGGGGCCGAGATCGGCATATCTACGGATAAGCTGCATGCACGCGGCCCTGTGGGGCTGGAGGAGTTGACGACGTACAAGTACATCGTGTATGGGAAGGGACAGATAAGGACATAAATGGATAAATTCCAAATTGCAAGCACCAAATTCCAAATAAGCTCCCTGCCTGTCCGGCAGGCAGGCAAATTCCAATGTTCAAAATTCCAAACAGACAAGTTTCGGTCATTGGGATTTTGGATTTGGGATTTGTTTGGGATTTGGGATTTGGAAATTGGGATTTCTCAGGCATGAAAATTGGTATACTTGGGGGTACTTTCAATCCTATCCATATCGGCCATCTGATTTTGGCGGAAGAGGTCCGGGAGAAATTGGGCCTGGATAAGGTCATATTTGTGCCCACCTACCTGCCCCCTCACAAAGAAGCCTTAGGCATTGCCGAGGCGCAAGCGCGATTAAACATGGTGAAGCTGGCTATAGAGGGTAATCATTATTTTTCTGTTTCCGATAAAGAGATTAAAAGAAATGGTCGCTCTTATACGATAGATACGGTCAGAGAGTTTAAGAAGGAGTATCCGCAGGATGAACTCTTTTTTTTAATAGGCTCAGACCTGTTGAAATACCTGGAGGAGTGGAAGGATTTGAGTGAAGTCGCGAAGCTCGTCAAATTCATTGTAGGGACAAGGCCCGGATACCCGCTTGAGGATATTCCTTCTTATATTGATACGGTTGCCATCCGTGCGGTGGATGTCTCGGGTTTCCAGATCCGTGAGCGCATAAAACAATCGAGGTCTTTCAGGTATCTGGTGCCTGAGGCCGTTTATAAATATATAACCGAAAATAAACTCTATGAAGATTAAGGTTGCGCCATCCATTTTGTCAGCAGATTTCAGGTGTCTAGCCAGCGAGTTAAAGAGAATCGAGAGAGCGGGAGCGGATATGGTGCACATTGACGTGATGGATGGGCACTTTGTGCCGAATATCACCATAGGCCCCTGTGTCATCAAATATATACGGCAGGCAACCCGGTTGCCGCTAGACGTTCACCTGATGATTGCAAACCCTCAAGACCTCTTGGATGATTTTCTGGCTTGTGGCAGTGACATGATTACGGTGCATGTTGAAACGATATCAAGACCAGCGCTCATCGCCCTGAGCTCTAAGATGAAAGCGAAAAGAAAAAAATTGGGGATTTCTTTAAATCCCAGCACGCCTTTGAAAAAAATCGAAAGGTTGCTTAAATATGTTGATTTTGTCCTGGTCATGTCCGTTTACCCGGGTTTTAGCGGTCAGCAATTCATCCCTTCAGTGTTGCCCAAAATTAAAAAGCTTCGTTCTCTGTTTAAGGGAGACATCGCGGTGGATGGGGGCGTCAATGACAGGACGGCCAGGTTGTTGATTCGTGCCGGTGCCAATGTCCTGGCTTCGGGGTCTTATATATTCGCATCCCCTGATACGCGCAAGGCCATAGAGAGATTGAGGTTTTGCAGATGATGGAGCAAGAGATCAAGTTCGGAACAGACGGCTGGCGAGGTATCATTGGAGATACCTACACCTTTAAGAATCTGAGAATTGTTTCTCAGGCGGTCGCCGACTATCTGGGGCCGGGTAAAAGGGTAGCCGTCGGATTTGACACGCGCTTTCTGTCAGGTTCTTTTGCCAGGGCCTGCGCTGAGGTCCTAAGTCATAACGGCATTGACGTGGTGCTTTCCGAGCGTTTTGTCTCAACTCCTATTTTAAGTTTCACCGTAAAATCAAAAAAGCTCGATTTGGGCGTGATGATCACGGCATCCCACAATCCTTGCGAATATAACGGTTTTAAAATCAAAGACTCTACTGGAGGCTCAGCTGCCCCGGAAATTACAGATGTCATCGAGAGTCTTTTAAGAAGAAATTCGGTTAAAGAGGCAGGTCCTCTTTCGACCCGGATAAGAACAGAAGACCTCTCAGCCGATTATGTCAGATTTTTACGTTCCTACATTGATTTGAAAAAGATAAAAAACAAAAAATTCAAGGTTATGGTCGATGCCATGTACGGCGCCGGAAATACTTTTATCGCCGATATTCTTAAAGGTACAAGAATACATGTTGATTTTATACACCACGAGATCAATCCCTCCTTCGCAGGTATACGTCCTGAACCCGTTGAAGAGCATCTGGAAGAGCTAAAATGGAGAGTAAAAAGAGGAAAATATGATTTAGGCATTGCCCTGGACGGAGATGCGGACAGGATTGCCGCTGTTGCCCCCTACGGAGTTTTTATCCATCCGCAGAAGATCTTAGGACTGCTGGCCTTACATCTTCATCAGGACCGAGGATGGAGGGGTGGCATTGTCAAGACAATCGCCGGAACGACCATGATTGACCATATTGCCCAATTCCTACAAATGAAACTTTATGAAACACCTGTTGGCTTTAAATACATTTCTAACCTTATGGAAAAAGAAGAAATCCTTGCGGGTGGAGAAGAGGCTGGAGGCATCGGCGTCAAAGGGTATATCCCGGAGAGAGACGGGACAGTAGCGGGACTTTTGCTCCTTGAGATGATGGCCTACCGTCATAAGAATATCCTCAAGATTCTGGAGGAGACCGAAAAACAGTTCGGCCGCTACTATTATATGCGCGACGAAATAAAATTGGATGCCAGCATCGAGATTAAGAGCGAGAGATTGCCACGTCGTTTGCTTAAGAATGAAGTGGTGCAGGTCAAGGATTATGACGGGGTCAAGCTGATCTGTGCGGATGAAAGCTGGTTGATGCTGCGCGCCTCTGGCACAGAGCCGATCGTGCGTATTTATGCAGAATCAAAGAGATGGCGTCAATCACAAGAGCTGATTGAACTGGGTAAGGATTTAGTAAGAAGTCAGCTTTAGATAAAAATTTTAGGGCTTATGATACATTGGGTCTCGCGCCTTTTATGCTTCCTGTTTTTCAAAATCATATATCGTCTAGAAGTGCAGGGAAGGGAAAATATCCCTCGCGAGGGAGGATTTATCATCGCCGCCAACCACGTCAGTTACCTTGATCCTTTGGCATTAGGAAGTAGTTGTCCGAGAGCCTTAAATTATATGGCGCGCCACGATCTGTTTTCTTATCGAGTGCTTGGGTGGTGGCTGTTGCGCGTTCACGCCTTCCCTGTAAAGAGAAAATCCGCTGATCTATCTGCCATAAAGGAAGCGATGAAGCGCGTTAAAAACAATATGGGTCTGCTCTTATTTCCCGAAGGCACTCGGCAATCTCAAGGCCAAGCAGGGCAGGTTGAGTCGGGCATTGGATTTCTGGCGGCTAAACTCAATTGTCCTGTGATCCCGGCCTTTGTCAAAGGTTCTGAAAAAGCTTTACCCAAAGGAGCCAAATTTATAAAGCCCGCTAAGATAACCGTGTGTTTCGGCCAGCAAATTCTTATAGAAAGGAGGATGCCTTATCAAGAGATTGCGCAGCTCATCATGGCAGGCATCAGGCATCTTTCATGTTAGGTTGTAAAATCTTACCAAACGCTATCTTCCAAAATTTTTCCGGTTTCAAAAATCTCATCAAAAATCTCATGATGAAGGGGGGTATTTTAAGTAGTCACGATAAAAATATTAATAGCTTAGGTTAATTGCGGTTAATAAACACAAGTAAAATGACTTGTTTGTTAATAGCGGTTAATAGCGGTTACGGTTTTGTAACCGATATTAACCAACAAGCATAACAACTCCGTTATTATTAACCGATATTAACTGATATTAACCCATAAAATAATAGGAGAATTAAATGAAAGACAGCAAATCAGAACTTGAGCAACTTTACAATCAGAGCATCAGGCTCATTAAGGAAGGCCAGGTGGTTTCGGGCAAGATCGTCGCGATCAAATCCAAAGAGGTTTTGGTGGATGTGGGATTTAAATCCGAGGGAATCGTGCCGATTGCGGAATTCAGTTCTCAGGATTTGGAGGTCGGCAAGGAACTTGAGTTTTTTGTCGAGTCCATAGAGAATGATGCTGGCAATATCGAGTTGTCGCGCGAAAAAGCCATGCGCATTCAAGGCTGGGACAAGATCGTGAAGTTTTCTCAGAGCGGCGAGCTGGTGGAGGGTCGTCCCGTTAAAAAGGTCAAGGGTGGATTTCTGGTCGATGTGATGGGCATCGAAGGGTTCCTGCCATCTTCGCTTTCTGCCTTTAAGAACGTTGCCGAAAGAGATCTCATGTACAAACCTTTCAAGTTTAAGATTGTTAAAATCAACAATTTAAGAAGAAGCATTATCGTCAGCCGCAGAGAGGCCGTGCAGAAAGAGAAAGAAGAAGCCAAGAATAAAATATGGCAGGACCTGAAGATCGGCCTGGTTTATCCCGGCACAATCAAGGCCATAACAGACTTTGGCGCCTTTGTGGACTTAGGGGGTGTGGACGGACTTTTGCATATCACGGATATGTCCTGGTCCAAGATCAGCCATCCTTCGGAGATCGTGGCCTTGGGAGACAAGATTGAAGTCATGGTGCTTAACCTGGACAGGGAGCAAGGTAAGATATCCCTTGGATTAAAGCAGAGGCTTCCAGACCCCTGGCAAGATATAGAGAACAAATTTGTCGTCGGGGCCAAGGTCAAAGGCAAGGTCGTTAATATCCTGCCTTACGGGGTGTTTGTGGAATTGGAGAAGGGTATAGAGGGTTTGATCCATGTTTCAGAAATCTCTTGGACAAAAAGGATCAATAATCCGAACGAGCTGTTTGCTATCGGAGACATGGTGGAAACCCAGATCCTTAACGTGGACAAAGAGGCACGTAGGATATCCTTGAGCCTCAAGCAGCTTGAGCAGAATCCGTGGTTGGAAGCCGAATCCAAGTATCCGGCTGGCACCAAGGTCACCGGAAAAGTGAGAGGCTTTACGGATTACGGAGCCTTTGTCGAGTTAGATAGTAATCTCGAAGGGATGATCCATGTATCGGATATTTCCTGGACAAAAAGGATCGCGCATCCTCAGGATGTGCTAAAGAAGGGCCAGAAGATCGACGCCATGGTGATCTCCGTGGATAGCCAGAATCGGCGTATTGTATTAGGCCTGAAGCAACTGCAGCCAAGTCCCTGGCCTCAGATCGCGACTAAATATCCCTTAGATACCGTCTTAGAGGTAGAGGCTGTCAGCATCACTGACTTCGGAGTGTTTGTCAAAATAGAAGAAGGCTTGGAAGGTCTGGTTTATGCCAGTGAAATAGACAAGGAGACCGTTGCTCAATTAAAACCCGGGGATAAATTCAAGGTCAAGATCATCAAGGTGGATGTGGAGCAGGCTAAGATAGGCCTGAGTGCAAAAATATAGATGGTAAATCCAAAATCCAAATACTACAAAATCCCAAACAAATCCCAATTTCAAAATCCAAAATAGTTTTTGGATTTGGGATTTTGCCTGTCTGCCGACAGGCAGGGATTTATTTTGGATTTGGTAATATTGGGATTTGGAAATTGGGATTTTTTAGGTTTATTTCATAGGTGAGGTGAAAGATGGATATCGACAAACAATTAGCCATTATCAAGCGCGGTTGCGTCGATTTGATTTCCGAGGATGAGCTTAAGGTGAAACTAGAAGCAAGCGCCAAGACAAAAAGGCCCCTGGTGGTCAAGGCTGGATTTGACCCGACAGCCCCTGATATCCACTTGGGCCACACCGTTCTCTTAAGAAAGATGAGGCAATTTCAGGATTTGGGTCATCAAGTCATCTTCCTGATCGGTGATTTTACCGCCCGTATCGGAGATCCCACAGGAAGGTCGGAAAAAAGAAAACCCCTGACCGAAAGAGAGATTGTCCATAACGCCTCCACCTATAAAAAGCAGGTCTCTAAGATACTTGATTTGAAACGCTTGAAGATTGTTTTCAACAGCGCCTGGTTCGAAAAGTTGTCTCTCTTGGATTTTTTAGAGCTCACGCAACAGGCGACCATTTCCCAGATACTGGCCAGGGAGGATTTTAAAAAGAGGCTATCCAGGCAGGAGGATATTTCCCTGTTGGAATTTATCTATCCGCTTTTGCAGGGCTATGATTCGGTAGTGTTAAAAGCAGATGTGGAACTGGGGGGAACGGATCAGATCTTCAATCTTCTCATCGGCCGGGATATTCAAAAAGATTTTTCATTATTGCCTCAGGTGGTTTTGACCATGCCACTTCTTGAGGGGACAGACGGAGTGCAAAAGATGAGCAAGACCTTTGGTAATTTTATCGGCATCCATGAAGCTCCTCAAGAGATGTTCGGTAAGATGATGTCCATCTCGGATGAGCTTATGCTTAAGTATTACGAGCTGCTGACAGATGAGGACATGGAGGCCGTCAAGATGCAGCATCCCCGGCAGGCCAAAATGAACCTGGCCTCACTCATCATCACGCAGTATCACGGGGAGAAAGAGGCGCGAATGGCCGCAGAGGAGTTTGAAAGGGTGTTTAGTCAGAAGCAGGTTCCTCAGGAGATCCCCTCTTATTCCCTGGGTTCAGGAAAAAAGAATATTCTGGATATCCTCGTGGAGAGCGGTTTGGTGGCCAGCAAAAACGAAGCCCGTCGCCTTATCACGCAAGGGGGAGTGTATCTGGAGAGTGAAAGAATTGATACTGAGGAAGCCCTGATAGATAAAGAAGGGATTCTTAAGGTCGGCAAGAGGCGTTTCTTGAAATTGGTCAAGAGCTAAGTTTGCTGGTATAATATTAATAATATGAACAACTGGATTTTAATCGGTGCCCTGGCAGCCACACTGACTATGTTCTCCTTTGTCCCGCAGATCATCAAGGTACTTAAGACAAAATCTGCCAGAGACGTAAGCTTGATGATGATCGTGCAGCTTTCTCTGGGTGTTTCGTTATGGATCGTCTACGGTTGCTATCTCAAAGATGCAGTCATTATAACGGCAAACAGCGTAACGTTAACGTCACTGGTCATTCTATTATTTCTGTATTTTAATTATGGAGGGTCTCATTGATGAAAGGGATTATTTTAGCCGGAGGAAGAGCCAGGCGACTTTATCCGATTACCAAAGGAGTATGTAAACAACTGCTTCCTGTTTATGATAAACCCATGGTTTATTATCCGCTGTCAGCCCTGATGCTGACCGGCATAAAGGATATTTTGATCATTTCCACTCCCCAGGATTTGCCGCGCTTTAAGGACCTGCTGGGAGATGGACAGGAGATTGGAATTAGGCTCTCTTACGCCGTACAGCAGGAACCCAAAGGCATAGCGCAGAGCTTCCTAATCGCAGAGAGATTTATCGCAAAGGAACCCGTTGCCTTGATCCTCGGAGATAATATTTTTTACGGCCACAACCTCACACAGATCCTAAAGGAGGCTTCGCGGCTTAAGAGGGGAGCTATAACGCTGGGCTATTACGTCAAGAATCCTCATCGCTACGGCGTGATTGAGTTTGATAAAAGAGGCAAGGTCATCTCCATTCAGGAAAAGCCCAGAAAGCCTAAATCAAACTGGGTGGTGACCGGGCTTTATTTCTATGACTCAAGCGTTGTTTCTATCGCAAAGAAACTTAAGCCCTCTGGAAGGGGAGAGCTGGAAATCACGGATATCAACAGCGCGTATCTGAAAAAAGGTCAGTTAATGGTAAAGTTGTTAAACCGGGGGTTTGCCTGGCTGGATACAGGGACTTTTGATTCTTTAATTGATGCCTCTATTTTTATTAAGACCATAGAAGAGAGACAGGGGTTGAAGATCGGTTGCATTGAAGAGGTGGCTTTTCGCATGGGGTTTATCGGCAAGGCCCAGCTTAAGAAGTTGGCTGAGTCCATTGAGACCAGCTACGGAGAATATCTTGGTCTTCTTTTAAAAGATGAAAAATAAGATTCTGATCATGGGAAAAGGTTTTATCGGGAAAAGATTGCAGGAGGCCTTTCAATGCCCAATGAGTGCAAAATTCATCCAATCCTTTAAAGACGTGCAAGGTGAGATCAAAAAATATAGACCTAAGATTTTAATCAACTGTATCGGACATACGGGTAAGAGTAACGTTGATGACTGTGAACGCGACAAGGATAAGACCCTTTTTGCCAACACTTATATTCCCTTACTCTTGGGAGAGATAGCCCTGAGAAACAGGATAAAATTAGTGCATATCAGCAGCGGCTGTATCTATCATTTTAATTATGCTAAAGATTCACCTATCAGCGAAGAGGAAATACCCGACTTTCTAGATCTGTATTACAGCCGGACCAAGATTTATGCGGAGAATGGCTTGAAGGCTTTGTTCAGGGGTTGCAACATACTGATCTTGCGAATCCGCATTCCCCTGGATAACCGTCCGCACCCCAGAAACATCCTCACCAAACTTATTGTCTATAAAAAGGTCATTGATGTGCCCAATTCCCTGACCTATATCCCTGATTTTATAAAAGCCTTAAAACACCTCCTGCGCATAGACGCCAAGGGCATCTATAATGTCGTCAATCAGGGGGTATTAAGGTACCCTGATCTTTTAGATGTCTATAAAAAATATGTCCCTGATTTTCATTATAAAATCATCGGTTACAAAAAACTGAATCTGGTCAGGACAAACCTGCTTATGTCTGTGAAAAAACTAAAGAGCTCTGGTTTTCCTGTCAGGAATATAAAAGAGGTGCTGGAAGAATGCGTAAAGGATTACGTAGGCTTTTGATTACCGGCGGTGCTGGTTTTATGGGCAGTGAGTGCGTCAGGGAGGCAGTAAAAAAGGGTTATAGGGTTGTTATTATCGATAAACTGACTTATGCAGCAGATCTAGAGAGGTTAGATGAGGTAAACAACCGATATAAATTCTATAAGGCGGACATTTGCGACAGGAAGGCTGTTGAGAAGATCGTGAGAAAAGAAAGGCCACAAGCCATCCTCCATTTTGCTGCAGAAACTCATGTGGACAGAAGTATAGTTAATGCTGACCCTTTTCTGGGGACCAATATCAAAGGCACCAAGGTCCTAATAGATGCGGCAAGAAAATTCCGCATTCCTAGATTCATTCAGATCTCAACAGATGAGGTTTACGGAGATATCCCAAAGGGAAGCTTTAGCGAAGATTCGCCTCTTAGGCCTAACAGCCCCTATGCTGCCAGCAAGGCTGCAGCGGATTTACTGGTCAAGGCCTACATGAGGACGTATGCCTTTCCAGCCATCATCGTGCGGCCCAGCAATAACTATGGCCCCTGGCAGTATCCGGAAAAACTGATTCCCCTGGCTAT
>Ga0111184_1060_pt1 | contig 14819 bp, 14 predicted proteins | sample DeeMarSWOR324_28_FD_80241 | JGI IMG/M metagenome (GOLD analysis project Ga0111184, IMG submission 80241) | Omnitrophica WOR_2 bacterium SM23_72 | reverse complement strand
CTGATCTTGCGCGTGACATGTTTCCCAATCTCTTCGAGGAGCTTAATATCCAATCCCAGGCCATAGCCCTGGTAGGCAAGTGTGGAATCCAGGAACCTGTCGCAGATGACGAGTTTGCCTGCTGCAAGCGCTGGTTTTATAATTTCATCGACGATTTGAGAGCGGGCTGCCATGTAAAGCAACATTTCGGAAACAGCGGTCAGGGAATCGTTATTGGGATCCAGCAGAATCTTTCTGATTTTTTCACCGATGGCCGTGCTCCCGGGCTCGCGTAGATATATGGCCTTATAACCTTTTCTCTTTAAATACTGATAGAGGAGGTACGACTGCGTGCTCTTGCCGCATCCCTCCGACCCTTCAAATGTAATGAATACGCCCTTCATAACTATGTCCTTAAGATTTTATGGTTTCGCTTCCGGCACGAAAATTTTTGCCGTGCGCTTCGGCTTACGTCTCGATTTCGCTCGCAACTTACGCTGGCAAGCCCAGGTTACTCGGCTTCATCTCGACGTAATTCCTCGTGCACGCCATATAAGACCGCTTTGCCAAAAATTTTCTAATTGTGCCTTAAGCAAAACGCATAAAATCTCTTATAGCTTCTTTCTCCAGGTCGTCTTTCCGTCCTTCGTATCCTCTAATATAATGCCTTTTTCTTCCAATGTCTTACGTATGTTATCAGCTGCTGCATAATTCTTTTGTTTTTTATAATTCGCCCTGGCAATTATTTGGAATTCTACCTCGCTATCAGTAAGACTCATCGGAGTTTTTTTAAGAAAACTTAAACCAAAAATATTCGCCATTTCTTTTATTGCTTCCATTGCGTAGTTCAACTTGTGATTTTTAAACTCATCATCACTATCTAACAAAATGTTACATCTATTTACCATATCAAATAAAACTGCCAACGCTCTAGGGGTATTAAAATCATCATCCATATGCATAATAAATTCATCTTTAAAAGGTTTTATAAACCCCGCACCTCCTTTAATAACCTCACTGACATCTCGCATACCAAAACGTTGTTCTAATTTTCTCATCAAAATTTCAATACGCTCATAAGCTTTCTTTGCTTCTTCAATTTTTTCTTCCGTATAATCTATAGGGTGAGAATAGTGAGTCGATAAGAAAAACAGCTTCATTAAATCTACCTCTTTGTATTTCGCGACAAAGTCCTTTATCGTCATGAAGTTTCCAGCGGACTTAGCCATTTCGGCAAAGGGCTTACCTAAGCCTTCGGACTGCGCGATTTCGTTTTCATGATGCGGGAATATTAAGTCTATTCCTCCGCCGTGAATATCAAACTTATCTCCCAGAATATCCGAACTCATAACAGAACATTCTATATGCCAACCCGGTCTTCCTTTTCCCCAGGGGCTAGGCCAGGACGGCTCGCCTTCCTTTGCGGCTTTCCATAAGGCAAAATCGAGTGGATCACTCTTGTTTTCACCGGGTGTTATTCTTGCTCCTACTTCCATTTGATCAATGGACTGGTGAGATAATTTTCCATAGTCCTTAGCTTTCTTAATATCAAAGTAAACATCACCACCTGACGCATAGGCAACCCCCCTATTTATAAGTTTTTGTATAAACTCTATCATCTTATCTATATAGTCGGTTGCCTTTGGCTCAATAACATCCGGCTCACTACTGCTTATATTCAAAACAGCCATGGCTTCATGGTAAGCATTAAGATATTTTTCAGCTATTTTCTTGACGGCGCTATTTAACTCTTCATCTGGATATTCTTTTCTGGCCTTTTCTATAATCTTATCATCAACATCCGTCACATTTCTGACAAATTTCACCTTGTAGCCCCTGTAAATCAAATATCGCCTCATCACATCAAAAACATAGGCACTTCTGGCATGGCCGATATGCGGCTCATCATAGACCGTAGGGCCGCAGACATACATCTTTAATTCTGCCGGCGGCGGCTTAAGGGGTACTTTTTTGCGCTTTAAAGTATCTTTAATATAAATTGTACTATCCATATTATTCACTTGATTTTTTAGTGGGTGACTTGGACTGATTTCGAACGGGGATACTCTCGTTGCGGCCCAGCGGGTGACCAAAGGATGTCAGCGAATGGGAGGATCCACACCGGGCGGAGGGGCCCATGAGCTGACGCCTTTGGGCAAGACCCGCTGGCCTTAGAAACAGGCCAAGGCAGGACCCACTAAAAAAATCCAGCTACCCTTTATTTTCTAGTTTATTAATTCTCTTTTCCAGCTCCTCCATTTGCTGCATGATGGGGTCAAGCACGTGGACATGGTCCAGACTGATGTCTATCTTTTTGCCGTCCTGCTTGGTGATTCTCCCCGGTACACCCACCACCGTTGAATTGGCAGGAACATCTTTGATGACCACGGCATTGGCTCCTATGTAAGAATTGTCACCGACCGTGATATTGCCCAGCACTTTGGCGCCCCCGCCAATCACCACGTTATTGCCGATGGTCGGATGACGCTTGCCTTTTTCCAAACCGGTTCCTCCCAGGGTCACCCCCTGATAGAGCAGCACGTCATCACCGATAATCGAGGTCTCTCCGATGACAACGCCCATCCCGTGGTCAATAAAAAATCTTTTGCCAATCTGAGCTCCAGGATGGATCTCGATACCGGTGACCCATCTCATCAGCTGCGAAAGACAGCGCGCGCAAAAGAACAGGTGCATTTTATAAAGGGCGTGAGCGATGCGGTGACCGATGAGCGCATGCAACCCCTGATAAAGCAGGAGGACCTCCAAGAAACCCTTGGCCGCAGGGTCCCTTTTTTGCGCGGCCCTGATCTCCTGAAAAAAGAAGATGGAAATCAACGCTATTTTTATGAAAAAGAGAGCAAGTATGATGAGTGATACCTGTATAAGGCAATTCATCTTTATTCCTCCCTGAACAAGCTGGCCACGGCATAACAGGCAATGGCTTCCGCTCTGCCGATTGCGCCTAAACCCTCATTAGTTTTGGCTTTGACATTCACCTCATCCTGGCTTATCCCTAAAATCTGCGCCAGATTCTTCTTTATCTGATTCTTAAAAGGAGACAGTGTAGGCTCCTGAGCCACCACCACCGTATCGATATTACCTATGCGATAATTTTTTGCCTGAACAAGCGCGACTACGCTCTTTAACAATTCAACGCTGGAGATATTATGGTACTTTGGGTCCGTATCGGGGAAATGCTCTCCGATATCCTTATCCCCCATGGCCCCTAACAAGGCATCGCAGACAGCATGAATCAACACATCCCCATCGGAGTGCCCCTGCAGGCCCTTGATAAAAGGGATTTCTAACCCGCCAAGGATAAGTTTTCTTCCTTCGACTAGACGGTGGATATCATAACCGATACCTACTCTGATCATTTACGCAGCCTGCTTTTTTAGAATCGCTTCTGCTATGGCCAAATCTTCAGACGTGGTTATCTTTATATTACGATAGGAGCCTGGCACGACATACACCGCTACGCCCAGCTTTTCCACCAGCATGGCATCGTCGGTAACATCCAGCCGGCCAAATTTTCTATAGGCCTTAAAAATCAGATTCCTTTTGAATACCTGGGGTGTCTGTATCTCCCACAACTTGCTCCTGTCCAACGTCTTTTCAACAACTATCGTTTTCGGTTTTTGCTTTTTGCTTTTACTTCGGATTTCGAAATTCAAACTTCTAACTTTCTTTATGGTCGCCTTCACCGGCACTCCGACGATGGCAGCACCCGTTCGAGCAGCCTGCTTGATTAAAGCGGTCACGCAAGCCCTCTCGATAAAAGGTCTGGCCGCGTCATGAATCAGGACCCATTCTGTACGATTATCTAAAACACACAGGGCATGGGATACAGAATCCTGTCTGCGGCCTCCACCTCTGACAATGCGCCTTACCTTTTCTATGTTAAAACGCCTCACCACCTCAGTGATCTTTCGCGCAATTCTGTCGTTGGCCACCACAATGATGTCTTTAACCGATGGGTGCCTGCTGAGGGTGTGGAGTGCATAAAAGATAACGGGTTTTGAGTTGATCTTGGCAAGGGCCTTAGGGGTTCTCGATTTGAAACGTAAACCTTTGCCTGCGGCAAGGACTATGGCACTGACGTGCTTCATCGCTCCAGTTTCGTAAAAATCATTCGGCCTGCCTGAGTCTGCAAGACGCTAGTCACCGTCACTTTGACGTCCTGTCCGATAAGTCGGCGCGCCTCTTCCACCACCACCATGGTGCCGTCATCCAGGTATCCCACCGCCTGATTATGCTCCTTGCCCTCCTTGATCAGCTTGATCTTCATCTGCTCGCCCGGAAACACCACGGGCTTAAGGGCATTGGCCAGCTCATTGATGTTAAGAACCTTGATTCCCTGGATGCTGGCCACGCGGTTAAGGTTAAAATCCACGGTGAGAATCTTGGCCTCCAGTAATTTGGCCAGCCGGATGAGCTTGGCATCCACCTCGGATGTCTCGGGGAAGTCTTCGTCGTGTATGGCAACGTCCAGCCCCGCTTCCTTCTGGATCGTATGCAGCATCTCAAGACCCCTGCGGCCTCTCTGGCGCTTGATGGGGTCTGTAGAATCCGCAATCTGCTGGAGCTCTTTCAAGACAAACTTGGGGATGACGATCTTACCCGCTAAAAACTTTGATTTGCAAATATCCACGATGCGTCCGTCAATGACCACGCTTGTGTCAAGAAGTGTCACTGCCTCCGACTGGTCTTGCCGGCGCAGTCGCACGTAGGGGATGATTACGTTGAACTCATCTTTTCCCCGTAGTGCCATCACCATGCCCAGATAACAAAAAACTAAAGTGGCGATGCTCCTTATAATGGCAAGGGTTTCCTTCTCCACCTGGGCGAGACTTATGGCATCCCCGACGAGTTTAGCCATAATCAAACCGAAAATCAGGCCGAAAACAACGCTTGAGAGACCTGTCACCGAAATCTTACGCAAGCCGATCTCTATAAAGACCAAAATCAGGGCGATGACTCCGCCCAGCAAAATACCCATGGGACCGGATGCCCTTACGCTCATTAAAGAATAACCCATGACCATGCTGCTAATGACAAAAAGGATGCGCAGTAATAATAAATTCATTCCTTACCTCCCTGCCTGCCGGTAGGCAGGCTCAATATAATATCCAAGGCCTCTTTGAGGGTTGAGACCGGAATCAATTCGATTGCCTTTTTATCCATCTTCAAGGATTTAAAATTATTTCTGGGAAACACGCAGTGTTTAAACCCCAGCTTTTGAGCCTCCTGGATGCGTAACAGCGCCTGCGAGATGCTGCGGATCTCTCCTGCCAGCCCCACTTCCCCAAGCACCACCGCCTCAGGAATAACCAGCTGTTCCCGGAAGGCGCTTGTAACAGCCACTGCCACAGCCAGGTCTGCTGCCGGGTCCTCAACCTTGATGCCGCCGGCTACATTAACAAAGATATCCTCAGCCTCTAAAGCCAACCCCATACGTTTTTCCAGGACTGCCACTAACAGGCTCAAGCGGTTGTAATCAAAACCCTGGGATCTGCGGCGGGCATAACCAAAACTGGATTTACTGACCAGCGACTGAATCTCAACCAATAACGGACGCGTTCCCTCCAAAATGGACACCACCACAGATCCGGAGACATCCTTGGGCCTCTCTGAAAGAAATATCTCTGAAGGGTTGGCGACTTGAGTGAGGCCATGTGTACTCATTTCAAAGACGCCTATTTCGTTGGTGGAGCCGAACCTATTCTTAACGGCGCGCAGGATCCTGTATATTGAGAACCGGTCTCCCTCAAAATAAAGCACGGTATCTACAATATGCTCCAGAACTCGCGGTCCGGCCAGCATCCCTTCTTTGGTCACATGTCCGATGATAAACATGGAAATACCGCTTGTTTTCGCTAACTGCGTCAGAACTCCGGCACACTCCCTCACCTGGCTGACGCTTCCAGGAGAGGAGCTGATACCAGGCTCAAAAAGCACCTGAATGGAATCAATGATGACGACCTGGGGTTTAATCTTTTTCACATATTCGACGATTAAAGAGAGGTCTGTCTGATTCACAATATAAAGATAATCGGATTCTTGAGGTCCGAGGCGTCTGGCCCGAAGCTTCGTCTGGGTGACGGATTCCTCGCCGCTGACATACAACACCGTTACTTCCTGCTGGGTGAGCTGATTGGAGACCTGCAGGGATATGGTGGACTTTCCCACGCCCGGGTCACCGCCGATCAAAATAACAGAACCAGGCACGATCCCCCCTCCCAAAACCCTGTCCAGTTCCGCAAGATTTGTCTTAAGACGACTCTCTTCTCTCGCCTCAACATCTCTCAATAAGACAGGCTCATCCTTATAGAGGGCGAATCTCTCTTTGGCTTTAGGAGAGGCAGGCGCGCTATAATCCTCTTCGACAAAAGAATTCCAGCTGTTGCAATCCGGGCATTTCCCCAGCCATTTCGGAGACTGATAGCCGCAGCTCTGACAACTAAATACGGTCCTGGTTTTCATTTTTTCTTTTCTTTGCTCTTGAAGAACAGTTTCCAGGGGTTCCTTCTTAAATCGCTGACCAGACCCTCCAGCTCCTTGTAAATCGCGTCGTCATAAAGCAGCAACCCAAGGGTCCCTTCCTTGTTTTTTATCTTCTCGATGATGACGTCGATGTTATTACCGATGTTTCGAGCGAGTTCCGTCACTTCCTGCATGGGTATGGGATCCTCACCGATCAGCTGCTGATTATCCGCAAGTACCTTACTGTAGTCCTTCCCTGGCATCACTTCGATATATTTCTCACCCAGCAGTCCCAGGGTGTTGACCCAGACCGTGGAATCAACGGGGATCAATACTTCCCTCTTCACCCAGCAGTCAATGTCCACCTTGGTTACGGGTTCCTCTGCCGGAAGGATGAATTTGATATCCTTGACCACACCCACATCAACGCCGGCAAAGCGCACAGGAGCACCCAGCTTGACCCCGTTTACAAAATTAAAAATGAAGTGGATGTGGTAGCCTGACGTCCAGGTTTTAAAACCTCCGATGGATAGGATAAATATGGCTAAAAGGATAAGACCGATGAAAACAAAGACGCCGACCTTCATCTCTAATTTTGTTTTTCCGAATATCATTTGTTTTCCTCCATATTAGGAAACTCTTTATTTAAATTGTTCGATCGTCTCCGTGATGGGGCCGTGGGGCAGACCGTTGATAAACTGGTGCACCACCGCATGGTCCGTATTCTGGATCTGTTCGGGTGTGCCCTCGGCAATAATCTTTCCATTATACATCATCGCAATCCTGTCCGCTACCCTATAAGCGCTTTTCATGTCGTGCGTCACCACGATGGATGTGACTTTTATTTTATCGTGAAGACTTTTGATCAGTTCATTGATGGCAGCCGCGGTGATCGGGTCGACTCCTGTCGTCGGCTCGTCATACAGGATGATCTGGGGTTTGATGCACAGGGCCCGCGCCAGGGCCACGCGCTTTTTCATCCCCCCGGAAAGCTCCGATGGCATCAGGTTCTGGATGCCGGAGAGGCCCACCAGGCACAACGCCTCCTCCACACTCTCCAATAATTCCTTGCGACCGACCCTGTCATGTTCGATCAGGCCAAAACCCACGTTTTCCGCCACGGTCATGGAATCAAAAAGTGCCCCTCCCTGAAAAACCATGCCAATTTTAAGACGCAAGGCGTTCAGTTCCTCTTCATTTAATTTATTTACTTCCTTATCGTCAATAAAGATCTGTCCCCTCTCGGGCCTAAGGATCCCGACGATATTTTTCAGGAGCACGGATTTACCGCAGCCAGAACGGCCGATGATTACACAGGTCGAACCCGTCTGCACAATCAGGCTCAGCTCATCCAGAACCCTGCGGTTATTGAAACTTTTGACGAGATTCGAAATTTGTATCATGTCTCTTAAGGAAAGATAAAGTAAAACAGCGCAGTAAAGAAACAGTCTGCTACAATGATCAGGATGAAGGAGGTCACCACTGAACGGGTGGTGGCTCTTCCCACGCCTTCAGCACCTCCCTCCACGTTAAAGGCTTCATAACAACTGACAAAGGCGATGATCATGCCAAAGAAAACGGTCTTGAACATCCCCGTGAATAAATCCTTATACTTCAGGGCTTCCTGCGTAACGTTAATATACATGCTGGAGGATATCCCCAGCTTATTGACGCAAATCAAATAGCTTCCGAATATGCCGACGAAATCGGCGTAGAGGGTCAAGATTGGCACCACGATCGCTAAAGCAATAAGCCGCGGCGCCACCAGATATTTAATGGGATCTGTTGCAAGCGTCTCCAGCGCATCGATCTGCTCGGTGACCTGCATAGTCCCCAACTCTGCCGTGATAGCAGCGCCCACCCTTCCGGCAACAATAAGGGCAGTGATGACCGGGCCAAGTTCTCTGACCAGGGCCAGCGCCACGAGACTGGCGATATAAATCTCAGAACCGATACGCTGCATAAAATAAGCTATCTGCAGGGCAAAGATAAAACCGATGAATAAGGAAACCAGCGAAACTATAGGCAGACTGTCGAAGCCGGCTTTCTTGGCCTGTTCAAAAATGCGGTCCTTATTATAAGGGGGTGTCACGCTTTGATACAGAGATTGTCCTGCTAAATTGGCCAGGCCTCCTAAAAAATACATGAAGGAAATTATGTTACGGCCTAAATTGGCGAAAAAATTAAAGATCATCATTCAAACACCAATTCCTCATTTTTACGCTGGACTTTGACCACAGAACCTTCTTTGAATCTTTTCGAGATGATATCCTGGGCCAGCGGGTCTTCCAAGAATCTTTGGATCGTCCTCTTTAAGGGCCTGGCCCCGAACACAGGGTCAAAACCCTTCTCGATCAGCAGCTCCTTGGCTTCCGCAGAGACTTCTAAAATGACGTTCTGCTCACGCAGCCTCTCGGCGACGTAACCAATCTCTATATCAATAATCTTCTGCAGGTCTTCTTTCACCAACTGCCTGAACACGATAGTGTCGTCGATTCGGTTTAAAAACTCCGGTTTAAAGGTGCGCTTAACTTCCTCCAGGAGCTTCTCCTTCATCTCCTGGTAAGAAATCTCTTCCTTCTGCGCCTTAAACCCCAGGGAGCCGGTCTTGCGGATCAGCTCAGCGCCCACATTCGACGTCATGATAATAACCGTGTTCTTAAAATCCACTTTCCTGCCGAAACTGTCAGTGAGCCTGCCATCTTCAAACATCTGCAGGAGAAGGTTGTATACGTCAGGATGCGCCTTTTCAATCTCATCCAGCAAAATGACTGCGTAGGGCCTGCGTCTGACCCTCTCCGTCAACTGACCGCCTTCTTCGTAACCAACATAACCAGGAGGTGCACCCACCAGACGCGAGACATTGAACTTCTCCATATACTCCGACATATCCAGCTGTATTAGGGCATCCTCATCGCCGAAGAGAAACTCAGCGAGAGCCCTCGCCAGAAGCGTCTTGCCCACGCCTGTAGGTCCTAAGAATACAAAAGAACCGATGGGCCGCCTGGGATCCTTGATCCCCGCGCGCGAACGCCGGATGGCATTGGCAATGGCCTTGATAGGCTCATTCTGGCCGACGATGCGTTTATGCAACTCCTCTTCAATCTTGAGGAGCTTTTCGCTTTCTTTCTCCTCCAGTCGGAAGATGGGGATTCCTGTCCATTGCGCCACAATCTTGGCAATATCCTCTTCGTTCACCTCAGGCCGCATCTTGTCTTTGGCCTGCGACCATTCGCGGTTTTTTTCCTCTAATTCCTGACGGGCGTTACGTTCCTGGTCTCTCAAAGAAGCAGCTTTTTCAAAATCCTGAGACTTAATAAAAGCCTCTTTTTCCTTCCTTAAGTTTTCTACCTTATGCTCCAACTCCTTGATATCAGGAGGAACAATCAAAACATTCAACCGCGCCCGGGAACCTGCCTCATCAATGAGGTCAATGGCCTTATCCGGCAGGAACCGGCCGGAGATGTAGCGGTCAGATAACTTGGCCGCGGCCTCCAGCGCATCATCCCGAAAAGTCACCTTATGGTGCGCTTCATACCTGTCACGCAGGCCCTTCAGTATTTCGACTGTCTGGGGCACATTGGGCGGCTCGACAATAATGGTCTGGAATCGTCTTTCCAGGGCTGCATCCTTCTCAATATATTTTCTGTACTCATCCATGGTGGTGGCACCTATGCACTGCATCTCACCGCGTGAAAGAGATGGTTTTAAAATATTCGAGGCATCAATTGCTCCTTCCGCAGCTCCTGCTCCGACCAATGTGTGCAACTCATCGATAAAAATAATGACGTCCTGCGAACGCTTGATCTCCTCCATCACCGCCTTGATTCTCTCTTCGAATTGTCCGCGGTATTTTGTACCTGCCACCATAAGAGCGAGGTCCAAGACAATAATGCGCTTATTCTTGAGGACCTCCGGAACGTTTCCTGCCACGATCGCCTGGGCCAGGCCTTCGACGATAGCGGTTTTACCAACACCTGCCTCTCCCAGGAGCACAGGATTATTTTTGGTGCGCCGGCTCAATATCTGGATCACGCGTTCAATCTCCTGGAGCCTGTCAATGACAGGATCAAGCTTATTCTCTTTGGCCAGGGCTGTCAGGTCTCTGCCAAAGGCATCCAGCGCCGGAGTTTTTGTCTTGATCTGTTGACTTTGACCAAAACCCGGGAGTGCTGAACCCAAAAGTTCCATCACTTCATTCCTGACGGTATTCAGGTCCATACCTAAATTCATCAAGACTTGGCTGGCGATCCCTTCACCCTCGCGAATCAAGCCTAATAAAAGATGTTCTGTGCCGATGTAATTATGGCCTAATGCGCGTGCCTCTTCAGCCGCCAACTCCAGGGCTTTTTTGGCGCGCGGAGTAAACGGGATGTCACCTATGATTTGGGTGGTGGGGCCTGGTTGGACTAATTTCTCTATTTCCAGACGAATATTCTCTAAAGAAACACCCATCTTTTGTAGAACCGCTGCAGCCACACCCTCCCCTTCGCGAATAAGCCCCAAAAGAATATGTTCCGTCCCGATATAATCGTGATTAAACCGGCGTGCTTCTTCTTTGGCCAAAATGATGACTTTCCTTGCCCGCTCCGTGAATCTATTGAACATCTCTAACCCTCCCTTATAAGATCGTACAAATCCCAAATTCCAAATCCCAAATCCCAAATAAATCCCAATTTCCAAATCCCAATGACCGAAACTTGCTTGTTTGGAATTTTGGACATTGGAATTTGGAGCTTATCTGGAATTTGGTGCTTGGAGCTTGGGATTTAACTTTCTTCATCTATTGTAATTTTAATTTTTCCCTGATGATCTGTGCGCGTTTAACGTCCCTCTCCGCGGCAGTAAGTTTCTTATTCTCTATTTTTTGTAAATGGGCTGGCTGGGTGATGATGAAAAGCTCGTTGATCTGACCCCGGTCAAGCTCCCTGAGCATCCCCAGGTCATTGCCGAGCCTGACCATAGACAAGAGCTCGATCGTCTCCTGACTCGATATGATATGCGCGCTTTTGAGTATCCCGAGGCTCCGGTTGATCCTATCCTCTAACACTTCCTTGTTTTTAGAAAGAATCGCCTCTCGGGCCTGATTTTCCTGTTCGATGATCTGGCGGATGATGCCGTTGATGTTTTCGAGCACGTCTTCTTCCCTATGACCTAGGGCCACCTGATTGGAGATCTGAAAGAAATTACCGGCTGCCTGCGTCCCTTCTCCGTAGAGACCCCGCGTGGCAAAGCTTAATTTGGCGATTGCCGCCAACACGCGGTCTATCTGACGGCTCATCACCAGCGCAGGCAGGTGCAGCATCACCGAACCGCGCATCCCTGTGCCCGTGTTGGTCGGGCAGGCGGTCAAATAACCCCAATCAAAACTAAAGGCAAAAGGCAATTCCTTGCTTAAACCATCATCTATCCTGTTGATGATATTCCAGGCTTCAAAAAGATTAAAGCCGGATTGCATCACCTGTATCCGGATATGGTCTTCTTCATTGATCATGATCGAGAGTATCTCATCGTCATCGATGACCAGGGCCTTGTGGTCGGTCTTCTGGGCATGCTCAAGAGACATCAAGTGCCTTTCCACCAGAAACTGTTTATCCACGCTGTCCAGGTCCGCCAACTTAAAGAACGTTGTCTTCTTAAGATAATCGACTTTGGAGATGGCCTCCCCTATCGCCGCCAGGGCCTTTTCGCCCTGTTGGGTATTGCCCCAATGCGGAAAAGGAAATTTGTCCAGATTCCTGGCTAGACGTATCCTGCTGGAGATGACGATATCCGAATGGGGACCTGTGCTCTTGAGCCATTCGCTCGTATGATTCAAAAGGTCACTGAGGTTCATTCTTTTCCTTATCTTTGGAATTCTCTTGCTCTGCTTTTTTATCCAATTCCTTGATCTGATCGCGGATCCGGGCGGCCTCCTCAAAGGCCTCTGTTTCAATGGCCCTTTGCAGCTTGTCGCGTAATTCTCCCAGGTCTAACTTTCTCCTCACCGTTGCCTTGGCTGCTTTCGACGGAGACTTACCGAAGTGCTGATTGGAACCGTGAATCCTTTTTAACAGGGGTGCGAGAAATCTTTTAAAAGCCGTATAACACTCCCCGCAGCCCAGACGGCCGATCCTTTTGAAATCCGCATAAGTCAACTGGCAGTTCGGGCATTTTATACCTGCACTCTCTTTTTCTTTGGCAGCGGGTTTTTCTACCTCGGCCATTCCAGCTAGAAGCGAACTTAAGCCGAACTGCTGCTCCATGGCCGCGCTCTTCTGGCGCGCGCACTCTTCGCAAAGGTGCAGTTCGTTGATCTGATCGTCGATGATCTCGGTCAGGTGTACGGTGGCAGGGTTCTTGGAACAAACGTCGCACAGCATGTTAACTCCTTAATATTTAACCCCTTCCTTCTTCGTCAATTCCCTGAACTCCTTCATCAATTTCAGGGTAATCATACCGGGTCTGCCGCTCCCAATAATCCGGCCATCCACTTCCACCACAGGGATAATCTCAGCAGCCGTACCCGTCAGGAAACACTCATCCGAAATAAAAACTTCATGGCGCGTGATCACGTGTTCATGCGAAGGGATCTTACTCTTACGCGCAATCTCTAAAACGGTATCCCGCGTGATGCCTCTTAATGTCCCCATGCACTGAGGAGGTGTATAAAGGTGATTCCTTTTGACGATGAACAGGTTGTCTCCAGTGCATTCAGCCACATAACCTAAGGAATCCAGCATGATCGCCTCGTCAAACCCGGCGTTGACCGCCTCAATCTTCGCCAGGATGTTATTCAGGTAGTTTAAGGATTTGATCTGCGGATTCAAGGCCTCTGGAAGGTTTCTGATCGTCGGGACGGTGATGATCTTCAATCCTTGTCTGTAAAATTTCTCAGGGTAAAGGGTGATTTTATCGGCGATAATGATAACGTTGGCGCAACCTATGCACTTGCGCGGATCTAACCCTAAGTCCCCTTCCCCGCGGGTCACCACCAGCCGGATATAGGCATCCTTAAGCTTGTTTTCCTTTAAAGTGGCGATAACCGCCTTGACCATCTGTTCTTTGGTCAAAGGGACCTTTAAAATGATGCTCTGCGCCGATTCAAAAAGTCTCTCCACATGCTCTTTGAGTTTAAAGACCAGGCGGTTGTAAGAACGGATTCCCTCGAACACCCCGTCTCCGTAAAGAAGCCCGTGGTCAAACACGGAAATCTTGGCGTCCTTTCTGTCGTAAAATTTACCGTTGATATAAACCTTCATTTTTACCCCCATTTTATATGTTAAATTTCAAATTCCAAGCACCAAATTCCAAATAAGCACCAAATTCCAATTTATCAAATTCCAAACTTACTTGTTTCGGTCATTGGGATTTGGATATTGTAATTTATTTGGGATTTGGGATTTGGAAATTGGGATTTCATGTGTCTATTTTAGTTGACTAAGATGCCGTCTTTCAAATGATACACTTCATCCGCATTTTTGGCCAGCTCCAGGTTATGCGTGACCAGGACCGTGGTCATCTGATTCTCCCTGTTTATTTTCTTTATGAGAGAGATGATCTCTTCGCCGGATGCCGAATCCAAATTTCCCGTAGGTTCGTCGCAAAGAAGGAGGCTCGGGTCATTCATCAGGGCCCGCACGATAGCGACCCTCTGCTTCTCACCTCCTGAAAGCTGAGCGGGAAAATACTCCATTCTCTCGCTCAAACCCACCTGGTGAAGTAAAATTGCGGCCCTTTCTTTTACCTTCGTGCTTCGTGCTTCGTGCTTCGCACTAATCAAAACAGGCATCATCACATTTTCCTGGACCGTGAATTCCGGTAGCAAATGATAAAACTGGAACACGAAGCCGATTTTTTTGTTTCTGATTTGAGAAAGAAGCAAATCACTTAACCCATAGATATCCTGGCCTTCGAAAATGACCTCACCTTTCGTCGGCAAGTCTAGTCCGCCAAGGATATGCAGGAGCGTTGACTTACCAGCTCCAGAGGGCCCCACGATGGCGATGAATCTTCCTTTATCTATAGCCAAGTTCACACCCTTAAGCACGGCCAGATTCCTCTTGCCGTTGGTGTATGTTTTATGGATATTTTTTGCTTCGAGTATCAAATCTTCCGTCTATCGTTATTCGTCCATCGGTTGCGCTCACTCGTTTCGTTGAACGTTTTACATCTTGCGGCCGTTTAACGTATGACGTATGACGATACGAGCAGCGTAACCGACAAACGTATGGCGCAACCTACTGCGATATTTATTCGTACCTCAGCGCTTCCACGGGCTTAAGCTGCGCAGCTTTAGACGCCGGATAAACCGTTGATATCAAAACAATGACCAGGGCTGCTAACAGGATAAGAGCGATATCCGGCCAGAGCTCTAT
>Ga0111184_1084_pt1 | contig 15029 bp, 12 predicted proteins | sample DeeMarSWOR324_28_FD_80241 | JGI IMG/M metagenome (GOLD analysis project Ga0111184, IMG submission 80241) | Omnitrophica WOR_2 bacterium SM23_72 | reverse complement strand
TGATAAATTACCTTTATGGAGCCAAGGAAGTTAAAGCTATAGGTACAATCCTTCCTAAACAGCCAGCCAGCTAATACAGGGGCAAATCTTAGATTCAATTCACCCCGTTTATTTAAGAAAAACGGTTTATGGCCGATATTTATAATTCGCCAGATGTGCAGGAATTCGGCGGTCGATCCGGAGAGGCGGGCAACAAAGCCTGTGCCCACAAGATTCTTGTCAATAAAAACAGAGCTGGCTATGAATGAGGAATTCTCCAGAATGCTCCGTCCATATCGTTTGGGGTCCTGGAAGCAAACCAGTATATTCTTGAATTCCGAATAGAATTCTTCATATAGACCAGCAGTTAGAATTTCCAATAAATACTTATATTCCATATGCAGCCATATGGATTCATTCTCCAGCCATCCAGGGCTAAATGCCCGGCAGCGCCCAATCTCAAATGGCATAGCCCGCAAATCCCCGGTAACCTTATACATCTTTAATTGCTTGTCGTACAACTGGCTTTTTTTAACTGCTACATAGAGTTTGTGCGCGGCAGATTCTTCCTTGAGAATTTTAAGAGCATGGACCTGCGCCTCCAAAAACAGGGGTAGCTTTACCTGTTGGAATTTGCGGGGATAAACAACTCCGTCTTTTATTTCGTATTCAGCGAGCCGGTTGATAAAATAGGCGCAGAATAAGTTGTCACTAGCTTCAAATGCCATTTTGATGCCGGCATTTACTTTTTTTAGCGCCTGCTGGAGAAAATCCAAAATCGCTTGTCTGTCCAATTCCTTTTCGCTGCCGTCTATACCTAACAGAGTTTTTTTCCGGTATTCTTCTTTCAGGCAGTAGCTTTTATCCCAGTAGCTAAATGCGTCACTTGAGCTTGTCAGCAGCTGCGACAAGGAAGTAATGAAGTCATGGAGTTCTGTAAAGATAAGGATTTTCTGTTCATCTGTTCGGGAAAGGCTTTCCTGCAAAAAGTAAATCAAACGCTTTAATTCCATTGTCTCGCAAATTGATGAACCAAAAAGGGCAGGCAGGCCATTTAAGGCATCATACCAGTTGGGCTTATTTGCTTCCATTTCAATACCGCAGCCAAAGGGGTCAAGCGAGGCCAGCTTATTTACCAATATGCAGACAAGTTTTGCGATTAATGTGGTTTGATAAATTGCTCCGTTGCCTCCAGTTGTCCTGGTCCAGTGTATCTGATTCGGTCTTAGTGACTGCATCTTCGCCTTTTCTTCGTTGAATGCGATTGAATCCAGCTGCAGGATTTTGTTTTCATATACTGCATATTTCTCTTTTCTCGGGCGCACAACATAGACGTTATCGTAGAATTTAAAATCCTTTTCTCTGAAGAGAATTTCCTGCAATTTTTCCGGGTGGAGCTCTAAATAGGTTTCCAGTAAATCCAGGCAGTAGGTCCAGTGGTCGGTCCAGAATCCTCCGTTACCGTGGTCATCTTCCTGCTTATGCTGTGCGTCTTCTTCTTTGAGGGAATCAGCCATCAGGGCATCCAGGAATTTATCCTTACTCACCTTAAGGGAAAGGCCGTTCTCTTCAATAAAGAAGATTGCGCCACCCGGCGTAAAGGGCTGTTCCAGGAAAGAGAGGAGTTTATCTATATCTTGCGAATTGATAAGCCCAAAACAGGTTTTTCTAAATTGAGCCTTGTCTTTAAGGTGATACTGCAGGCCTTTGACAATTAAGGGATTGAAACCGTCAGTCTGGATGAGATTCAGGAATGTGTTAAGGCTGGCGGATTCAATATCCGGGTTAAACCAGATGTCGTTTCTGCGATTCTGCGCTATATCGCGGAAGTTTCCGTTTCCCTGGGAAAAATAAGTTGGCTCAATCTGGAAGCGGTTATAATCGCGCTCCAAATCTCCATGTTTGCGCATATAAAGATAGAATATCTGTTTTTTCTCAGCACCTGAATTAAAGATAATCGGGTAACCACCGCGGATAATGTTGTCAAGGTAGGTCTGCCTGCAATAAAAATCGAATTCAGATGAGCTGCTTTGCGTGGTTATATCGCTTTGCAGTCGCAAGATTATTTCCTGGTTTTGTTTTCTTTTTGCCTGCAGGTATTTTGCGCTCTTGATCTCAGTCAGGCGCAATTTCAATAATTCAGCGCTACGAATGGTACCAAATAATGAGTTTAGATATTTTTCTTCACCTGGTTTAAGCTCGATTTCTGCCAGGCTCATAGCGCTGGGCATTTTGCTTTCGGCGGTCTGGATTTTAGGATACTTATAATTTTTATCTCTTAGGAATAAATACGGGTAATCAAAGTTAAGGCGCGGACCGAAAATGGCAGCGGGGTCAATAATCGGCCTGGAAAAGCTGACATAGAAGTTCCCCTTTTCTATAAAGATAACATCTGGTCTGTCCGTAGGGTCGACTTCTAATTTATAGAAGGCAGCGCAGTTTGCTACGTTTACGACCCTTGCCCATGCCTCTGCGGTGCGGCCAATGTCCTTGAGGAAGCGATGTCTTATTCCCCGCGGAATAATCCAAGGCAGGCCGTCTAAAAGCTGGATTCTAATCTTCCGGCGGGATATATTCTTAATCTTCACTATTCTTGCCAGGGCAGCATAGCAATCGTTGGGAATCGGGAAGTAGTTTATTTCTGTCTCCAGGCCCAGACTCGAGCAAATCTCTTTTAAGGTAAGGTCAGACGGGGTAATAGTCATTGCGTTACGATGGAAGAGGTTCTTGTTAAAATACCCATTATAGAAAGGCTCATAAAAGATATCTTTTTTCTTTGTTCTTATCTTGATGAATGTACGGAATCCCTGGGTGGGAGTGTTTTGCCAGGCACGGTTTGCTGGGAAGAATTCCAGTAAGGGGTGGTCCTTATCCTTTACCCCGAAGCTAGCAATGCACTGCCCGCGATTAACATAAAAGACCCACATCGGTATCCCGTATCTTCCGGCAATACCCGGAAAGAAATTGGCAAACGGCTTAGCCAGGTTATAGTTCTGGATAATAAAGCTGCCATCAGGCGCCAGTTTATACTCGGGAATTTTGCTTTTGGGTTCTTTTATCATAACAAGTCTAACTCTATGAGTTTCGTATGCATCTGTTTATTTTTAAATCGAGCTTTAATTATTTTACTTATAAAAATCTATTTGTCTATAATTTTTTTATGATTCTTCATAATAGTAGCTGCTTAATACTGTTGACTTAGTTGATAAAGAATGATATTATTAATAGGTTAAGAAAAAGAAAATATGGCAATTGATAAGAATACAGTAAAATATGTAGCGCATCTGGCCAGAATCAGGCTAACGGATAAGGAACTGTCCGTGTTGTCCAGTCAGCTTGAGGATATAGTCACTTTTATCGACAAACTAAAAGAGCTCGATGTAACTAAAGTTAAGCCCACAAGCCATATCTTACCGGTCAATAATGTCTTCCGCAAAGACAAGCCAATTAAATCCCTGAATGTCAAGGAAGCCCTGGGTAATGCGCCAGCGCAAAGGGACGGCTTCTTTACGGCCCCTAAAGTTCTCGAGTAATCAGATTATATGACAGGCGAATATGAAATTAAATGAATTAACAGCGCACGAGCTGATTGAGAAGTTGAGTAAACGGGAAGTTACTTCTCTGCAGATAATTGATTCTATAAGAGACAGAATTAAAAGCGTAGACCCTAAGGTCAAGGCTTATGTTAGAGTATCTGGTTCTAAATTTTTAGATTCATCAGTAGTTACCCGGCAACCATCTTCTTTTCTAATGGGTTTGCCAATCTCCATAAAGGATAACATATGCACCGAGGGATATAACACAGAATGTTGCTCGAATATATTGCAGGGATTTAAGCCGCCTTATAATGCCTTTGTAATTAAGAGGTTGATCGATGCCGGAGCCGAGATTCTCTCAATCAAGAACAACATGGATGAGTTTGCCTTTGGTTCCTCAACCGAGAATTCCTGCTTTGGACCTTCACGAAATCCCTGGGATTTAGAGCGGGTGGTTGGCGGTTCCTCAGGTGGCTGTGCTGCTGCCGTAGCCGCTGATGAGGCAATCGCTGCCCTGGGTTCAGATACGGGGGGGTCAATAAGGCAACCCGCCAGTTTTTGCGGAGTTGTGGGGATTAAGCCTACATATGGCAGGGTTTCCAGGTTTGGATTGATTGCCTTTGCTTCCAGCCTTGACCAGATCGGTCCAATTACCAAGGATGTTGCTGATTGCGCCCTGGTTCTTAAGTTAATTGCTGGCTTTGATTCAGCTGATTCCACATCAGTCAATATTCCTGTGCCCGATTATTCCCGTAGCTTGGTAAATGATGTAAAAGGGATAAGGATTGGCTTTCCGCGCGAATACTTTGTTGAGGGCATTGATAAGCAGGTAAAAGAGATTACCCTGGAGGCGATAGAGCAGCTTAAGGTATTAGGGGCTCACATACAGGAGATTAGCCTTCCCCACACCGAATATGCAGTGCCAGTCTATTATATCGTTGCCACAGCTGAGGCAAGTTCAAATCTAGCCAGATTCGATGGGATTCAGTATGGATTAAGGAGCAGTGCTGAGCAAGATAGCCCTGATAACCGACTGATAAGTATGTATAAGGCTACGCGGGGGGCGGGGTTTGGCCAGGAGGCAAAGAGGCGGATTATCTTGGGAACCTACGCATTATCATACGGATATTATGAGGCATATTATTTACGCGCCCAAAAGGTGAGGACTCTTATAAAGCAGGATTTTGATGAGGCGTTTAAAGCTGTCGATTGCATCATTACGCCTACATCTCCTTCTGTGGCATTTAAGATTGGCGAGAAGATACAGGATCCCTTGAAGATGTATCTTTCAGATATTTACACTATTAGCGCGAATCTGGCGGGAATCCCGGCTATTTCCATACCCTGCGGCTTTACCAGAAATAATCTTCCAGTAGGTTTACAGATTTTGGGTAAGGCCTTTGGCGAGGAGATGCTGTTTCGCGTTGCCTATACTTATGAACAGAATACCGAATGGCATCTCAGGAAGCCAAAACTATAACTTATGGAATATGAAGCGGTAATTGGCTTAGAGGTACATGTTCAGCTGAAGACCAAAACAAAGGCGTTTTGTGGATGCTCAACCGAGTTTGGCAACCAGCCTAATTCTCAAGTCTGCCCTGTATGCCTGGGGCTGCCGGGTTGCTTGCCAGTACTTAACCAACAGGCGTTTGAGTACGCCGTAAAAGTAGCTCTGGCCACCAACTGCCGGATTGCCGAATTTACCAAATTCGACCGCAAGAACTACTTTTACCCTGATTTGCCCAAGAACTATCAGATTTCCCAATACGACTTACCCATAGGAGAAGACGGTTTTTTAGAGATCCAGCCTGAGGGCAAAAAGAAGCGAATCGGTATTAAGAGGGTGCATTTAGAGGAGGATGCAGGCAAGCTAATTCATGAGTCAAATGCAAGCTTGGTAGATTTTAATCGAACCGGAATACCGCTTTTAGAGATAGTAAGTTTACCAGATATAAATTCACCCCAGGAGGCCTATGATTATTTGATGAACCTAAAGCAGATTATTCGATATCTGGGGGTTTCCAGCTGCGATATGGAAAAGGGTATTTTAAGATGCGACGCCAATATATCGATTAAGAAAAAGAATGCTAAAGAATTGGGTACAAAAACAGAATTAAAGAATATGAATTCTTTTCGCGGCGTCCGGGATGCGCTGGAGTTTGAGATTCAACGCCAGATAAAATTATTGGAAGACGGCAAGAATATAGTCCAGGAAACGCGATTGTGGGATGCGCAAAAGCACCTTACCGAATCGATGCGTACAAAGGAGGAGGCGCAGGATTACCGCTATTTCCCCGAGCCGGACTTGCCGCCATTTATAATCAGTTCTCAGTTACGGGAAGAAATCAGTAATTCTCTCCCCGAGTTACCGCGACAAAGACATATGCGCTTTATGCGAGATTATAAGCTGACAGAATACGATGCCGGGCTTCTGGTTTCAGAAAGCGATATAGCTGATTTCTTTGAGGATTGCTTTCGGATTCTTTCTGAAGCGAAAATTATTGCCAACTGGATTTGCGGTCCGCTACTTTTTGAATTGAATAACCGCAACTTAGGCATCCTTGAGTTAAATATAAAACCCGTTGATTTGGTAAACCTGATTGAGCTAGCCCAGAGGGGCCAGATTTCTAATATTACGGCTAAGAGTATTTTAACCGAGATGATTGATACGGGCCAGGCACCTGAGGAGATTGTCCAAAAAAAGAATTTAGTACAAATTTCTGATACAGCAGCGCTGGATAAAATCATAAGCGAGATAATCAAGGATAATCCGAAATCAGTTAAAGACTATCTTGATGGCAAGGAAAACGCGATTATGTTTTTGGTAGGTCAGACAATGCGTAAATCCAAAGGCAAGGCTAATCCAAAGGTAGTAAGGGAAATTTTACAAAAGAGATTAAAATAGTGTCTAAGGGAGGAGTTTGATATGCGAAAAGGGATATTAAAGCTCTCGGTCCTGCTTGTCGTTGTTGCCGCTGTCATCGCAGTTGCCTCAATTGCTATATCGCAAAACTCACGGGTAAAGCGGGATGAGTTATACAGAGTAATAGATTTGTTTTCTGACAGTTTCGCGATTATTCAGAGCGATTACGTAGAAGAAATTGACCCGAAGACGCTGGTTTATGGAGCGCTCAAGGGAATGCTTCTTTCTCTGGATGCACATAGTCAATTTATGGACCCGGAAACTTACAATGAATTAAAGATAGATACCACTGGTCAATTCGGCGGCCTAGGGATTGAAATAACCATAAAGGACGGACTGTTAACCGTAGTTACTCCTATTGAGGATACACCTGCCTGGCGTGCAGGGATAAAGGCCGGGGATCGGATAGTGAAGATTGACGGAGAATTAACCCGAGATATCAGCCTTGCTGAAGCGGTCAAGAAGTTGCGAGGAAAGCCGAAAACAGAGATAAATATGACTGTATTAAGGGAGGGAGAGGGTAAGCTTCTGGATTTTAAGATTGTCCGCGAGATTATCAAGATAAAGGATATAAAGGATGCCCGGATCCTGGATGATGAAATTGCGTATATCCGCCTGGTTGAGTTCAGGCAAGATACTCCCCGGGATTTTAAGGCAGCTCTGAACGAATTAAAAAAACAGGGTATGAAGGGATTAATCCTGGATTTACGCAATAATCCTGGCGGCCTGCTTGATGCTGCGGTCAGGATAGCTGATAATTTTCTAGAAAGGGACAAGCTGGTGGTTTCTACCCGCGGAAGAAAGGACGATCAGAATATGGAGTTTTCCTCTTTAAATAAAAAACCGGATTTGGATTTGCCCTTAGTAATCTTGGTTAACGGTGGTTCAGCTTCGGGCAGCGAGATTGTGGCCGCAGCTCTTCAGGATTATAAGCGAGCAATTATAGTGGGCACTAAGACATTCGGCAAGGGTTCTGTACAGACCGTAATTCCCCTGAGCGATGGCTCAGCAATTAGACTAACTACCAGTAAGTACTTTAGTCCAAACGGTCGGGTTATTCACGGCGAGGGGGTAGAACCAGATATCGCTGTCCAGGGGGGAGAGATAAAGTTGCTTGCAGATGAGACAACGATTGCCGAAGATATATTCGAGGAATTAGAAGATGAAAGCGAAGATAAATCAAAAGAAAAATTTGCTGAAAAATATAAGACCGATAATCAATTAATGCGGGCAATGGATGTTTTAAGAGCCATTAAGATATTTGAGTCAACCAAGAGTGGTCAAGTGAGCAATGCCAAATCCTGATTTGGTAGATAGATGTTGGTATTAGGAATCGAAACCTCCTGCGATGAAACCGCGGTTTCTATCGTAGAGAATGGCCGGCGCATCCACTCCAATGTTATTTCTTCCAGTCTGAGTTTTCATAAGCGCTATAGAGGCGTGATACCCGAAATCGCCTCTCGCTTACAGCTGGAGACAATAGATACCGTTTTTGCCGAGGCGTTAAAACAGGCGGGGGTAAAATTAAGAGATATAAAACTGATTGCCGTAACCGGCTACCCCGGTCTGCCCGGCTCTTTGCGCGTGGGTATCTGTTTTGCCCGGGCTTTAAGCTTTGCACAGCGTATCCCATTAGTTGCGCTAGACCATCTGCACGCCCATGTTTATGCCGGTTTTTTTAACAAGCATAAGCCGGATTTTCCTTTTGTGGGGCTGGTGGTTTCAGGAGGGCATACAAGTTTATATTATGTCAAGGGTTTTGCAAAATTCAAGCTCCTTGGCTGGACTCAGGATGATGCTTGCGGGGAGGCCTTTGATAAGGTAGCTGCTATTTTGGGTTTGGGTTATCCCGGCGGTCCATTAATTGAAAGATTGGCCAGACATGGCGATCCCAAAAAGGTAAGATTTAGATGCAGCAATACACAAAATCCCCTGAATTTCAGTTTCAGCGGAATTAAAACAGCAGTTTTGTATTATGTTATGAAACGCAAAGCGCAAAACGCAAAGCGTACAACGAAAAAGGCTGATATCGCTGCCTCATTTCAGGAAGCAGTTATTGATGCCTTGATTGAGAAATCTTATTTAGCCTGCAGGTTAAAGAATGCAAAAAGGCTTGTTATTGGAGGGGGGGTAGCGGCAAATAACCGCCTGAGAGAAAAGTTTATTCAAATCAAAGGGATCGATAATTTAGATATATATTTTTCACCAACGGAATTCTGTACTGACAATGCAGCAATGGTTGCGGGGTTGGGGTATTGGCTATACAAGGGGGTGAGAGGATGATTACAGCCTTTTCAGTTGTCGGGCGGTTAATTTTAGCAGTATTTTTAGGCGGTTTGATTGGTTTCGAACGCGAGGTGCGCGGGCATAGCGCGGGATTACGCACGCACATTTTGGTGTGTTTAGGCTCCTGCCTTATAATGTTGACATCTTTATATGTTTTTGATATATACAAAGGTAATGTATCCGTAGACCCTTCGCGTCTGGCTGCGGGAGTAATTACAGGTATTGGATTTTTGGGTGCCGGAGCAATCATCCGCTCAGGGGAGGCTGTAAGGGGCTTGACTACCGCTGCTGGTCTCTGGCTGGTTGCGGGGATCGGATTGGGGGTAGGCTGCGGATTTTATCTAGCAAGTTTAGTTACCGCCCTACTGGCGATAATTATACTCTGTTATTTAAGATATCTGGAGAGAGCTATAAAATAGATAAAGGAGGTGGAGGATGGCTCTAAAGAGGAAGATCGAGGAGAGGAAAGACCCGGTAAATCTGCGCATCAACGGCAAATTTGAAGGGACCTTAGACGCAAAGGGAAGCCTGACTATAGGCTCTACTGCTGTGGTCAAGGCAGACATAATCGGAGATAATGTGATTATCGAAGGCAGATTTAATGGAAAGATTGTTGCCAGAACTGGTTTAACCTTATTGTCTACGGCCAATGTTGAGGGAGAGATCTATCCAGCAAAATTGAATATTTCTGAAGGGGCAATTTTTGATGGCAGGTGTTCTATGATGCACGATTATTTAACTGCTGAAGAATTAGCGCGTTATTTAGAGGTAGATCTGAAATCCATTATGGAATGGGCTAATTCAGGCAGGCTTCCCGGCAATAAAGAAGGAGAAAACTGGAGGTTTGACCGCAAGAATATTGATAGCTGGATAGTCTCGGGAAAGCTTAAATAGAACGAACAATTAATTATGAAGCAGGACAAGCTCTTAACCATAAGAGAGGCGGCTGAGTTATTGGGTGTTACGGAGCAGGAGGTTATCGATCTGGCCGAGGAGGGTAAAATCCCTGCCTATAATATTGGCGGCGTATACCTGAGATTCAAACCCGAACACATTCAACAGGCGAGGCAAAAGATTAAGAAGCCCCTAAAATCCAAGGTTAGCCTGATCGATAGGCTGTATGACTTCTTTTATTTTAATGACTTCTATATTCTGGCAGTACTGATTATTATCCTGATGCTTATAATCATATTAAAATCCTAATGGGCAGGGTTCTTAAGCATATCAGAGTAGATGATTTTGCCCGGGTTGATATAGATAGATTCCGGCGTCGCGGTTTTCCAGAGGTTATTTACTGCCCTGGCAAGACAAAAGAGCAGATTAAAAAAATTGCCGGCGTTTTGATAAAGGAAAGACAGCCTTTATTATTTACGCGTTTAGATAAAAATATTTTCAAGTATCTGAAGAGATTTTATCCCCGGTTAAAATACAACCCAAAGGGCAGACTCGCCTATCTTGAATTAAGCCAAACTAGAGTGAATGCAGGTACAGTCGGCGTAGTCTGTGCGGGAACCGCAGATATTCCTATAGCCGAGGAGGCTGTATCCACTTTAGAGGTAATGGGAAATTATGTCCTTAAACTATACGATGTGGGTGTGGCGGGTGTCCACAGGGTTTTAGAAAAAAAAGACTTATTAAGGAAATGCCGCGTAATCATCGTTATTGCCGGGATGGAGGGGGCTTTGGCAAGCATTGTCAGCAGCCTGGTTGCTGCTCCTGTAATTGCTGTTCCCACCAGTATTGGCTATGGGGCCAATTTTTCTGGACTGGCAGCCCTATTAACCATGCTTAATAGCTGTTCACCGGGCGTGGCAGTAGTAAATATTGATAATGGATTTGGGGCGGCTTATTACGCCCATCTTATAAATAAATAAGCAATAAGCTATAAATTGTGAGTTATGAGTTATAGGCGGATTGCATTAGGCCAGGCAATAAAATTTCATGGTCACCTTGGACCCTACCTTGTGTTAGGTGTTTTGGCAGGGGAGCTGGCGATTAAAAAACTATGCTGTAGAAAATATTTTGGATTATCCGTTAAGGTGTGGGGAGCAAATAAAAAACCAAAATCTTGCTGTATAGACGGCCTGCAGTTATCCACCGGCGCAACCTATGGCAAGGACAATATCCAAAAATTAAACGGCTCTGAGATCAAAATGGAATTTCGTAATCTCCTGAATCACAAGAAGGCCTTTATAACTTTCAAGCGCGAGCTTATTCAGAGATTAATTGAGACAAAAACCCATAGGGATTCTGAAATTCTAGCAAAAAGGCTGTATAAAATAAAAAATTATGCTAAACTATTTAATCTAAAACTAATAACTCACAATTCATAACTTAAAACCAAGATATGGCTCTATCCGGATTAGATATTTATAAACTTTTACCCAAGACAAATTGTCGGGAATGCGGGTCAGTTACCTGCCTTGCCTTTGCCATGCTTTTAGCCAAAAGGCAGATTCAGTCAGAGAAGTGCCCTTATTTATCCGACGATGCCAAGCGCGCCTTAGAGGCAGCAAGTCGACCACCCATAAGGCTGGTAATTATTGGCGAGGGAGAAGACAGATTAGATATCGGCAATGAAACAGTAATGTTCCGGCACGAGGAGAAATTTTATCATCCCTGCGGTTTGGGTTTTATTATTGAGGATAATCTTAAGGATGAAGAGATTTCAAAGATTATAAATAAGATTAATGCTTTAAGCTTTGAGCGCATTGGGGCTGTGCTCCGGCCTAATTTGATTGCCGTAAGGCAAAATCAGGATGGAGATAGATTTGTTCAGGTAGTAAAGATGGTTAAGGAGAACGCGAAATTGTGTCTGGTTTTGATGAGCAATGATCCCCAGGCGCAAAAGAAGGCCTTACAGATTGCTGCTCCTGCGAAACCATTGGTATATTGCCTAAACAAAGATAATTATCAGGATTTTAGCAAATTGGCGCTGGAGTTCAAGGTGCCGATTGCAGTATATGCGCAGGATTTAAATGGCATATCCGAGATTACCCAGGAGCTAATTAATCAGGGAATAGAGGACCTGGTTTTGGATACGGGGAATAAGGGTATTGCTGAGAAAATTTGGGACTTAACCCAGATCAGGCGCTTAAGCCTTTATCGGTCCCAGCGCAGCCTCGGCTTTCCTCCCTTAATAATCGTTGAAGACGGTGTTGACCTTTTCCAGGAAACTTTGGGTGCCGCTACCTTTGTGGCTAAATACGCAGGCATAGTCTTAATCAGGGGAAATCAACTTTGGGAGGTTTTGACTCTTCTTACTTTAAGGCAAAATATTTATACTGATCCACAGAAGCCTTTGCAGGTGGAATCCAAAATTTATCCTGTGGGAAATGTTAATGATAAATCTCCAGTTTTGATAACCACTAATTTCTCCCTGACTTATTATACCGTTCTGGGCGAGGTAGAAGCAAGCAAGATTCCCTCTTATATTATAGCCGCGGATACCGAGGGTATGTCGGTATTGACTGCCTGGGCAGCGGAGAAATTCACCTCCGAGACTATTGCCGCCTCGCTTAATAAGATCGGTATTAATGACAGGGTTTCCCATAAGCGATTGATCATTCCTGGTTATGTAGCGGTAATGAGCGGCGATCTGGAAGAAAAATCTGGTTGGCAGGTTATGGTTGGACCGAAAGAGGCCTCGGGGATCCCAGCGTTTTTAAAAAATTTACCCCCTTAGGGATTTTATTTAACGGGTCAGCAAGAATGATATTTCTAACGGCGCTAAAATAATAATTTTTTAATATGCAAAAATTTAAGGTAACATTTTATCCGGACGACAAGATTGTTCAGGTAGAGAAGGGCAAAACTATCCTGGCAGCAGCTATCTCAGCCCACATATATATTAACTCCAGCTGTGGCGGTGATGGTGTGTGCGGCAGGTGTAAGGTAATTCTAAAAAAGGGTGAAGTTAGCACCCAGCACTCAGGAAGGTTAACCCCTGAGCAAAGAAAACAGGGCTATTACCTTGCCTGTCAGACCTTAGTTCAGAGCGATTTGGATGTTTTTATTCCTCCGGAGTCAAGGCTGGAATTAGAGAAGTTGACCCAGGAGGAGATAGATTTAAGGTTAAAGGGCCTTTATTCTAAAGCCGAGGAGGTCGAGCCAGCGAGGTCAATCTTAAAAGAGGGAATTTTTCATCATTCTCCCCTGGCAACGAAATTATATTTAGAAATAAACCCGCCCGACCAAACTGACCGGATAAGCGATCTGGAAAGGTTGTATCGCTCAATTCGCCAGGTTCACGATGTGCCCATAATGCAGTCAGGTCTGGTTAATATCCGCAGGCTAGGAAAATTATTGCGCGATTCTGACTGGAAAGTTACAGTTACGTTAGGAAAGAGAAACGGCACAACCGAGATTGTGCTGGTTGAGCCAGGAGACACCTCAGGCAGAAACTATGGCCTCTGTTTCGATATCGGCACAACCACTGTTTCTGCACAACTGGTAGACTTAAACACAAATAATGTCGTGGGCACAAAGGCAGCTTATAATAAACAGGCAAGTTTTGGCAGCGATATTATTACACGCATTATCTATGCCCGTGAAGAGGACGGTTTGGAGAAATTGCATCATGCGGTTATCGATTTAATGAATGAGATGATTAAAGAACTGGTCACAGAAAACGCGGTAGATCTTAACGACGTTAATTGTATCTTATGTGCCGGAAACACCACAATGATACATCTTCTGTTGCGGGTTGACCCTACCTATATCAGGAGGGAGCCTTATGTGCCTACGGCAAATTTTGTTCCCACCATCCGGGCGGTTGAGGCGGGTATTAAGATAAACCCGCGTGGACTTTTATCCTGCGTTCCCGGAGTTTCCAGTTATGTCGGCGGAGATACCTGTGCAGGCATTCTATCCTGCGGTATGGATAAAGAAGAGCAGTTGTGCCTGTTAATAGATATCGGGACAAACGGAGAGATAGTTTTGGGTGATTGGGAATTCCTGATTGGCGCTGCTGCCTCAGCCGGACCTGCGTTTGAAGGCAGTGGGTTAAGCTGCGGAGTAAGGGCAGCCAAGGGAGCAATACAGAAGGTAAGCATAAAACCAAAGGATTTTTCTGTTAATTTTAATGTTATCGGCGGGACCAGGCCTTTGGGCATCTGCGGCTCAGGCTACATCGATATTGTTTCCCAGATGTTAAAGACCGGCTTAATCGATAAGGAGGGCAAGTTTAACCATTTTAAGAATCAGCGACTGCGTAAGGGCGAATTTGGTCATGAATTTGTCATAGCTTTTGGTCACGAATCAGAAACAAATTCTGATATTGTAATCACCGAGGCAGACATCGAGAATATAAAGCGCGCTAAGGCAGCAATATTTGCGGCAGCATCGGTTTTAATAAGGCAGATGAAGCTGGAATTCAACGATATAAAGAAGGTATTTATCGCCGGTGGATTCGGAACCTATATTGATATAGAGAATGCGATAGACATAGGTTTACTTCCGGATATCGAACGAGACAGATTTATCTTCGTGGGGAATAGTTCGCTTGCCGGCGCACGGGAGGTATTGCTTTCCTATGAGGCAATGAAACAGGTTAAGGAGATTGCCCGGAAGGTAACCTATTTTGAATTATCTGTAGAATCCAGCTATATGAATGAATATATAGCAGCGATGTTTTTCCCGCACACAGACAGCACCAGATTCACTACCGTAAAGATATAGTCATGGCAATTGAATTAGTTTATCAGAAGTGGTCAGGCAAAATAAATGAGGTGGTGCTCGGCCTGGAGCCGGATGTTTTAAGGGTCGGAGGAGAGGAGGGATTACCCTTTTTGTTCAAAGAAGGCAAGATCCCGCATCAGCCACGTATTGCATTTGAGGTCTGGGATATACCGCCTGCGGATTGGCCGCAGGAACTCGCTCGTTCTTATGAAGGAGTATTGGAGAATACCCTGGAATGGGCCAGGATGTGTATGGATAAATATCAGGCAGAGCTACTCTGCTTGAGGCTTCAAGGTGCTCATCCTGATTCTGGGAATAAATCCAAAGAAGCAGAGAGGAAGCTGGTAGGTGAGATTTTAAAAAATATAAAGGTACCGTTGATTATCCTGGGCTGCGGTGATGATGTCAAGGATAATGAGGTAATGCCTGTCTGTTGCGAGGAGGCGCGCGGCCGGAATTGTTTAGTAGGGGAAGCAACCCAAGATAATTACCGGACATTAACTGTGGCAGCATTAGCTGATAAGCACAGCATCATTGCCCAATCACCCATCGATATTAACATAGCCAAACAGTTAAACATTCTTATTTCTGATATGGGTATGCCGGCAGAGAGAATAGTGATCAAC
>Ga0111184_1053_pt1 | contig 15079 bp, 15 predicted proteins | sample DeeMarSWOR324_28_FD_80241 | JGI IMG/M metagenome (GOLD analysis project Ga0111184, IMG submission 80241) | Omnitrophica WOR_2 bacterium SM23_72 | reverse complement strand
CTTCACCGCCTGTCGCGTAAGTTGTTGGGGGAATAAAAGGGTATTATGATCGTCATCATCGGACACGGACGCTGGCTTTCCTCTTGGCAATGATCCACTGGATGAGGGCGGTGAAGTAGATCAAAGTCACAGGATGCAGAGAGAAGGTAGAATAGGTATTGTGTCCCCCTGATTTCCTGATTTTTAAAGGACAAATAGAATATGTTCATAGATAAAATATTTCACCGCAAACAGAAGCTCGTCAGCGTCATCATCCCGGCCCATAACGCTGAAAAGTATATCAAAGAGGCCATTGACTCCGCCCTGGCCCAGACGTATAAGAATATCGAGATCATAGTCGTAGATGACAGCTCTACGGATGATACGAAGGGTATAGTTTTGTCCTATGCCGACCCCCGGATCAGGCTGGTTACCCACGAAGACAGCCTGAACCACGGACCATGCAAATCAAGACATTTGGGATATACGCTCTCAAAGGGCGCATATATCGCTTTTCTTGACGACGACGATATCTTCCTGCCGCAAAAGATAGAAAAGCAGGTGCGGTTCCTGGAAAAAAGAGACGCTGTCATGACGCACTGCAAGGTTATACTGCAGAATGAGACAAGCATTCCCTATACTTGGAACTTTTCCCTCGGAATGAAGGCTAAGCAGTATAATCTTATTAAAGATACCGATTATCTATCCCGCGATGATATCTGCATCTCTTCATCATTGATCAGGTCAGAAGCTCTGAAGCGCGTCGATTTCGACATAGATAAATTAACCTCAGCCGAGGATTGGTACCTTTGGGTATCTTTATCCAGCCAGACAAAGAAGGATTTTCTCTATACGCCCGAGCCGCTTTTAAAATACAGATTTACGAAAGATTCCTGGACATACAGGGCGTTTCAATCCGAGCTCCTGCAATTGCAGGCAAGGCTGGGGTTTCTCTCCGCACTCAAGGCGCACATTAAGGATCCGGCAGTGCTTGGGGATGTTGATAAGGCGATTTACGCGACAAATGAGGCGATAAAGAAAGCTGCGCCGACTCAATAGCATTATGAGATCTCAAAAAAATAAAGCAAAAAAGAATCTCGTCTTAGGAGTATGGGAAGGAGAGCTGGCATTTGTGAAGCTGGCGCCATTTATCATCTCCCTTAAGAAGACAGGGTTTAAAGGGGATATCTGTTTTTTCGTAAACAAGGTAGGGGTAATCGACCGCCTATTCTTGCGGCTTGCCGGCGTCAAAGTGATCAAGATTGACAGAGCGAAAGTCCTTAAGGAAGTATCCGCGGAGATAGCGACGGATCTTTCATTCTCATTTGGGAATTCGTCGATACAAGCTTTTAGATACTTGGCGCAATACTCTTTTTTGTCCAAACTGAGTGGCCAATATTCACATGTATTGCTGGTCGATCTTAGGGATGTCGTTTTTCAGAAAGATCCGTTCGATTTTGATCTTAAGCCTTTATCTTTATTCTACGAGCACAAATCGACAACTATTGAAGGAGACTCATCGAACAGCGCATGGATAAAGCGGCTTTTTGGGCAAGAAGTCTTAAATGAGATCGGCAGCAACACACCAATTTGCAGCGGGGTCATCATTGGCTTGGTTCCGGAAATCATTGAACTGATAAAGGAATTATTGACCATTCCGCTTAAAAATCATCCGCGGTATGGGGAAGACCAAGGCATCCTCAACTATTACGTCTATAAGCTTCGGCCGGCGGATATTGCCACCTTTGCCAATGAAGACGGCCCGGTCATGCACTCAGGTCCGGTGCCTTCAGCCGAGCTCCGCCTTAGCCCTGAAGGCCTGGTGTTAAATGAGAGCGGAAATGTCGTGAACATCGTGCATCAATACGACCGGCATCCAACTTTGATGGCCGCGTTCCTGAAGAGATATTCTTTCCCGGAACCGGTCTATTTTCTTTATTTTAAGATTTCGCAAGCGAAGAACATTTTAAGCCGCTTATGGAGAAAATAATGGGAGAAAATCTTAATATGCGTATCGGACGATTTCTTGCCCGGCACAGAAAGAATGGGCTTGTATTCAGATTAATGAATTGGCTCTTCTTGTTGCATAAATTGCATGAGAATCTTGACTACGATTTCTTTAGTAATGGTGAGCATTTTGTTCTTCAAACAGTGCAAAAAAACTCTAGAATTGAGACTGTTTTTGATGTGGGCGCGAACGTGGGTGAGTGGTCTAAAATTGCCGCTGAGACATTTTCGCAGGCCAGGATTTACTCATTTGAAATAATACCGCAAACATATGAGAGGCTTTTAGATAACTGCGTTGGACATAATAATATTAAACCGTTTAAAACGGGGCTTTCTGACAAAGACGGCGAATGTGAGGCGTTCTTTTCTCCTGACAAGAGCGATTTTGCAACATGTGTAAGAAATCTTTCTGAAACGTTTCATAATTTTCAACCCGGTAGAATTACGGTTAAGACAACGACAGGGGATCGTTTTTGCTCCCAAAACAAAATAGAAACAATAGATTATTTAAAAATCGATGTCGAAGGTGTTGAGTCGCAAGTTCTTAAGGGGTTCGAAAGAATGCTTAGGGGGGCGGATAAGGATTATTCAATTTGAATATGGCTATGTAAATGCGTATGTGAAATTTTTGCTAAAAGACTTTTATGATTATCTTGGTGCATTCGGCATGAAAATCGGTAAAATTTATCCCAATTACGTGGAGTTCAGAAGTTATACCTTACAGGATGAGAATTTCTATGGGCCAAACTACCTTGCTGTACATTCATCCGAAGAATTGCTGATAAAGGCATTAAGCTAGACCTCTTGTTATTTGGGAGATTCAGCGACATGCTCTCGAGGATATTATGATCATCATCATCGGCGCAGGGCCGTGCGGCCTGGGCGCGGCAAAAAGACTGGTTGAGAACGGTATATCCGATTGGCAGCTCCTTGAGAGCAAGGGGGTAGCTGGCGGGCTTGCCGCCTCATTTATCGATGATATGGGTTTTACCTGGGATGTCGGCGGTCACGTGCAGTTCTCGCACTATGAGTATTTCGACCGGGCAATGGAGGAGTTTCTTGGGCCTGATGGATGGCTTCATCATGAGAGGGAGTCCTGGGTATGGATCAAGGACCGGTTTGTGCCCTATCCGTTCCAGAACAATATCCACCGGCTTCCTCCTGAAGACCTCAAGAAATGCCTAGAGGGTCTTAAGAATGTTGCGGCAAGCAAGAATTCAAAACCCGCAAATTTCCTTGAGTGGATCCGTGCCACCTTTGGAGCTGGGATAGCAGAGATATTTCTGGAGCCCTACAACTTCAAACAATGGGCCCATCCGCCGGAGCTCATGAATATTGCCTGGATGGGGGAGCGTGTATCAGTCGTTGATCTCGATCGGGTGATGCACAACATTGAGCTCAAGAAAGACGATGTCTCCTGGGGGCCTAACAACAGATTCCAATTTCCAAAACACGGAGGCACGGGAGCGGTTTGGCGCGCTTGCGCCGCCGGGCTGCCAAAGGAGAAGCTTCGATTTAATGAGCGTGTAGTCTCCGTTGACCTTGAGGGTCATACGTGCACGACGGAAAACGGAGCTACGTATAAGTACGAGCATCTTATTTCAACCCTGCCGCTCGATGAACTCGTCAGGATCTCCGGCCAGCGTCAGCTGGAACCAGCGGCTGAACGCGGTCTCTTGTATTCATCATCGAACATCGTGGGTCTTGGCCTTTCCGGCAAACCCCGTGATGAACTGGCAAAAAAATGCTGGATGTATTTTCCGGAAAAGAGTTCGCCATTCTATCGGGCGACGGTCTTCAGCAATTATTCACCGTATAACGTTCCCGATATCAAGAAGAACTGGTCATTGATGCTGGAGGTCTCCGAATCAAGATACAAGCCCGTGGACCAGAGCCGGCTCCTGGAAGACGTAATTCAGGGCGCCCTTAACACAAAACTCATTTCTGATCGGAACCAGATCGTCTCGACCTGGACGCATCGAGCTCCTTACGCATATCCCACTCCGGGTTTGCATCGCGATGAAGTGCTGGCGGAACTTGTCCCTTTCTTTGAGAAGCACGACGTTTACCCGCGCGGCAGATTCGGATTATGGAAGTACGAGGTAAGCAATCAGGATCATTCTTTCATGCAGGGTGTGGAGATCGTTGAGAGGCTTATTAACGGCCGCGAAGAGATCACGGCTTTTGACGCAGATTACGCCAACAGTAGAAAGCATCCTTGGCCTTTTGAGAGGTGGCGGGCATGAATTATTCTAAATCAAAAGTTTTATTCATTTCCCACGACGCAAGCCGGACCGGAGCGCCGCTTTTACTCTTGAATTTCCTGCGCTGGTTCAAAGAAAACGCGGATATTCCTTTCGAGATACTCCTTGGAAGAGGGGGAGAGCTGGAGCCGGATTTCGCCTCGCTTGCTTCGGCAAGCGTCTTTTATAAAAAAGGGGAGGGGCCGGAGATCGTTCAGAAACGGGACATCATCCGCAGGGTTACCAGGCGCTTAGGAATCAATAATCCGGCTGTGCGGATCAGGCGCAAATACGCCGGCACCGATATCGGCCTTATCTATTCAAACACCTCGACGAACGGAAACATACTGCAGGCTTTGTCTTTCCTGGATTGCCCGGTGATTTCTCATATTCACGAGCTTAGCTATTCCATTGATTTGCGAAGCGATAAATTTGACTATGTCACAGAACGCACAGTGCATTTTATCGCCGATTCGTATGCGGTTAAAGACAACCTCGTAAGCCGTTACCGGATCGCTCCGGCCGAGATCAGCGTGATACATGAATTTATCCCCATCCCGGATATAAGCCCTGCTATTTCCCGGCACGTCTTAAGGTATGAGTTAAATCTTCCGGAAAGCTCCTTTATCGTTGGGGCTTCAGGTACGCGACATTGGCGGAAAGGGCCGGATCTATTTATCCAACTTGCCTGCCGTGTCCGGGAGAGGCTGAATAGGCCGGTTCATTTTGTCTGGCTCGGTGGAGGTAGTGAGGAGCAGCGCTACGTAGTAGATTACGATATTAGAAAGACAGGCCTTAAGGATTATGTACATTTTCTCGATGCAAAGACCAATCCCCTTGATTACTTTGCCGATTTTGACCTGTTTGCCCTTACTTCCCGTGAAGAGCCCTTCGGTATAGTTTGTCTGGAAGCCGCTTCTTTGGGAAAGCCGATTTTGTGTTTTGATAAAGCCGGAGGGCAACCAGAATTTGTGGAAAAAGACTGCGGTTCCGTCGTGCCGTATCTTGACGTGGAGACAATGGCGGACAAGGTCATCGAGCTCTACAATAATCGCGATCTTTTGCGGCAACTCGGCCAGAACGCCGCCGCCAAGGTGCGCAGCCGCCATACGCTCGAGGCCAACGCACCCAAGATTTTAGCAGTAATTAAGAAGTATCTGGGAGACGAAAGTACACGCACATGAAAAAAATCTGCAGCGTAATGACATGCGAGTACGTTGACCTGGACGTTTATCTGAACGCGAAGCTGTTTTATGAGTCTGCCGGATATCGCGTGATCAAGGATAAACTGTTACCTGATGCGGACCTATTGGTAGTTTTGCGTGGAGATAAGGAAGTATCAGATAGTGAATACGCCGGCATTGTCCATGCTTATGATTATGTCAGGGAATACAAGATCGACTGGAAGGCGCGTTTTCCGAAAGCAGGGAGGATTTTCGTCATATCGCCGACCCGGCCGGAATTCTCAGAAGGCGTTACTTATGTAAAAGGTTATCTTCCAGTTATCCCGCAGTTATGGCAGAGCGAGTTAAAGAAGAAAGACAGCCGGCCGGTGCACATCTCGCATTTTAAGCCGACTGGCGACGACAGATACCAGCAGGATCTTGTAAAGCTCATAACGGGCGGCTCTGTGCGCGTCTACGGCGGAAAGTGGGATAAGGCCGGCATCAAAACAAAGCCATTGAGTTACTGGCAGGTAAATCAACTGTTCGCCGCTTCATCAGCCTGCTACGGGTTGATGTACCCCTATCAGCGGGGGAAGACATTGTCGGGAAGGATGTGGCAGGCACCGCTTCAGGGGTGTTTTGTGATAAGCGAAGCAGGTACCAATATCAGTAACTGTCCCGGAATTATCGAGGCAGATAGTTTTAGCGCTGACAATCTTGTGTCAATTGATCGTAGCATTGAGAAATGTAGAGCCCTTTCTGTGGATGCTGCTCGATACTGGAGAACAGCTACGCAAAAACTGGCGGATGAACTGGAGTTAAAGGCTCAGCTCGAATCGATCCCGGGTTGCAGAATCAGCCTGTGTAAGAGAGAGGTATTTTTACATCACTTGCTTTTTGTATTTCAGAGAAGTATAGGCTGGCCGCGCATTCTTTCATTCTTCCGCCGCATAGGACAGATGAGGGGCAGGCGCATTCGTTCAGCTTTTCGAAGTATAGTACATAATAAGAGGAATATATGAACATCGTCTGCGCCTGCCTGCCGGCAGGCAGGCGATAGACAATAACTACATCAGGAGCCGAAGCACAAAGCCTGCGACAAGGAATTAAAATAGGAGTTACACCCTTGACAAACGATACTAATGAGGTAAACTATTTATAGTTTATAATAAAGCACTCTAGAGGGTTAAATATGAAACCAAATATAATACGAAAGAAGACGCTTTCCTCCAGGGAAATAGACCTCTTAACCCGCCTTGAATTTGAGGGAAAAGAGGTCTATACCAGGGGCGAAATATACTCTTTCTGCGGTAATGGGCAAAAAGGCGCTTATTTAATAAAAAAGCTGTTAGAGAAAAAGAGGCTGCGAAGGATCGTAAAGAACGTGTATCTTTTTATCCCCATGAAAGCCCCTGAGGGCGCCTGGGTGGGGAACGAGTATGTGATCGCAAAGGCCCTGGCCAGGGCGGCAAAATACTACATAGGTTATTCCAGCGTATTCAATTCTTACGGTTTTACCGGACAGGTCGCGCAAATGATACATGTAGTGAATGAAAAATACTCCTTAACGAAAACGTTTGCGGGCGTAAGGTACAGGCTCATTAAGGTGCTGCCCGACAGAATATACGGCCTGGAGACGCGAAGGATCAGAGGCGAGGATATCGCTTTTGCCTCAAGGGAACGCGCCCTGATAGATGTATTTGAGTTCTACGATGTAAGAAAAGCGTCCGATATTTTATCCGAACAGCTGAAAAATGCGGACGTAGTGGCCCTTGCGGAATACATCGCCCGCTACCCCGTGCAAACAATCCGCAGACGTATGGGGTATTTTCTCGAAAGGCTTAAAGTATCCGGGGGCCTGCTCTCCAGGATCGATGCCGGAAAAAAAGGATATTCGTTATTGTATGACGCGGAGATTAAAAAAGGTAAAATCGATAAAAGATGGAGAGTGGTTGTCAATGGATAGGGAGAAGCTCGAAAGAATAATCCCGGTCATCGCCCAGAAATACAGGTTCAGGCAGGAAATAGTCGAAAAGGATTACTACCTGACGGTTATTTTGAATAACGTCGGATCAAGCCTAAGCGATAAGATCGTTTTTAAAGGAGGAACGCTTTTAAACAAGATCCACCTTAACTATCACAGATTAAGCGAAGATATCGACTTTACCTACTTCAGCCCTGAAGCCCTAAAGACGCGTTCTCAAGGGTCCCGGGCAATTGCGCCCATAAGGGAAGGGATGCCGAAGCTGTTAAAGCTATTGGATTTAAAAAGCCGGATACCGAAAGGCGAAGGCTTTAATAACTCTACCCAATATGTCTTCAACATTTCCTACCCGTCTTTTATCACAGGAAAAGAGGAATCGATAAAATTAGAAATCTCGCTCAGGCAAACCCCCGTAGATAAACCCGTTTACAATACAATCGCGCATTTTTATAAAGACCCGTTTACGGGGGAAGACCTGATCCCTAAACACAGGATATTGTCTCTTACATTAAAAGAGGCTGTGGCTGAAAAACTTAAAGCCGCGATTACGCGCAAGGATTTAGCTATCCGCGACTATTATGATCTATGGTTTATATCGGAAAGCGCTTTTGATTTTAAAGACAAGCACTTTCTTTCTATATTCAAAAAGAAGCTTGAGGAAGAAAAATACAGGGGTGACTATTCGCACAATTTCGGCCTGGACCAGAAAGCCGTAGAATTGCTGCGCGGCCAGATAGAGGCGCAATTGATACCCGTTATCCGCGCCGGCGAGGGCTTTGACCTCGATAAAGTATTAAAACGGTTTAACGGCATATTGGATAAGACATGAACATAGCCTGCGCGATAGACAATAACTACATCAGGCATTGCGCTGTGATGCTGAGGTCTCTCTACGAGGCGAATCCGAAAGAAGAGATCGCTGTCTATATCATTCATGGAGACCTGGATGCGGACGAGAAGGAAAAGCTTGCCGCATACCTTGGCAAGTTCCTGCATTCGGTCAATTTTGTACAGATAGATCCTAAGACGTTGGAAGACTTTCCTGTTTACGGCCATCTTACGCTTTCAGCGTACTATAAATTGCTTATACCTACGGCTCTGCCGGCGGATGTTCATAAAGCGATATTTCTTGACTGCGATCTTATAGTGGTTGATTCCCTTGTTGAGCTCTGGAACACGCCCCTTAACGTCTATCCACTGGCAACGGTAACTGACCAGCATATAAAAGAAAACTGCCAGCGCCTCGGGCTCCCGGAGAGCTGGGGATATTTTAACACCGGAGTCATGCTTATAGACCTGGACAAGTGGCGCAGGAAAGACATAATTTCAGAAGGTCTTAAATTCGCCAAAGGCACTCAAGCGGTCCTGAAGCATTGTGACCAGGATATACTTAACCATTTTTTTGAAGGCCAGTGGTTGCATCTTGATATGCGTTGGAATGCTTCCCCACATCTTTGGGGCTTGTGCGATATACCTGCTGAAGAGGCGGCAGAGTTTAAGGCACAGAATACCGAGGCCAGAGACAATCCGGCTGTCATTCATTTTGCCGGGTTAGGTATCGCCAAGCCGTGGAATTATAAATGCAAGCATCCCTGGAAGAACAGCTATCTTAAGCTTAAAAAACAGACCCCTTGGGCCGGGGTGCCTCTTGAATCCCAGCCGGCTCCGTTCCTGGTCAGGGCGTGGGCCAGATTGGTGTTCAGGCTTAAGTGCCTGCTAAAGGACGCCTTTATGAGTTTTTCGACTAAGCAGTTTTTTAAAAAGGAGAAAAAATGATAAAAAATTTAATAAAAAAATTCCTGAAGCTGGCAGGATACGAAATAAGAAAAATTCCTTCCAAAATCAATCAGTCTATTACTGATCAAGCCAGGATTGACGAGGCAATACTGACTATAAATTACCTTCGGGATAAAGATTTAAAATACTTGTCTGATGCAAAGCTCCTGGAATTAGATCTATTGCCGAAATTGGGGCTCCATAATAATTGGATAAATCAAGCTCCTGATGAATTCTATCCTTTTATGGGGCATGGGCTATATTTGTGGCAATATCCGAATCAATTCAGTAAGTATTTAGTCCATCTTTCTCAATTTAAGATTGATACATATTTAGAGATAGGCGTGAATCAAGGTGGATCCTTCATTATGACAACTGAGTACCTAAAAAGATTTAACAAGCTAAAATATGCAATAGCCGTTGATATTAAAAGTTTCCCTATTATCACTGAATATCGAAATATGAATCCTTTGGTAAATTACATGCTGGTCGATACTAGATCTGCTGCGTTCAAGGAACTGATAAAAAACCACCCGGGTTTTGATCTTGTATTAATAGACGGAGACCATACAGAGGAGGGGTGTCGGAACGATTTCGAAATTATCAAAGATAAAGCAAATATTTTCGTTTTACACGATATAGTGGATGATTTTTTGCCCGGAGTCAGGAAAGTATGGAACGAAATAAAAGGATCGTATGCGGACGAATATGTTTTTTTCGAATATACAGATCAATATGAAAGCGCTAAGAGAAAGTACGGATCGACACGCCTTGGCATTGGAATGGCCATAAGAAAGAGTTTCTTAAACGTAAAGATGTGAAGATAGTTGATTTTGCCGCCGTCTTATCTGTTAGCAAATATTGCTTGTACCTGTCAAGGCGTGGCACAGATTACTATTCAAGATCAAGTGCTTCGTAAAGGATGTGCTGACAAAGTGGAGAGAATAACCAGAAAGGCAGAAGATGCAATGATTGCGGGAAAATTAGTAAAAAAAAATCCCTAAAGATATGGTGAAGAAATTATGAAAAACGAAAAAATTATTTATCTTGCTTCTTTTCCAAGATCAGGAAATACATGGGTTAGATTCCTCATTTCAGATCTTATTATAAGAAATTTGGGTTTTGAGGCCCCCCAACGGAATGGAACTTAATCGGAAGTTTATAGTTAAGGATAAATTAGGCGGTGTTAGAGATAAAACTGATAAAGTATATCAAAAAGCGCTAAAAATTGTAAGCATTCCTTGAAGAAAAAATATCTCGAAATTAAAAAAAGGGCTCCATGGGCCAAGGCCCCTCTTGAATCCTAACCGTCAGCATTACTGGTTGGGTTGTTGCAGAGATCACTGTTTGCGTTTAAGTGTTTTATAAAGAATATCTTGATAAGGGAAGATGCTTAAAGGGGAAGAAACTTGAAAATGAAGTATAATATTGAACATATACATCATTACGGAGAAATCGTCAGCGATCCTATCCAATCCGATGAGGCGCTCTTGCTCTATAGCTTGGTAAAGGTTACCAGGCCTAAAATTATTGTGGAGATCGGATTCTCTAAGGGAAGTTCTGCTCTAAATTTCCTGAAGGCAATGCCTGAAGAATGCCGCCTATACAGCTTTGAAATAGATGAAGGCTGCCGTAAATATGCCGATTCCATAAATGACCCAAGGTTTAAATTTGTGTTAAAGGGGCAGGAAGCTTTCCTTCCGTCCGACATTGACGATCAGCGGATAGACCTTCTTTTTATCGACGCTTCGCATGAACTGCGCCTGAATAAGTCGCTCTTCAAAAGGATAAGGCCATGTCTGAATGAGAACGCGTTAGTGGTCATCCATGATACGGGCACCTGGAATAGAAGACTTATCCCGAAAGATTACGAACCGTGGCAGTACTATCTGAACTGGAAAAAGATAATCGATGAAGGTGCGGTTGTCAATGAAGTGGAATTTGCCCATCAGCCGGGGGAACGGAGGTTCGTGAATTGGATTAAGCGGCGCTATCCCGAATTCGAAGTGGTCAATTTTCACTCCCTTAACACCGTCAGACATGGTTTAACATTATTGCAAAAGTATAAGAAATTAGAGCTGGGAAAAATTAAGCTATCCGTCAATATCGATCCCGTAAAGCAAGTAATACGCAGGATCACCCCGGCTCCTTTAAAGAAATTCCTGAGATTAGTAAAGAGGCGTTCTTGAAAAAGTTGGTAAATAAAGTGACTTACAATGTAAGGAGCCATTTGCGGGCCTTTCAGGCCGCCATGCAGGTCAGGAGGATGATCAGGCTGACTGCTAAAAGACCCCTCTACCTCTATGTTAACACGACCAATGTCTGTAATGCCCGCTGCGTATTCTGCTGTTACGGCAAAATGAAAATAGAGCCCCAGATTCTCCCTATGGACCTCTTTGAGAAAGCCATCCGCGAATACTCCGAGATGGGTGGCGGCGCCGTAAGCCTCACTCCTGTGCCCGGCGATCCGGTCCTGGACCCTTATCTTATCAAGCGCTATGAGATAATGGCCAAATACCCGGATATCGACCGGATAAGCTTTACCACCAACGGCATCGCATTCCCGAAATATTCCGATGAGGAGCTTAAAATTATCTTGAAGTCTTCTTTTATGATCCAGGTCTCTATCGGCGGCCTGGACAGGCAGAGATATAAGGACCTGTATCAGGTCGACCAGCTCGAAAATGTCCTTAACTCGGTCTCACGCGTGCTGAAAATCAAAAAGTCCATGGGTGGCGATGTGCATATCCATTTATCGTTCAGGACGGATGACCCGCATTTTCAGGAGAGGCACCGCGAAAAGCTGGAGGCGTTCAAGCGGCGCGGGTGCCTTATCTCGCATATCTGCGACTACGGGAACTGGGGAGGCGCATTTAAGGCAGATGAAGCCAAAGGCGTGCCGATAATAAACGGAAGTTCGCTCGTTAAGAACGATATTTGTGTTTACCCGCTTTTAGCGCTTTCAGTATTGCCATCCGGACGGATAACGAACTGCGGGTGCGTAGATATCACCGGCGATTATTTAAATATCGGCGATGCGCATAATGATACGCTAGAGGAGTGCTGGAGGTCGGAAAAAAGAAAGAAGATATTAAGCTCCTTTTCGCAGGGGAAGCTTATCAGCCTGTGCAGGGATTGCAACATGTTCCGTCCGACCAAGCATTTTGGATTGCCTCCATATAAAAATATCCGGTCGTACAAGAAGCTGCCGCTTGAGTTTTATATGCTGTATGGAGGATAAAGTTGGCTGTCGCAACGGTTGGAAAATTTAAAATATGCTACAGGGAAGATAGCGCGGATGAGGGCGTCCTGAAGCTCTACAGCTTTGAGAACGACGTTTATTTTAAAAAGGTGCCGGAATATCATCCCAAGGCAGGCCATACCATCATTGATGTAGGTGCCCACATCGGTACTTTTTCGATCCTGGCGGCATCAAAGGTTACGCAGGGTAAGGTGTTCGCGATCGAAGCCTGCCAGGATACGTTCAATTATTTAAAAAAGAACACTGAGCTGAATGGTTTTAAGAATATCATCCCCGAGCACCTTGCTCTCTGCGATAAGTCCGGAACAATCCGTTTATACCATGATCTGACAGAGGGAAGTTGGGGAGATACGATTGTCAAGAAAGTGTCAGATAGCTTTGAAGACTGCCCTTGCGATACGCTGGAAGGGTTTCTGAAGTCCCGCAATATCGCATGCTGCCATTTCCTGAAAATAAATTGCGAAGGCGCGGAATTCGGGATTATCCTAAGTGCCTCCAAGCAGACCTTGCGGAAGATAAAGGTCTTCCACATTTCATATCATTCTGACCTGGCGGACGGCTGTTCAGAAAATGAGCTGATGAAATATCTAAAAGAGGCCGGATTTTATGTCCGTAAAATTCATACGGGAGAAAAAAGGGGCTGGCTCATAGCTATCAGGGCCGGTTTTTTCTCAAAGGTCGGTTATGTGCTAAGAGACGGGGGTCATTTTATAATAGCAAGGGTATGTAGAACGAGAGTATATAGGGCGTTGGAATGGAGACTCTTTAAGCCCTCATTACATAAACTCAAGAAATTAACAAAAGGCAAGTCTTAAATGACAAAGCGCATCTTTTTGACATTCGCGGACAGCAGGATAGGTAACAGTCTCGTGTCAGCCTGAGAGAAGGGATTAAGAAGACTTACGAATACTACAAAAAATATAAACGGTTTTTTTTCTAAACGGCACGACGGCGCTCCAGGAACGATTGACAATTCAGAAACCATGAAAATTAAAAAGTTAGGCAACGACACAAAAATCAAACAATGTGTCATCAGCCTGGGCATAGGCAGGAAGATCTTTGTCGACTGCCTGAAGAGGCTTGAAGAAAGCCTGCGCAGGGTGAGATTTAGCGGCGATTTTTTATACTGGAGCGATGAATTGCCTCCGGGAAGCCCCACGCACTTTGAGGCGCCGTTCGGATTCAAGCCGTTCTGCTTTCTGGAAGCAGCAAAGCTCGGCTATGAAGAGATACTCTGGATAGATTCTGCCTGTGTCGCCATCCGGCCGCTTGAGCCGATCTTTAAAATATTGGAGCAAAAAGGCTATTGTTTATTCGCAAATAATTACGGCCAGATGATGGGCCAGTGGTGCAGCGATGAGGTGCTTCGGATAAATAACATCACCCGGGAAGAGGCGCTAAAGATCCCCGAGGTGCCTTGCTCGGTTATTGGGCTGAACCTGCAAAACGCACTCGCCTCTAAATTCCTCCAGATGTGGCATCAAAAAGCGGCTGATGGCATAACCTTCAGGGGCATAAGAGATAAGATCGATGACTGGGAAGATTATTATGACATAGCCTGGAATAAATCAGGACGCGTCTCAAAGGACCCCAGAGTGCGCGGGCACCGGCATGACCAATCGGCGGCAGGGATCATCGCGCACGAGCTTCATATGAGACCATTCGCTGACGGATTGGGGGACATACATTACAAAGGCACCGCTATTGACAGGAATACGATCATCCTCCATCACAGGGAATTCGGCGAAAAGATCACGCCGCTTAACGACATATATTTAAAGGTGTTCGTCATGATGCCGTTTATCGAGCGGCCTCTGGATTTAATAAGGGCTTTCTTGAAAAGCATCCGAAACAAGCTTAAGGGGCTATGCACTCACTAACTTTAAAAGATCTGCCACCGCCGCCTGAAGGCAAGGTCGGCTGGCCCTGGACCGAGGAAAGCCTGCCGCTTCCGGATCTGATGCCGGATGGAAGGCCGTGGCCGAAGATAAGCATTGTGACCCCAAATTTCAACTACGGCCAGTTCATCGAAGAGACCATCCGCTCGGTCCTCCTGCAGGGATACCCGAACCTGGAATATATCATCATGGATGGCGGCTCGACCGATAATTCGGCTGAGGTTATCAAAAAATACGAAAAGTTCCTTGCCTTTTTTGTGGCAGAGCCGGATAAGGGGCAGGCCAGCAGCATAAATAAAGGCTTTTCGCGCTCTACAGGCGATATCTTTGCCTGGATCAACAGCGATGATTATTATTATAAAAACATCTTCTCTTATGTAGCTGAAAAATACAGACAGACGGATCCGGAGCGTTTCTGGCTGGTCATGGCCGTGGATTATCATACTCCGGCAGTGGACGTGCATTGTGTCAAGAAGCAGGATCCGCAGCAGTCCCTGGTCGATTGGACAATAGGCAAAGCGCGGCCCAATCAGCAGGGCGCTTTCTGGGCAAGAAGGATATGGGAGAAAGAAGGCGATCTCGATGAGTCGATGCAGTGCGAGTTCGACCAGGAATTTTTTGTAAGGCTCATAGCCAAAGGCTACTCATTTACAGCGTCAGAGAAAATAGCGGCCCTCTTCCGGCTGCACGGCGCTATTAAGTCAAGGTCCCGGCTTCTTGCCCGGCATGACCACACGCGTATCGCGTTAAAATATCTGCCGAAA
>Ga0111184_1052_pt1 | contig 15486 bp, 18 predicted proteins | sample DeeMarSWOR324_28_FD_80241 | JGI IMG/M metagenome (GOLD analysis project Ga0111184, IMG submission 80241) | Omnitrophica WOR_2 bacterium SM23_72 | reverse complement strand
GTCCCAGTGTTGTCGCTTCGCTCCACTGGGATTCCCTCAAATGCTCAAGCTCCTCTTGCTAAAAGCTCCATTCGCTCGCAATCTCGCCAGGACATTTCTTAAGCCTACTCGAAGATTTTGAGCGAAATATGATTTGAAACAAATTTTGTGGGTGACTTGGACTGATTTCGAGCGGGGCTCAGGAGGCAAGGAGCGGGCACGGTTCCCCCGCTAACACGAAAGCCTGGGAGAGCGACGCAGCCGAGACGAGTGAAGTTTTGCCGCGCTGGGGCAAAACGAACGTCCCCGCGAGAAACAGTCCAAGGCAGGACCCACAAAATCTGTTGCCACTGAGCGAGAAGACTGTCAGGTTCATTTAAGACTACGTATCAAAGAATTCTTTGAGTAATTCCAAAGCTTTTAGGGTTGATTTATTTCTTATGGTCGTTCGGCTGCCGGTAAAATGGAATTTTTTGCTGATTGTCTTATCTTTACCACTTACAGCAATAAAGACCGTGCCTACGGGTTTTTGGGGAGAGCCGCCCGTAGGTCCGGCAATGCCAGTGATACCTATGCCGAAATCTGTCTTGGTCAATCTTCTCACAGCTTTAGCCATACCTCTGGCAACATCCGTGGAAACAGAGCCTTTTAGTTCCATCATTTTAAAGGGAATACTTAAGATTCGGTGCTTCGCCTGGTTGCTGTAAGCAACCACCCCCAGCTTAAAGTACCGCGAACTGCCCGAAGAGCTGGTCAGAAGGCTAGAGAGCAGGCCGCCAGTGCAGGATTCTGCTACAGACAGACTCTTGTTATTTTTTATCAGAAACTTATGTATTTGTTTGACAGAAAGTTGCATCAATAATCTATTATAAACCCTCCTAATTATATTGACAAGACAAGTTTTTATGTTATAATCCTTTTACTAATCTTCGGGGCAAGGTGACCTGCTGACGAAAGGCAGGAATTCCTGACCGGCGGTTGAGCCCGCGACCCTCCAACACGTTCCATTATTTTAGAATAGCTTATAGCGAAAGTGGTGGTGGGAGATCTGGTAAGATTCCAGAGCCGATGGTACAGTCCAGATGAGAGAAGATTAAATCTCAATGCCCGAAGATCATCTTCGGGCTCATTTTTACAGGAGAGTCAAGATGTTTCATTCCATTCCGCAAGTTTTACAGGACCTCAAACGAGGCAAGATGGTCATTGTGGTTGATGACGAGGACCGTGAAAATGAGGGAGATCTGGTCATGTCCGCCTCTTTCATCAAGCCAGAGCACATTAATTTCATGGCTAAGTTCGGCAGGGGTCTCATCTGTGTGCCTATGGAAGAAGAACGATTGCGGCATCTGGAATTAGAGCCGATGTTGAGGAAAGAGGCAGAATCTTCTACGACAGACCCTTTTGGCACTGCCTGGATGATTTCAGTGGATGCCGCCAAAGGGATAACCACTGGTATCTCCGCTTATGACAGGGCCAGGACCATTGAGGTCTTAATAGCCACCCAGACGCAACCAGAAGATCTCATCCGGCCTGGACATATTTTCCCGCTCAAGGCAAGAAAGGGAGGAGTTTTGGTTAGGGCAGGGCATACAGAGGCAACGATTGATTTGATGAAATTGTCCGGTTTGTATCCGGCGGGGGTGATTTGTGAGATTATGAACGATGATGGAAGCATGAGCCGTCTACCCCAGCTACTCCTTTTTTCTAAGCAGCACAGCCTTTCCATGTGTTCTATTGCCGAATTGATTGAGTTTCGCAGGCGTTCGGAGAAATTGATTGAGAGGGTTGCCCAGACTTATCTTCCTACGGAGCTTGGGTCATTCAGGCTCATCCTTTATCGGGATCTAGCGAATCTCAAAGTCCACATAGCTTTGGTGATGGGAGATACGGATGAGAAGGCTGTGTTGGTACGCGTGCATTCAGAGTGTCTGACCGGAGACGTATTCGGATCTTTACGTTGCGATTGCGGCAGACAGCTTGCTGAGGCCATGAGGATAATCGCAAAAGAGAAAAAGGGGATTATCCTTTATATGAACCAGGAGGGACGGGGTATTGGCCTTGTGGATAAAATCAAGGCATATGGGTTACAGGATAAGGGCATGGATACGGTTGAGGCTAATGAGGCCCTGGGCCACCGGGCAGACCTTAGGGACTACGGTATCGGTGCACAGATCCTTGTTGACCTAGGGGTCAAGTTTATCAGGCTTCTGACGAACAACCCCCGTAAGATCGTGGGGTTAGAAGGATATGGCCTGCGTGTCATCGAACGCATTCCTCTGGAGATTCAGCCTAATCCTTTAAATTACAGGTATCTTAAGACGAAAAAAGAAAAGCTGGGACACGATTTGAACATCGATTAAGAGAGGAGGAAGGATATGGCAAAGATAATAGAAGGGACTCTGATAGCCAAGGGTAAGAAATTCGGTATTCTGGCTTCGCGTTTTAATGATTTTGTTACAAAGGAGCTGGTTGCTGGTTGTACCGACACGCTCGTCAGGCATGGGGCGGCGGATAATGATATCACGGTGATTTGGGTGCCGGGGGCATTTGAAATACCAAGTGTTGCTTCCAGGTTAGCCCGAGACAAATCTTACGATGCCCTCATCTGTTTAGGGACTGTCATTAGAGGGGCAACCCCGCATTTTGACTACATTGCTTCAGAGGTCGCAAAAGGCGTAGCCAAAGTTTCCCAGGAATCAGGAAGTGCCGTTATCTTTGGGGTTATTACGGCCGACACAATCGAACAGGCCATTGAGCGCGCCGGGACAAAAGACGGCAATAAAGGCAGAGACGCTGCCTTATCAGCCATTGAAATGACCAATTTGTTTTCACAGCTGAAATAACAGAGGACACGTTAATTTCGTTTTGTTAGTTAATATCGTTATTTTCGTTTCAACGAAAATAACGAATCCAACGGATATGCGCCGACGAACACGAGCCAGAGAATTCGCCTTACAGATTCTGTATCAGACGGATATCGCACATGACGCCTTTGATGCGGCCTTGGATAGTTTTTGGCAGGCGCATGCGGATAAGGCTGTGGCATCGGACCTGAAAGATTTCACCACGGAACTGGTGAGAGGCGTTACGCAAAATTTAAAAGTTATTGATGAGAAAATCTCTTCTTTCGCAGCAAATTGGCAATTGGAACGCATGGCAGTGGTCGACAGGAACATATTGAGGATGGGCTGTTTTGAACTCCTGTTTCGTGACGATATCCCTCCCAAGGTCTCCATTAATGAGGCTGTCGAACTTGCCAAGAAATATTCCGATACTGAAGCGGGCAAATTCGTTAATGCCATATTGGATAAGATAAGGATTGAGAAGGGCAAATAACAACACCCGTCCTTAAGAGTCATGAAATTCGCAGATCTCCATTTACATACCGTTTATTCCGATGGTACCTACACGCCTGGACAGTTGGTTCTTGAGAGCCAAAAGGCTGGTCTTTCGGCTATTGCTGTGGTTGATCATGATACGGTGGAAGGAATTCTGCCTGTCATGGAAGCAGCGAGGAGTGAGGATCTGGAAGTTTTACCAGGCATAGAGTTGAGTTCCGAGTATGGGGACAACGAGGTCCACATCTTAGGTTACCTGCTGGATTATCAAAATAAAGAACTAAAGGCACGATTGGATGTTTTGAAGAAGACTCGTTTTGAGCGTATTTATAAAATAACGGATAAGTTGAAAGCCATGGGCGTCAGGCTTAATCCTGAGGTAGTGTTTGATATCGCTGGCAAAGGAACGGTAGGAAGATTGCATGTGGCAAGGGCTATGGTCAAAGAGGCAATGGTGGAGAGTGTGTTTGAAGCCTTCCAGAAATATATCGGAGACAGGTGCCCTGCCTATGTCCTCGGTTTTAAGTTCTCACCGCAGGAAGCGATCAAATTGATTACCGACACAGGCGGCATTCCCGTATTGGCCCACCCCTACACGATCCCCGACGATAGAATTATCTTAAAGTTTATCGAATACGGACTCATGGGTTTGGAGGTGTATTATCCCGAGCACTCTCAATCGATGATTAACTTTTACCTTGAGCTGGCCAGGAATAACAATTTGCTGGTGACCGGTGGCTCGGATTGCCACGGAAATGCCAAGTCCGAAATCAAGATCGGCTCTTTGCGGATTCCTTATGAGTTGGTAGAGAAATTGAAAGAAGCAAAATTTAGTAAGGATAAATGACAGAATTTAAATCCCAATTTCCAAATCCCAAATCCCAAACAAATCCCAAATCCAAAATCCCAATTTCCGAAACTTATCTGCCTGGAATTTAGAACATTGGAATTTGGTGCTTATTTGGAATTTGGTGCTTGTTGATTGGAATTTCAGGCTTAATTTTGGAACATGAAAAAAAATCATGAATATTACATGAGTATCGCCAAAAGGCTGGCCCTAAAGGCAAAGGGGCGGACTTCTCCTAATCCTATGGTGGGCGCGTTGGTTGTTAAAAGGGGCAGGATCGTAGGTCGAGGCTACCATAAAAAATGCGGCCTAGCTCATGCCGAGGTAGAGGCCCTCGATGCAGCAGGAACGCTTTCGAAAGGTGCGAGCCTCTATGTGACCTTAGAGCCTTGCACGCATTTCGGTAAAACCCCCCCCTGCGTGGATAGGATTATTAAGAGCGGAATCAGCGAGGTGATTGTGGGCATGCTGGATCCCAACCCCTTAAATAACGGCAAGGGTATACATATTCTTAGACAGAACAAGATAAAGGTTCTTGTAGGGGTCTTGGAAGAGGACCTGCGCAAGCTCAACGAGGTCTTTATCAAATACATAACGAAAAAAATACCTTTTGTGACAGTCAAAGTGGCCGAATCCTTAGACGGTAAGATTGCGACTTCGCGAGGTGATTCTAAATGGATTACTTCGGATAAATCGCGCTTCCATGCGCATCGCCTGCGCCAAGATTATGATGCGGTTATGGTTGGTGTCAATACCGTTTTAAGGGATAATCCCAGACTGGATGCCTGGTTTTCCTCAAGACAGCCCATGAAGATCATTGTGGATAGCCAGCTGAGCACTCCTCGAGATGCTAACGTGTTTGCAGCAAAAAGTAAGCCGATTGTCGTCACGCTATCCAGCCGGCCTGGTCAGGAGACCGAGAATAGAAAGATGCTTTCCGAGAAGGCAAGGATCTTAGAGGTGAAAGAAAAGGAAGGGCAGGTGAATCTTAGAGATATGATGAAGAAGTTGGCGCGCCTTGAGATAACCAGTATTTTAGTCGAGGGTGGCGGGACTTTAATCGGTTCGTTGTTTGATGAGGTCTTGGTAGACAAGGTCATTTTCTTTATAAGCCCTAAGATTATCGGTGGAAAAGAAGCCATCAGTTCGGTAATGGGTAAAGGTATCGCTCGGATTGAGCAGGCGATAAAATTAAAGGACGTCCGATGGAGGAGGTCCGGAGAAGATTTTCTCATAGAAGGTTACGTTAAGTAAAGCCAAAAATGTTCACCGGAATTATTGAAGAATTAGGCGAAGTAAAAAGTATCTTGCCGCGTAGCTTTGCCACTCTCATTAAAATAAAAACAAAGAAAGTGCAAGAGGATATTAAGACAGGCGACAGTCTATCGGTTAACGGTGTGTGCCTCACTCTGATAAAAAAGGAATCGGATGCCTTGACTTTTGAAGTTATCCCCGAGACTCTGAAAGTCACGAATCTTAAGGTTTTGAAGGTCTCTGATAAGGTCAATCTTGAGCGGAGTCTAAAGTTGGGGGATAGACTATCCGGCCATTTCGTCACAGGGCATGTGGATTGCCTGGGCACCATCCGCAGGAAAAATTATGTAAACAATAACCTTAAGTATGAGATCGCCGTTCCTCCTGAATTTATGAATTATATCCTACCCAAGGGCTCTGTGGCGGTGGACGGCATCAGCCTTACAATTGCTAATATTAAAGCCAACACTTTTGATGTCTTTGTTATCCCGCATACGCTGGAAAACACCACGTTAAGATTCAAAGATCCTTCCGATAAAGTCAATATCGAATTCGATATTCTTGCCAAAAAAGTCTAATGGATGCACTATCAAATCGTTGCGTGCCTATTCATTTTCTGTTATACTAATACGATATGCCTGGGCTATTTATCGGAACTAGCGGATGGAATTATCCGCATTGGGGTAAGGGTGTTTTTTACCCTAAGGGCATTGCAAAAGTCAAGTGGCTTGAATACTACGCGCAATTCTTCAATTCTGTTGAGTTAAACGTCACCTTCTATCGACTACTTCCGGAAAAGAATTTTAAGGAATGGTACAGGAGGACGCCCGTAGATTTTCATTTCGTGGCTAAGGGCTCCAGGTTTATCACCCATATAAAAAGATTAAAAGACGTAAGAAGTGAAGTGAAGATGTTTGTTGAGCGCGTCTTGAATCTAAAAAAGAAGTTAGGTTGTCTCTTATGGCAATTGCCGCCGGCCTTCAAAAAAGACCTCAGACGCCTGGAATCATTACTTGAATTACTCAAGAGTTCGCATGTCCGCCAGGCCTTTGAGTTCAGGAATATTTCCTGGTTTGACCAGGAAGTCTACGACCTGTTGAGACGATATAATGCCTGTTTATGCATAGCGCATTCTGGGAGCCGTTTTCCTTGTGAAAAAGAAATGACCGCTGACTTCACGTATCTTAGGTTCCACGGAGAAGGAGCGCTTTATAGTTCACGTTATTCCGATAGAGAATTAAAAGAATGGGCGGCAGTGGCGAAAAAGCATAGACAAAAAGATGTCTTCGCGTTCTTTAATAATGATGCCTACGGTTACGCTGTAGAGAATGCTTCAAGGTTTAGGGAACTATTGGAAAAATAGCGCAGAGACCGCCGTGGGCAGGCACTTCGCCGGATTGCAGCGCCCGTTGCGAAAAAGACATTTTGACTTGGAACGTACTCCGGCTACGGAGGTGGCGGGAGTACGATTTTCCGATAAGTAATAGCTTGAAAATCGGGGCGTGGCTCAGTTTGGCTAGAGCGCAGCGTTCGGGACGCTGAGGTCGACAGTTCAAGTCTGTCCGCCCCGACCAAATTTGATGGAAAGACAAATCCATGTCTACTATACGGGCTACGTCCAAGGCGTAGGTTTCAGGTTCACAGCAGAAAGCCTGGCCCAAAGCCTAGGCGTCAAGGGATGGGTCAAGAATTTAGGCGATGGTAGAGTGGAGATTGAGGCTGAAGCAGAGGAGGGCGTTCTGAAAGATTTCTTGGAGAGAATCCGTAAGTATTTTTCCCGCTATATCCAAGATGAGGACGTGGACTGGAAGGATTCCTCCGGAAAGTTTAAGGACTTTGGGATAAGGTTCTAGTCCTCCTGCGCCCTTTAAATAGTCAAGGATTAGCCTTGACGGGCTTTGGAGGATTTCGCTGTACTTTTTTATAATGTGCTCCATGCGTTATGGGATTTTTTCCGATATCCATTCCAATGAGGAGGCACTCGAGGCAGTTCTGGAGGCCTTAGGAAAAGAGGAGATTGACCATTATCTGTGCGCTGGCGACCTAGTGGGTTATGCGGCGAACCCCAACGAATGCATTGAGAGAGTTTTCAGCATAAAACCGGTTATCGTGGCCGGCAATCACGACTGGGGGGCCGTACAGTTATTTTCGACCGAATATTTCAATCAATGGGCAGCCCAGGCTTTATCCTGGACAACGCAGCATTTAACAGAGAAGAATAAGTCGCTTCTTTCATCCTTAAAATTAGTCTACAGGAATGAAGATTTGACTCTAGTCCATGGCACATTGAATGATCCTGCTGACTTCCATTATGTGGTTGACATTTCTGATGCGCACGCCACTTTCTCATTGCTTACGACAGATGTTTGTTTTATAGGCCACACCCATAGGCCAGGCCTATTTTCTAAGCATGGCTTAACCAATGTGCGTTATCAAGAAGAGAATTTTCTTCGCATGGCACCTGGATATAAATATATCGTGAATGTGGGAAGTGTAGGACAGCCCAGAGACGGCAACCCCAAGGCAAGTTACTGTATTTACGATTCCCAAAAAAAAGAGATTGTGATTAAACGCCTGGATTATGATAGGGAGACCGCCAAAAGGAAGATTCTGGAAGCAGGATTGCCGCATTTCCTAGGAGAAAGGTTACTTGCGGGAATATAGATGAGCGAGGGTCTTAAGAAGAAGATAGAAAAGTTAAGGGATGAGATTCGCCATCATGATTATTTGTATTATGTGTTAGACCAGCCCAGGATTTCAGATAAGGAATACGATAATCTGATGCGCAAACTTAAAGTACTGGAGGATGCCCACCCTGAATTTAGAAGTAAGGATTCTCCTACGGTCAGAGTCAGTGGAGGGATCCTGGAAGGCTTTAAGACCGTAAGACACAAACAAAAGATGATGTCATTAGATAATACCTACTCTTTCGATGAGCTCAAGGATTGGTCAGAGCGCGTGCAAAAGGGACTGGGTTCCCAAGAAAAGGTAACCTACGTGGTGGAGCTTAAAATAGACGGCGTCAGCGCGAATATCACCTATAAATTAGGCAGGTTGACCATCGGCGCAACCCGCGGCGACGGAGAAACAGGGGAGGATGTAACGGCCAATATAAAGACCTTGCGCGCCATTCCTCTGGTCCTGTTGGGTCAAGACATCCCTGATTTTATCGAGATTCGTGGGGAAGTTTATATGGATAAGAAAGACTTTAAGCGGCTGAATAAAGAAAGAGAAGAAAGGGGAGAGGTTTTATTTGCCAATCCTCGCAATGCAGCCAGCGGCTCATTAAAACTACTGGACACAAACCTGGTCGCAAACAGGGGCCTGAACTTCTTTGCCCATTCTTTGGGAGAATATAAAGGATCTCCTATCGCCACCCAGCAATCATTTTTCGACCATTTGAAGCAATGGGGTGTCAGGACAAACCTCCTCTCCAAGCACTGTAAAGACCTGGCTGAAGCGATTGATTACTGCAGGTTGTGGCAGGAGAAAAGAGAAAAGCTAAGTTACGAGATAGACGGAGTGGTCATAAAAGTTGACAAGTTCTCCCAGCAGAAAAGGCTGGGTGTGACCCTCAAGAGTCCGCGCTGGGCTGTCGCGTATAAATTCCCTGCGCGTCAGGCCACAACCAAGGTCTTAGGCATAAACGTCCAAGTAGGCAGAACTGGCGTGGTCACTCCCACTGCTGAGCTAGAGCCTGTTGAATGCTCAGGGGTTATCATTCGGCATGCAACATTGCATAATTTCGATGAGATCAAAAGGCTGAATATCAGAGTGGGAGACCGTATTCTTTTAGAGCGGGCAGGAGATGTCATTCCCAAAGTGGTCAAAGTGGTTGAGCACAAAGGGAAAAAACCGTTTGCCATTCCAAAGGTCTGTCCTGTCTGTTCAGCAAAAGTGGTCAAGGAAAAAGAGGAGGATGTGGCGTATCGCTGCATCAATCCAAGTTGCCCAGCGCAACTGGAAAGAGGGTTGATTCACTTTGCCAGCCGTCAGGCCATGGATATCGAGGGGTTAGGAGAAGCGGTTGTCGAGCAACTTGTGAGCAAGGGCATGGTAAAAAATTTTGCCGACATCTATTCTCTTTCCCAGAAAGATCTTATGAAGTTGGAATTATTTAAGGAAAAAAAATCGCAAAAATTGCTGTCGGCCATAGAGAAAAGCAAGAAAAAGGGACTTTCCCGGATCATCTATGGCTTAGGGATCAGGAACGTGGGAGAGAAAGCGGCGTATCTCTTGGCACAGAAGTTCAAGACGATGGAGAATCTCTTGCAGGCAAAACAAGAGGAGCTCGATGCCATTTATGAGGTTGGCCCGGTTATGGCTGCTTCGGTCGTAGAGTTCTTTGAACAGCCACAGACCAGAGAACTCATCCATAAATTAAAAGAGGCAGGTCTTAATTTTAAAGAGACAATGATAGACATAAAGAAATCGGCCTTAACAGGAAAACGCGTGGTTTTTACGGGTGAATTAAAGAGTTTTTCCCGCTTGCAAGCAGAAAGTATAGTCAGGCAGATGGGCGGCAACTCCTCCTCTAGCGTAAGCCGAGAGACTGATTTTGTCGTTGTCGGAGAATCCCCTGGCTCAAAATTTGACAAAGCAAAAAGACTTGGGGTAAAGGTCATAAATGAAACAGAGTTCAAGGAGATGACCCGGTGAAATCAAAAATTATATTAGTCGTTGCCAGTTACTGTCTCGTGTTTACTCTAGTAGGTTGTGATGCCTTTGTGCGCAAGTTCACCCGTAAACCCAAAACCCAAGAATTCCCAGAAGAAGAAATGATCCTTGCGCCTGAGGAATATGAGCCGATAGTCCTAAGCCCTGGTGAGCGTTATCAACAGGACTTTCTTTTTTGGAAGGTCTGGCAGGATGAGCTTATCGTTTCTTTACAGGAAAAAAGGAGCCAGAAAAAACAACTGGACTGTGTTAAACAGGCGATAAAGAATCTGGAAAACTTAAGGCCGCTGTTGAAGGATGAGCTGCGGCAATCCTTGGAGCACTATATCGAACAGGAAATGAGGCTTATGGATTCCATCGAAAAGGATATTTACGGAGGCCAGACTTCCACAAACATGTCCAGCGCAGAACGTATCAAAAGGAACATCCTAAGGGATTTTGCCTACGGCAAAATCAAGGGGCATTTAACAGAGTGAGCCATGATATTAGAGGGTGTCTGCGTTGGACCCATGCAGGTCAACTGTTATATCCTAGCCTCTCGTGAAGCAGGACCCTGCCTGATCATAGACCCAGGGGCCGAGGCGCGAAAGATAAAGAAGATTCTCGATAGGCATAGATTGAGGCCAGCGTTTATCATCAATACGCACGGCCATTATGACCATATTGGCTGCGACGATAATTTTGGGGTCCCCATCTATATTCATAAAGAGGATGGGGGGCTTCTGAAAGACGCAAAAGAGAATCTCTCAGAATTATTTGCCTTGTCTTATAGGGTCGAATCTGAGATACGGCTTCTGGAAGATGGCCAGGTGATTGAACTGGAAGATCTGCAATTGCAGGTTCTACATATACCCGGACATACAGCCGGCGGAATCGCTCTTCTCCTGATCAAGCCGGCTGAAGGTATCGTCTTTACCGGGGACAGCCTGTTCTGCCAGGGGATTGGCCGCTCAGATCTATCAGGTGGAGATGAGGAACTCTTGATAAAATTTATAAAGGAAAAATTATTGACCCTGCCGGAGGATACTGTAGTTTATCCTGGCCACGGACCCTCAACGACTATCGGAGAAGAAAAAAAGAATAATCCATTTCTCGCATAAGGCATGAAAGAGCTCATAGATACCTTCCTGAACTATCTTTCGGTAGAGCGTGGTCTCTCTCTTAATACCCTCGCTTCTTACCGTCGAGACCTTCATGCCTATCTTGATTTTATTTCTCGGCGCCATGTCGATGCCTTATCAAAGATTGCCAGGGTCGATATAACAAACTTCATGATGAGTCAGAAAGACAGGGGTTTATCGGCAAGCTCCATTGCCAGGCGCGTGAGCGCCATCAAGATGTTTCATCGGTTTCTGGCGCGGGAGAAGGTATTAAAAAGCGATCCCAGCAGTCTCATCGATTCCCCTAAACTTTGGAAGAAGATCCCTGACACGTTATCCCTGAATGAAGTGGAGGCCTTATTGGCTCAACCTCCTATAAGAGACAGGCAGGGCATAAGGGATAGGGCGATCCTTGAGACTCTTTATGCGACAGGGATGCGCGTTTCCGAAGTTGTGAATCTTAAGAAAACAGATGTCAATTTGGATGTCGGCTTTTTACGATGTGTCGGCAAAGGAAACAAGGAACGCGTTATTCCCCTGGGGAAAAAGGCGGCAGTCAGTATCAAGAGATATTGTGAGGTCAGCCGGCCCCATTTTTTAAAAAACAGGGAGTCGGAATTTCTTTTTTTAAGCCGGCTTGGCAAGCGACTTTCCCGTCAATCCATGTGGAAGATCATTAAAAGGTATGCCTTGGCTGCCAGAATCAAAAAACCCCTCAAGCCGCACATGTTAAGGCATTCCTTTGCCACGCATCTTTTAGAGAGAGGGGCGGACCTGCGTTCAGTCCAGGAGATGCTGGGACACGCCAATATCTCCACGACTCAAATTTATACGCATATCAACAAAGAAAGGCTTAAGGCGATACACAAGATGTTTCACCCGCGGCCATAATCATAAAAAGATTTAGGGGGAAGAGATTTGAAAGATTACCTGAAGAAATTGCCAAAGAAGATTTTGGAATTGATTGATCTGGTACAGCAAACAGCGTCTTTAGAAAAGAGAAGTGTGTATCTGGTGGGTGGTTTTGTGCGAGATTTATTACTGGGCGTTCCCAACCTGGATTTGGATATCGTGGTAGAAGGTGATGGTATAAGTTTTTCGGAAAAATTAGCTGTTCGGTTAAAAGCAAAACTGATCCGCCACAAAAGATTTGGGACGGCGACAGTAGTTCTGGCATCTCACTGCAAGATTGATATCGCCAGCGCCCGTCAAGAGTCGTATCCGCATCCAGCGCACCTTCCGCAGGTGCGTCCAGGCTCCCTGAAAGAGGACCTCTTCAGGAGGGATTTTACGATCAATGCCATGGCCCTGGATCTTGGCAAGGAAAATTTCGGCAGACTCATCGATTTCTTTGGTGGGCAGGAAGATTTAAAACAGAAGAAGATCCGTATCCTGCACGACGCAAGTTTCTTGGATGACCCGACGCGTATCTTGAGGGCTATCCGTTTTGAGCAAAGATACGGTTTCAGGATTGAGCCAAGTACACTCAAATGTTTGAAACAGGCTGTCAGGCTGCATATGCTTGAAAAAGTCCAGCCGCATCGCCTGCGCGATGATTTGATTCTTGTTTTAAAGGAAGAACACCCCCTAAAAGAGATCAAACGCCTGAAATCCCTGGTTGGTTTCAAATTTATAAGTCCAAGGATGAGGCTGGATAAGAGAACTTATGCGCTGCTGGGCTCCATAGAAAAGAACATCAAATGGTTTGAAAAAGTCCATCCTCAGCGCAGGACGCTCGATCGCTGGCTCATCTTCTTTTTGGGCCTTACTGACTCGGTCTCACTAAGGGAGACCAGGCGCATCTTGCGCAGATTTGCTTTTCGTAAGGGTGAGGCAAAAATAATTTATAGCTGCAGAAGAATCAAGCCTTGGCATCTTAAGGGATTGCAGAAGAAGAAAGTTAAACCTTCACATATTTTTGGTCTCCTTGAGCCCTTGAGTTACGAAGCCATCCTTTTCCTGAAGGCAAAGCATAAAAACATCTTCCTGCAGAAGCATATCGAAGAGTTCTTGAGAGTTTACAATCATATACGCATTTACACCTGCGGAGATGATTTGCGACAATGGGGTGTTATTCCGGGGCCCACCTACCAGAAGATTTTTTCCAGTCTCTTGAAGGCAAGGCTCGATGGGCTCATCAACACGAAAGAGGAAGAATTAAGGCTAGCTGAGAAACTTATTCAGGGAATCAGATAAGGTCTTTTAGAAGATGACGGTGGGAATCCTGCGGTTAGCGATTTTTATCCATGACAGCCATTCGTTGAAAGAAAAAAGAATGGTGTTGCATAGTTTAAAGGCCAGGTTGCGTAATCATTTCAATGTGGCGGTGACGCAGATTCAAGATGAGGACAAATGGCAGAAATCGACCCTGGCGATCGTAGGTATTGAAAAAGACAGGAAAAATATGGACAGTATCCTTTGCCGTATCATCGGTTTTTTAGAGGAGTTTGACGGGATCGAGCTTATGGACCATGAAATGGAGTTGATCTGATGTCAAGACAGGACAGAGTAAGAGAGGCGGTTCGAAGGGAAGCTAGCATCATCCTTCATGAGGAATTAAAAGATCCGCGTCTGGGGTTTATCACCGTAACGCGCGTGGAGATGACTCCGGATTTAAGGTACGCCAAGATATTTTTTAGCGTCCTGGGAAAGGAAGAAGATTATAAAAAGACACAGGAGGCCTTGGATTCGGCGTTGGGGTTCATCCGCAGCAAGATTGCCCAGAGAATCAATCTAAGATTTGCTCCGGACATCTCTTTTCAGGCAGACCACTCCAGCGAGTACAGCGTCAGGATCCAGGAGGTGCTTGAGGAGATCAAACACCTCCCCGGAACGGAATCTCCTGGAGAAAAAAAGACTAAACCGAGAAAGAAGACGGAGGTCAGACGTGAGCGTAAAAAAGGTCATCGCCTGCATAAAAAGCCATAAGAACTTCCTGATAACCAGCCATACGAATCTGGAAGGGGATGCCTTGGGTTCAGAGCTTGCCTTTTACCGACTCCTTAAGAAATTAGGCAAGCGCGCCATGATCGTCAACCAGGATGGCCTGCCGTACGGGTATGATTTTTTACCCTCAAAGGTTATCCTGAAAAGGTTTAAAGAGATGGCCGCAAGCCGCAACATGAGATTCGATTGTTTTGTAGTCTTGGATTGTTCGGATCTTGGCCGCACAGGAGAAGTAGCCAATCTTTATGCGAAGCACCAAACTATCCTTAACATTGACCATCATGTCAGCAATCGAAGTTTTGGGGATGTCAACTGGGTTGAGCCGCACTATTCGTCTTGCTGTGAAATGATTTACCAGCTTTACAAAGAACTTCGGGTGGCCTTTGATAGAAAAACCGCGCTTTTTCTGTATATGGGGTTTCTCACTGATACCGGCTCGTTTCGTTATTCCAACACAACAGCCCGAGTCCACGAAGCAGTCGCCGAACTTTTACAGTTCCATCTGGATGTCTCCCAAATTTACAGCAGCGTTTATAAGAATATGACTTTTCAGGATATAAAATTGTTAGCGAACATATTGTCCAGGATCAAGGTGGGCGCAAAGGGCAGATTAGCCTGGGTACAGATGAAAAAGTCTCTGTTACAGAGGAAAGATGAGGCTTTTGACCTTTCCGAAGAGATCCTGTCCTTGATGCGCGCCATAAAGAATGTCGAGGTGTGCGTACTTTTCAAAGAAAACCTTAAGAGGAAGGATGAAATCAAGGTCAATCTCAGGTCACAGGGAAAGACGGATGTCAATAAGATTGCTGCTTATTTCGGAGGAGGGGGGCATAAGACAGCCAGCGGCGCCACCCTCCATGGCAGCCTCAACGGCGTTACACGAAAATTTTTGTCCAGGATAAAAAAGAGCCTCAAGTGAACCTTACATTTTATCATATATGTTGGCAGGATTTTGTGGGTCCTGCCTTGGACTGTTTCTCGCAGCACCGCTCGCATTTCCCCAGCGAGGAAATGCTCGCTCAGCGAAAATTTTCGCTCGTCCTCGCTTCCAGCTCGGACACCATGCCCGCTCAAATTTTCGTATGTGCTGCTCGAAATCAGTCCAAGTCACCCACAAAATTTGTTTCAAATCATATTTCGCTCGAAATCTCCAAGCAGGCTTAAGAAATGTCTTGGCGAGATTGCGAGCGAATGGAGCTTTTAGCAAGAGGAGCTTGAGCATTTTCGGACAATCCCGAGGTCAACGCGAAGCGTTGACAATCTCGGGACGGCGATGCTGTTTGAGTGCCGAGGTAGAGACCGAGGCGCGAGTTCAGCAGCCGCCGAAAATGCGAAAGATCTCTTG
>Ga0111184_1051_pt1 | contig 15866 bp, 19 predicted proteins | sample DeeMarSWOR324_28_FD_80241 | JGI IMG/M metagenome (GOLD analysis project Ga0111184, IMG submission 80241) | Omnitrophica WOR_2 bacterium SM23_72 | reverse complement strand
AACTAGGTGGGATCTGGATTTCAGGTTGTCATGCGACACCGTAGTCCAATGCTATGTTTTTTCAAAAAAGTCCAGATGGGGGAAAATAGAACGAAAGGGATACTGATACCGAACAGGGATTTGTGCTGCCAAATCTCATATATGGTGTCTAGCTCAGCATCCGATTTTTTTCACAATACGTGCCATAGTCTGGAATCACGATCATCAAGATTTTATTAACGATTAAATACATTAATCATAACCATAGCAAATCTTGGAGGGTAAGGTCAAATCAGGTGGAAAATGAGCAGGTGCTTCAATACTATCGTCTTTGTTCCTATATAGAATCATGATTTCACATAAAGACCTCTTCGCTCACTTTTGATTTTACCCTGCTTCCTGAGCCTGAAAATAATGTCCCGTACTTTCCTACCCTCAAAGCCTGTCTTCTTTTTCAATGTGGCGGTATCAATGCCTTTCCTGCTCCTTTTGACAATGGCTAGGACAGTTCCACTTGCGGACAGCTTTGCTGGCTTTTTGGCGACTGCTTTCTTTAGAGCTAGCCATTTCTTGAATGAATCCTGACTTTCCCCGGATGGTTTGCCAGCCAAAAGCCCTTCAACGCTTATATCCTCATCGATATCTTCCCAGTGGATTCCTTGCCCTTTACCAATTAGTCTCCAGTTCTTCCTCTCTTCCGGACTGGCGTAAAGGAGTCTCGGGAACCAGGTTAATGGAATTGAAATGGTTCGTCCATCTCTGAGGTCAACGCTTAAGGTATCGTCCGTTACCGTTATGCCTTCGGCATATGGAACTTCTATTTCAACTGCTGAAATACCCATTCCAGGCCTCCACTAATTTAACGTGATTTTCTTGAATGATTTTCTGAATCCGACCAAGTTCGGCGCGGCTAAATGCGCCGCTGCTCTGCATCCGAACTGGATCAAGCCAAAATTTTGCAATCTTATCATTGCGTTCAACATGGATATGCTGCGGTTCCTCGCGGTCACCAGCGTAAAAGAATAATCTGTACGGCCCAATGCAGAGTGCTGTAGGCATTATTCTTTTTCTATCGCTATCGCTTCTCGCGTATAATTTCTAAATGGAATATAGCAAATACAAATGTTTTGTATTCTTGCGTTATAGCCAGAACCTGCTATCTGTCCGATTTTTTTCAGAATTGATACAGTGATCATAACCTTATCCAGTTTGAGGCTGAGGTCAAATCTTTTTAACAATGAATCAAGGAAGTAAATGTTGGCGATTTTTTGAGTAAACTCAGATCAATTGTTTAATCAAAACTATCCAGTGGCTATATTTTATTATTTTCCTTAAGCAAATCCTCTAGCCTATCCTCAATATGATCTCTATCAGATGCGTTTGAAACCGACAGACCTTTCCTTAGAATTTCTTCAGGTTTGTCGAGATCTTTCTCTAATCCAAGATACTTCCACAACCAGCAACAGTCTGACCAACCTATCCAACCCCATCCCCAATCTGGCTCCAACTTCAGCCATTCACGAAATAATGAATCAACTTTTAGCATTTTCATAAGTTCATTGTATAGGAATTTCCTTCTTAGACACAGACCCGCCTGCTATCGCTATGCTCAGGCATTAGCGGGCAGGTGAATGCAGGTTATCAGGATTTTCAAACTTATGAATAATGATGTTATCTGTGCATATCTGCGAAAATTTGCGTCCCATTTGACTTGTAAGAGGTTATGCCAAACCCTGAGGCCATGCTTACACGCTTCAATCGAGTTACCCGCTTCCAGTTCTAAACCTTCTTGGTCAATTCCGTCTCCGATTCTTTCCAATAGATCTCTATACCGAGAAGAAGGGAAGTGAAGCTTATCTGGATCAATCATTTGAGCAGGCTCCCTATACCAAGTATCTGAAGGTCCTTTTGAAGAATGTGGACAATGAGAATGATCAATATCTCTTGCCGAAATGATTATGTGGATTTTAGTAGATCAGCCAGGCTTGACACGGCATTGTTTTAGAAGCTCTTCAGCTTTTTCTTTGCCGAATTTACGCACCATTTCATCCCACATTGGGGAGCTTCTAATTTGCTCCTGGTATTCCTTGGTCATACGTTCCAATTCATCGGGGGACGGAGCAACACCGGTCATGATGCAGTGAAAGCCATCGTCTTCCATCCAGGAAAATGACGGCAAGGGAGATTGTGTTTGGGGCCTCTTATCTTTCTGTTCCTTGTTCTGTCCTTGCATGCAACACCTTTTGAATTTCTTTCCGCTCCCACATGGACACGGGTCGTTTATGCCAATTTTCTTGTTCATCTGCCACTCCAGTTACCTGAAGGCTGAAAAGTAAAATAAATAATGATAAAAGAGTACCAGAGAGCTAAGGGCATTCTCAGGCGTCTTTGTCATGGGTGTAAGAAATGCAGGACTTCTCAAGTGTTACCAAAAACGCCGATATTATTGTCCGTAGCCACCCAGAGTCTTCATCATCAAAATCATTGTAATTGAGCACGTGTCGCTGTATTCGGTCCGGATAGGTGCGGGCCCTTTTCCCAAGACGATAATCTCGTTGGGCCACCATACATGCCATGTCATGAAATACTGATTTAGGGAAAGAAGGGAGACATTCTCCTGTAACTCGTTCAGCGGAGTCAAGTGCAAGAGAACAGAATAAGGTACAGAATCGAAAAGCATCCAAACATCTCGGATCCACTCTGACATCTTCTATTTCCTCATAAAATCCAGGCTGCTTTTCTTGCAGGCTATCTGATAAAAGAATTTCCTCATCACTGTTGGCATTCTGGACCATCTTGTTCAGCAGTTTGAGGTCTGCAACTATAAACTTCATGACATACGTTTGGCTCTTATCTCCGTCATAACGAACGGAAAATTCTTTTCTTAATGTTGACATTATGATAAAAGAACTTCAGATGAAGGCAACCTGATAAAACCCGTATGGTAAACTTAGCTTATACATCAGTTTGCCATTCTTATACATGAAACTACATGGCGCTCACAAGAGTTATTTGCGCGGCAGCCCCTGTAGACAGGATCACTTTCTGCACTCATGAAATGCTCAAAAGGACTCGACAAATGCTGTATACGATCTTATATTCTAGCCTCGGAGATTACTATTTCATAAGGAGAATCTAGCATGCCTATCTTTGAATATCTTTGTTTGGAGTGCGACAAGGACTTTGAGGTCTTGGTCTTCGGTAACCAAGAAGTGTCTTGTCCTGCATGCGAAGGCAACAACGTTAAGAGGCTTCTTTCTGTTTTCAGCCATAAGAGCGATGGGGACTTCTCAAGTTCACACGGCTCTTCCTGCAGTTCCTGTGGTGCCACCAGTTGCGCAACCTGCGGTTCCTCATAATGGTGTCCGTTCGCCTCCGGGAGCAACATCAGAAAATCCTTTATCCTTGCTCCTGACGGCTACAGTCTTTACATTAGGGTAGCCAAGGTTAATAATCACTGTTTCGGAACTTCAAAGAGATGAGAACAGGAGGTACCATGGAGATCATTGAAATTACGTTAGATGAATTGGATGCTGATAAATTCATCGCGGAAAAGGTCGACGAGATTTCTTCCATTGTTGGCGATGGCTCTGCTATCAATGCCCTGTCTGGCGGTGTTGATTCTTCCACTGTTACCATCCTTGGACACAAGGCGTTGGGTGATCGATTAAAAACATATTTCATTGATACCGGTCTGATGAGGCAGGGAGAACCTGAAAATGTCGTTTCTCTATTTAAGGATCTGGGAGTAACTGTTGACCTTGTTGACGCCAAAAAAACCTTCTTTGCCGCATTAAAGGGCCACACCGACCCAGAGGAGAAAAGAGAGCTAATCACTCGCTCATTCTACAGAGATGTCTTTGGTAAGTTAGTGAGAGAGACTGGGGCGAAATATCTTCTGCAAGGCACTAACTACACCGATATCGAAGAAACTGTTGCCGGGATCAAAAGGCAGCATAATATCCTTGAGCAGCTCGGCATTGATCCAGACGAGATGTATGGGTACAAGATTATAGAACCATTAATCCAACTTCGGAAACCAGCAATTAGAGAGGTCTGCAAAGCACTCTGGCTACCGGAAAAAATATATAACCGGCCGCCTTTTCCTGGGCCTGCCCTGGCTGCGAGAGTAATCGGGGAGGTTACACCCGAACGAGTAGAGACTGTAAGAAATGCTACCACAGTTCTTGAGGAAGAGTTATCTTATAGTGGGGCATTTCAGTATCTGGCGATTCTCCATGAGGATAAGGTTACTGGAATACGGAAAGGGAAGAGAGATTACGGATTGCAGATTGAGGTCAGATGCTGGGAGAGCACGGATGCGAAAACAGGATCGCCCACCAGGCTTCCTCATGATGCCTTAGACCGATTGGCAGAGAGGATCACAACCGAGGTGCCCGGGGTTGTCAGTGTTACCTATAATATAACCAAGAAACCACCTTCCACTATAGAAGCAGTTTAGGTATGCCGAGGTTGAGCAATGTACTTATTCTCAGGGTTCTTTTAGATCGAGTATTATGCGTGCAGCAATCTTGGCCGCCTTACTACAGACTCCGGGGCACCCTTCGGGTTCATGTGCGCCGGCTTCATGAAATGCCTCTCTCTCTTCCTCGTCATACAGCCTGTAAGACCTGCCATACAGTATCTTGTGTATTTCAGCACAGAGGGTATGGCCTACCTCCTCTTTGAATTTCAGATACATTTCATAACAAGGCTCCATGGCCTTATTATATTGTTCAAAGTCCTCTATGTTCTCCCTCCCAACTACCTGGCAGATACCCATAATACCCCCTGTCACAGCTCCACAGGTTTCTCCTCTTCGGGCGACTCCGCCTGCCAGGGCACTTGCCGCCTTAAAGACACCTGTATCCTTAAGATCTAACGTTTCTTGCAAAGCTGCAAGAACGGATTGGCTTCAACCCCTGTACTTCATATCATACTTTAAGGCCATTTCCCCTGTCTCATCAATCAACTTTTGTCTTTTTGTATCCATGGAAGTCCTCCTTTCGAATAGATGATAATGAACTTTTCATCCCCTAATGAAAAGCTTTTGCAATGCCCTATCTATCAGATGAAGATTAAGATAGTCAAGGGAAATACCTAACTGGAGTTTCCTGAATTTTGAGGAAAACCCATTGCTTCTGACCAAAAAAGCTTAACAGATTTTAAGACTCAATAATGCTCAAAACTCGGAGTCTAAGATCCCATATCTCAGCGCGTCATGCCATTTACCGTATCGATAGCGTTCTTCTCTCAGTCTGCCTTCAAGCTTGAAGCCGCATTTTTCGAGAATTCTTGCAGAACCCGTGTTCCCTTCAAACAGTCTCGCGTAAATCCTGTGAAGCCTCAGATTCCCAAAACCGAATTTAAGGACTAGCCCAACTGCCTCGGTCATCAAGCCTTCTCCCCAGTATTTCTTGCCAAGCCAGTAGCCAATTTCCGCGTTCTTGTCCTCCCAGTCAAAAGTCATCAGCTCTACAACACCAATTACGGTGCCGGTCTCCTTGAGCACTATGCCGAATGCATAAGACTTATTCTTTTTTATATTATATCGCGCCTTCCTGATGAATTTCAGCGCGCCGTCTTTTGGATACGGGTGGGGAATGCTCACCGTCCATGTAACGATTTCCTTATCCTTGACATTCTCAGAGAGCTCGGGGGCGTCCGAAAATCTAAGCGGCCTGATTGATACTCTTTTTCCATGAAATTCTAATCGCATAACGAACTGAATTTGTCCGTAGTCAGTTGTCAGTGGTGCGTGCGGACAACGGACAACTCACAACTGACAGTGAGCGCGCTCAATTGAGGTATTAGAGTTACTTACTCATCATGACGATACTGCTATAATGCGCTATAACTCCTTCGTTGGTGTCATCGGTATCTGTCAGAACAACAATTCCTGCCAGACCAGGGGGAGTCCCTCCGAAGAATTGACGATAATCTTCAGCCAAATTGCGCTTCTCCCATACCCACCGGTTCGTCCTCTCCTCTCCGCTTTGAACAATCACCGTCTTGTGATTCTTTGAACCCGGATAGTCAATAACCTCCCCCCTGGGAATTGTATTTCCCCAGGTATAGTCAATCTTGAAGCCACTCGGTTCGACACCTCCCATTTGAACCCCCAGGGATTTGAAGAATTCTGAAATCCCAGGAGGGGGTTTCTGGGGAGGTTTTGCTCCTGTCTTTCCGAAAATAACCCTGATCCTGGCTGCAGAGTCGTTCCTGTCCTTCCGGCTTTCATTTGCCATCCCCACTACCCTATTGATCTTCCAGCACCATACAAGAACAGGAAATGCCTTGAGTTCTACCTCGGGTCTCTTCAGAACAGCCGATGCGCTTCCCAGGCTCTTCACCTTGAGAACAGTCCTTTTTCCTTCCTTGCTGAGAGACATCTTATTATTTGCCCTTCGAGAATAGGTGATAAGTTCCCATCCCTCAGGCACAGAATCTGACTTCTCGCCCTGCTTAAAGCCAAGGAACACCTCCTTGGCCTCTACCTGGGATGAGCTCAAACAGGCAAGCAGGATCCCTGAGACAATTATGCAGAGCCAAAACCTGGCAGTTCCTGACTGCAACTATATCCTCCACTCCATACCCTTATTATTTATTTTCCTCATGATCTTGATGTCAAGAAAATTTATCTCCCCACTCTTAAAAAGACCGGCCCGTGAGCCTCGGCCTCCGGCCCGTAGGCTTCCGGCTCATAGAGCCTACAGCTCGGAGAGGCCTACGCCCCGGAGGGATCTGAAGGGAAAGCCCTCATATCCGGGTTTACCCTGTGACCACCTACTACTCGGAGCATCAAATTGTTTACATGGCATGAAAAGATCCCGCCTATGATAGGCGGGAGAGGCTCGGCCTCTGGCCCGTAGGCTTCCGGCTCGTAGAGCCTACAGCTCGGAGAGGCCTACGCCCCGGAGGGAATGAAAGAAAAATCCCATGACCCGTAGAAATGTAAACAATATAGTGCTCTCCTTAGTATCTATTTTCTGCTATCATCAGTAAGATTATTGACATAATCTATGACTCAAGATAGTATTCAAGACCTCATGCAAAGAAAACGTTGACATAAAAGGTGTTTTCGTGAAACCTTCAACCTTTTGGAGCTAATATATGGAAATAAACCCAGATTACATAGCACCTTGCGGTCTTTACTGTGGGGTATGTGCCATCCTCTATGCAACACTCGACAATAATCAGAAGTTCAAAGAAAGACTCCTTGGTGTATATAAAGGCAGCGTTCCTGGAAGTGAAAACCTGTCCGTTGAAGACATCCATTGCGGAGGTTGTTTGTCTGCTGAACCGATTCTCTTTTGCAATCAGTGTGCTATAAGAGATTGCACAGCAAAAAAGGGATACACAGGCTGTCATGAATGCAAGGACTTTCCCTGCAAGTCTATTGAAGATTTTTCCATACCAGTTGGAAAGAAGGTCATCCTGCGGGCTATTCCTTATTGGCGAGAAAAGGGAACAGAAAAATGGATCAGGGATGAGGAAGAGCGTTATATCTGCCCGGAATGCGGTCATAAGCTCTTCAGGGGCGCTCAGAGGTGCAACAGGTGCAAGACATCTGTTGACCTAGATTAATGCAGGCACAGGCAATTACCTGAGAATTTAGGGATTGAGGGATTAGGGGATTGATTGATGTTCAATTTCTGAATCCCTAAATTCATAATTCCTAAATCCATCATTACCTGTGAATGCCATAAACCAATTGCTACTAAAAGACACGTGATGTGAATAAGGTATGGGTATTCTGAGATATATCAACTACAAGGAGTAGAGGAATGCAGCTAACAGCAATGATCGTGAATCTTGTCTATTCTATATAATCGGCGGGGTTTTGACATTGCTGTTTATATATATCGGCTACAAATGGTTTGACAAATCTACCAACTTCAATACCTCGAATGAGTGAGCTCATGACAGCAAAACAGTCGGATTGGTTGTAATGGCAATCTTCATTGGTGGTGGAGTTGCCATAGGACTGGTTATCGAATTGGAGTCTAGTTGAGAAGGAGAAATCGTCATGCACTGGCGCAGTAAAGAGATTCTAGAGCGGCCCGAGTGGTCCAAGACTCGTGCCCTGTACAAATCCATGGGCTACAGCGATTACGATCTGGACCGCCCCTTGATCGGAGTTGCCAACTCGTGGAATCGGGTGGTCCCTGGTCATGCCAACCTGAGACAGGTCTCTGAACATGTCAAACAGGGAATCCGTCAGGCAGGTGGCACCCCGGTTGAATTCGGTGTCATTGCCGCCTGCGATGGCATTGCCAATGGACACGAAGGGATGCACTACATTCTTCCCACACGCGAGCTGATTGCCAACGACGTGGAGATGATGATCCAGGCCCATCGCCTCGACGCCGTAGTGCTTCTGGGCTCCTGCGACAAGATCGTCCCGGGGATGCTGATGGCAGCAGCCCGCCTGGACGTCCCGGCAATCATGGTCGTTGGGGGACCCATGGCAGGTGGGTGCGAGTTCGACGGCCGTGCGTCCGACATAACCTCGCTTACCGAGGGTCTCGGCATGTTGAAGGCTGGCAAGATCGATGAGTCTACCTACGACAATCTGGAAGACTGCGTCGCACCCGGATGCGGCTCGTGCTCCTTCCTCGGCACGGCCAACACCATGTGCTGCGTTGCGGAGGCCCTGGGTCTGTCTCTGCCCGGTAGCGCAACCATTCCGGCCACCCATGCTGCCCGCTTTCGGGCCGCACAGGAATCTGGCCGCCAGATCGTCGAATTGCTGAAGCATGGCATCACGGCACTTCAGATCATCAATAGAAAGGCAGTTGAAAATGCCATCCGCGTTGTGGCGGCCATCGGTGGCTCCACCAATACGGCCCTGCACCTACCTGCCATCGCTTATGAAGCAAACTGTGAGATCACAATGGACCTCTTTGACGAACTGTGTCGAACCACCCCCCACATTGCCAAGATGAACCCGGCGGCGGCTCCAAATGTCCCGGATTTTCACGATGCCGGCGGCGTACCCGCGGTCATGAAGGAGATCTTGTCTCTCCTGCACAGCGATGCCCTAACGGTCACACGGAAGACCGTGGCAGAGAACGTGACTAATGCCGAGGTAAAGGATCACAATATCATCAAGTCCATGGTGGGTCCCTGGGCCAGGGAGGGAGGTCTTGCCGTTCTGCGCGGAAATCTAGCCCCCAATACGGGGATTACCAAGCCGGCCGCTATCGTGCCAGAAATGCATAAGTTCACCGGCCGGGCCCGTTGCTTCAACTGCGAGGAGGACGCCGATCAGGCTATCTTGGATGGACAGGTGCGTGAGGGCGAAGTCATCGTCATCCGGTATGAGGGGCCGAAGGGGGGGCCCGGTATGCGTGAAATGGCCAAGCCCATGAAGCTGCTCTATGGGAGAGGCCTGGCCCTCAAGACGGCACTCGTGACTGATGGACGTTTCTCCGGAACCAATAACGGCTGCTTCGTTGGACATGTCTCACCCGAGGCTGCCGAGGGGGGACCCATCGCCACCGTTGAGGACGGTGACCAGATCACCATCGACATTGCAGATCGAAGCCTCCATTTGCACGTCTCGGAGGAAGACATCAAGGATCGCCTCGCCCGGTGGCAAAAGCCTGAACCCAAATTTAGGAAGGGTTACCTGGCCCTGTACGCGCGTCTCGCGGAATCGGCTGACAAGGGCGCCATTATCCCGCACAAACTTGAGTAACCGGTTTTCGTGCCCTGCCCATCTCTTTCGTCCTCTTCCCGATCCTCCCCGGTGATAGAAACTGCTGGTTTCTGCCTCGGGACCCGGACCGCCTCCCTTGCCCTTCCTGATAACAGAACGCTGCCAAACATAGCTCTTCCTATTTCGTGCCCACCATGCTTTCCCCTTGACCTGAGAGCATAAAAAATATTGCCAAAAAGTAGAAGAGGTGGTTTTATTAGTGCTGCAAATTATCACAAAGGAGTGGGGAGATAGGCCTTCGTTACAAGTTTGATCGAATGGAGTTTGCTGGCTCACTGGGAGACCTGGGCACGCTCCTTCCCCTGGCCATAGGGATGATCCTGATCAATGGACTGAATCCATCAGGCCTGTTTTTCTCGATAGGCCTCTATTACATCATTTCAGGAATGTACTCCGGTGTCACGGTTCCTGTCCAGCCCATGAAAGTCATCGGGGCCTATGCCATCGCAACGGCAATGAGTGCCCCCCAAGTTTTGGCGTCGGGGGCTCTCATGGGGCTGGTGCTTCTGATCATCGGTGCGACCGGCGCCATCACGGTCATCTGCGACTATACCCCTAAGGCTGTCGTCAGAGGCGTTCAGCTCTCTACCGGTATCCTGTTGGTGGCTGAAGGGGTCAAATTCATAATGGGTGCTTCAAAATTTCAGCTCCTCCGGCAGGCAGCCGAACCTTACCTTGCCCTCCAGAACTTGGGGCCCATCCCGATTGGTGTGGTGATTGGAGTCATCGGGAGTGTTTTGACCCTCCTGTTGCTGGAGAACAGAAAGGTACCAGCGGGTCTCCTGGTCGTGTTCGGCGGTATTGGCGTCGGATTGGTTCTTGGCACGCACGAAGGTCTTGACAAATTGAGGCTTGGCATTAACCTTCCGAGAATCGTGCCTTTTGGACTGCCCACAAGTGCTGATTTTACGTTTGCCCTGTTCGCCCTGGTGCTCCCGCAGATCCCCATGACCCTCGGAAATGCCGTGATTGCCTATGCTGATCTAGCGCGGGAGTATTTTGGCGACGATTCAAGAAGAATTACCCATCGAGGCGCTTGCATCAGCATGGCCCTTGCCAATTTCCTCAGCTTTTTCCTGGGTGGTATGCCGCTTTGCCATGGAGCTGGAGGATTGGCAGCCCATTACCGTTTCGGGGCACGCACCGCTGGGTCGAATCTTATCATTGGGTCGATTTTTGTCGCGCTGGCCATTTTCCTGGGGAACCATGCCCTTTCCACGCTCACCCTGCTCCCGATGTCTGTCCTGGGTGTGCTGCTTTTTTTTGCAGGAAGCCAGCTCGCGATGACCGTGATCGACACCAAGGACCGAAAGGATCTGTTTGTGACTCTCGTGATCTTGGGAATCACCCTTGCATCAAATCTTGGTGTTGGCTTTCTTGTGGGTATCGCCATAGCCTACACTCTGAAATCGGATCGGTTGGCAGTTTAGTGCCAAACGCGGGCAATGGGAATGGCACCTTCCCAAGGAAATCGGTTTCAGCTGCGGGAAGCTGATAAGTCGTTGAAAAGACCAGTCCGCCGGTCGGGCCAAGAAGGCGGGCTTGATCTGCCGGAATCCATCCAGATGGCCAGGGCCATGCAAGAGGCCGGAGCCGACTACCTCTCAGTGAGCCACGGATGTTATGGAGCGACCACATGGGTCTTTCCAGACGGGGCAGATGCCATTACGGGTGATGCCTCGGTCGTCCGAAAAGGGGTCTCCATCCCGGTCATGTGCCCGAATTTCCAGGATCCGGACAAGGCTGCCGGAGCCATTGCAAACGCTTCGGTCGATCTCGTGGCCCTGTCTCGGGCACTCCGGCGGACCCTCGGTAGGTCCAAAAGGTCAAGGAAGGAAGGCCTGAGGCGATTCAACGCTGTATCCGCTGCTATCAGTGCGTTCGGGCAGTGATCGTTGATCACCTTCCCGTTCGTTGTTCCCTAAATTCAATGCTCGGTTTCGAGCGTTTCGATCCCCAGTGCCTTCCACGGCCAGGCGGAGATCGGAAGGTGCAGACAGGGACATCGCTACTAGAACAGATTGTCACCTCCCTTGACAGGACACTCGGTTTCATCAGCAAAGAAGAAAATGGTTGATGTTTTAACCAGAGTCTGTAGTCTGATAGAATCCGGCTATACAATTTGCCAGGTGTCCTGAAACGCAGGTCTACACCAATGATAGCTATACCATGGGCTTCAGGGGTAAGGAGGTCAAACAGGCCCTAGCCCATTCCAAAAACTCACCACCCTCATTCTATTGGATTTGCAGAGATTTACCCATGTCATCATGCAAGTGGTCACAATTGACACAGAGCCGTAATTTCCCTATACTACTTCCTTGAAATAGCAAGTCTTTATCACGTGGTGGCAAAGCTCTCCAGACCACAGCAACTAAGAGGCCATTCTGAGAACAAGCCTCATTTATACTAGAAAAATATGTGTCGCAATCCCAAGCCAGACTGTCAACTCTTTAACTGTTTTCTGGATTTGACCTGCTATGAGTAGGACTACTTTATTATCGAGGTTATGTTATTAGGAGGGAGGAATGAAAATGAGCTGGAAGAGACAAATGGTATATGTTATCTCGCTGACTCTGAGCCTAGCATTTATAGGGGGTTGCATAAGCAAAAAGGATTATCTGGCAAAGGTTGAAGAGGGTGAAAAACTATCGGAGCAACTGACGGCGTTGAGCTCGGAACATGACCGGTTAAAGGAAGAAAAAGAGGCACTCGATAAACAGGTAATCACCCTCCAGGATGAAAGGAGTAATCTCTCGACTGAATTGGTGGCGTTGAGGTCTGAACACGACCGGTTAAAGGGAAAAAAGGAAGCCGTCGATAAACGAGTAATGGCCCTTAAGGAAGAGCGGGATAACCTGGAGGAAGCCAGTTCCCAACTCCAGCTTAAAAATCTCTCACTGGAAAAAGAAGTTGCCCGCCTCAAAGACGACAATGTTAAGCTGGAGGAGATCTTACGAGCCAAATCGGATACTCTGAGCAAGAATATCACAGACCTCAGGGACCATGTTGCTAGCCTGAAAAAGGAAAACAGCTTCCTGAGAGGAGAAAATAGAGATCTAAGGCAGAATTTAGAAACCCTTAAAACGGATGTAAACAACCTCCAGAATCGAATTGTGGCTCTCGAGGAGAAAAACAAGGCACTTCAATATGAAGCTGAGGTTCACGTAAACAGCCTCCAGAATCAAATTCTGGCACTCGAGGAAAAAAAGAGGGAAATTCAATCCGAAGCCGATGCGCAACGAAACACCCTCCAGAGCCAAATTGCAGCTCTAATGGAGAAAAACAAAGTACTCCAATCTCAAGCCAAGGCCCTAGAGCGTCAGAAAGAAGAAGAGATGTTAGAGATGAAGGGTGCCTATGAAGCTTTACTGGAGAACATGAAAACGGAGATAGACAAGGGCAAGATTACCATTACCCAACTGCGGGGAAAATTAAAGGTAAATATGCTGGACGAAATCCTCTTTGACTCAGGAAAAACCACCATCAAATCTCAGGGTGTTGAAGTATTAAAGCGAGTGGGGAGCATTTTGTTAACCGTGAAAGACAGGGCGATCAACATTGAGGGTCACACCGACAATGTTCCCATCGGGGCTGAGCTCAGCAAGAAATACCCTACCAACTGGGAACTCTCGGCGGCCCGCGCTACCAATGTTGCCAGATATTTGCAGGAAAAAATCGGCATGAACCCCAGGTTGCTCTCTGCCACAGGGTACGGCGAATACCAGCCCGTTGCCCCGAATAAGACTCAAGAGGGAAGGAGCAGGAATCGGCGGATTGAAATCGTGCTCGTTCCAAAGGAGATCGTGCCAGTTTCTAGGAAATAGGGGAACCAGGCAGCTTTCATTAGATGCCAGTGGGCCTTTCAAAAAGCTCCATCAATTCAGAGGAGGAGAGGAGTTTTTGTTACCGTATCATAATCCTATGGCAATGCTACCGTGTGGAGCATATGCAAAGGCAGAAACCGAAAAATGTGCGCAGAGCCGTGATAATGGATATTGGAGGTGTGATGAATGGGCAGATGACTGGTGCTACAAATGTCCTAGCTGGCAGCCCGGCAAATTTATGTGCTATGCCTTTGTTTGCAGAGCGAAGTGGCTCACCAAGGCTTGCCACCGGTCTGCTCACAAGGTGTGCGTGTCCTTTGAATTCACGAAGGTTTTTCTGTGTGTTCTGTATGTAAGCTCACTATCACTACCAAGATTGTTCGGGAAGATACTTGGATTTGATACCCTGGCAATTCCAAGCCCCACGAGCCCCTTTGGACCTGCATTGAACTTCTTTAAGAACACCTTTTTCTTGGCCTGGATAGGAAAAGACCCGGAGCACCGATTACATGTATTGACACGCTACCCACCTTTTCTTACACTGACGGATAAGGTTAATGGAAAGTGGCGCCTCATGAGGAAACAGAAAGGATAGCGCTATGTCAAAGAAGTATCCTGAATGCCCTATGTATAATCACACTCACTGTAAAGATTATGACAACCCCAAGCTTTGTGCGATTGTTAGGCAAGACAAGATCTGTGTTAAAAAGAAGCCAAAGTCAAGGTCAAAAAAGTAGAAAAAGCGGATCTTCTATCAGGCAGGAATGTGGTTTATGGACTGGAAATAGAGAACTCATTGAATCAGGCCGGATTCCTTAAAATGAAAACCCCGACCTAAGTCGGGGTATCATCCGGATGTGCCGTTACTTAAATGTCTGTCTCCCTTCTCCTAATTATTAGTTTATGGAGTTTTTTCAAATGTAACGCACACCCCAGAATTGTATTTCATCAATACTGCCCTTAAGAGCTAGCTTAGTGCTTCGATTCGCAAACATAGTCACGTCTAAACGAGAAATATTTAAATAAATGCTCACTCCATTCGGCCCGAGCTCATGGCCGAGGGCAGCACTTAGTCCCGAGGAAATAAATACGTTACCGTATTTATGAATCGAGGGACTTAGCTCTCTTAAGCGCCATCAACAAACCTCTGGTCTCGAGAGGTTGTTGACCTTGTCTCAATCCCCTGGAAAAATCTTGTCCTTGTCAGAGAGTTCATATCCAAGGGCTAATATGATCTTCCTTTTGGTATCCATCCGACAGCTCATTCCATTCTCAACTCTATCAATGGTCAAGGGTGAAACTGCTGCTTTTCTGGCAAGCTCTGACTTGCTCATGAGGAGTTCCTCTCTGATTTTTCTCAGCAGGTTGAGACCCAAATAAGCCTCCACTTGTTGCTCATACTGACGTGTTTCAAGCAATTACATATAATTAGACATATATATTAATATTTGTCAACTAAATTTTTTAAATTAGGTAAAATAAATTTAAATTATACATATGTGGTAGTTAAAAAAGGCGTTGGCACAAGATGATGTGGAGGGAAATAGAAGAATGGAAAGTGTTGACCGATGAGGAAGTGGATTTCAGGGCGGACACCTGAAAATTTTCTGACTGATTTGACCTCACCCTGTAAACTTTGATAAGGTTATGACTACAGAATGAATACTGAAATAAGATTGAACTGATCGTGGCTTTGAACTATGGCAAGAGAAGTCATAACCTCTTGATTGGGTTAGCCAAGCACAATATGAGGACTATTCGGTCTCTTGACTCCCTCCTTTCTCCGACTGTCTTTATGTTGATAAGCAGTACCCCGAAGGCTTTACCGTACCAGCGGGTCCTGGACCGAATCTCCAGCATTTTATCTTCTGGTAACCGCCGAGGAGATGATTCTAAAGACGATGGACGATTCGTTTGCTACTTGAAGGGCAAAAACACTCAAACCAGACACATTCCATAACGCCCACCTGCTTTTGATCAGATACTTTCTATTTTGTATCGCGGTATCTCTTGTGTAACAATTCAGCCTTGTTTTCTATTGACATTTTGGTATCATCAATCAGAGCGAATTCCAAAATTCTTACCGGTTATCTTTCGTGAGCCAAACCTTCAGGAGCAAATCGTGAAAAGATGGCCCCTGATAATTAAGACTTGAACGACCTATCCTCTGAGCAATAGTTGCTCATGAAACTTGATTATCCGATTGAGATCTCTAGCTCCTCCTAAGAAACTAACTGTGGAAAAGAGCATGGAGATGTCTTTTTTTAGTATGCCCCTGGCCCAGACCTGGCTTACAAGACATGAGTTTGTATAGCTAAGCATATAAATAATAAGCGATT
>Ga0111184_1054_pt1 | contig 16411 bp, 19 predicted proteins | sample DeeMarSWOR324_28_FD_80241 | JGI IMG/M metagenome (GOLD analysis project Ga0111184, IMG submission 80241) | Omnitrophica WOR_2 bacterium SM23_72 | reverse complement strand
GAATATTTCACGAAGGATGCGTCAAAGGTGATTGTGGCCATGGGTTCTGTATGTGGCACGATTAAGGAAGTTGTGGATCAGATGCGCAAGAAGGGTAAGAAAGTTGGATTGTTAAAAATCATCACTTTTCGGCCGTTTCCTTGCGTCCAGGTTTATCAGGCGCTCAAGAATGTTTCGCAGGTTGCGGTTTTAGATAAAGCCTTGTCTCTGGGAGCCATGTCTCCTTTAGCCGTAGAGATCAAGGCAACATTCTGCGGAAAAAAGAGGGCGCCTAAAGTGATCAGCTCATTTGTCGCAGGCTTAGGCGGCAGAGACATAACCTCTGATTCGATAAGAGAGATATTCAGAAAATTGACTCAAAAGGAAAACCACCAGGAGTTTATTGATTTAAAACCCGAGTTGCTCAGGGAGGAATATGCAGGATAGAATTTTATTCAGGCCAGGCCATACTGCCTGCGCGGGTTGCGGCCAATCGCTGGCAGCCCGTCTGGTTTTAGAAGCAGCTGGCCCTAACACGATTGTAACGAATAATACAGGTTGCCTGGAGGTCTTTTCTTCAAGATATCCTGAATCGGCCTGGGGTGTTCCCTGGATCCATTCCTTGTTTGAGAATGCGGCAGCTGTTGCTTCGGGAATTGAATCAGCTCTGGTCTATCTGGGTAAAAAAGAGGGGATTAATGTCATTGCCCAGGCAGGAGACGGCGGCACGGCTGACATAGGACTGCAGGCCTTATCCGGGATGTGGGAAAGGGGCCATGATGTTTTGTACGTCTGCTACGATAATGAGGCTTATATGAATACGGGAATTCAACGCAGCGGCCTCACACCCTTTAATTCTGCTACTACGACCAGCCCTGCGGGTACCCAATCTTTCGGGAACATTCGACCTAAAAAGCCCATGCCTGAGATTGCCCTGGCGCACGGCATTCCCTATGTGGCTACGGCCTCTGCGGGATTTGCGCAGGATTTGCAAAAAAAGGTCAAGAAGGCCTTTTCTATCAAAGGCCCCAAATATCTGCAGATTCATGTTCCTTGTCCTTTGGGTTGGAGGTACGAACCAAATATTACATTGCAAGTGGCGAAGTGTGCGGTAGAGACCGGGCTTTATCCTTTAATTGAATTTGAGGGAGGCGTGCTCGTGTCGCGTCGGCAGATCACCCCCAAGCCCGTTGAGGAGTATCTGAAGATGCAGGGCAGGTTCAGGCATCTCTTGAACGCTCCTGAAGAGATCAAAAAGATCCAGGAGATAGCGGATCATAATATAGAGAAGTACGGATTAAAGATAGAAAGTCAGGAGACAAAATAGAACATCATGATAAATCCTAAATCCGAAACCCTAAACTCTAAACAAATCCAAAACCCAAAACTCAAATGTCCAAAATTTATCGGTTTTGAATTTTGGATTTAGGATTTTGAGTTTGTTTAGGATTTAGAGTTTAGAATTTAGAGTTTAACTTAAAAGGAGGTGTTGACGAATGGGTAAACAAGCAAGAGCGATAGTGGATTTAAGCCTTAAAGGTGACGAGTGGTTGGCATTTTACCTCTATTGGTATATGGCCCAAACCGTCTCCGGTCGCGCCTATGAGGATATGGCCGAGATGTTGAACAAAATCGCCAAAGACGAATTAGAACATGCCCAGGAGCTGGCGGATTTGATCACGAAACTGGGGGATGTGCCTGTGGCCAACCCCATGGATTTGGAAAAAAATGCCAATTCTCCCTATCTTATGCCACCCAAGAATACAGCGGATATCAACAGGATTATTCGTGTTGTGACTGAAGCCGAAGCTGGGGCTATAGAAGTTTACAGCAAGCTCGCTAAAAAAACACAAGGCAAAGACCATGTGACTCATCAGCTCATCACACACATATTATCCGAGGAAGTGAGCCACGAGGAGATGTTTGAGAATCTGTTGGAGAGATAAAAATGTCAAATCCTAAATCCGAAACCCTAAACTCTAAACAAATCCAAAGTCCAAAACTCAAATGTTCCAAACAGGTCAGTTTTGAGTTTTGAATTTAGAGTTTTGAGTTTGTTTAGGATTTAGTATTTAGGATTTAGAGTTTTAAATCCTTGATAAAGTTTATTAATTTGGAGGTATAAGAGAAATGCCTAAGGTAACAGTGGATGCTGCGGCGTGCGTGGGTTGCGGCCTATGCGAACAGTCCTGTCCGGAAGTCTTTGAGGTCCAGGGAGACGGCATCGCCCACGTGAAATCACAGACTTCAACTACCTGCAACCTGCAGGAAGTCGCCGAGCAGTGCCCGGTGAACTGCATCAAGGTTAGCTAGAGTTGAGAGAGTGTTCGACTTAAAACGCCTTTCTTTTAAATTCAGCCACGAATCGGGCAAAAGTGAGTTGCTTTTTTTGTAAGAGTAATTTTTCCTGGAATTCCGCTTTTTCGCTTTCAAATTTCTCCTCATCAATCGGTATCCTGTCCTTAATCTTAATAATAAAGAAACCTGAAGGCAAGCTCAGAATCTCGCTCGTTTCTTCATCCTTTAGGCGTTTTGCCGCCATCCAGAGTTGATCCGAGGCCCCTAACCCTTCGATGTAGCTTCCGTATTTGAAAGTGTTAGTTTCACCGCTTTTGAGCCCGCAATCACTGGCAGCTTTTTCGAAATCAGGCTGGGCTTTCAATTTATTGAGGCAATCCTGCGCCTTCTGTTTTGCTATTTTTGCGGATTCATCTTTAATGTAGGCCTCTTTGGCTTTTTCCTTGACCTCCTCAAAATCAGGGATGAAGGCTTCCTTCCTTTCTTTAAGTTTCAACAAAAAGTATTTATTGTCCATGTGAATGGGCGGTGAGTATTGTTCGACACTTAACTTTGAGATCAGGGCCATGATCTCGGCTGACCAGCCGATGCCGGGGATAGGCTCGGTTTGGTTAAACATTCCCGTCTGTTTGACAGCTATTCCTAGACCCTTGGATATTTTTTCCAAATCCTCATGTTTTTTAAGACGCATCACAACCTGGTTGATTTGGTTTTCCGAATCCGCCTCTATATAATCCAGGTTAAAGGAAACCGGCTGCTTAAAACTTAAAGTGTTTTTCGTAAAATAATCTTTTACATCCTCCTCTTGAGGCTCAATCTCTTTGGTAAAATCTTCGGGTTGAGCAGTTATATAGGAGATGCTGAACTCTTCATGGGCCAATTCATACTCTTTTTTTACCTCTTCGTCTGTGACGGTGATAGAGTCTGTTACCTGTTTGTAGAGTTTCGATAGGATGATGTTCTGGCGGGTTTGTTCTTCAAAGATGCGCGGTTCAGAGCGAAAGACATACTGGACGATCTGGGTATAGAGTCCTTTATCGAATTTACCATCTTTGTGAAAAAAAATAAGGCCTTGCAAAAACTGCACAACCTCTTTGTCCGTGGCACGGATCTTGCGCCTTTTGGCCTCATAAAGAAGCATAAGCCTTTCCCAGGCCGCGGTCTCAAGATTCAGTTGGGACTCAACCTCGGAAAACTTATCTCCAAACTGCATGAGGGCCGAGACCTTTTCCGCGTTGTAGGCATCCCGGAATTCTAAAAAAGAGATCTTTTTGCCGAAGAGGATGCCGGCGTAGGTCTCATCCTGCCTGCTGCGTATGAGACTGCCTGAGCCCCAGAGCACAAATGCGGGCACGATAATGACAGCCAGGCCAATCCATATCTTCTTGGCTGTCTTTTTATGGCGCAAGAACTTAAGCATCTTTACTCCTTTTTAGGTTATTATAATTAAAATTTTGGATAATGCAATGTAATTTCTCTTTACAAAATATCATTAAACCGTTATAATAAATGCCTGTGTCTGCAAAAATAATAAGGGTAAGAAGGGTCTGGAGTATTAACCCCAGGACACGCGTGAAAAGAAGCAAAAAGGTGTATTCACGCCAGCGCCTTAAGCGTGAAACCCGAAGGGCAGTGAGAAATGAAAAATAAGACGCTTAAATTAGGCTTACCCAAAGGAAGCCTCCAGGAGGCGACCTTCAGGATGTTTCAAAAGGCCGGGTTTAATATTTCCGTTTCCAGTCGCTCCTATTTTCCCTCCATTGATGATCCGCAAATCGAGCCGGTGCTTCTGCGCGCCCAGGAGATGTCCCGCTACGTCGAGACAGACCTGGATTGCGGCATAACAGGAGAAGATTGGATTCAGGAAAACAATTCACGTGTCATCAGGATTACCGAGCTTGTGTACGCGAAGCAGTCTCTGAGGCCTGTGCGCTGGGTGGTGGCTGTGCCTAAGGATTCATCCATTCGTTCTCTTAAGGACCTTAAAGGCAAACAGATTGCCACTGAGCTTGTCAACGTCACCAAAAGTTTCTTAAGGAAGAATAAAATAAAGGCCGATGTGGAGTTCAGTTGGGGGGCTACAGAAGTAAAAGTCGCTCAAGGCCTGGTTGAGGCGGTCGTAGAACTTACCGAGACCGGAAAGAGCCTCGAGGCCAATAAGCTTAAAATCATTGCTACCGTCTGTCAATCCACCCCTCAGTTTATTGCCAACAGAACCTCTTATAGAGATGCTTGGAAAAGGGCCAAGATGGAGCAGATAGCCCTCCTTTTAAAGGGTGCGATCGCTGCTGAAGAAAAAGTCGGCCTGAAAATGAACGTCAGTAAGATTAACCTTAAAAAAGTCATCAGACTGCTGCCCGCCCTGAAAAGGCCTACCGTCTCAGGACTTTCCGATGGCGGCTGGTATGCCATTGAGACGGTGATCGACGAAAAAATCGTACGGGAACTGATTCCCAGCCTCAAAAAAGCTGGCGCTCAAGGGATCATTGAATACCCGTTGAATAAGGTCATCTATTGAAATGAAAATTCCAAATCACAAATTCCAAATCCCAAATAAGCACCAATGACCGAAATCCCAATGATTCAAACACGTATGTTTGGAATTTTGGAAATGGGAAAATTGGAATTTATTTGGAATTTGGTGCTTGGAATTTGGGATTTCTGACGAACGAAGTGAGGAAAGGATGCCTTGCGGTAAAAAAAGAAAACGCAGAAAAATCAGGACCCACAAAAGAAAAAAGATGCGCCGCCGTCTTCGTCACCTGAAAAAGAGAACTTGGGGTTAATTCTTCTATCCCGATTTAATTCCTACATGGTTTCTTTTATTAAGAAGATAGGCGCAGGCATGGGGTTAGGTCTTGCCCTGCTTGTGCTCTTAAGCGCAAAAGCCGACGGATTAGATAAAAAGGCCTCATCGGCCCTCAGCCACTATATCATGGGTGTTTTCCATGAGGACCTGGGCCAGCTCGATGAGGCGATCACAGAATACAAAAAGGCCTTAAAGGTAGATAATGAGAATCTCACCATCCATCTGAACCTGGCTTCCAGTTATATCAAGAAGAACGAGACGGCCAAGGCGATCGATGAGTTAAGCCAGGCAAGCCGTATTGACCCCGAAGCCATAGAGCCCCACGCGCTTTTAGCGCTTCTCTACTCCTCCCAAGGTGAGCTGGAACTGGCGACCCGCGAGTATGAATCAGCCCTGCAGAACGCCTCTAAGTTAGAACCCCAAAATATCGATATTTATAAGAATTTAGGCCTAGTTTATTTAAAGCAGAAAAAATGGAAAGAGGCGGAAGATGCGTATCTATGGGTCGTCAAGCTTGCTCCCGATGACCCACAGGCCTATTTTTACCTAGCGAGCGTTTACAGTGAAACAAACAAAAACGATTTGGCGGAAATCCAGCTGAAGCGTGCCCTGGAATTAAAACCTGATTATCCTGAGGCGCTCAATTTCCTGGGATATCTTTATGTGGACCAGAACAAGAATTTAGACGAGGCCGAGTCGCTGATCAGGAGAGCCCTTGAGTCTGAGCCTGAAAATGGCGCTTACATCGATAGTCTGGGCTGGTTTTATTTTAGAAAAGGCGATTTTGAACAGGCGGTAAAGGAATTGGAAAAAGCAAGTTCCCTCATGGAAGACCCGGTGATTTTTGACCATCTCGGGGATGCATATTTTCAGGTCAAGGATATAGAAAACGCCAGAATCAGCTGGGAAAAATCCCTGAAGTTAAAACCAGAACAGGAAAAGGTCAAAGAGAAAATAGAGAAGTTAAATAAATAGTTAAATCCCAAAATGGATGTACGGATAAATGAACTTGAAAAGAAGGCAAAAGAGATACGCCGACTGATCATCCAGATGTTAGCCAAGGCTGGTTCCGGCCATCCTGGTGGGAGTCTTTCGGCTACGGATTTAATCACTGTATTGTTTTTTTCCGTGCTAAGGCACAACCCTAAGGATCCTTCCTGGCCCAACCGGGATAGGTTTCATATGTCCAAAGGGCACTGCTGCCCTCTTTGGTATGCGGTTTTAGCGCAAACAGGTTACTTTCCCAAAGAAAGACTTTGGACCCTTCGCCAACTCGGTTCGGTTCTACAGGGCCATCCAGACAGGCGCACACCTGGAGTCGATGTGGCCTCAGGATCCCTGGGACAGGGGTTATCCGTGGGTTTAGGTATGAGCCTGGCCGCAAGGATTGATGAGAGAGATTACCGCGTCTATGTCCTTTTAGGTGATGGAGAGACCCAAGAGGGTAATGTCTGGGAAGCGGCTATGGCCTCAAGCCACTACAGGTGCGACAACCTTTGCGCCATCCTTGACTACAACGGGTTTCAGATCGACGGAAAAACCGAAGATATTATGGAACTTGAGCCTCTCGTCGCCAAATGGCAGGCTTTTGGCTGGCATACGTTGGAGATTGACGGGCATAACATGAGTCAGATCTTGACGGCCTATCAGGAAGCCGAGAGCATGAAGGGCAAGCCCAGCATCATCATCGCTCACACCACAAAAGGCAAGGGCGTTTCTTTCATGGAGAATGTGGTTGATTTTCATGGTCGCGCTCCTACAAAAGAAGAGGCACAAAGAGCGCTTAAGGAACTGGAATAACAAAGTTACTAAAGTTCCATAAGGTTACTAAGGTTCCATAAAGTTTCGCGTGGGGTAACCTCAGTAACATTATGGAACATCATGGAACTTTAGTAACCTATATAAATATGAGCGAAATGTTGTATCAGAGAGATGCCTACGGGCAAACGCTCGTGGAGCTGGGAAGGCAAAATAAAGATATTGTCGTGCTGGACGCTGACCTCTCCAGTTCCACACGCACCAGCTTATTTGCCAAAGAGTTTCCAGAAAGATTCTTTAACTTTGGGGTCGCTGAGCAGAATATGATGTCAACGGCCGCAGGTCTGGCCAGTTGCGGCAAGGTCGTGTTTGTTTCAACCTTTGCCGTTTTTGCAACAGGCAGGGCCTGGGATCAGGTAAGAAATTCAGTGGCTTATAATGATTTTAACATCAAGATCGTGGCCACCCATGCCGGTATCACGGTGGGGCCTGACGGCGCTAGCCACCAGGCCTTGGAAGATATTGCGCTCATGCGCGTTATTCCTAATATGAATATCATTGTGCCTTGCGACGCGCCTCAAACCCGCGAGGCGGTCCTGGCTGCTGTAGAAACCTTCGGGCCTTTTTATATCCGTCTGGGCAGACCCAAGGTGCCGATTATTGAAAATAAGGGTGCATTTAAATTAGGCAAGGCCCAGGTCTTGACATTCGGAAATGATATAGCGATCTTTGCCTGCGGGGTTTTGGTTTCCGAGGCCCTGATAGCCGCAAAAAATCTGTTGGGTCAAGGCATAAAGGCGCGCGTGGTCAATATGCATACGATTCGCCCCTTTGATACAGAGACGGTTATTCAGGCAGCCCAGGAGACGCGTGGCATTGTCGTATGCGAAGAGCATACAGTGGTCGGGGGCCTTGCTTCAAGTATCCAGGAAGTGGTTGCGGAAAATGCGCCGGTGAAAGTGGTATGCCTGGGCATCAAGAACAGGTTTGGCCAGTCTGGAGAGCCTTCAGAGCTTCTGAAGGCCTATAACCTGACAAGTTCGGATATAGAAAAGGCAGGGTCTGGTCTGTGTCTAAGTTAATTCTTAAGTCCCATGCCAAGTTAAACCTGTTTCTGGAAGTCCTGCGTAAGCGTCCCGACCATTACCACGATATTCGAACCCTCTTTGAGAGGATAGACCTTTCAGATACCCTCACCCTTACTTCCCGCCCGGATAAAAAAATACGGATCAGCTGCCCAGATCCTCTCGTGCCCAAAGACCACAGGAACCTTTGCTTTAAAAGTGCCCGGCTCTTGCAGGATAAATTCAAGGTGGCAAGCGGCGTGGATATCGCAATAGATAAACGGATTCCTGTTGGCGCTGGCCTGGGTGGAGGTTCTGCAAATGCCGCCGGCGTCTTCCTGGGGTTAAACAGGTTTTGGAAACTCAAGGCCTCCAGAGAAACACTTGTATCCCTTTCTCAGGGGATTGGCTGTGATATCCCTTTTTTTATTCATGAGGTCCCGTTTGCCTTGGGGAGTGAGCGCGGAGATTGTATAAGACCTTATGATGCATTAAGGGGGTTGAGGTTTTGGCATATCATTGTGGTTCCCAAAATACATGTTTCTACCTCACTTATATACAAAAAATGGGACACTTATTCTACATTGACAAAGACGCAACTTAATGTTAATATACTACTTTCGGCTTTAAAGAAAAAGGGCATTCCAGAGGCAGGGAAGTTTTTGTGGAACAGCTTAGAGCCGCTGACACTTCGGTTTTATCCGCAGGTTCGCCGAATCAAGGAGGCGTTGACTGCCTTAGGGATTAAAGCAATCTTGATGTCCGGAAGCGGTCCGGCAGTATTTGGCATTGTTTCTTCGAGAAAGGAGGCCGTGTCTCTGGGGAAGGAACTGAAGAAGCAGAAGAAAGGTTGGAAGATTTTTGTAGCACGTACATTTTAAGAAAAGACTTCAGGCCTGCATCTTTGAGCAGGTAGGGGGGGAAGAGCCATGGAAATCACGGAAGTCAGGGTCGTTTTAAAGGATTCACCCGATAAGAAATTAAAGGCCTATGCGACGGTTACTTTTGATAACGCCTTTGTGGTCAGAAACGTAAAAGTCATAGAAGGCACAAGCGGTTTATTCATTGCCATGCCTTCCAGAAAAATAAAACAACCCTGCCCGAAATGCGGATTTAAAAACGAACTGCGCAGCAAGTATTGTAATCAGTGCGCAGCGTCTTTACCGGTGGTGTCTCGGCCCATGACACCGGATACGGCGACAGGAGCTCAATTAGAGCACAAGGATATCGCCCATCCCATAACGCAATCCTTTAGGGAATATCTGCAGAAGAGAGTCTTGGAGGCGTACGAGCAGGAGAAGACAAAGGGCTCCTCCGGCTCGAGTTCATTCGTAGAGTAGGGACGTTTGGGACGTCGTCCAATGGTAGGACACGAGAATTTGGGTCTCGCTATTGTGGTTCGAGTCCACACGTCCCAGCCATAAACCAACCATAAATTCATGAATAAAAATATCGCTGTGGTGATTCTGGCCGCGGGTAAAAGCACGCGGATGAAATCAGGTACCCCCAAGGTTCTGCACCCTATCTGCGGCAGGCCCATGCTGGGGTATGTCCTGGATCTCGTGCGTGGCCTTAAGCCAGGTGTTGTCATCGCCGTGTTGGGTCATCAGCATGAAGAAGTCCGAAAGCAAATTCCATCCGGTATTAAGGTGGTTCTTCAAAAGAGGCTTTTAGGCACAGCCGACGCTGTCAGAACAGCCTTAGCGCATCTTAAGAATTTTCAGGGGAGCGTATTGGTGCTTTACGCTGATAACCCGCTGTTGAAGAAAGAGACGATTATACAGCTTTTAAAACATCATTCGGCAAACAATTTGGATGCGACGCTTCTTTGCGCCCATCTGGAGAAACCTTCTGGTTACGGTAGGGTCTTACGGGATAAATACGCAAACGTATCGGGCATTATGGAAGAAAAGGATGCCGATGAGGTTGTGAAAGGGATCAAAGAGATCAACACAGGGATCATGTGTTTTAAAAAGAATAGCCTGCTGCAAGCCTTGAAGCATGTAACCCGTAACAACCGCAAGAGGGAATATTATCTCACGGATACCATTGGTATACTTTATAAAAAGGGCCTATTGGTGGATGCGTTGAAGCTTGAAGATAGCCAGGAGGCGCTGGGGATTAATTCTCGCTGGGAGTTAGCCAGGGCCCATGCGATAATGCAGAAGCGCTTAAATGAGGATTACATGCGCAACGGCGTTACCGTTCTGGATCCGGATTCTACCTTTATCAGTTACGGCACAAAAATAGGAGAAGACTGCGTGATTTATCCCTTTACAGTTATTGAAAGGGATGTTAAAATCGGACGTCGCTGTAAGATTGGACCCTTCGCGCATTTGAGGCCCGGCACCGTGCTTTTAGACGATGTGGGTGTAGGTAATTTCATAGAGATCGTCCGCTCTAAAATCTTTCCCAAATCAAAAGCAAAACATTTTGGATATATCGGAGATGCCCAGATCGGCCGTTTTGTCAATATTGGCGCAGGGACCGTAACGGCCAATTATGACGGGAAGTCAAAGAATAAGACCATCATCAAGGACCGTGCCTTTATCGGCTCTGATACCGTGATCGTGGCGCCTGTCAGAATAGGAAAAGGAGCCTCAACCGGAGCAGGCAGCGTTCTGGTCAAACGCCGGAATGTTCCCGACGGAAAGGTGGTCGCAGGGGTCCCGGCCAGAGAATTAAAAAGGAAACGTTGATCTTTTAAAAATGGTTTTTCGGTTGCGGTTGCGCTCACTCGAATCGTCATACGTCAAACGTTAAACGTCCGTAAGACGTAAGACGATTAACCATACGAGCTGCGTAGCCGATGGACGGATGACGATAGACGGATAATCTTATAACCTTGAGAGGAAATCATGGATAAATTAGCAGTTTTAAGCGGCAACGCAACCCCTGAATTGGCTAAAGCCATCTGTAAATATCTTAAGGTCAAACTCTACGATTGCCTTGTCTCAAAGTTTAGCGAAGGTGAAATTCGCGTTAAGATCAATGAGAATGTCCGCGGCAAGGATGCCTTTGTCATCCAATCGATTTGCCCTCCGACTAACGACAATCTGATGGAACTGCTGATTATGATTGATGCTTTAAAAAGGGCATCGGCCAAGCGCATCACCGCGGTTGTCCCTTATTTCGGATACGCCCGTCAGGACAGAAAAGATCAGCCCCGCGTACCCATCACCGCCAAATTGGTGGCTAATCTAATAACTGTGGCCGGAGCAAACAGAGTTCTTACCATGGACCTGCATGCCGGACAAATTCAGGGATTTTTCGATATTCCGCTAGACCATCTTTTTGCCGTCAACGTATTCATAGACCACCTCACTAAATTGAAAAACAAAGATATCGTGGTTGTCTCTCCGGATGTGGGCAGCATCAAAATGGCCAGGGCCTATGCAAAGAGGGTTATGGGAAGCCTGGCGATCATAGACAAAAGGCGCATTTCTCCTGAAAAGGCCGAGGTGGTGCATATCCTGGGAGAGGTGGAAGGAAGAGACTGTCTGATCGTGGATGATTTGATCGCTACTGGAAGCTCTGTTATAAAAGCAGCCGAGACCCTCAAAAAGGCTGGGGCGCAGAATATCTGGGCAGCTATCACCCATGGGGTCTTGTCAGGGTCTGCTTTAGAGGGTATAAAGAAATGCAAGGCCTTAACCACATTATTCATTACGGATACCATTCCCTTGGAGGATGAAAAGAAGCATACAAAGATTAAAGTTTTATCCGTTGCGGATCTTTTAGGGGAGGCCATTAAAAGGATTCATAACGAAGAATCAGTGAGTTGTTTGTTTGATTAAAGTCTGCCTGCCGCTGGGCAGGATGAGAATCTTACGATGGAAGAGATATTTTTGGATGTTGAGTCAAGAGAGGATGTCGGCAGGGCCAAGGTTAAGCAATTAAGAGAAAGCGGATTTGTCCCGGCAGTAGTCTATGCCGAAGGCAAAGTTTCCATTCCAGTTAAAGTCTCCCACAGCGCCCTGATTAAACTGATCCATCAACATCGGATAGAGAGCGTTTTAATCAATGTGAAGATAAAAGACGATAGGAAGCGCAGCGCCCGCTCATGCGTGATTAAAGAGATCCAGTATGAACCGGTCCACGGAGAGATTCTGCACGTTGATTTCAACGAGATTTCTCTTACAGAGACTATCAAGGTTAACGTGCCTGTCGTGGCCAAAGGGGAACCGATAGGCGTGAAGCAGGAAGGCGGATCTCTCGAGCATATCCTCTGGGAAATTGAGGTGGAGTGTTTGCCGACACAGATCCCCAAGGATTTCCAGGTGGATGTCAGTCCACTCAAAATCGGGGATTCTATCCATATCAAAGATTTAAGCGTGCCGCCTGGAGTTAAGATTTTAAATGATCCCTCTAGCATTGTCTTATCGGTAGCGGCTCCCATGAAGGAAGAAGAAGTGGTAGCGCCAGTGGAAGGGGTGGAGACACAGGAACCCGAGGTCATAAAGGAAAAGAAGGAAGTGCCTGCGCCTGAAGGCGAAGAAGTTGAAGATAAAGAGAAGAAGTAACGATTCTTATGAAGCTGATAGTGGGCCTCGGTAACCCCGGAAGCGATTACGTCGACACCAGACATAATATCGGCTTCTGTGTTCTCAGGGCCTTAGCCAAGAAACACAGATCCTCATTTAAAAAAGAAACAGGAACGGATTCTCAGGTGGCCAAGGTCAGGATTGGACAGGAAGCGGTGGTGCTTGCGCTTCCCCAGACTTTCATGAACGCCTCAGGTAGCGCCGTAGCCAAGCTGGTCAGGAAACACAAAATAGCCCCGCAGGAGCTGCTTGTAGTTTGCGATCACCTGGACCTGGAGTTCGGCAGGATGAAATTAAGACCGTCAGGTTCCTCCGGCGGGCACCGCGGTCTTGAGTCGATCATAGAGGTTTTGCAAAATGAGGGATTCGGTCGCCTGAGAATCGGCGTGGGAAGGCCTCCTGAGGGAAGGGAGGCCGCGAAATATGTTTTGCGCAATTTTAACAAAAAAGAAAGAACGCGTTTAGGGCAAGTTATAAAAAGCGCAGCCGCCTGTTCGGAGTCGTGGGTGGTTGAGGGAATCAGCAAGACCATGAATACCTTTAATAAGAAAGGAAAGACCGGGTGAATAAGTACGAGGCCATGTTTATTATCAAACCGGATTTATCCGAGGAGGAAAAAAAGACACTCTTTCAGCAGATTCATGACGCTGTCAAAAAAAATAAGGGAGATGTATCAAGTGCCTCCCTCTGGGCGGAAAAAAGAAAAATGTACTTTCCCTTAAAGAAATATCGGGAGGGTTCTTATTATCTGATGAATTTCAGTCTTGATCCACTTTCGCTCAAGCTCATCCGGCAGGCGTATAAGCTAAATGAAAACATATTAAGAGTCCTCATCACGAAGATAGAATAATTGAAAAATCCAAATTTCAAAATCCAAATAATACCAATCAAATCCCAATACCAAAATCCAAAACAAAATTTGGATTTGGGATTTTGCCTGTCTGCCGACAGGCAGGGATTTATTTTGGATTTTGTAGTATTTGAATTTTGGATTTTACCGTTTGTATAACGAAGGAGTGAAGGATGGCAAATCTCAATAAGGTATTTCTTATGGGTAATCTGACGAAGGACCCGGAATTGCGCTACACCCCGCAGGGCACGGCCGTGGTGAATCTGCGCATGGCGGTCAACAGAAGGTTCCGCAATAAAAATCAGGAATTGAAGGAAGAGACCTGTTTTATAACCGCCGTGGTGTGGAGCAGGCAGGCTGAGACATGCAACCAGTATTTGCATAAGGGAAGCGCCTGCTTCATTGAGGGCAGGCTTCAATCACGCAGCTGGGAAGATAACGCCGGACAGAAACGCAGCGTCATTGAAGTCCGGGCTGAGCGAGTCCAATTTATGGGAAAAGCTCCGGCTAAGGAAAGTAGCGGTGAGTCCAGGGAAGATTTTCTTCCGGAAGCGGAAGCCTCCTCTACGGAAGCCGCATGGTTAGGTGAAAGCGAGGAAGGAGTCAATGAGAGTTAAGACAAGGACATTTTCCAGGAGCAGGATAGATAGGAAAAAACACGATTTCGGCTTAGCCTCCAGAAAGAAATTCTGCCGATTCTGCGTGGACAAAGTCAGGGCAATCGATTATAAAGATATAAAGAGGCTGGAGACCTTTATCACGGAAAGGGGAAAGATTCTTTCCAGCCGCATTTCCGGCAACTGCGCGAAGCATCAGCGATGGATTGCCGAGGCCATCAAGAAGGCCAGATTTCTTTCCCTGATCCCTTACGTGAGATAGAAATGTTTATAAACCCTAAATCCAAAATCCTAAACTCTAAACAAACACAAAATCCAAAACTCAAATGTCCAAAACGGTTCTGTTTTGAGTTTTGAAATTTGGGTTTTTAATTTGTTTAGGATTTAGTATTTAGGATTTAGAGTTTATACGATTTAACTATAAGGTCTGATTATGGAAGTCATCCTCAATCAGGATGTGGATAAGCTGGGAAAGGCCGGCTCTGTCATTAAAGTGAAAGACGGGTTTGCCCGCAACTTCTTGATACCCAATAGCCTGGCCCTGCCACTTACACCCGGAAATCTCAAGAAGCTGGAACAGGAGAAACAGAGAAAGAAGGCCCAGTTAGAGAAGGTCAAACAGGAGTCCCTTGAGCTTAAGGCTAAGCTCGAGGGAGTTTCTTTGACCATACCTGCCCTGGTTCAGGAAGAGGACAGATTGTACGGAAGCATTACCACTCAGGATGTGGCCCAGGCCCTGGAAGAAGAGGGTTTTACCATTGATAAGAATGCCGTTGTGTTGGAACATGCCATAAAGACGCTGGGAATTTATGAGATTCCCGTGAGGCTCCATCCGGAAGTCAGCGCTACGATAAAGGTCTGGATCGTAAAGAAATGACAAATTTAGCTCTCGATAAGGTCCCTCCGCAAAATCTGGAAGCTGAAATGGCTGTGCTGGGTTCTATGTTGCTGGATGCGGATGCCATCTCTATATCCTGCGAGTCGCTGGACAAAAACTCTTTCTATAAAGAGAACCACGCAAAGATCTTCGAGGCGATTCTGGATTTGTACAATGCCAATAAAGCCGTTGACCTCATCACCCTGACCAACGAATTGAAGAAGGCGGGTTTACTGGAAGAGATAGGGGGCGTCAGTTTTCTGACGGCCCTGGCGAATGCCGTGCCCACGGCAGCCAATATCGATCACTACGTCCATATCGTTAAAGAGAAGAGTATCCTGCGCACCCTCATCAACAACGCCACTCACATTGTTTCCATGTGTTACGAAAGCGAGGGTAATATCGATGAGGTGGTGGATAACGCTGAACGGTTTATATTTGAGGTCAGCGACCGAAAGGCCCACGGCACCTACCTGCATCTGAAAGAAATCGTCAAGGAGAGTATTGAGAGGATAGACAGGCTTTATCAGAAGAAGGCGCATGTGACTGGAATCCCTACCGGTTTCATCGATTTTGATACCAAGACCTCGGGGCTCCAGCAGTCTGATTTGATTGTGATTGCAGGCAGGCCCTCCATGGGAAAGAGCGCCTTGGCCATAGGGATAGCCGAGTATGCCGGTGTCGTCGAGAAAATCCCGCTGGCAATCTTCAGCGTGGAGATGTCTAAAGAGCAACTCGTGCAGAGGATGCTGTGTTCTCACGCTAAAGTGGATGCCCATAAGGTGCGCACCGGGTATCTGGCCACGTCCGACTGGCCACGTCTTACAGCGGCTGCGGGAAAGCTTTCCGAGGCATCTATCTTTATCGATGATTCACCCGCGATCTCCGTGATGGAACTGAGGGCCAAGGCCAGACGCCTGAAGGCCCACCATGATATTCAATTGATTATATTAGATTACCTGCAGCTGATGCGCGGCTCCCTGGGTTCTGAGAACAGGCAACAGGAGATTTCAGAGATCTCGCGCTCCCTGAAGGCCTTGGCTCGGGAACTGAGCGTTCCGGTTGTGGCGATAAGCCAATTGTCGCGTGCCGTGGAATCGCGCCAGGACCATCGGCCGCAGCTTTCCGATCTGAGAGAGTCCGGCGCCATCGAGCAGGATGCGGACGTGGTGGTTTTGATCCTCAGGGAGGAGTATTATAATCCCACTCCCGATAATCAGGGCGTGGCTGAGTTGATTATTGCCAAGCAGCGTAACGGGCCTGTTGGTTCTCTGAAGTTGGCTTTCATCAAGGAGTATACCCGCTTTGAGAATATTGCACGTATCGAGTGAGAGGAGGCGGATGTTGCGAAGAATTTTCATAATCGCATTCTTTATTTTCTTGTTTCTGTCCTTTACGGTTTTTTCTCCTTTATCAGCCCAAAAGGAATCCGAGCAGGGCCCTGCGGCCTCTGCCACGTCCCTTCCTTTTGTCAGGGCCATTGAGGTCCAGGGCAATAAAACCATCAGCTCCAATACCGTTATCTCTAAAATGAAGACCCGGGTGGGCAGCCCTTACCAGGAGAACATCATCAGCGATGATTTGAAACGGTTGTACCTGTTAGGTTTCTTTAGTG
>Ga0111184_1048_pt1 | contig 16988 bp, 15 predicted proteins | sample DeeMarSWOR324_28_FD_80241 | JGI IMG/M metagenome (GOLD analysis project Ga0111184, IMG submission 80241) | Omnitrophica WOR_2 bacterium SM23_72 | reverse complement strand
ATAGCCTCTCTAATCTTCTGCATGAGTTCCAGGTAAAAATAGACGTTATGCAGTGAGACGAGGCGCAGGCCCAGGATCTCTTCCGAACTGAATAAATGACGTAAATATGCCCGGCTGTAATTCCTACAGGTGGCACAGGCACAATTCTTATCTAAAGGACTGAAATCTTCTGTGTAAGGGGCATTACGGATGGTAATTTTTCCCTCACTGGTAAAAGCCGTCCCATTCCTGCCGTAACGCGTGGGCACAACACAATCAAACATATCTACGCCGGCACCGACAGCCTCAATGATATCCTGGGGCAACCCGACACCCATCAGGTATCGGGGTGAATGCCTTGGCAGTAAATCAACGACCACGTTGACTATATTATATCTTAAATTCATCGGTTCGCCAACTGAAACTCCTCCGATGGCATAACCGTCAAAATCCAGATCGAGCATCTGCTCGACGCAAATCTTGCGCAAATCTTCATACGTCGCTCCCTGGATAATCCCGAACAACGACTGCGTTTCTCTGGGTCGCTCAACCGCCAAAGACCTTCTGGCCCAATCCATGGTGCGCCGCATCGCTATCTCGGCATGGTCCTTGGCACAAGGATAATGCACGCATTCATCCAAGGGCATAATGATATCAGAACCTAAATCTCTCTGGATCTTTATGACATCCTCAGGAGTCAGAAAATGCTTCAGGCCGTCGATATGCGACTGGAACTCTACCCCCGGATCAGAAACCTTTCTTAAGAGCGCAAGGCTAAAAATCTGATAACCTCCGCTGTCCGTCAATATCGGTTTCTTCCAGGACATGAAGTCATGGAGGCTGCCTGCTTTTCGGATCACCTCCACCCCCGGCCGAAGGAACAAATGATACGAATTGGATAATAAAATCTGTGCCTTCGCTTCCTCCAATTCCTCAACGGATAAGGCCTTAACCGTGCCTTGCGTCCCCACCGGCATAAAACAGGGAGTCGCAATCTCTCCGCGACTCGTGATTAACTTCCCTAGCCGCGCCCTTGTAAATTTGTCCTGACGAGTTAGCTTGAAGAACATACCCTTCGAAATCCCAATTTCCAAATCCCAAATCCCAAATAAATTCCAATATCCAAATCCCAATGAACGAAACTTGCATGTTTGAAATTTGAAAATTGTAATTTGCCTGCCTGCCGGACAGGCAGGGAGCTTATTTGGAATTTGGTGCTTGGAATTTGGAATTTATTTTGCATTTTGACTTATATGATAAGCATCGCATCGCCATAACTATAAAATCTGTATTTCTTATCAATGGCCTCTTGGTAGGCTTTTTTAATCAGCTTCTCGCCTGCAAAGGCGCACACCAGCATGAAGAGAGTGGTGCGGGGAAGATGGAAATTAGTCAAAAGAGAATCCACCAGCTTGAATCGGTAGCCCGGATAAATAAATAAATCTGTGTACCCCTTCTGCCTGCCGGACGCATAGGTTTCCAGGGCGCGCAGACTCGTTGTGCCCACGGCCATAATGTGGCTTTGGCAACTGCGAGCTCTTTTTATTTGTCGCAGGGTACTTACAGGAATCTTAAAATACTCTCGTTCCATCTGATGTTGCGTAATATCTTGAACCTTAACCGGCCGGAATGTCCCCACGCCTACATGTAAAGTCAAATAAGTGACATTCACACCTTGCGATTTTATTTTACCGATCAATTCTTTTGTAAAATGCAATCCTGCCGTAGGAGAAGCGATAGCACCCGGGACCTTCGCATAAACGGTTTGATAAGAGATGCGGTCTGATTCCTCGGGTTTCCTTTTTATATAAGGAGGCAGCGGCATCACACCCAGCTCGTATATGCGCTTTGAATCATGGATATTGAAGGCAATCTCATCCTTTCCGCACACCATGCCAAAAACCCTTCCAGAGTCAAAAATAATCCTTTCTCCTGCCTTGACCCGGCTGGGTTTGATGAAAGCCTTAAAACGATTGGTAGCCAGGCCTTCAATGAGCAGGACCTCCACTTTCCCCCTGGTTGATCTCAACCCCTCCAGTCTCGCCGGAAGAACCTTGGTGTTGTTTAAGACCAAAAGGTCATCTTTATGGAGAAACTCAAGAATCTCCTTAAAGCCACGGTGCTCGATCGTGTCCTTCTTTCTGTTTAAAACCAGAAGCCTCGCCGTATCGCGCTTTTTCAGGGGATACTGAGCGATCAACTCCTTCGGCAGGCTGTAATCAAATTTAGAAAGCTCCATCATTCGCACTCAGTAATGGCTGATTCTCGAACCCGGATAATAATACTTAAGGATCTCTTCATACGTGCGGCCCTGCTTGGCCATAAAATAAGCACCCCATTGACAGAGCCCAACACCATGCCCCCAGCCGGTTCCTTCAAATACTGCGTCTTGATTGACAACGCTTACGTTAAAACGGGTGCTTCTTATCATATTGGCTCCGATCATATTCCTAAAGTCCTTGGCTGCAACCGTCATTTCTTTATCATCGGCGGTTATGACCTTCAGGTCTTTGACCCTTCCGGAGTCGTTCAGTCCGCTTACGACCAAATCTTTTATGGGGCCAGTCTGGATACCTCCTTGCGCTAACTTTTTCTGGATCTCATCCAGTGTCAAAACGTAATGCCACCTGAAATGCGGGGATTCTTTGCAGAATCCGCACACAACACCTTTAAGAGGTGCGATATTTATCTTCCAAAGTTCGCCAGCCCTCTCTGTGTGCCCCGCACAAGTGGCTGAAAAAAAAGTCGGAAAAACCTTTCCTTTAAAATTAAGGATTTTTCCTTTCGTTTGCTCCACGGCTTTGTTGGTCCGATAGCGTTCAGAGGTTCTGCCTCCGTAAACCTGAGAATAGATGTCGCTGGACACATCAAAATCTTGCGTCTTGTTTTCCTCCATCTGATACAAAGCATATGTTCGGGAAACAATGGCCTGGGCCATCAAAGCCTCCGTAGGCCAATAATGTGAAACTTCGTGATAGAGGATTCCTTTGACGTAATCCTCTATGTCAATGCGGTTGATGACGGTCAGGGTGTCTTTCTTGCCCCTTATAAACTGGATCTCACCCAGAAATAGTCGGTCATTTACGCTGATAACGCTGTGGTCTTCGCCCCGAATGATAAGGGAAGAAACATTAAAAAACTCTCCCGCCAAAGCGATCCCACCCTTCTGGGCAATCACCGTGGTTTTCAAGGATTTTCCACTTAAGGTAACATTACCGGAAGAATCCGTTATTTCAAAGGGTGCATTCAATTTAACGCGCGCGCTTGGCTCCTCCTGAAAAACAGCTACGCGCACGTAACGTAACCCTTCTTCAGAGCTGACGGTGTGGCGGGGTGAGGTGGCAACCAAAATGAAAAAGGCTAAAAAAAGAATCCTCAACATGATTTTATCGGCGAGACCATAGCCAAAATATGAAAGAAAGGATAAGGCTTAACAATATGGATGTCATAATAGGAAAATAAAAAGTGAAATTCTTCTTTTGGATATAAATATCCCCTGGCAGCTTTCCCAAAAAAGGCATCTTGTTGAAAAATGTCAATAAAACGCCGAGGCCTATTAAGATAATCCCGAAGACAATTAACGTTTTCCCGATTTCCTGCATCGCTCTATTTCCGAATAAAGGCACCCGCAATATTTCTGGCAATAGATCCCTTCGTTCTTGGCCTGCTCATGCGCTTTTTTAAAACCCGGACGAAAATCCTCGTAAAAGAAATTCACGCCTGTCTCCCGGGCAATCTCCTCTCCTATACCCTTCAGTTTTTCCTGATCCTGATAGGGACTGACGAGCAAGGTCGTGGAAAAATAACCGCAGCCCATTTCTTTTGCGGCCAAAGCGCACCTTTGAAGCCTTAAAGACCAGCATATAGCGCATCTTTCTGGCCTATCCTCCTTTAGATTCACAGCTTGAAAGAACTCCTCTGGATGGTATTCCGGATGGACCATCTCCAGATCATGCCTGTGGCTGAAATCCATTACCGCTTTCAGGCGCTTCTTGTATTCGCTAAAGGGATGGATATTAGGGTTGTAAAAATATCCCCTCACGCTATACCCTTTCGCCTTTAACCTTTCCAAAGGACAAATCAGGCACGGCGCGCAACAGGTATGTAATAACAAGTGCATAGTTAAATTCCTTGTTTGTGACTCTTAACTCAAGGTAGTAATCAGAGATTCTATTTATTAGATCGGATTTGTTTTGCCTCTTGTACCGCAGAATAAACGACTAAACCATAAAATATCTGCAGCGGAATAAATCTAAGACCCCCAAAAAAGGTCAGCCTGGAAAAAAACAGAAAGAATGCAGATGCGCCGAAAATAATCGTACCAAAAACTGCCCACTTCTGCGCTTTTATTAACCCAACACCAAATACGATATGACAGATACCCATAATTAAATTTTCAAATAAAAATATTTTATAATAACGGCTACCTATATGGGTGCCACTATATTTGATTAAAAATGCTGCATATACATAAAGAAAACCCAGTAACACCAGAGCCCAGGCAACAGTCTTTAGTTTTAACGAATTCTTCATATATTTTGGCTGTTTTTACGGGACTCGTCATCAAACCAATCCACCCGTAAAAAAAACCGAATCGTCTCCTAGTTTCTCTTTCTATTTTTTTATTCTATTCTTCTGTTAAGTCATAGTAATTCATTTATCTAAGGATACCAAATATTTATCTAAGGATACCAAATATTGATTTTCCGTCATACAATGTCCCTCCTTATCGCAAACCTTAAGCCGCTTCAATTCGTTTATTTGAAAATAAAAACGACCTGTTTTGCCGAACTTAAGAGGACTGGCCGTAACAAAAAACCCCGAGGGAGTTGCTTCATAAGAGTATTTGTATCCGTGACTTCCCCCTTTTACTAAATCCTCGGAGATATAGGGTGGTTCTGCTGAACCCAGGGTTATCAGATTGACCGGATATTGACCGTTCAGAGTGCGGTAAGCAACGCTTGCCTCATATATCGTTTTACAACCGGCCAATGCCAAAACTTCATTATTATAAATACGCATAACATAACGGTCCTTATAAGCATCGATGAGGTATGTACTAATAGAAAAAATCAAAAAAAATATAGCCAAAAGAATTAAAACAAAAAAAATGTATCTGATCATAGTATTTCCCGGACTTTCAAAACCGACTGTCCTATTTTTACAAATCTAATTTTGTGGATGACCTGAGTCAAAATAGAATCATTCACTATTTCAGCTGTTTTTACGGGTTCTGTCTTGTTTTGTTTCTCGTGAGGACGCTCGAAATCAAACCAATCACCCGTAAAAATTAAAAACGCCCCTGTATTATAGAAAAAGCAGTTTTACGAACAAAATTAGAAACGTTTTGAGATTGAGTTTAGAAACGTTTTAGAATAATTCCGGTTGTTTTTCGTATTTGATGCCGAAGTGTTCAAAGGACAATTTGGTGGCCAGGCGGCCGCGGGAGGTGCGCTTCAGGTATCCGGCTTTCAGTAAATACGGCTCAACCGTATCGGCGATAGTATCAACTTCTTCATTAAGGCTGGCTGCCAAGGCCTCAACACCCACAGGCCCCCCTGAGTAAGACTCCAGAATCAACTTCAGCACCTTGCGGTCCAAATCATCCAGGCCTGCCTTGTCAATCCCCAGTTCATCCAGGGTCTTGGCCGCGCATCCGGCGTTGACCGTGGCTATTTTGGCGACCTGGGCATAATCTCTGATCCTGCGTAAAAGCCTATTGGCAATGCGCGGTGTTCCCCGACTGCGCCTGCCTATCTCAAAAGCTGCTTCCTCTTCTATATCCATGCCCAGGATCTTGGCCGAATGCTTGAGGATCTTGGCCAAGTCTTCTACCTTGTAAAAATCCAGGTTATAAAATATGCCAAACCGACCGCGCAAGGGGGCTGCCAATAGGCCACTTCTCGTGGTGGCTCCCACCAGCGTAAAGGGTTTGAGGTTAAACTTGATGGTCTTGGCATAAGGCCCCTTATCAATGACAAAATCAATCTGAAAACTCTCCATGGCAGGATACAAAAACTCTTCCACCACCTTGGAAAGCCGGTGGATCTCGTCAATAAACAGGATGTCCCCTTTCTCCAGGTTCGTGAGAATCCCGATCAGATCTCCGGCGCGTTCTATAGCAGGTCCGGATGTGGCCGTAATCTTAGTGCTCATCTCATGGGCAATGATATGGGCAAGCGATGTCTTTCCTAAGCCTGGCGGGCCGCTTAATAACACGTGCTCCAAAGGCTCCTTCCTCTGTTTCGCCGCCTGAATGGATATCTTGAGGTTATCCACAATCTCTTTATGACCGACAAACTCAGATAATTTCTTCGGCCTTAAAGAAATATTCAGGACTACATCCTCTTCCGTCTCCTGAGGCTCACGAACAAAAGGTAAGGTTCGGCCCTTAAGAAGCGTCTTTCTGGTCTCTTCGGCCATAAGGGATAATATTCTCCTTGTTTCTTAAAATCTCGATATCCTGGAACAGTTCTCTTTGCCGGCAGATAATCTCTTTCATCCTGACTAGCTCCAGGATTGCCAGGAAGATAACAATAATCTCCATTTTACTTTTGGACTTGCCAAACAGCCAGGATAGCTGTATGGTTGACTTCTCCAGCAAAAGATGCAGGATCTCATGGATCTTCTCTTCGATGGTGAATTCATCCTTAATAACTTCGTAAAAGACTTCTTTAGGGACATCTTTCAGCGCTTTGGTAAAGGCGTTGATCAGATCAAAGATGCTTGCCTCAAAATAAACCTCCCGCTGATCAGTGGGGAGCTCTTTTTCTATCTCTTTTTTAGGCCGTTTAAACACCTCTTTCTGATCAGTCTCTCTCTGACGCAAAGAATCGGCGATCTCTTTGAACCTTTCATATTCAAGCAGCCGCCTCACCAATTCCTCGCGGGGGTCTTCAGGCTCGCCCTCGGCCGCTTCTTGGGGCTCGGCAGGTAAAAGCATCTTGGATTTAATCTGCATGAGAGTAGCCGCCATCACCAAAAACTCTCCGGCGATATTAAGATCCAGAAGTTGCATCAGGTTCAAATATTCAAGATACTGCTCAGTAACCCTGGCAATAGGAATGTCGTAAATGTTAAGGTGGTCTTTCTTGACCAGATACAGGAGGAGATCCAGCGGACCCTCGAATATTTCTAGTTTAATTTTATAAGACATCTATAGATTGATTAGTTTTTTGACTTCTGTCAAGGTCTTGCGTGCAACGGACTGAGCCGTGCCTCTACCTTCTTCTAATATCTTAAAGATCTCACTTCTATCTTTGAGCAGTTCGTTTCTTTTCTTCTGGATGGGCTCCAAGACTTTGATGAGCCTCTCGGCAAGCTCCTTCTTGCAATCTGTGCAGCCGATCTGGGCCCTGCGGCAAAGCTCATCCACTTTCTTCTTTCGCTCAGGCGCAAAGACCGCGTAATAATGATGTACATTGCATTTATCCGGATGGCCGGGGTCGCTGAATCTTATCCTCTGGGGATCCGTAAACATGTTTGCGACTTTCTTTCGGATAACGGAAGGCTCCTCGGATAGCGCGATAAAATTATTGTAACTCTTGCTCATCTTTCTTCCATCAAGCCCCAAAAGACGTTGTGTCTTTGTCAAAAGCGCCTGAGGTTCGGAAAAATAATCTTTTTTATAAAGATGATTAAATTTTCTGGCGATCTGCCTGGTCAGCTCCAGATGTGGAAGCTGGTCCTCTCCTACCGGCACGACCTCGGCTTTATAAACGAGGATATCAGCTGCCTGAAGAACGGGATAACCCAAGAATCCAAAGGTGTGCAAATTCCTGTTAGTGAGCTCCCGCAGCTGTTCTTTGTATGTCGGGCAACGCTCCAGGAGACCCAGAGGTGTAACAATAGAAAAAATGATGTATAATTCCAGGTGCTCGGGGACCTCGGACTGTTTAAATAGTGTGACCTTCTTGGGGTCGAGGCCACAGGCAAGCCAATCAACGACATTATCCAATGTGTTCTCTTTTAGGTCCTGCGTGTTTTCATATTCGGACATGAGGGCATGCCAGTCCGCCACCATAAAGAAACAATGATAGTCCTCCTGCAGTTTGACCCAGTTATCCAGAGCGCCCACCAGGTGGCCCAGATGCAGCTTACCTGTTGGACGCATCCCGCTCAATATGCGCTTCTTCATAATCCCTTAAAAATCCAAATTTCAAATACTACAAATACTACAAAACAAATCCAAAATTTCAAAATCCAAAACTAACATCTGGATTTGGGATTTTGCCTGCCCAGGCAGGGATTTATTTTGGATTTGGTAGTATTTGGATTTTGGATTTCCCTTTTTATAATTTGCGTGCTATCTTCTCTATCTCAAACGCCTCGACGAGATCTCCCTCATGTACATCATCAAATCCGGCCAAGGTCAAGCCGCATTCAAACCCTTCGTTGACCTCCCGCACATCATCCTTGAAGCGTTTTAAAGAAAGTAGTTTCCCCTCGAAGACAGGTTCACCGTTTCGGACCAAATTGATGAGGTTGTTACGACTGATTTTACCTTTGGTTACAAAACACCCGGCTACCGTCCCTGCTTTCGAAAGCTTAAATACCTTCCTGATTTCCGCCCTGCCTGCGAAGACCTTTTTGATCTTAGGCTCAAGCATGCCTTCCAAGGCTGCCTTGATGTCATTGGCCAGCTCATAGATGACGTTGTATGTCCTGATGTCAAGACCCTCCTTAGCCGCGATTTCTTTGGCACGCTCATCCTGTGTGATATTGAATCCCAGGATAAGGGCATTGGAGGCAACAGCCAATATGGCGTCCGACGCATTGATATTGCCTACTCCCGTATGAATGACATCAAGTTTGATCTCAGAAACCTGGATCTTACTCAGGGTGTCCTTGATAGCCTCCAAAGATCCCTGCACATCAGCCTTGATGATGAGTTTCAATTCCTTGATTTTTCCTGCCTCTATTTCCGCATGGAGATCTTCGAGACTGACTCTTTTGACGGACTTCATCTGGCGAAGCCTTAATTTTTCCAAGCGCAGGGCAGCCAGTTCCTTGGCTTGTTTTTCATCTTCGATCACAAAAAAAGGCTCTCCTGCCGCAGGAATCCCCGAAACCCCCAAGACCTCAACAGGAAAAGAAGGACCTGCGCTGGTCACGGATTGACCTCTATCGTTAAACATGGCTCTAATTTTGCCGTAGAGAGTGCCAACGATGATGTTTTCATTCAGATGCAACGTGCCGCTATGAATGAGTAGAGTGGCTACCGGCCCCCTGCCTTTGGCCATCTTTGATTCTATGACCACGCCGGAAGCTGGACGGTCGGGATTGGCCTTCAGCTCAAGCATCTGGGCTTCCAAAAGAATCATCTCTAGCATGTCATCGATGCCCTGGCCTGTCTTTGCTGACACAGGGACAGTGATTGTTTTTCCGCCCCAATCCTCTGCTGTCAGCTCATGCTTAGAAAGTTGTTTCTTCACGCGGTCGATATCCGCTTGGGGCTTATCCATCTTATTGACGGCTACGATGATGGGAACGCCAGCCGCACGCGCATGGTCAATGGCTTCTTCTGTCTGAGGCATGATGCCGTCATCCGCAGCCACCACCAGCACGACAATATCTGTAATACTGGCGCCACGGGCACGCATCGCTGTAAAGGCCTCATGACCAGGTGTGTCCAGGAAGGTTATCTCTCCGTGAGGAAGAATCACTTTGTAAGCGCCGATATGCTGGGTGATCCCTCCATGCTCTGAATCGACAACCTTGGATTTGCGAATAGCATCTAATAGCGACGTCTTACCATGGTCTACATGGCCCATGAGAGTCACAATCGGAAAGCGGGGTTTTAGATTCTCGGGGGTATCCGTCTCTTTATGCAGACGTAAAGCCAATTCCTCCTGGTCAGGGGCTTTCTTGACCGTATAATTATACTTTTCACAGATCTCACTGACAATGGCTTCCTCTATACTTTGATTAATACCCACCATGATCCTCATATCCATAAGCATCTTTATCAATGTTGAAGGCTTTTCCTGTAATTTAACCGCTAAATCTTTTACAGTGATGGGAAATTCAAGCTCCAGCTCTTTTAGTGGAGTAACGGTCACCGCTTCAGGAGCGGGTTTTGTTATGACAGGGGCAGGCTTTTTAGGTGGAGGCGCTATTGTGCTTACCCGGGGCTCCTGGGCTAAGGTTTTAGCCGCAGGAGGGACCGCGGTTACTTTTGCTTTTTTTCTGACTCTTTTTGGTTGGACAGGTTGGGCCTTTTTAGGCTTAACCACAGCTTTCTCTTTAGGCTTTAAAGGAACCTTGGGTTTTGTGGCCTTAGCACCAACCGTTTTCTTGGTCTTCTGTGTTACGGCCTTGACCCTCTTGCGCTCCATTTTCTTTTCCTTTAATTTCGCCATGAGTCAAATTCCTCTATCTTAAGCCTTGAGATTCTTGGCTTCTTCGATTAATTTTTGCGCTCTCTTTTCGCCAATGCCTTTTATCTTGGTCAAGTCCTGAGTGTCTATCTTCAAAAGATCCTCAATAGATTTGATACCAGCTGCCTTCAGGTTTTGCAGGGTCTTTTCTCCTACGCCTGTTAGTTCCTCCAGGCAAACAGCCTCTTTCTTCTTTCTCTTTTCTGCTTTCTGCGTCGGAATAACTGCTTCTTTCTCCTGCGCGGCCTTCTCGGCTTCTAAGAGGGCTGTCCTCGTGCGGATATCCAGCTCCCAGCCTATCAGTCGGGAAGCCAGCCGAACGTTCTGTCCGTGTTTGCCAATGGCCAGCGACAACTGGCTATCGTCTACAATGACCGTAGCCTTAAGATTATCTTTATCCAATTTTATTTCCGTAACCTCTGCGGGAGACAACGCAGCCTTTATATATTCCCTGATATCTTCGTTAAAACGCACGATATCGATCTTTTCTCCCTGCAACTCATTCACGATATTTCTCACCCGGTTTCCCCGCACGCCCACGCAGGCACCCACAGAATCCACCTTTTCGTTTTTTGACCACACCGCTATCTTCGTGCGCTCTCCAGCCTGGCGGGAAATGGCTTTGATCTCCACGATCCCTTCGTAAATCTCCGGGACCTCTAACTCAAACAGTTTTTTCACTAGGTTCGGATGAGCCCGGGAGAGTATGATCTGCGGCCCCTTGGTATCTTTTTTGACTTCGACAACATAAGCCCTGATACGTTGACCCTGCCTGAATTCTTCCCGGGGAGACTGTTCGCGCTTAAGGAGCAGGCCTTCGGCCTTGCCCAGAAGATCCACGATGATATTGCCTTTTTCAAATCGGTAGACCGTGCCGCTGACGATCTCAGTGACCCTTCCCTGAAACTCATTAAAAACAACATCCTTTTCTGCCTCACGCATCTTCTGGATAATCACCTGCCTGGCTGTCGAGGCAGCTATCCGTCCGAAATCAACAGAGCGAACCTCTTCCTCGTTTTTAAAGACCTTGACTTTCCCCGAACTGGCATCCAGTTCGACTTTGAGTTCTTCGTCGGGTTTAACGTCAATGACTTTTTTGGCGGCACTCAGCAGCGCACTTTCCACAGCACTGATCAAAACTTCCTTCTTGATCCCTTTTTCTCTCTCAATCTGCTCAATGATAGCTAATAATTCCTGACTCATCTTGACCCCGATCTCTAAATATTCTCTATATAATCTGTCGTGCCTTTGCTATTTTTGATAAGGGCAGAGTGACACTTGACTCATCCGCCTCAATAATGACGCTGTCCTCTTCGATTTTCTGAATAAGGCCCTCCCACTCCCATCGGCTCTGGACCGCTTCGTTAAGAAAGAATTTGACTTGCCTGTTGAGGCAGCGTAAAAAATCATTTTTTGTCTTTAAGGGCCTGTCCAGACCTGGGCTGGAAACCTCCAGGATGTATCTTTGCTTTACCATATCTTTTTCATCCAGCAACAGACTGATTTCTTTATTAAGATGCGCACAATCCTCCAGAGTGATCCCGCCTTCCGGCCTATCCACCAGAATCCTTAAGAACAAATCCCGGCCTTCATATCTGTAGATAAGATCGATGAAATCAAAATGTCGGCGACTGAGAAAATCTTGGATCATGCCTCTTAATCCTTCAATGAGAGACTGCCTATCCATGAAAAAACCTCTCTATTTCTTTTATAATCTCGGGTCTTGGTTTCATCCACTTTTGCTGAGAGTGCCTTATTTTCAACTCTAAAAGGTCCTTCTCCAGGGATTGCTTTCCGATGATGATCTGCAAAGGAATCCCCAACAGATCCGCGTCTTTGAATTTGACGCCCGAACTCTCTTGGGGACGGTCATCCATTAGCACATCAAACCCCAGCTTCTCTAGCTCTTCATAAACAGAAAGGGCCACATCCATTATCCGGGAGTCTTCGGCGCTCAAAACAAGAATAATGACTTGAAAGGGGCAGACTTCCTTGGGCCAGATAATGCCGTCCTTGTCATTATTTTGCGCCACAATGCCGGATACAAGACGCGAGACCCCTATTCCGTAACAACCCATGATGAGGGGTTTAAGTTTACCCTTGGCATCAAGAAAATTGGCATTGAAGCTTACGCTGTATTTTGTGCCCAATTGAAAGATATGCCCGACCTCAATGGCGTTGATCAGATTCATCACACTGCCGCAGGTACACTTCTGCTTTTTGCCCTCTTTTCCAGCTGCAGGGAGGCTTGCCTGAGAATCCATATCCGTGGGGACATCTGCCTTAACACGCTTACAGCTCTGGCACAACCATACGATATCCTCTCCCTCGCGGCTAGGCACCATAAATTCATGAGAAACGCTACCCCCCATGACCCCGGGGTCTGCCTCGGTGATCAGTATTTCCAACCCGCATCTCTTGAATATGTTTTTGTAAGCCTCCAGCATCAATTTATAATTTTTCTCCAGACCTGCGGAATCCGCATCAAAACTATAGGCATCTTTCATGATGAATTCACAGGACCTGATGAGCCCAGAACGCGGTCGCATCTCATCCCGGAATTTCGTCTGGATCTGATACAGGAGCAGGGGCAACTGTTTATAACTGGACACGTGGTTCTTGAGGAGATCCGTGACGACCTCTTCGTGTGTCGGGCCCAGACACACACTCCGACCTCTTCTGTCCTGGAAGCGGACCATCACTGCGCCTAAGTCCTGATCGCGGCCTGAACGCTGCCAGATCTCGATAGGCTGCAAAGCCGGAAGCAGCAACTCACTGCCTCCTGCCCTGTTCATTTCTTGGCGTATGATCTTTTCGATATTCTTTAAGACCTTAAAACCCAAAGGCAAATAGGAATAAACCCCTGCCATGAGCATCCGGACACACCCGGAGCGCAGAAGCAGCTGGTGACTGACGGATTCCGTCTCCTGCGGGATTTCCTTTAATGTGGGGATGAGTGTCTTAGACCAATACATATTTTTAGTGGTTAATATCGGTTAATAATAACAAAAGGGTTATACCTCCTGGTTAATATCGGTTACAAAACCGTAACCGTTATTAACTGCTATTAACAAACGAGTCATTCTACTTGTGTCTATTAACCACTATTAACCGTGTTTCTTTAGTCCTTGTTAAATATCTCTTTTGGTAAATCAACGCCTGATTTTCTAAATTGAGGGTAAAACACCGGGATGGTGCCTGTAGCCCTCCATCGGCCTGCTCCTTGAACAACTGATCCTGAGTCCGCTTCCTCACGTGTATAAAGAAAGATATCTTCCAGGACGACCTGGCCTTCTTTCATGCCGTTTATCTGAGTGACGTGGGTCACCTTTCTTGAGCCATCCGTCAATTGTTCCTGTTGGACGATCAGATTGATGGCTGCAGCAACCTGACGATGAATAACCTGCTCAAGGATCGGCACACCTGAAGTCAAAATCATCACCTCTATGCGACGGATGACATCCTGGGGCGAATTGGCGTGAATGACTGAAAGGGATCCATTGTGCCCGGAACAGATAGACTGAAGCAGCTCGAGGGCCTCCGGTCCCCTGATTTCACCCAGGATAATCCTGTCCGGCCGCATGCGCAAAGAATTCTTAAAAAGCTCTCTTATGCCGATCTCGCCCTTACCTTCAATGTTGGCCTGCTTGACCTCCAAGCGCACCACATGGTCCTGCTCCAGACGCAGTTCTGCCGTATCTTCAATAGTAATGACGCGCTCCTCATTATTGATGTAAGAAGAAAAAACATTAAGACTGGTGGTCTTTCCCACGCCCGTAGCACCTGAAAATATGATGTTGACCTTTGCCTTAACGCAGGCAATGAGAAAATCACTGATTCGTTTATCCAGGGTTTTGAGGTTTATCAAATCCTGTGCAGTCTTTATCTCTTTGGTAAGCTTTCTGATGGTCAGCGTTGGCCCATCTAAGGCCAGGGGTGGAATAATAATGTTAACCCTGTAACCGCCTTTCAGAGCAACCTCGGTATAGGGGTAGGTTTCATCTACGTGACGGCGGGTAGCGGTGAGGAGCTTATCTATGAGATGCATAAGCTGCCGTTCGTTTTCGAAGATAATGGGAGTCAATTCCGTCTTACCGTTACGCTCCACATACACCTTATCCGCGCCATTGACCATAATCTCGGTGATAGAAGGATCTTTCATAAAGGTCTCCAGGGGCCCGAACCCTATGAATTCATGAATAAGATCCGTAGTTATTTTTGCCCTCTCTTCTTGCGAAACCGCCACGCCTTCCCGGCGGATCATCTCATCCCAGATATAACGTATAGCCCCTTCAAGTTGTTTGGGATCAATGGACTCTTTAGAGAGTATTTCCCGATAATTAGCAATGAGCTTTCGTCTTATTATTTCTTTAAAGTCCTTAATCGCCATTTCGCCTCCATCTCTTTAAGCAAGGCCCTGACTGCTTGAGCATAAGCAACCTTTTTTATAGGCTTGCCGTTTTTAAACACCAATCCCTCTCTCTTGCCAAAGGCTATTCCGATATCCGCCTCCCTCGCCTCTCCAGGGCCATTCACCACGCAACCCATCACGGCAACCTTGAGAGGTCGCCCAGATATCCGATTGTCTATAGTCGAAAGTCTATTTTCTAACTCTTTTACTATCTTAACCAGATTCACCTCGCAGCGGCCGCAGGTCGGGCAACTGATGATTTCCGGCCTAAAGGTACGCATCCCTAAGGATTCCAGGATTATCTGTGCCACCTTCACTTCCTGACGCGATTCATCGGTTAAGGATATTCTAATGGTATCTCCCAGGCCATCTAATAAAAGAGAGCCGATGGCGATACTGGATTTGACGGCTCCCTGAAGGGGTAGGCCTGTAGCCGTCACCCCCAGGTGGAGAGGATAATCGCAACGTTTGGCAATCTTGCGGTAAGCCTCTACTGTATCTAAACAACCTGAACCCTTAAGTGAAAGGACGATATCAAAGAACCTCAACTTTTCTACTATCCTAACATAATTTAGGCAACTCGTCACTAATTTATCAGCCATACTCGATCTTCTGTCATTGAAAGTCCTTACGGAGCCAGAGTTAACGCCTATACGTAAAGGCACCCCATGAGCCTTCAGTGCATGCACCACTTCTTTAATCTGGGCCTCTTTATTGATATTGCCCGGATTCAAGCGGATCTTATCCGCGCCGCTCTCTATGGACTTTATGCCTAAACGCCAATCAAAATGAATATCCGCCACAAGAGGAAGATCCACCCTTTGCTTGATTTTCTTGATCCCTACGGCATCCGATGAATCCCTGACCGCGACGCGGACAATCTCGCAACCGGCCTTTTTCAGGCCCTGTATTTCTTGCACCGCTTTCTCAATATGGGAAGTCTTGGTTTTGACCATCGACTGGATGGCGACCGGATACTTCCCCCCGATACAAACAGACCCAATCTTCACAACCCTGGATTTACGTCTTATGATCTTCATAGGGCGTTACCTGATGAACCATTTCCAGACCTTATCTATCTTGTCACCGTAAAACCTCACCAGGTCATTATAGGTTACAAATAAGGCCAAAGTCAGAATCAGCATGGTCCCAACCTGTGTGACCAAACGCTCCGCATTCAAAGTCAAACCCTTACCCCTTATCTTTTCTATCACAAGGAGAAGGATATGTCCACCGTCAAGAACCGGCAGAGGCAGAAGATTGAATATGGCCAGACTTAAAGATAAAACAGCCACCAGATGCAACAGCGCCGCAACCCCCATCTTGGCTGCTTTGGAAGTTATAAAATACATACCGGGCAGACCCGTGATCGAATCACGCACAGAAAGCCTGCCTGTGATCATATACCCTAACGCCTTATAGGTCATGACGGTCAGATCCCACGTTCTCATGACCCCCAGGCCTAAAGATTTCAGGATACCGTGCTTTAAGGTTATGATCTCATCACTTGGCGTTATGCCCAACAAACCGACGCTGTGCTTCTGGCCGAGAACGTCATTCATGCTTTTTTCTCTTATGCGCACCTCCAACTCAAACATCCGTTCATCGCGCAGAACCGTCAGCTTCACCTTTTCAGCGGCTTTCTTGCTCTGGATGATCTTCTGCAACTCCTCCCAGAGAACCACCGTTTTTCCATCTACAGCTTCGATCTCATCTCCCACTTGCAATCCTGCAGCTTGAGCGCCAAAACCATCCAGCAAGCCGCCCACCTTGGTTGTCAGGGATGGATAACCCACAACAAATATTACCCAGAAAAGCAACAATCCTAAAATATAATTAAGCAGGGGGCCAAAGAAGATAATGTGAAACCGCCTGCCCGGTGCTTGCGCCAGATACTCATCCTTCTTCCCATGATACTCTTCCAGATTGTCACCGGCAAGCTTAACATAACCGCCCAAAGGAATAGCGCTCAGACAATATTCTGTCTCATTCTTTTTCTTCTTCAGGAGCGCAGGGCCAAATCCCAAAGAAAACTTCTCCACCCGCACACCCATTCTTTTGGCAATCATAAAATGACCAAATTCGTGCACCACAATGACCGTACTTAAGATAAGAATAAAGATAAGAAATGTTAACATGTCTAAAATCTTTTAATTTAATTCGGTTAAATCCCAAATCCAAATACTACCAAATCCAAAATAAATCCCTGCCTGGGCAGG
>Ga0111184_1047_pt1 | contig 17099 bp, 20 predicted proteins | sample DeeMarSWOR324_28_FD_80241 | JGI IMG/M metagenome (GOLD analysis project Ga0111184, IMG submission 80241) | Omnitrophica WOR_2 bacterium SM23_72 | reverse complement strand
GCCAACAGAAAGAGAAGGCAAAGGGCCAACTTTCGTTTTTCGATCAAGGTTTTTCTCAAAACGGTTTTAAGAGCAATGTAGAAAATTTGCCTATGGTCAAGGAATGGCCGGAGCCGCAGCTTCTGGCTTTTGAGAAAGAGATGCTGGGTTTTTATATCAGCGGCCATCCCCTGGCGCGTTACGCCAAGCAGCTGAAACGCTTTTCCTCCTCCCAGATAAGCAGACTTTACGAGCACAAGGATGAAGATGAAGTCAAGCTCGTCGGTTTTATCGCCAAGATCAAACAGACAACCACGCGTGCCAAACAGGAGAAGATGGCCATCCTGAAACTGGAAGACCTGGAGGGGGTTGTCGAGGCCCTGGTCTTCCCTCGCAGCTACCAGAGAGTTTCCCGCTATATTCAGCCAAATACCGTGGTCATGATCAAAGGAATCGTGAATCTTAAAGAGGATACTCCCAAAATCATCGTCAATGACCTGTTTCCCATTGAAGAGATTTATAAGCTCATTACGGGAATGAGCATCAATCTGTCAGGGGTGAGGGAGAACATATTCGAGAGTCTCAAAGAACTCCTCTCCCGTTCCCACGGCCGGGTGCCCATCTATTTGCACATTGACACACCCACCAAGACTCGGGCTCACATCGTGGTGGGAGAAGACCTCTACGTGGCTCCCTCTGAGAAACTGATAGAGGATATTGAGGGTCTGCTGGGAGCAGAGCGCCTGTCATTGACTATTTAGAAGATAAAGAGGTTGCGTTATCCGGTGTTCGGTTGCGCAACTCGTATCGTTGAATGCTTTACGGTTGCGGCCGTCTGGCGTATAACGTTTGACGATTCCTGCCTGCCGGCAGGCAGGCGAGTATCGCAACCGACAGACGTATAACGAAAATTAAAATATGTTTTCCGATAGATTATTCCAAATAAGTTTAATCGTCTCCCTGCTCATCCACAGTGTAATTTTTTTTCATAGCCCCAACCTAAATCTTTTTCCCCGGCCCAAAGAAGATAAGCAGACCAGCGTTAGCTATGTGAAGCCAGACCAGGAGTCCAAGCCAGAAACAAAACCAAAAGTTGCGCCAGAAAGAAAGCCCCTTTTAAAATTACCCGAAAGAATCACGCTCGAAAGAAAGTTGCCTCCGCTTTACGCTGAGAAACCAGACATCTTTAAGAAGATCAGGACCACCACGCCAAAGCAGGTTTCTTTTACCAAGCCGGCCTTTCTGAAACCGGATACCCTTGCCGTGAAAAAGAAGATATCTTTTCCATCTCCTGAGTTAGATAAGATCAATAATCCTGTGTATTTGAGTTATTATCAGATTGTGCGCGAAAAGATCAAGCGGGCCGCTTACCAAAGTTACACGGGGAAAGAGGTGGGAGAGGTTACGGTTTCCTTTGTTATCATAAATAACGGTCATCTACAGGAACTCAGGCTCATAGAGCAGAAATCGGTGTTGAGCCCCTATCTAAGGGAGATTGCCTTACGCAGCATAAAAGACGCAGCTCCTTTTCCAACCTTCCCCAAAGAACTGGATTACCCTCAACTTTCCTTTAATCTAGCCATCACCTTTGAAGTCGAATGATTCTTTAAATCAAGCACCAAATCCCAAGCACCAAATTCCAAATCCACGAATAAGCCATGGGTCGATAGTCGATTGTTTATAGTCGATAGTTTTTACTATAGACCATTGACTATAGACTATAGACCCGCTCATTTTAAGATTTGTTTGGGATTTGGGATTTGTAATTTCACCGGATAGCTTTACCTTGACTGTATGTCAATCAATGCTATAATAATCAATTGCCTCAATTAGGATACAAAATCCCATAATGAAAGGAGTTGATACGATTGTCGGAAGTCGAGATCAGAAAAGACGAGTCTTTTGAAGCGGCGCTGCGTCGATTCAAAAAGAAGATCGAACAGGAGGGTATTTTAAGGGAAGTAAGAGACCGCAAGCATTACGAGAAGCCCAGCGAACGCAAAAGGAAGAGGTCCAAAGGAAGAAGATAGGTATGAATTTGGCTCTTTCCGTTTCCTGGAATGCGCTGCGCCATCCCAGCGTCGAAGATGCGCTCTTTGAAATAAAGGGATTGGGATTTAAAGATATCGAACTGAGTTTTAATCTTACGGAGGAACTGCTTCGAGATATCGAATCCCATATGCGGGAAATGCAGATAAGAGTGGTCAGTCTGCATAATTACTGTCCTATCCCCGAAGGATTCAAGAGGGAAGAGGCACTTCCTGACTGCTGCTCTCTTTCATCCCTTGATGAAGGAGAGAGGGAGCGTGCCCTTTACTACACCAAGAGGACGATAGATACAGCTAACCGGTTGAAGGCGCGGGCAGTAGTCTTACATTGCGGTAAGGTAGAGATTCCGGATGGGACAAAAGAGTTGATTGAGCTCTATCGGCGAGGGTTTAAGGATACGCCTTCCTTCCGTGACCTGAAAACCTCCATGGTGGCCCAAAGGCAGGGTTCCATAAAACCATTTCTGGATCAGACAGTCAGGAGCCTGGAAGAATTGAATAAGCATGCAAAGGCGAGGGGTGTTTTCTTAGGGATTGAGACTCGTTTTTACTACCGAGAGATCCCTCTGCTGGATGAGATCGGGTTTCTCTTGGATAGGTTTAAGGACTCTTACATTTATTACTGGCATGATACAGGCCATGCCGAGGTTATGCAGCGCCTGGGCTTTTTTCGTCACCAAGATTACTTGGACCTCTATGGCGACAGGATGATAGGGATACATCTGCACGATATCCTGAAATGCCAGGACCACATGGCTCCTTCTCAAGGGGATTTCGACTTTACCTGGTTGAGGCCTTATGTAAAAAAGGAAACCATCAAGGTCATAGAGGCGCATCATCCTGCAACGGCTGCCGATATAAAGAAGGGCAAGGAGTACCTGGAGAAGTTGTTTTATGGATCTTAAAATCCGCAAGGCCTCTGTTGCCGGACAGTTTTATCCGGCAACAGCTGCGGCCCTAAGAAAACAGATAGAGTCTCTGTGTGACGTTAATGCCGATAAGACGGAATGCATAGCCTGCATGCTTCCTCATGCAGGCTATATCTATTCGGGAAGAGTTGCCTGTGAAACTGTTTCCCGAATCCATATCAAAAACAGCGTTCTCCTTTTAGGACCCAATCACACGGGCTTTGGCCCTGCGTTTAGTATTATGACACAAGGCACCTGGCAGACCCCTTTAGGAGAGGTAGAAATAGATGCAGATTTGGCCGGCAGGATTGTGAAGGACTCAAAATATTTGGAAAGTGACAGCCTGGCCCACGCCTATGAACATTCTTTAGAAGTCGAGCTACCCATCCTTCAATACTTTAAACCGCATTTTAAGATGGTGCCCATGGTTTTTTTGTCTGATGACCTCCAAGAGTTAAAAAGGGTCGGAGAGGAAATTGCCGCAGCGGTTGAAAAATCCGACCAGAAAGGTTCTATTCTCATTGTGGCCAGTTCTGATATGACACATTACGAACCCAAGAGCGAAGCTGAGAGGAAAGACAAAGAAGCGATAGAAGCGATCCTGGCCCTTAACGAAAATAGATTGATGGAGAAGACCAGGGGTTTGGGGATCTCTATGTGTGGTGTGGCTCCCACGATTGTCATGCTGACTATAGCCAAACGCCTGGGTGCCCACTCCGCCAGCCTCATCAAGTATCAGACGAGCGCCGATGCCACCGGCGACTCAGAGAGCGTCGTGGGTTATGCCGGGATTATTATCCGAGGTTGAAAATGGATGAGAATAAAAAGAATATCGACGAAAACTGGAAAGAGGCCGTTGCAAAGGAAAAGGAGAAATTGGAAAAAGGCGGAAAATTCGTTCCGCCAGAACCGGATTTCAAATTCTTTATCAGTACCCTTTCCCTTCAGGCCTCCATTGCCATGGGTTATATTCCCAACCCCTCAACCAACAAGACCGAAGAAGACCTTACGCAGGCCAAGTTTCTCATCGATACCGTAGATATGCTTAAGGGAAAAACAAGGGGAAATTTGAGCCAGGAGGAATCTTCTTTCTTGGAGAATATACTTTACGAATTGAGGATGGGTTATATTTCCAAAACGAAGCAATCAGAATAAAAACTTTATTTATGATTACACAGATTTTGAAAACAGATTACATAGATTAAATCTGTCAAACTAAATCTGTGTAATCTGCGATTCTTAATCTGTGTAATCATCTCGGAAGGAGAGCTTTGATGATCGATAAAGAACTTCTGGATATCTTGGCGTGTCCTGCCTGCAAAGGGGATGTGGAGCTGAAGGGCGAAAAAATAGTTTGCAAAAAGTGCGGGAAGAAATATCCTATCAAGGACGATATCCCTATTATGTTGATTGATGAGGCAGAGTGAAAAATCCAAAATCCAAATACTACAAAATCCAAAATAGTTTTTTGATTTTGAAATTTGCCTGCCTGCCGACAGGTAGGGATTTGTTTTGTAGTATTTGTAGTATTTGAAATTTGGATTTACCATATATGAAAAAAATACTCGTGATACACGGTCCGAATCTGAACCTGCTGGGTCAGAGGGAGCCTGAGGTGTACGGCCGCGTCACCCTTAAGCAAATCAATGACGGATTGAAGAAAATCGCCAAAAGTGCGAAATTCGGCCTTAAGATCGTCCAGTCCAATAAAGAAGGCGAGATCGTAGATTGGATCGGCCGAGCAAAGAATTCGTATCAAGGGGTGCTGATTAACCCAGCTGCCTATACGCACACAAGCGTAGCCATCCGGGATGCCATTGCCGCCAGCGGCCTTATGACCGTCGAGGTACACCTTTCCAATATTTACTCCCGCGAAGAATTCAGGCAGAAGTCTTTAATAAGCCCTGTGGTCAAAGGGACATTACTGGGGTTTGGTCCCCAAAGTTACTTTTTAGGACTTAAGGCCCTGATAGATCTTATTTAATCCTTTATGAATCAGCGCATAAAAAAGCTTCTTGGGAAACTGCGCGAAAATAAACTGGATGGCTTGATCGTTTCCCTCGCTTCCAATATTTCGTATCTTACCCAGTATGCCAGCCGCGACTCGTATCTTTTGATTTCTCCTCAAGGGAACACCTATTTTACGGATTCCAGATATACCGAAGAGGCCAGAGAAGGTCTTAAAGGTATCGCCAGCGTTAAAAAAGTGAATGGCTCCGTGTTTAAGATGATAGGTGAAAGTTGCTTGACACTGGGTTTAAAACAGGTGGGGTTTGAGGAGCGTTACCTGGCTTACTCAGAGTTCAAAAAAATAAACTCCTCTTTGAAGGGAAAAGCAAGACTCATCCCATTCCATAGCCTCATCGAATCCCTCAGGCAGATCAAAGACGCCCAGGAACTTAAAAAGATAAGAAAGGCCATTCAGATTACGGCCAAGGCCTTAAAATTTATCCGAACGTTTATCCGGCCAGGCCTCAAGGAGATAGAAGTGGTTGCAGAGCTTGAGCGTTTTATACGATATCACGGCGCTTCCAACAGGGCTTTTGACATTATTGTGGCCTCAGGCCCCAATTCCAGCTTTCCGCACCACATTTCCTCAGCAAGGAAACTTACGAAAGACGAACCTGTTCTGATTGATATGGGAGTGGATTATGGGGGCTACAAATGCGACTTGACAAGAGTATTTTTTTTGGATAAAATTAATGCTCTAATTGGAGAAATTTACTCCATTGTGCGGGATGCACAAGAAAGGGCCTTCAGGAAGATAAAGCCCGCTTGTCGAATATCAGAAATTGATTCGGCGAGCCGGCAATACATAGTCCAAAAAGGATACGGGGAGTGTTTCGGCCACAATTTAGGCCATGGCATAGGGTTAGATGTTCATGAAACCCCCTATATTTCCGGCAAAGAAGACTCATCCCTTAAGAAGGGGATGGTTTTCACCGTTGAACCCGCCATCTATCTACCTGATAAATTCGGCATAAGAATTGAAGATATGGTCTTGGTGACCCGGGAAGGATGTGAGGTTTTGAGTGGCTCTGTCCATAAATGAAATCAAATCAGGCGTCACAATTCTGGTGGATGGACAGGTTTATATGGTTGTCGATACACAGCATGTCAAGCCCGGCAAGGGGGCGGCCTTTGTCAGGGCCAAGATGAGGAATCTGAAGAACGCCACCATTCAGGAAAGGACATTCCGGGGGGATGAAAAGATAGAAGAGGCTTATGTCGAAGAGCGCAAGCTTCAGTACCTCTATAGGGCAGGCAACATGTTCCATTTCATGGACCAGGAAAATTTCGAGGAGATCGTCATTTCCGAAGAAAATATCGGCGATAAACAGAAGTTCCTGAAGGATAATCAGGAGGTCAGCGGATATTTCTATAAACACGAAACCTTGAATATCAATCTCCCCAATCATATACAGTTAAAGGTAGTCCACACTGAGCCAGGCATAAAAGGAGACACAGCCAAAAGCGGCACGAAACCCGCTTCTATTGAAACAGGTGCTGTGGTCCAAGTCCCCTTGTTTATTGATGTGGGAGACGTCATAAAGATTGATACTCGGACTGGGGAATATCTGGAGAGAGTGGGTTAAAGCGTATTTATCGCTATGGAAAATCCCAAATCCAAATCTATTTGAATTTTGGATTTTGACATTTGCCTGCCTGCCGCAGGCAGGGATTTGTTTTGTAGTATTTGTAATATTTGAAATTTGGATTTAGTGTTAATCAGCAATTAAATAAGAGGTTATACATGAACCTTAAAGAAATCAAAGAGATGATTAACCTGATGAATGAGAACGGCCTGGTTGAATTGGAAATAGAAAAAGACGGCATGCGGATTAGGCTCAAGAAGACAACTTCGGGGGTCGAAGGTTTAGCGGGTCCGATTGTCGTTGAAAGAGAAAGAATCTCCGAAGGCCCCACCAGGAAAGAATCCCACGCAGAGCCAGTTGATAAGGCCCAGGTAAAGACAGTTGAGATCCGGGCTCCGATGGTGGGCACCTTTTACCGGTCCCCGGCTCCTGAGGCTCCCCCTTACGTCGAAGTGGGGCAGACCATTGAAGTCGGCCAAGTGATCTGTATCATTGAAGCCATGAAGCTGATGAACGAAATCAAATCGGAGATAAAAGGCAAGATTCTCGAAATCCTTGTGGATAACGCCGAACCCGTTGAATTCGGTCAGCCCATGCTGCTGATAGAACCCCTTTAGGTTAAGGTTACTGAGGTTACGAAGGTTCCATGACGTTACTAAGGTTACAAAACGTAACCTCATGGAACCTTATGGAACATCAGTAACTTTAGTAATTTTTCCTCATGTTTTCCAAGATACTCATTGCCAATCGGGGCGAGATTGCCCTTCGGATAATCCGTGCCTGTAAAGATTTAGGCATCCGCACAGTCGCCGTCTATTCTCAGGTTGACAAGGATTCCCTTCACGTGCGCCTGGCTGATGAAGCCATCTGCATAGGCCAGGCCTCCAGTTCCAACAGTTATCTGAATATCCCTGCCATCATCAGCGCCGCAGAGATAACCGACGTAGAGGCTATTCATCCGGGTTACGGTTTTCTAGCGGAGAATCCCCATTTTGCAGAAATTTGCGATTCCTGCAAGATCACCTTTATCGGCCCGACGCCTGAGAACATCAGGCTCATGGGAGATAAGATGGTAGCCCGTTCCACCATGCAGAAAGCAGGACTTCCCATCGTGCCTGGCAGCACATCCGTCGTAAAAAATAAAGAGGAGGCCCTTAAGGTCTCCAAGGCCATAGGATACCCTGTTATCATCAAGGCAGCTGCAGGTGGCGGCGGCAGAGGCTTGCGGATCTGCCATAACGATCTGAAACTCATATCCAGCCTCATGACTGCCCAGGCAGAGGCAGAGGCCCATTTTGGCAAACCCGATGTCTATATAGAAAAATACATGGAAAAACCCCGCCACATCGAAATACAGATTTTGGCAGATCGATACAACCATGTCATCCATCTGGGAGAAAGGGATTGTAGCGTCCAGCGAAGGCACCAAAAGCTGCTTGAGGAATCTCCTTCTCCGTCTGTTGATAAGAAATTACGCCGGCGTTTAGGAGATATGGCCCTGAAGGGCGCAAAGGCCGTGGGGTACACGAGTGTGGGAACCGTCGAATTCCTGCTGGACCGGTTCAATAATTTCTATTTCATGGAGATGAATACGCGTATCCAGGTAGAGCATCCGGTGACGGAAATGGTGACGGGGATCGATCTGGTCAAGGAACAGATCAAGGTGGCTGCAGGAGAAAAATTGAAGATTCACCAGGAACACGTCAATATCAAAGGTGCTGCCATTGAATGTCGTATCAACGCAGAGGATTTTGAAAATAATTTTATGCCTTCACCCGGCCGGATCGATTCCTTAATTCTTCCCGGCGGTCCAGGCGTAAGAGTAGATACGCACATCTATCCGGGGTACGAGATACCTTCATACTATGATTCGCTGGTGGCCAAGGTCATTACGCGCGGCTGCCACAGGGCTGAGGCCATCAAGGTCATGCACCGGGCGCTCAGCGAGTTTGAGATCGCTCCTGTTAAGACCACCATTCCGTTTCATCTGAGGCTTTTGGAGAACCCCCTGTTTTTAAAGAACGAGATATCAACTCATTTTGTGCAGGAAATGTTGAAAGAGGAGTCAAAAGAGGAGGAAGGATGATGCGTGAGGAGGAGACCCAAACTGATTTAGGCACAATCAGAATCCATAAAAATGTCATTGCCTCCGTCGGCGCTCTCGCCGCTGTTGAAATCGAGGGCGTCAAGCGCGTGGGCGGAAATTTGAAGAGTGGGCTCTTGGAGTTTATCGGACAGAAGAACCTTTCGGCCATCGGCGTCGAGATCAATAAGAACGAAGAGGTCAAGGTGAGTATCCCGCTCATCATCAAGTACGGTTACAATATTCCGGATGTCTGCAACAGAGTCCAGGAGAATGTGCGAAACTCACTGGAAAAGATGACCAATCTGTTGATCAGAGATATTAATGTGAGCGTACAGGGGATAGAAAGGGGGTAATGGATGAGATTCTTAGGGATTATATTTTATGCCGGCGTGCTTACGTTGATAGGTTTAGCCTTAGTGGTTTTTTCCTTGAATAAATTAGAACCCCAAATCTTAAGCGACGTGCTCGTTTCTCTACAGGGTAACATCAGCACGAGGTTAGTCATCGGGCTATCAGGCACTTTGCTGATATTGATCAGTTTTTCTTTTGCTCAATTAATCCTGGGCCGTTTCCAACGGGAAAAAACCATTGCCTTCCCCACTTCTACTGGGCAGGTGACGATTGCGCTTTCAGCTGTCGAAGACCTAGTGCGCCGCCTCACCGGAATTCTACCTGAGATAAAAGAATTACGGCCTAATGTCCGGGCCACGAAAAAAGGGAACATCGTGGTCGATTTAAGAGTGGTGTTAAGGTCAGAGGCCAACATTCCGGAACTCACCTCCCGTTTGCAGGAACTCGCACGCTCGAGGATTCAGGAGGTCTTAGGGATTGAGGAGCAGATTATCATCAGGATTCACGTGGCCAAGATTATCGGCCTTGAAGAGAGAGACAGAAAGAAAAGAGAGACGGAAAAAGAAGCACCGCACGTTCCTTTTAGTGGATACGGCCGTGTGTAAAATTCCAAATCCAAATACTACAAAATCCAAAATAAATCCTTGCCTTGTCGGCAGGCAGGCAAAATCCCAAATCCAAATGTCAGTTTTGGATTTTGAAATTTGGATTTGTTTGGTAGTATTGGTATTATTTGGATTTTGGATTTGACAGGCTTAATGCTCGGAATTTAGAACGCATTGACTAAGGAGGTTATACAGACATGGAGAAAATCGGCATACTCACAGGTGGTGGCGATTGTCCCGGATTAAACTCGGTCATCAGGGCCGTGGTGCGAAAAGGTATTCATGAGGCGTATGAGGTCATCGGAATAAAAAATGGCTGGAAAGGCCTTATGGAAGGCGAAACCTTGACATTGAATTTGTCATCGGTATCAGGGATTTTACCCAAGGGAGGTACCATCCTTGGGACCAGCCGAACCAATCCTTATAAAAAAGAAGGGGGGGTCCAACGGGTGCTGGCGAACTATAAAAAGTTGGGGCTCTCGGCCTTGATTGTTGTAGGAGGAGAAGACACGCTGGGTGTTGCCTCAAAGCTCGCCAAAGAGGGGCTCAAGAATATCATCGGCATACCCAAGACCATCGATAATGACCTGTCAGCCACGGATTACACCTTTGGGTTTGATACAGCCATTAATACGGCGATGGAGTGTATCGATAAATTGCATACGACTGCAGAAAGTCACCACCGTATTATGGTTATTGAGGTTATGGGTCGACACGCTGGATGGATCGCCATAGAAGCCGGTATGGCTGGAGGCGCGGATATTATTTTGATTCCAGAACTGCCGATCGATCTCGAAGAGGTCTGCGCCCTTATCAAGAAGAGGCACGACAGGGGTAAGACATTCAGCATCGTGGTAGTGGCCGAAGGGGCCAAATTCAAAGCAGGCACCGTGGTCTTACAGGAAGAGAAGCTGGATGAATTTGGTCATGTCAGATTAGGGGGGATCGGAGAGATTTTGGGTAAGGAGATTGAGAAAAAGACAGGTTTTGAAACAAGGGTTACAGTTCTCGGCCACATCCAGCGAGGAGGGTCTCCTACGGCTTTTGACAGGGTTCTGGGAACCCGATTCGGTGTGAGAGCCGTGGAACTCATAAAAATGAAGCAATTCGGCAGAATGGTGGCTTTAGCCGGCAATAAAATCATCGATGTAGCGTTAGAGGAAGCTGTACAGAAATTAAAAACCGTGGATATGGAACTCTATGAGATTGCTAAAGTCTTTTTCGGGTAGTCAAAGACAGGAGCGGGCGCATGAGAGATAAAGTCAAAGACCTGTTATTGCAGAGCATAACTGTGAAAGAAGATATATTGCGCACTAAAATTGGGGATATCCTGGATATTGCCAATTTGATGATTGACTGCCTTAAGAAAAAAGGCAAGGTGATTCTTTTCGGCAACGGCGGCTCAGCCAGCGACAGTCAGCATATCGCTGCAGAATTGGTCGGACGTTTCAAAAAAGACAGGAATGCCCTGGCAGCAATAGCCCTGACAACCAACACATCGGTACTTACGTCTCTGGCAAATGATTATGGTTATGATATTATCTTTGCCAAGCAGATCGAGGCCTTAGGACAAAAGAATGATGTGGCTGTAGGGATTTCCACCAGCGGTAGGGCCAGGAATGTCATCAATGGCATCAAACAGGCTAAGAAGATGGATTTGAAGACAGTGGTGCTGACAGGCGCCTACGGTACAGAACTGGCAAAATTAGCGGATGCATCTCTGGTGGTTGGCTCACCGGTTACAGCCAGGGTGCAAGAGGTGCATATTGTGGTGGGGCATATTTTATGCGAATTAATCGAGAGCGCCCTTTGCTGACATCTAAGATCAAGTCTTTAAAGTCTTTGAGAAGCCTGACCCGCACTTTGCACAGGCAGGGCAGCAAAATCGTTTTTACAAACGGATGTTTTGATCTTCTTCACGCAGGCCATATCCATTACCTTGAAGAGGCAAAGAAACTTGGGGATATTCTTATCGTCGCTGTGAACAGCGATGCCTCCGTGAGAAAAATCAAGGGTCCTTGCAGGCCCCTGGTTGGACAAAAGGACCGATTGCGTATCGTTGCTGCACTTATGAGTGTGGATTACGTGTGTTTATTTAGTGAAGCCACACCCATAAAAGTCATACGCGCCTTAAGGCCGGATGTCCTTGTCAAGGGAGCGGATTGGAAAGGCAAGGGTATCGTGGGGTCTGAATTCGTCAGGTCTTACGGTGGAAAAGTGGCGACTTTAAAATTTATAAAGGGGCGTTCCACCACCCGATTGATTAATAAAATTGCCAAGGCATTCTTCCCATAAAGCGATCTATAGGATTATCGACGCAAATTTCAACCGGGCCAAAGAGGGCTTACGCGTTTGCGAGGAGATCGTCAGGTTTTCACTCGGCAACCGCAGCTTTACTGCCGGACTGAAAAAAGTGCGTCATGCTCTCGACAATGCCCTCAGACAGCTTCCCGCTGGATTCAGAGATTTATTAAGCCACAGGAATACCCAAAGGGACGTGGGGAGTCAGCTCAGCGCGCATGAATTAAAAAGAAAAGACGTTCGGGATATTTTCTACGCCAACCTCCAGAGGGTCAAAGAATCCATGAGAGTGCTGGAAGAATTCAGCAAGCTCCTTAGCCGTAAATGTTCTCTTAAGTTTAAAAAGATTCGATACGACGTCTATCAGATTGAAAAAAGAATCTCCCGCAGGTTCTAAAAAAAGCAAAGTCATAATCCCTGATGACACTTCTTGAGTGCGCAAAAAATAATATCATCACGCCCCTTGTAAGAAAAATTGCCCGGAACGAAGGCCTGGGTGCAAAGCAACTCTTAAGGTCTATCAAAGAAGGCTGGGTCGTCATCCCCAAAAATTTAACCCACCGTATCAAATCTCCCTGCGGAATCGGCCTGAATTTAAGAACGAAGGTCAATGCCAATATCGGTACCTCAACTGATAAGTCCCGTATCAAAGAAGAACTTCTCAAACTTTCTACCGCGATCCGTTACGGTGCGGATACGGTCATGGATTTAAGCGTGGGGGGTTCTATCAGGGGGACGAGAATTCAGATTCTTAAAAAATCTTCTGTGCCAGTGGGCACGGTGCCGATCTATGAGATAGCGGTTGAGGCAGCCAGGAAAAATAAAGATTTTCTCGTTTTTGGGATAAGTGAAATTCTGGATGTCCTAGAAGCGCAAGCCCGCGACGGCGTTGATTTTTTCACCATCCATGCGGGCGTGACACGCAAGAACCTGGGTGTCTTGAAAAAACACAAGAGGGTGTTGAATATCGTTTCCAGAGGGGGTGCGATTTTAGCGAATTGGATGAAACGGCATAAACGCGAAAACCCTTTTTTTGAGTATTTCGATAAGGTCTTGGATATCGCCTATCAATACGATGTTTGTTTGAGCCTGGGAGACGGGCTGAGGCCTGGTTCTATTCTGGATGCCACGGATAAACCCCAGCTTTCGGAATTGAAGATACTGGGAGACCTCGCCAAACTTTGCAGGAAAAGAAACGTGCAGGTGATGATCGAGGGGCCGGGGCACGTGCCGCTGGATGAGATCAAAGAGAATATTATATTGGAAAAAAAGATATGCAGGGGAGCTCCTTTTTATGTTTTGGGGCCCTTGGTCACGGATGTGAGCAGCGGTTGGGACCATATCACCTCCAGCATCGGTGGGGCTATCGCAGCCAGTGCTGGAGCAGATTTTTTGTGCTATGTGACGCCCTCTGAGCATTTGAGGCATCCTTCTGCAGAAGATGTCAGGCAGGGAGTGGTGGCTTCCAAGATTGCTGCCCATGCTGCTGATATTGTCAAAGGAATCAAGGGCGCTTTGGAATGGGACAGAAAAATGTCCATTGCCCGGCGTAAGAGGGATTGGAGAAGACAGATAAGATTCTCTATCGATCCGGACAAGGCAAGATTCTACCGCGAGTCTTCGAAGCCAGCTTCCTCTGATGTGTGCACGATGTGCGGGACGTATTGCTCTATAAAATTGATGGAAGAATGCATGCGGGCGTAGTTCATCGGTAGAACACCAGCTTCCCAAGCTGGATAGGAGGGTTCAATTCCCTTCGCCCGCTCTTAAATATGCAAAGGCCAGATACCAAAAATCAAGGCGGGCGATTAAAAAACAGGAATCTTAGATTTTGGTGTTTGTTTTTAACGCTTGTATTTTGGACCGTGAATTTTACGGGCTGCACCATAGCCCCGCCTGCCAAGACTCCCATGGTAACGGCTCCTCTTGGCCTGCCAGGTGTGTATCATCGAGTGAAAAGGGGCGAGACACTATGGAGAATATCTAAAATGTACAATGTGGAACTGGATGAAGTCGCCCGCATCAACCGTATCACTGATACGACGAGTATCGAGGTGGGGCAACAGATTTTTATCCCCAACCGACAAAGGCCTCAAAGCCTCAGCCCAGACTATTTTTCAGATGATTTCATCTGGCCTTTGAAAGGCAGGATTGTTTCTCTGTTCGGCCAGACTTTTAATAATACGATTAATAAAGGGATTAATATCGAGCCACGAGGTGCGACCTCTGTGGTGGCGGCGCGCAGCGGCAAGGTTGTTTTTTATGCAGAGAATTTCGGTTCATACGGAAAAACGCTTATCATCGAACACGGAGATGGGTTTTCCACGGTTTATGCCAGGAATGCCGAGATTCTCGTAAGGCCAGGAGATATCGTGCAAAGGGGCGCCTCCATCGCAAAAGTCGGTTCTGCGGGAAGGGACAAAAGCAGATATTTGCACTTTGAGATAAGAAAGGGGCATATCCCGCAAAACCCTTATTTTTACCTGCCCCAATAGAATTCGTCATGCGTCCATCGGTTACGTTGCTTGAAACGTTAAACGTTATACGTCAAACGACCGTTAAACGTAAGACGGTAAACGATACCTGCCTGCCGGTAGGCAGGCGAGCCGTGCAACCGAAAGACCTATGACGTAATCGTTAGAACAAAGACAACTATGTCCTTTATGACGAAAGACAAATTCTTCGACCGGGAAGACTACCTTGAAATCCTGAGGAAGCGAATCCTTGGCCTCAAAGAAAGCTATCGCCAGAACATCGCCATCATTGGGGATGAATCGGTCGGCAAGACAAGTATCATTTTTAAATTTCTGAACAGATTTCAGGACAACTTTATCATCACTGTTTATCTGGAGGTGAGGCCAGAAACGCAGGCGGTTTTTGTGAAAAGATTCATCGGAGTCCTTCTTTATAATTTTTTAGTCAATAGCGGTACCTACCTGCAGGAAGACCTGGATTTTCTGATAAAAAAATCCGAAAGATATATCCCAAAGACTATCGAGAAGATCAAAGTAATCCTGAGCGCCTTATCGAAGAGGAAGGCCGATTGGATATTCGCTGAATTGCTGTCTTTGACCGAATCCCTTCATCGTGAGACGGATAAGTTCTGTGTGGTCATTTTTGACGAATTCCTCAACCTGGAAACCTTGGGTTTCAAGAATCTTTATCGCGAATGGTCTAAGCTTTTGATTCTCCAGAAAAATACGATGCATATCATCGTCAGCTCCATGAAATTCAAGGCCAAGGGTGTACTTTCCAAGAATTTATCCTTGTTGTTCGGCAATTTTGAGGTCATCAGCGTGCTGCCCTTTGACATCAGGACCAGCGAGAGGTATCTGGCTGAACGCCTCCTCGCATTAAGTCCCAAGAGGCCCTTGCTTGACTTCTTAGTGCATTTTACCGGCGGCTACCCTTTATACCTTGAGGTTATATCAGCGGCCTTATCCAAGTCAGGACAGGACAATCTCATGGGAGTTTTAGAAGACCTGATCTTTGAATCTAGCGGCATCCTCCATCAGCGTTTTTCCAACTATATCAAGCGTTTTCTGGATACAAATTACAGCCACGATTATCTCTCCATCCTTTACCTTATTTCCGGAGGCCGCAACAAAATCAAGGATATCGCGCATATCTTGCGCAAGCCTCAGAAAGAGATGGCAGCAAGGGTCCATCATCTCCTGGAGGTCGATACCATCACGCGAAGCGGCGATTTCTTGAAAATCAACGACCGGGTCCTGGCCTTCTGGCTGGAGTTTGTTTACCAGGAAAGGTTGCAATCCCTTACCTTTGATGCTAAAAATCAAAAAGAAAAGTTTCGGCAGAACCTGCAAAAGCTGATCCATGTCTTTTATCAAGAGGCCCGCAAATCTCTGTTGGAGAGGTGCTTCGAGGTCTTGCGCCTCTTTGAGGATGAATTGATACAGGTGGAGAGGAAAAAGATACGGCTGAACCACTTCAGAGAAATAAAGAGCCTGGAATTCCATAACAGGAGATTGAAAGAAGGCTTGATCGGCCGGTCCCACGACAGCGTTTGGATCATGGCCTTCAAGCGGGAAAGGCTCTGCGAGGACGATATAGCGGATTTTTCCAAGGAATGCAAGAAATACCGTCATAAAATGCAAAGAAGGATTATCGTCACCCTGCAGGATGAAATCGATGCCAACACCAAGTTAAGGGCCCTGGAAGAAAAAATCTGGACATGGGATATCCATAGCCTGAACCAGATCTTGGACCTTTTTTCTAAACCCTGGGTGATTGCATGAAGATAGGCGTTATATCAGATACCCATATTCCGGATAGAGCCAAAGAGATCCCCCAGAAGATTCTGGAGGATTTTGCGGATGCGGATATGATCATTCATGTTGGTGACCTGGTGGATTTAAGCGTGCTCAAGAAGCTAAAGAACGTATGTGCGAACACCTTAGCAGTCTGGGGAAATATGGATCCTGCTCATGTGAGAAGCCAGTTACCCGAAAAAGAGGTGATCAAGGTCGGCAAATTCAAAATCGGTATCATGCATGGTTATGGCGCACCTGCCAACCTAATCAGTCTTTTGGAATCCGTTTTTAAAGAGGATAATGTGGATGTCATTATCTTCGGCCACTCCCATAACAGTGTCCATGAGAAAAGGGAGGGCATTTTGTTCTTTAATCCGGGCAGTGCTACCGATAAGGTATTCGCTGAGTATAATTCATACGGAATTATAGAGATTAATGATGAGATAGAGGCACGTATCATTAAAATATAAAAAGCTGTGATGAAATCCAAATTTCAAAATCTAAATATTACCAAACAAATCCCAATCTCAAAATCCCAAACAAAACATTTGGATTTGGGATTTTGCCTGCCTGCCGGCAAGGCAGGGATTTATTTTGGATTTTGTAGTATTTGGATTTTGGATTTTAACGTTTTATAAGGATGGACAGACTCTGGGCGCCATGGCGGCTCAAGTATATTAAAGGCAAGAAGTCAAAAGGATGCATCTTTTGCCACTGCGCGAAAGGACGCAGCCGCAAGAGCCTGATCTTCAAGACCAGGCATACAATCGTACTCCTGAATATTTTTCCTTATAATAACGGCCATCTAATGGTCGCTCCCATAAGGCATGTCCGGGAGATGTCTCAGCTAAAGAATGCACAGCTCCTGGATTTGATGCATGCATTGGAAGAGGCAAAAAAATTGTTGGATAAGGTCTTGGAGCCCGAAGGATACAACATCGGGATCAATAT
>Ga0111184_1045_pt1 | contig 17853 bp, 15 predicted proteins | sample DeeMarSWOR324_28_FD_80241 | JGI IMG/M metagenome (GOLD analysis project Ga0111184, IMG submission 80241) | Omnitrophica WOR_2 bacterium SM23_72 | reverse complement strand
AGATTTAAATATCATTCGCGGCTGTGACGCGGTGATATTAGCCATGCCGGTAGAGACTATCATCAAAATAGCTCCTGTCATTTCTCAGCTCGTAAGCAAAGATTGTTTGGTTACGGACGTGGGAAGCACAAAGGTAGAAATCGTCAAAATTCTTTCTAAAATTTTTCCCAATTTTATCGGAAGTCACCCTTTGGCCGGCTCTGAAAAAAGCGGAATCCTCCAGGCGCAGGAGGATTTGTTTGAGAATTCTCTTTGTATTCTGACGCCTACCGCGGCTACGTCTACCTTGGTCCTGAGGAAAATTAAGGCATTGTGGCAGAGGTTGGGTGCGCAGGCGGTTTTGTTGACGCCCAAAAGCCACGATAAGATTTTATCATTCGTCAGTCACCTGCCGCACGTATCTGCTTTTGCATTGATGAGGACCGTCCCTAAAAATTATTTAAGGTTTGCGGCCAACGGCCTCAAAGATACGACGCGCATCGCTCTTTCCGAAAGTGAGCTTTGGGTTCAGATCTTTTTAACCAATTCCAGGAATTTAGTAAAGGCCATAGAGTCATTGGAAGCTCAATTGTCTCAGATAAAAGGCGCCTTAAGAAGCAAAGATAGAAAACGACTAAAGACCATTTTGGAAAAGGCAAGGAAAAAAAGAGAAAGCTTAGAGGAGAAATCCAAAATCCAAATACTACAAAATCCAAAATAAATCCCTGCCTGTCCGGCAGGCAGGCAAAATCCCAAATCCAAATGTTTATTTTGGATTTTGAAATTGGGATTTATTTGGTATTATTTGGATTTTGAAATTTGGATTTTACATAATATGATTATCGCCATTGACGGCCCTGCGGGCGCAGGTAAAAGTACGGTCGCCAAAAGTATAGCCCAGAAATTGGGCTTTCTTTATATTGATACAGGCGCTATGTACAGGGCCCTGACTTTAAAAATCTTGGAATCCAAAGTGGATATCCAGGATATTGCGAAGGTCGTGCAGGTCGCGCGTAATACTCAGGTTGAGATAGGTACAGATAAGGATGGCTCTCTGAAGATCTTATTAGACGGCCGGGACGTCAGCCGCGACATCCGGGAGGCGCGCATCACCCAGCTTGTCTCGGATATCGCCAGGATCAAGGAAGTCCGTGAGGTGATGGTCGGGCTGCAGAGAGATTTCGGTGCTAAGGCTAATTGTGTGTTTGATGGCCGCGACATAGGAACGGTGGTCTTTCCCGACGCCGATAAAAAGTTCTATATCGATGCTGATCTTAAAGAAAGAGTTAAGAGAAGATTCAATGAGTTGCAGCGCCTTGGCCAGAATATCACCCTGGAGGATGTGGAGCATGACCTGCGTAATCGCGACACCATTGATTCCACAAGAAAAGTCGCTCCCCTTAAAAGGGCCCGGGATGCTGTCTATATCGATACCACGCGGATGTCCATTGAGCAAGTCGTGGAGGAAGTGTTAAGCCATATACATGGATAAATCTTTAATCCGCAATTTCTCAATCATCGCCCATATTGACCACGGTAAATCCACTTTGGCTGACAGGATCCTGGAATTGACCAAAGCGGTGTCAAGGACGCATAAGGGTAGCCAGTTATTGGATGATATGGACCTTGAGAAAGAAAGAGGCATCACCATTAAAGCCTCCATGGTCCGTTTGGCGTATCAACTCGATTCAGGCGAAAGCTACGTGTTGAACCTTATCGACACACCCGGCCACGTGGATTTCACCTACGAGGTCTCAAAATCCCTTGCGGCTTGCGAAGGAGCGGTGCTGGTGGTCGATGCAGCTCAGGGCGTAGAGGCCCAGACTATTGCCAACTACTATTTGGCTATGGAAAATAACCTGGCCATCATTCCAGTTATCAATAAAATTGATTTGACAGCCGTAGATATCCCGAGAGTCAAAAAACAGATTACCGGTGTCCTAGGATTTAAAGAAGAGGATATCATTCTGGCCTCTGCAAAAGAGGGAACAGGAGTACCTGAAATTTTAGAGAGGATTATCAAGGTTATCCCACCGCCCGGCGGAGAAGTGGGTCATCCCTTAAAAGCGCTCGTGTTTGATTGCCGTTATGATACTTTTAAAGGGGTCGTAGTCTTTGTAAGAGTCATGGACGGACAGGTTAAAGGAGAAACACAGATAAAATTGATGCATTCAGGCAAGAGCTATAAATTAGAGGAATTAGGGGTATTTAAAGATTTAAAATATTCTAAGGTGGAAGAGCTATCCTGCGGAGAGGTGGGTTATTTTACCGCGAATATCCGCGATCCCCGGGAGATCATCATCGGCGACACGATTACCGCCAAGAAGAATCCCTGCGCCGAAGCCTTGCCAGGCTACCGGACATTAAAACCGCTTGTGTTCTGTGGTATTTATCCTGTGAACCCGAAAGACTTTCCCGAACTGCGCGACGCCATGGATAAACTGAAATTATCGGATGCCTCTTTTGTGTTTGAGCCGGAGAATTCGCAGTCATTCGGCACGGGTTTTCGCTGCGGGTTTCTGGGACTTTTGCATATGGAGATCGTGCAGGAACGCCTGGAGCGTGAGTATGACCTGAATCTGATTTTAACGGTGCCCAATGTGGTGTACAGGGTTGAGAAAAAGAACAAAGAAAGCTTGCAGGTTGATACTCCTTCTAAGCTGCCCAGTTCTTCGGACATCCAGGAGTGTTTTGAGCCGTATGTGAACCTTCTGATGATTGTACCAATTGAAGCCATTGAGCCTGTTTGTGACCTGGCCAAGGCCCGCCGGGGCGTTTATAAATCCAGAAAGTACCTGGGCGAAGACAGGATCGAGTTGGTCTTTGAGGTCCCGCTTTCGGAAATCATCGTTGATTTTTATGACCGTTTGAAGTCTATTACCAGGGGTTACGGCTCTTTGGATTACGAATTTCAGGGCTATCTGCCGACCAAGCTGGTAAAACTCGACATTATGCTTAATGGCGTTGTATGCGACGCCTTTTCCACACTGATACATAAAGACAGGGCTTATAATAAGGCGCACGCCTTGGTTTCAAGGCTCAAGGATTTGATTCCCCGGCAGCTGTTTGAGGTGAGCATCCAGGCGGCAGTAGGAAATCAGATTATCGCTTCCCAGAAAGTCAGGGCTTTAGGGAAAAACGTCACCTCCAAGTGTTACGGCGGCGACATCACCCGCAAACGTAAACTCTGGGAGGGACAGAGGCAGGGAAAGAAAAGTCTCAAGCAATTCGGGAAAGTGGAAATCCCTCAGGAGGCGTTCTTAGAGGTACTGAAAATTTAGGGTTAATAACGGTTAATAAACACAGGTAAGACGACTTGTTTGTTAATAGCGGTTAATAACGGTTGCGGTTTTGTAACCCTGCCTGCCGGCAGGCAGGCGATATTAACCATCAGGTCTAACAACCTTGTTATTATTAACCGATATTAACTGATATTAACCGAAAGGCAAGTATGGATAATAACCATGCAAAAAAGAAATCGGTTTTGCGTGAGTGGATAGAATCAATCGTTATAGCGTTTCTCTTGGCCATGGTTATCCGTACTTTTTTAGTGCAGGCTTTTAAGATTCCCACGGGTTCCATGAAGCCCACGCTCATGGAAGGGGACCTCATATTAGTGAACAAATTCATTTATGGGGCCAAGGCCCCGTTTATCAACTTGAGACTGCCTGGGCTAAGGCAGCCTAGAAGAGGGGATGTGGTGGTTTTTATTTATCCGCAGGATTTGAAAAAGGATTTTATCAAGAGACTGGTGGGCCTGCCGCAAGATAAGATCGCTATCAAAAACGGAACCCTTTTTGTCAATGGCGAACCCTTGACTGATCCGGTCTTCAGCCAGAGGTTCTATTATAACAGGGGAGATTTCGCGAAAGATGAAGAGGAGATTGTGGTCCCCCAGGGAAACTTTTTTGTGCTGGGAGATAATTCCGCTTCTTCAAAAGACAGCCGCTACTGGGGGTTTGTGCCTGAAGAAAATGTCATAGGGAAGGCCATTTTGATTTACTGGCCATTGCAGCGTATCAGGATTATCAAATAGGTTAAAGCCTTGAATATCGCGAATAAAATTTCGACCTTTCGCATTCTGATTGTCCCTTTTTTTGTGGCCTGCTTTATCTATTATGGGCAGAATCCGTTGGAAAGGGATTACCTAAGGTTCATCGCCCTCACCCTTTTCCTTTTGGGGGTCATCTCCGACGCTATCGACGGTTACATTGCCAGAAAATCGAAACAACAGTCTCCGGCAGGCCTGGTCCTGGATCCTCTGGGAGATAAGCTTTTACTGATGAGTGCCTTTATCTCGCTTTATGCCGTGCCCTTAAGAATCAAGTTTCCTCTTACCGTGCTTCTTATTATCATCAGCCGGGATATCTTGATTCTTCTGGGTGCCGTGGTTATTTTTATGGTTAAACAAAAAATCAATATTTTTCCTACTCTTTGGGGTAAGTTGACCACGATTTTTCAAATGCTTGTGGTGATCTGCGTTATCTTGCAGTGGGAATTTTCTTTTCTCTTTTGGTGGATTGCTGTACTTTTCACCCTTATTTCCGGTTGTGATTACATTATGCGGGGGTTCAAGACACTCTATGCTTTGGATACTGCTGGGAATAACCATTAGTTATCTCATCGGTTCTATCCCTACGGCCTACATTTTTGGACGGATATTCAAGGGAATAGATATCCGCAAGTTCGGCTCTGGAAACGTGGGTGCGACCAATGTTCTGCGTACACTCGGTAAGAAGTCTGCTCTGTTTGTATTGACCTTGGATATGCTTAAGGGGGTAGCCTGTGTTATTTTTGTCGCAGAGACATTGGTCCCAAGAATCACTTCTTTGGATCTCTTGACCCTTCGTCTCATAATGGGTATCAGTAGTATCTGCGGACATAATTGGACTATTTTCTTGAAGTTCAAGGGAGGCAAAGGCGTGGCCACGACCTTTGGCGTGATGCTGGGCCTTGCCTTCAAGGTCATCCCCTTAAGATATATTTTTATCATTTTAGTCCTGACCTGGCTTGTGGTATTTCTTATCACTCGGATTGTGTCTTTGGCTTCTGTCATTTCCGCTTGTTTACTGCCGGTTTGCATGGTGATCTTTAAACAACCCCTTATACTGATTGTTTTCGCTTTCCTCATTGCCGTATCCATTCTTCTGCGTCACAAGTCCAACCTAAAAAGATTGTTTCAGGGAAAAGAAGAACGCGTCCATTTCAAATCTTAGAAAGAAAGCGTTTTCTAAAAAGATTCCTATCACCTTGAAATGGGGTGTTTTTCACTATATAATTTAATTGGAACTCTTAGAGAATAAAAGAGGTCCGGATTTTTTTTCTATTATTCTTAAAAAGTTTATAAAAGTTCAACTGATTCCCCACCAGCCATTCTTTCCTGCTTATTACAGGCAGGAGGAATAAGGAGGGGATGAGCCGGGTTGCCTAAACAATAAGGAGATATTTTTAAGTGGTAACCCGGCTTTGGAGAAAGCGATGAGAGACATACTTTATAAAAATTTAACCTCTACTGACAAAAGAAAAAGGATGATTTCCAGCTCGGAAACCGTGGACAAAGAGGGGATCCGCAGCATCATCAAACGTCATTTTATCTGCATGTTAAAAGAGGTTGAGAATGAAGAGCTGCAGCCACCCATGCCTTATCTTTATGTCCTGAAAGTCCGTAATACGAAAGAACAAAAAGAGAAATTCTTCTGCCGGATAAAGGGAAGCCTCTTTGCCATAAAGCAAGGTAAATTATATTTAATCTTATTTATGCATTCATTGAAAATTGATCTGACTTCAATCCCTTCTGATCTGGTAAAAAATAGTGAAGGGGATATGAGTTAACTAATTGAAAATATTGATATTTAAGCTTGACAAAAAAATAAATATATAGTATACTTAATTAACTATTTAATAAAGAGTTTATTATCCGGTTCCCCATAATTTGGAGGAAGTTAAGGGGAGGCCACGGAAGATTTAAACCGGATTGACTTTAGGGTCAATCCGGTTTTTTATTTATTCAGGTTCTTGAGAGAAAATAGTTGACAGTGTGAAAAAGGCAAGCTATGATTATATATTTGAGGGGTGAGAGGTTGAAATGAATCGTTTAGCCTTACGCATATTGGTTTTGGCGTCAGCGCTTTTGTTTTCCCTTCCTGCTTCCTGCTGGGCAGATTTTCGTATGTCGGTCGTTCCCTTCAAGGGAGGTAGTGACCTGAGATTCGAGAGGGCCAGTAGCGTTTTACCTTATACTACTGAGGAAGTGGTCGTCAGTATCACCTCCACCATAGCCAAGCAATATCAAGTTATTCAGAGCCTGCTGGAGCCACTGACAAACATCCAGGGACAATCTTTATCAAGAGAGAATTTCACCGTCTATGCCATCCCAGGAAGCAATGCCTCCGGAACTCTAACAGTGCAGCAGGAAACCAGCGTTTCTCCTGGCAGGACGATTCTCTATGTTTCAAATAGCCTAGGCGCCTCAGATTCCTTTAGACTGGCTTATGTTCTCAAGCCTCCTTTTAATGTGCCTTCTGGTTCCTACCGTGGAAGAATATCTTTTAACCTGGAAGCCATCGATGCAGCAGAACCACCGATAACCGTGATATTGAATATCTCTGCTGAGATTCAGGCTGAGTCTTCCTTTGAAATAAAGACTTCGACCGGAACCAGTTCCATACGGTTAGATTCATCCAGGCCAGACGCACAGACCTGCGATGTGTTGTTCAGCATCAAAGGAGGCAGGGGAAGCCAGTTCAGAATTCTTCAGTCTTTGTCTGGTTTTATAGAATCCATGGAAGGAAACCGGCTCTCGCCGGATGCCATCTATTTTAGAGTCAGCCAGGCAGAAAAGGGGATGGGACCCAACCAGGATACGCGGCTTTCTGAAACTCAGGAGGCTGTCTATTTGTCAGGACCAACAGGCGCAGAGGATGATTTTGTTATCACCTATAGTTTAGCTAATACAGACAAGCAGAAAGCAGGCCGTTACAGAGGCCAGATCCGGTATATGCTCGAGGCCCTCGGTCTTCAGGAGCTCATCGGTAAATTGGATCTGGAAGTGGAGATAGCCAGGATTTTTGATCTGAAAATTACACCGGAATTAGGCGGAAAAATAGAATTTCGTGATTTAAAACCTAAGGACGCACCCAAGCAATCCGAAGTTATTTTTGAGATTGCCAGCAACATCGGCAGGCCTTATCAGATTAGTCAATTCTTATCCAGTGGCCTTGTTAACAAAGAAGGTAATATCATTCCACAGCAATACTTTACGTTAAGAGAGGAGAGTCTGGGGACAAGAGGTAGGCTTATCTTTAGTTCTCCCACAGAAGTCAAAACCGGAGAGACGATTTTGTTTGTTTCAGACTCTATCGGTTCATCGGATAAGTTTAAAATCATTTATGAACTGAAGCCATCTTTTGATATTATGGCAGGTGATTATTCAACGCGTATCACTTATTCAATTTCCGAGATTTAAGGAAAACAAAACTTAGTCAAAAGGAAGGGGGTGAAAAAAGATGAAGAAGGGTTTAACAGCAACAATGGGTTTGGCTCTACTTTTGTGTATTGTCTCAACAGGTCTAGCTGCTGACTCCAAGTATGTCGATGTCACAGCTTTCGTGCCTCAGCAGAACGGTCTTACCGTAACCGTTTCAAAAGTCGTGGGAACCACTTTTACGCCGGCATCGAGCATTAACTTCGGCACTTTAGTTTTTGATACGGTGGACAAGATTTTTAGAACCTCTGACGGATCCTATTATGCGGTGGACGTAGGATGCAACTCCAATGCTGATGCCTGGACCTTAACCCATACCGTCACCTCTTTGAGTAACGGGACCGATAACCTGGATTACAATGTGAACGTCACCTTTATCAAGCAGACGTCTGACACATCAGGTACACAGATCGGCAGCATCCTCAGTTATGCTGGAAGCCACGGCAAGGCTTTCACCAAATCGCAGCTATCAGGAGGGTGGTTGAGAGTCTATTACGGCTTGGCAACAGGTGAAGCAGGAAAAGACGCATCAGATGTTACTCCAGTCCCAGTTACCAAGACTTATGGAGCCTATTCGGGTAGAGTCACTTTTACTCTGTCTCCGTAAGGTAAGCAGAGCTGAAAAACAGAAAATAATCAGGTTTAAGTTGCAGGATTTTACATCTTGCAACCTGAACTTGTTGAATTTTTAGAAACTTCCTGTATTCAGACAGGAAGTTATCTGCGAGCCTTTTAAAAAAGAAAGGAGTGTGATATGAAAAGAAAGGGCTTTCAAATTATGGCTGTTGTGTGTGTGTCATTGCTGGTATATGGGTTGAGTTTTGCCGCATCCACCAGCTCGTTAACAACCTCAGTCACTGTAGATCCACCCAGCGGTGTAAGCCCTGTGGCTTTGAGGGTTGCGGGTACTGGAACCAGCCCTGCGGATTGGGCGGATTTGACGAATTATTATCCGAACTTGGATTTTGGTCCTTTGACGCTTTATACAGGCACAACAGATGGAACTTCATGGGCGGTTTTTCTGCCTAGTTACTTTTACTCCGTTGATATGGCTTATACCTACGGTGGTGGCGCAGGGATAACTCAGTTCTCCTTTAGTTACAGCTCTGATGTAGTGCCACTAGGTCAGCCAACTGATAGCGGCTTGGGTGTTAAATCCACAGCCACTTTTGTGAGGAAAAGAATGGTGGACGGGGTTGAGGTAACAGAAACACCAGCAGACAGAATAGCCAAAGTGCTCCTAAGGGACGTGGGTACTGTTAATGTTCTCCTATCAGACCTTAGTCAAGGCTGGTTAAGAATGTATGTGGGAGTCGTTACTAAAGACCCGGCTTTACCTGCGGGGGACGTAGAATTGACGACTACAGCCCAGGTCTTTTCTCCAGGAGATGTTCCAGGAGACTACTCAGGGATATTGACAGTCTTTACTTTATAAGGCTATAGAGAAACACATTCTGGAAAGTGAGAAAAACATGAAAAAATGTATATTTTTTCTGGGTATAGGTCTTTTTTTGTTTTTCCATTGTACGGCATTTGCGCAGCTCGTCCTAGATAAAAGGGAGATTAAAATAGAAGCGAAACCTGGAGAGACGGTATCAGGTTCTGTCACGGTTACCAACCGCTATAAGCAAGATGTGACGTTAAAGGCTTATTGCGAGGATTTTGTTTATGAGCCTCCTTATCGTGGGTTTAAGACCGTGCGTCCTTTAGGTTCAACGCCACGTTCTTTTGGTCCATGGATAACTTTAACAACACCTATGTTCATTGTTCCTTCCAAGGACAAGCAGGAAGTGATGTATACCGTCAAAGTTCCTCAGGATGCCAAGGGCGGTTATTATGCAGTCATTTTCTTTGAAAAGGGAGAAAGTGCATTGACTGCAGAGAAAGGTGTGGGGATCAGAGAAAAGGCTGGATGCGCCCTGTTTTTGGAGACCACGAATAAAGAGAAAAAAGCGAAAATTGGTAATATCGTCGTAAACAAGGACAGCATAGAGGGGTATTTTTCGAATTCAGGCGACTGCGTGTTTGTGGCACAGGGATCTTTCTATATCATGGATAGCAAAGGTATGATAGCGGATAGAGGACAGATCCAAAAGTATTACCTTCCTGCCCAAGCAGAGGTTCTTTTCTCGGTCAAGGTTTCTGAAAAGGTGCCTTTGGGAAAACACACCCTGATGATAAATTTTGACACGGAAGAAGGAAAAACTCTTATCAAAGAGGTCGATTTTTCAAAGGACAAATCAGGCGCCTTAAAGATACTTGCGCAGAGGGATTAAAAAATGCTGATTGGTAAACGTATCTTATTTGCTATCCTTGGCATTTCAAGTTTTTTTGTTTTTGCGCAAGGCCTGGAAGCAGCCACGGTGCGTATTAATCCCACCAAGATCCGCCTGATCATCCCGCCTGGCAGCACTAAAACCGGAACCATCGAGGTGGAGAACCCTTCTGAAGATTCGATCATCGTGAAGAGTTATTTAGAGGATTGGGCTTACACCCCTTTGCATGACGGCACGAAGAATTTTTTTCCAGCTGCAACTACCGCATTATCCGCAAGCCACTGGATAACCGCATCACTCAACGAATTTGTGGTCCCTACTTTCGGAAAACAAACAATTCATTATACCATCAGGGTGCCTGAAAATGCCAGTGGCGGACATTACGCCGCCCTGTTTTTTGAGAGCCTTTTGTCAGAGCCGGAAATTAAAGACGCCACGCAGTTAGGGGTGGTGGTTCGAATCGCCGCCCTGTTTTATATTGAGGCAGAAGGGACCATCCAAAGAACTGCCGAAATCTCAAATCTTACTCTGGAAAGAAGTTCAAGTAGCGAGCCACTGAAGATGAACGCGGACCTTAAGAATTCGGGAAACGTTGACATTACGGCAGCAGGGACCTTTCATATAATGGACAATCAGGGTATGATTTTTTCCAGAGGAGAATTGGGTAACGTTTATCTTTTTCCCGGCGAATCGGCAAAATTAACTTCCAGCTGGAAAGATCCATTATCCAGGGGTAAATATAATCTGGTCATGACCATTGATATTGGCAAGGCGCTGGAAGAGGCCAAGCTGGGAAGGGGTCCGGTTATTATAAAAGAAGCAGAGTTAGAAATCGGGGGGAGGGGCGAGGTTATAAGGGTCGGTGCATTAAGATAACAATGGCGACAATCTTGAGATTAAAAATCAAAAGAAAAGGATTAAAAATCCTTTTTTTTGTAATCTGTGCCTGGGCAATCCTATTAGCCTCATGGGTGCCAAGGGCTTATGCCTATTCCCAGATTGCCGAGTACCTGTGCGAGCTAGGGATAAAATTCTTCCAACAAGGCCGCTATGAGGAGGCTTTACATGAGTTCCAGAAGGCCCTGTTGGCCCAACCTGATTATGAACCAGCCCAAAGATACATTGAGATGACAGAGCGCATGATTTCCAAGGCCCCTGTCATACCGATTGAAAAGATTCCTAGCGTGACCCCGTCTGAATATATGGAAATTCTTGAGATTCAAAAGGAGATGATACGGGAGAAGCAAAGGCTTATAGAGGCTGTCCCTGTGCCTGAGGAAATCAAAAAGAGGATTTATGCGCCCAGAGAATTGACTTTGGATGAATCTTTAAGCCGCATAAGGCAGCCCATTGAGATTGAACAGGGCGAAACCATTACCATAAAAGGCAGCAACATCCAAAGGTTTCTGGTAACCGAACCCTTTGTTTTGAAAGTCGAGAGAAAAAGCACTAATGAGATTTTAGTTACGGGTGAGAAGCTTGGCTATAGCTATCTTCATATTTGGGATAATAACGGCCGCTGGACTTTAGAGTTTCTAACGATTCCTCCCAGACCTATAGGACCTTCGGTTGAAGAAGAACTGCGCCAGGCTGAAGAGAGAGCAAAGAATTTTAAAATCCGATATTATCTGGATTGGTCTTCTTTTGAAACAGGCAGAAAATGGGATTCCTTAGAGCGCAGCAGTTACTCCTGGAGGCATTCACTGACCTTTTTCGGAGAAACACCCTACGGGATGTTTGATTCTACGGTTTCAGGGAGCGCCTGGCACGACAAATCAGAAGTTTCCTACATGTCCGTGGGGTTAACGCAAGGCAGGCTCTTTGGCTTTAAGGATTTTAATGTACGATTGTTGGATTTCACACCTGCTCTTTCTAATCTGATTTTATGGGGAGGGAATTTGCGCGGTGCCATGCTGAATTCCCCTGCTTTTCAAAACTTTTTGGATTATACGGTTTTTTGGGGCAGGGAGGGAGGCGGTCTTTACGGAGGTTTTACCCCTGGATTCACCACCGAGAGAAAATCATACTTAAGCGGTATTGATGTGAACGTAAAACCGCAAGAGAAACAGAAGTATGGTTTTTCCGTTGTCCGCGGTTGGGGCAAAGAGCGACTTCCTGAACTGCATGATTATGGTTACGACGCTGACTTTAGTCTTGACTTTGCGAAAGGAAGTTTTAGCGGAGATGTTGCCTTTGATTCTGAAAAATTTGCCTATCTCCTCAATGCCTCCACCAGCATCCCCGATCTCATCGTCAATTCGGAATTTCGCAATATTGATAAGGAATTCCTGACGATGTCAGGCCTGGGTTCCCGGGCAGGTGAATTAGGCCTCCTGACAAATCTGATTTATACGCCATGGGAGTATCTTAATGTCAATGTCAGGACAGACTTTTATCAGGACAGGCTTTTCCCCAATCCTAAAAATGAGGATGCCTGGAACCAGGATTTGAATATGGGCGTGAGTCTTCAGGCAGACCCTATGACCGTCTGGAGATTGGACTATGCCCTGCAAAACGATCTGGGAAAGGTTTCTCCTATCCGTAATTATAACGCCGGGCTCTCTCTAAACAGGTATTTTGATTGGATCAGAAGGATCAATACCTTCATTATGTACCGTTACTACCATACAAATAACTTTCGAACTCCGACCTTGGACTACATCAGTAACCGTATCATGATGGGAATAAGTTTTAATATCATAAAAGACCTCAATTATTTTATCAACCAGGAGTTCAGCTGGGTAGAAGCCCTGAAGGTGGATGAGAAAGCGCATCCTCGCGCCTTCCAGACAGGCCTGGATTGGGGCAAGCAGATTTTTAAATCACCTTTCTTCATAAACTTGCGTTTTTTCTATCGTGATGAGGAAAATACCTTATCGCCCTTTAGTTTTCTTTCTGGAGAGGATTATGTGGAAAGCTTCGCTGAGATTACTTACAAACCCACGCCGGATCTTGAGGCTTTTTTCAATACACGTGTGCGTAATGTCTGGGCTGAAAACCCCGCGACACAGAAGCGCATAGACCTGAATTTTTATTCAGGATTGCGTTATCTCTGGGATACGGGTCTGCGCTGGGAATCCGTGGGTGCCATTGATGGTTACGTATTTAAAGACTATAATTCCGATGGGCTCAGGCAAAGAGATGAACCGCCGGTGGAGGGTGTTAAGATTTGGCTGGGTAAGGATAAATTTGAAGTGACTGATCTATTTGGTTATTACCGGTTCAGAAAAGTCAAGGCAGCGAAGGCATTTGTCAATATTGATACCACCACTATCCCTGCGGGATTCCTCTTGACCGTTCCGGCCACGCAGGAAGCCCCTATCCAGCAGGCCGCAAGCATCCAGATTAACTTTGGGATTCTCAGCAAGACAGAAATCGTAGGGATAATATTTGACGATGTCGACGGTAAAAAAGAGCTAACTTCCCGTTCCATAGGTTTAAAAGGGGTCGAGGTCTACCTGGAAGACGGAAGCAGGGCTACGACGGATGCTTTCGGAAGATACGCGTTTAAAAAGGCAGGCCTCGGCAAACACAGGCTCACCTTGGACTTAAAGACACTACCTGCCCAATATATACCTACCGTTCCTATCTTTATTGATTTTGAATTATCAGAAGGCGAGAGCTTCAACTACAATATTCCCCTCAAAAAGACGCAGTAGAAGCAAGATAAATCCCAATTTCCAAATCCCAAATAAATCCCAAATCCAAAATCCCAATGACCAAAACTTTCAAGTTTGGAATTTCGAACATTGGAATTTGCCTGCCTGCCGGACAGGCAGGGAGCTTATTTGGAATTTGGTGCTTGGAGTTTGGAATTTAACGCTGACTTAACCGGTTTTATACGATTCGTGCTACGCAACCGATAGACGAAAAACGAGATTTTAGCGGGCGTAGTACGTCTTGACGAGAACCTGCGCTGATGAGACACTCACGCTGGCTGCTTGCGCGTCCTGCTGGATTAATTCCTCTGCCTCAGGATTTAACTGCACCTGTTCTTGTTCTAAAAGAGGTGTATTCACGCCCGGGATAGCGGGGATGGTGCATGAAACGGGTAAAGATGATGTGTCACCCGCATGAGCAAGCGTAGAGGCGCAACAGAACGCTAAGATAATAGCAAGAAGTATTTTTCTCATCAAACACCTCAAAAAGCATCCGTGGCTGGTGAAGTGGGACTGACCCCTTTTTGCCCCATAATTTCCCTGATTCTATTCTCCAAATCCTGTTCGGACTTAATATTCTTTCCGTTGATGTTTAGCTCTTTCATAAAATCCACGAACCAGGCAATGATTTTAGCGCGGGATAATTTAGAGCCAGTTGAAAACAAGGCATCCTTACCCAGCTTATCCAAAAAATCAATTTCTGCACGATTCAGGAATGTCACCACCCGTTGATTCTTTTTGAGATTTTCCGAAAGGTTCATCCAGCACCTCCAAAACAAAAAACCCTAAAGGCAATCTTTAGGGTTTCAATCTTGACTCTTTGGCAACCCCGCTACCCGGTCTTACTGGGCCGGAGGTTTTGCGCCCCAGCATTGCTGCTAGTTTGCCTTTATCAGTGAGTTTACCTAATTGTCAACTTCTATATAAAGTATAACACAGGATTGGGCATTTGACAAGGTTTGCAATTGATAAATTTACAAAAGGAGTAGATCGAGGCGTCTGATGCGCTGGGATCTTATCTGTTGGGCATAAGGGGAAGGCACAGTGTCTGAATCGATCTTAACGGGTTTGCCGTTCTCGTCGTCAAAGATAATTTTCTTGATCCTGGCGCCTTTCATCGAGAAGGTATTTTTCCGTCTGGGGTTATGGTAGACGACCAGAATCTTTCCTAAAAAATTAAAACTGTAGCGGTTGTCTTTTTTGGAGAAGAGCCATCCTGCAAGGGCAGGCGCAAACTTTAGGTTCAGTTCCCCGTGGTCATTAAGGAAGAAGGGGTCTGGACCAATGTTCATCCGCAGCCAGATTTCCAGGAATTCAGCTGTCGAGCCGGAAAGCCTGGCCACAAAGCCGTTACCGTGCAAACTCTTATCGGGAAAGACGCTGCTTACCAGAAAGGAAGCATTTTCCAGAATACTGCGGCCATAGCTTTTAGGATCCTGGAATGGGATGAGAACGTTTCTGAACTCATTAAAGAATTCCTTATAAAGGCCCTTTTTTAGGAGTTCTAAAATATACTTGTACTCCATATGGAGCCAGATCGATTCGTTTTCCAGCCAACCAGGGGTGAAAGCGCGGCAGCGTCCGATTTCTTCAGGCATACTCTGTAAAGAAGTGGTGACTTTGTACATCTTAAGTTTCCTGTCATAAAGAGGGCTTTTCTTTGTGGCGTGGTATAACTGCCTTGCCTGTTTGGTTGTCGAGGCCAGGCGCATGGCGTGCATTTGTCCCTGCAAAAAGAAAGGGACCTTTTTCTGGTGGAATTTCTTAGGCATGACAAAATGGCCGTGAACGATATCGTATGCCTCAACCTCATGATAGAAATAGGAGTAATAGATTTTTTGTCTTTCATCCCAGGCCTTACGCAGCCCGGAATCTATCTTTTTGATTGCGCGCCCCAGTATATCTTTTAGCTCTTGTATAGGACAGGATACCTCTTGTCCGCTGAATCCGAATTTTGTCTTATGACGGTAATCTTCTTTAAGGGTGGCGCTTTTGTCCCAATATTCATAAGCTTTTTGCGCAGATTCATTGGCCGGATACGCCTTAAGCAAGGCGTCCAATCCCCTTAAGAATTGAAGGACTTCCTCTGTCACGTAAAGGAACTCAGTGCTGTTCTTTTCTAAGGCCCCTGTAATCATCAGGGCCAGTCTTTTTAATTCAAATGTTTCGCAACTCGATGAGCCAAAAAGGGCTGGCAGACCGTTAAGCGCATCAAACCAGTTAGGCTTGTTGGCCTCCATTTCAATACCGCAGCCCGAAGGGTCCAGGGAAGCCAGCTTATTCGCCAGAAGACATAGGAGCTTATTGATAAGTGTGGTGTGGTAGATCTGGCCGTTTCCGTATTGTGTCCTTACGGCATGAGGATAGTGAGAGCGCTTTTTTATCATTTCCCTTTTGGCATGGTCGCAAGCGACTGCAGCCAGCTGCCTGATGAGATGGTCCTTGAGAATGTATTTTTCCTGCCTGGGCCTGACCACTTCCGTATTATCGAAAAACGTAAAGACCTTTTTTTCAAAAAAGAGGTCATGGAACTTTTCAGGATAAAGTCTAAGATAGCTTTCCAAAAGGTCAAGATTGTACGTCCAGTGGTCTGTCCAGAAACCTTCCCCGTGTTCCGCTTCCTGAATCTTAAGAGACTGCGCCATAACAGCATCAAGGAATTTATCTAATGAGCAATACGGTCTGATGCGGTTCTCTTCCAGGAAAAGGATGACATCACCTGGTGTGAAGGGTTTTTTCAGGAAGGCATCCAACTTAAAAATCTGTTTTTCATCCAGGAGACCCTTCAGGATAATTACAGGCTTAATCCCTTCTTTGAGCATGAAACGAACGCCTTTTAACACGAGGGGGTTAAAACCGTCCGATTGCAGAAGGCTGAAGAAATAGATGAGGTTTTCATCTTGGATCTCTGGATGGAACCATATATCGCATCTGCGGTTCTGATTGGTATCGCGGTAATGACCGTTTCCTTGAGAGAAATAAGTCGGTTGCAACTGGAATTTATTATAATCCCGTTCTAAATCGCCGTGCTTGCGGGAATACAGATAAAACACCGAACCCGAATCAAAAGTCAGGGGCCAGCCGCCGCGCATGATATTGTCCATATAGGTGGAGCGGGCATAGAGGTTGAATTCGCGGGAACTTGAAAACGTGAATATGTCCTGTTGAAGCTCTTCGATAAGCTTTTTATTTTCCTGTGCTTTGGCTGACAGGTAATGCACAGAGGTGATTTTAGAAAGGGAGGCGTTGAGGCTTGCCTTGTTTCTCATGTAACCGATCACCGAGTAAAATGTTTTTTCCTGCAAGGGATAAAGTTTGAAATTAAGAAGCAGAAAGGCACAGGGCATCTTGCTTCTTGTGATTTCGCAGGAAGGATAATGGAAATCTTTTACGGATAAAAATTTTCTGGGACAGGTGAAGTCTAAACCTTCACCGAAAATGCACTGGGGATCGACGATAGGCTTGATAATCTGTGCTTTATCTTTCTGATAATGCAAACCCAGGTAGAAGTTTCCTTCCTGGATATGGATGATTTCGGGTCTATCCGTCGGATCCACATCCAGTTTGTAGAAAGGAGCGCCCCTTTCAAGATTTTCCACTTTCATCCAGGCTTCGATGGTGCGGGAGAGTTTCTTTAGGAAAAGATGGCTCGTGCCAAAAGGTACCACCTGCGGCAGACCATCCAGCAATTGCAAACTTTTCACTTTTTTGCTTAAGTTTTTTATGGTCACCACTCTCACCAGGCCTGCGTAGGAATCGTTAGGTATGTTGTAATACTCTACGTGGGTATTGAGCCCTAAAGAGGAATTCTGCTCCTCTAAGGCCAGTCCGTAGGAACGGATAAACATGCGGTTGGAAAGATTAAATTCGAGATTGGCCAGTCCGTTTTGAAACGGCTCATAGAAAATGAATTTTTTTCCCTTAAACAGCTTGATAAAAGTGCGAAAACCGTTAAGGCTTACCATCTGCCAGGCCTTGTTTGCAGGGTAAAATTCTAAAATGGCATGGTCTTTGTCTTTTGTCCCGAAACTAAAGATGGCCTGAGCCCGGTTGACGTAGAACACCCACATGGGTATTCCGTATTTTCCGGCTATCCCTGGAAAGAAATTGGCGAACGGTTTGGAGAAGTTGAAGTTTTCCACAACAAATTCCCCTTTTTCGTTCAACCCGTATTTTGCGGTTTTTTCTTTTAGTTTTTCTTTCATCTTTTTGTTTTAACTAACCTATTTTACCTATTTTATGGCTTTTGTCCATAAAAATCTTATATTGCCAAGAGGATGAGGGATTATAATTGACTTTTTGGTGAAAGGATGTTATTATAAAAAGCTAAATATTAAGGAGATTCGAAATGGGTATTCAAAAAGAGACGGTGGTATATGTAGCACAACTGGCACGTATGGAATTGAAACCTAAGGAGTTAGAGAAACTTTCCAGCCAGCTTCAGCATATTCTGGAT
>Ga0111184_1049_pt1 | contig 18510 bp, 17 predicted proteins | sample DeeMarSWOR324_28_FD_80241 | JGI IMG/M metagenome (GOLD analysis project Ga0111184, IMG submission 80241) | Omnitrophica WOR_2 bacterium SM23_72 | reverse complement strand
CTGAAAACATCGCCCTTCCGGCACGCGGCAGTTTCCCCTGCCGCATAAACCCTCCTAACTCTCCTATGCCGGCGAGCGTCCCTACCGTATCAAAGATATCCATGAATAAAAATATGAAAATAATTGAAAGGAAACCTAATTTCAATGCACCAGCAATATCCATCTTCAAAAAAGTTGGTGCCAGGGATGGAGGTATAGAGACGAGTCCCTGGTATTTAACGATTCCGCAAAAGATTCCCAGAAGCGCGGTGCTCAATATACCCCAGAGGATGCCTCCTTTGATATTTTTTATCAAAAACACGCCTGTCAACATTAAGCCCACGATAGACAGCATGGCAGCCGGGCTCAAGATATCTCCTAGCGTTACAAACGTAGCGGGATGAGAAACAATCAGACCGGCATCCATCAGGCCGATAAAGGCAATGAGAAAACCAATACCGCAGGCTGTGCCGTAACGTAGCGACGCAGGGATAGCATCGATGATTTTCTGCCGCACCTTTATCAAAGTCAGAAAAAGGAAAAGCACCCCCTCCATAAAAACGCACCCCAGAGCCACTGGCCAGGAAATCCCCATTGTCATGCACACGGTGTACGTAAAAAAGGCGTTCTCTCCCATTCCTGTTGCCAAGGCAATGGGGTAATTCGCATACAGGCCCATAAGGATTGTTGCGACAGCCGCAGAGATAGAGGTAGCTACCATAGCTGCGCCAAAATCAATACCCGTCTGCGAAATCATCGCCGGATTCACAAAGATAATGTACGCCATGGCCATAAAGGTCGTTACACCTGCCATGACTTCCGTACGGATATCGGTGTTTAAATCCTTCAGCTTAAAAAAACGCTCTATAACCTTGCGTAAGTTCTGCATATCCTTTATGAGCTGATTATACCAAAAAAGTTAATAAAAAGTAAGATAAAAACCTGTTGGATTTCGGGTGTAGGCGTGTCGGATAGGGATTGTTGAAACAGGAGCATTTTCTGACGGAAGGGATGTGATCAGACTCCTTGTCGGAAAAAGCAAACGGAGAGTGGAGGATTCGAACCTCCGGTCGCTTACGCGACTCACGCTTTCGAGGCGTGCGCTTTCGACCGCTCAGCCAACTCTCCAAATTTTCTGTTGCGAACGGTGCGTTTACCGCACCATTCGTACTATTTTTTCAGAAACAAAAAGCTGTTGATTCTAAAAATTATAACCACTCCCTTTATTCTTTGTTTTTTTCCAGTTCTTTTATTCTATCCCTGAAACGTTCTATAGAAGACGAGTATCTAGCCGGTGCGTGTTGAATAAACTTTTTATACACTTCAATGGCTTTCTGTTTACGATTTGTTGCCGAGTAAATTAATGCTAAATTGTGGTAGGCTTGAGCAAAATCAGGATTGATCTGGATTACCCTTGTATAATCGGCTATGGCCCGGTTGAGATTACCCTGGTTAAAATACGCCTGGCCTCGATTCAGATAAGCCTTAATATATTCCGGGTCGATTTCTATAGCCCTAGTGTAGTCGGAGATGGCCCGATTGAAATTACCCTTAGTTTGATAAACAAGCCCTCGGTTGTTATAAGACTTGGCGTGGTATGGATTAATTTCTATGGCCCTGTTATAGTCAAAGATGGCCTGGTCAAAGTCTCCTTTACTTTGATAAGCAATGCCGCGATTGTAGTATGCCTCGGTAAAGTCAGGGTTGATTTCTAACGCCTTGTTATAGTCAAAGATGGCCCGATTGAGATCTCTTTTGCTTAGGTAAACATTGCCCCGATTTGTATAAATCGCTGCATCGCCCTGACTGATTTCTAATGCCTTGTTATATTCAAAGATAGCCCGGTCAAAGTCTCCTTTGTTTTGATAAGCAAGGCCGCGATTGCTGTAGGCATCAAAAGGGTTAGAGTCAATCTCTAATAATTTATTGTAATCAGATATGGCACGTTCAAAATCGCCCTTGGCAAAATAAGCATTGCCCCGCTGGATGTATGGCCTTGACTTTTGACCAGATTTATTTACAACATCTTTCCATAGCGTGAGTTCATCCTTCCAGACTTTATTCCTCTGATAAGTCAGGAAGGAGTAAACCAACACCAGACAAGTCAACAGGGCGGCCACTGGTTCGACGGCTTTGCTTCCTGAAAAGGAAAACAGGCCACTTGTGATGAAAAGCGAAAAACCCACCATGGGCAGATACAGCCGGTGTTCGAAGATAACGTCCTTGAGGGGGATAAAGGAAGACTCCGGGGTCAAGGTTAAAAAGAACCAGAAGATACAGAAGGAAAACAGCCTGTGTTTACGATAGAGCCGAATGCCCCAGAAGAAAATAGACGCCAAGAGGAGAAAGCTGCCTATCGAAGGTAAATTCAGGAAACTAGTCCTAATCGGATAATCATAATCGAGATTTTGATTAACTGGAATAAATAAAAGCCTCAGATAGGTCACCAAGACCCGCAACTGCGTTAAGAAATAATACCGGGCAGAACTGGGTTGATTGAAAAAAGACTCCATGTCATTAAGGCTATCCGTCCTGGCAGAAAACAACGAAATGAAAATAATCACCAACAGCACTAAAAAGGGCCATACGCTTCTCAATCTCTGACGCAGGATTTCCTCTAAAAACATAAACTCAATGAGAATAATCATCAAAGGCAAGGTTGCTGCAGTTTCTTTCGTAAACACGGCGGCTAAGCCGAAAAACCAGGAAAAGGCATAAAAAAGGTATCGCTTCTTAAATAACCTGAACTTCAAATATAGACACAGGCAAAGGATGTAAAAGAATGTGGCAAGTGAGGAACACCGCTGAAATATGTAGGTGACGGCCTGAGTTTGAATAGGATGAGTTAAAAATATAAAACTTGCAAATAAAGCTATTATATCCGAATGCAAAGTGAGCTTAGTTTTCTTTAGGACCGGCGTGGCAAGAATAAGCCGCGTGAACCACCAGACCAGGAGCGCTGAACCCAGGTGAATCATCAAATTGACGACATGATAGCCAACTACATTGAATTTATGGAAAGCGTAATTTAAGGCGAATGTAAAAAAAGTAACAAAGCGGGTAGGAAAAAGGTTCCATATGCCTTGCAGATTGTAAATGTTCCTTATGGTAAGATTATTGATAATATATTGTTGATCGTCAAAATGAAATGAACTAGAAAAAGTATTGGAGTAAACAAGAAAACCCGATAAAAGCAAAACGGCAAACATGAATAACTTATAATTTTGATTGGAGACTTTTTTTAACATATAAAACAAACCCCAACCTAATGGCAAAAATGAGTTGCTATGATTTTCTCATCCCTGTTAAATTGCAATCAGTACTTGAAATATATACCACAGAGAGCAGAGATTATAAACTTACCCCTTCTCGATTACTCTCGCACAGTACCGTTTGATTTTTCCTTGTCGGAAAAATTAAACGGTGGGGGTGAGATTCGAACTCACGGTCCCGTGAAGGACACCTGTTTTCAAGACAGGCCCATTCGACCACTCTGGCACCCCACCTGTTTCCCAATAAATTGAATTAAGAAGACGGAAAAAATAGCTGTTTAAAAATAGAGGCAAAAATGTTCTTTGCCAAGGAAAAGGCACTGCCGAAGAAATCTACGAAGGAAAATTCGGCAAACATGAGGCTCACAAAAAGAGAAAGCAATACCAGATCAAGAATATAAATAAAGGAAAATCCGAAGATATAATTTCCTTTCAGGAAATCATTCTTCTTCGAACGCAGGGTTTTTGCAGAATAGACAATATGCAGGGTCATGGCAAAACCTAAAAGAAAAAGCGTACAGCGCAGGAGCCAGGCTGACTTGATGAAGAGGGACAACAATCCATAAACGGCAAACAGGATAATCGCGTAAACGGGTAAAACATACGGCGCCACTTTGACCAGGGGCCTAAAAAAATTAAAAACAAACTCCAGCAATCTCTGCCCTTTGCTGTAAAGTGAGGCCGGTTCCCAGATAAAGAAATAAATCAAGACCAGGGTGATCCCTCCTGACCAAAAGTAATCTTGGAAGCTCTTGCCGATCAGTCGAAACTCGCTCAGATAAGAAACGGTCACCGCGTAAACAAAAGGCAAGAAACAGATTCCTAAAATAAATTTGACGATTCCGAACATCCTTCCCGACAGGCCTGAAAATATGGCCAAAAGACCGGGTTGGGGCTCAAACTCTTCCTCTTCTAAATCGGGGATGGCCTCTTTATTAAGGGATTTTTTCTTTTTCATTCAGATAAGGCCGAAGCACCTTCGGCACGATGACCGACCCATCCTTCTGCTGATAGTTTTCCAATATCGCTATGACCGTGCGCGCTAAAGCGATACCAGAGCCGTTTAGGGTATGCACAAAATCCAGCTTCTTCGAATCCTTCTTTCTGAACCGGATATTGGCCCGGCGGGCCTGAAAGCTTTCAAAATTGCTGCAACTGGATACCTCAAGCCACGCATCTATCCCGGGCGCGTAAGCTTCCAAATCATAACACTTACTAGCCGCAAAACTTAAATCTTGGGTCGCAAGCAACATCACTCTATAGGGAAGCTCTAAAAGCTGCAGGACCTCTTCGGCATCTTTGACCAACTTTTCTAATTCATCGTAAGAATCTTCGGGCCTGACAAATTTCACCAACTCGACTTTATCGAATTCATGCACGCGGATCAGGCCCTTCGTATCCTTGCCATAAGAACCTGCTTCTCTTCTAAAGCATGCCGTATAGGCCGTATAATTAATAGGCAGCCTAGTTTCCTCCAGGATCTCATCCCTGAAAATATTGGTAACAGGCACCTCAGCCGTGGGAATAAGGAAGAGGTCATCATCTTTCAGCCTATACATGTCCTGCTCTAAATTTGGCAACTGTCCTGTGCCGGTCATCGAAGCCCGATTAACCAGAAAAGGTGGAAAAACCTCCGTATAACCGTGCTTTTGGGTGTGGAGATCCAGCATGAAATTAATCAGGGCTCTTTCCAATCTTGCGCCCCACCCTTTAAACAGCACGAAGTTTGAACCGGTAATCTTGGCAGCCCTGGTGAAATCAATGATATCCAGATGTTGACTGAGTTCCATATGCGTTACAGGAGGGAAATCGAAACGACGCAGCTTACCCCATGAACGCACGGTCTCTTTTTTAGAGGCATCTCCCACAGGAACGCTTTCGTGCGGGACATTAGGAATGCCCAGTAAAAGTTTCTCCAACTCTTTATCTGCTTCTCTTACCTGGCCTTCCAGCTCGTCGATCTTTGCGGAGACAGACTTCATCGATTCAATTTTTCCCCTGGCGTCCTTCTTTGCCTTTAAGAGCGAAGCCACCTCATCATTTGCCTTATTTCGTTGACTGCGCAGATTCTCTAATTCAATCAGAAGTTTGCGACGGGAATCATCCAGCTGAAGAAAGGCACGCAACTCTAACTTTAAATTGCGGTTCTTAAGAGTGGTCTTAATTAACTCCTGATTTTCGCGAACGAACTTGATATCTAACATGACTAGCCTTTTATAACGCCTAAGGGCCTTCCTCCTGCGCCCTTTAATAGACGCTTAATAGTTCTACGGGCTACGGAGGACTTCCCTTTTAGCCTTTGATGACGCCTAACGGTCGCATCCGGCATACGCGCTTGGAGATCCCTGCGTTATGCACCACATCAACGACGTCATTGACGTCTTTATAAGCCTGCGGCGCTTCTTCCACAATAGTTGAGCGGCCATGGGCTTTAACCATTATACCTTTGGATTCCAGTTCTTTCAATAAAGTATTCACGTTGATGGAGCGCACCGCCGCTGTTCGGGATTTGACGCGGCCGGCACCGTGACAGGTGCTGCCGAATGTTTCCTCCATCGCTTTCTGCGTTCCCACGAGCAGATAGGAATTCCGGCCCATATCCCCTGGGATAATCACGGGCTGCCCAGTTTTCTTATAACGCTCTGGGAGGGCCGGATGTCCAGGCCCAAAGGCGCGCGTGGCGCCTTTGCGGTGGATGCAAAAGTTTTTTGCCTTACCCTCCACCTCATGCTTCTCAACCTTAGCAATATTATGGGCTACATCATAAATAAGATACATGCCCAGTTTCTCCCAAGAGGTGCTGAAAATCTTCTCAAAGGCTCGACGGGTAAGGTGCATCAGGCACTGCCGGTTGGCCCAGGCATAATTAGCTGCGCATCTCATAGCTCCCAGATAGGCCCTGCCTTCTGGAGATTCAACCGGAGCACAGACCAATTGCCTGTCAGGTACGCTGATATGATATTTTTGCAGGCAGGGCATCAGATTTCTTACATAATCATCGCAGATTTGAAAACCCAGCCCCCTTGAGCCGGAATGGATCATCACCATGACCTGCCCCAGGTTAAGGCTGAATGCGTCGCAGAGTTCTGAGTCATAAAGTTGGTCAATGACCTGGACTTCAAGGAAATGATTCCCTGATCCGAGGGTACCGGATTGGGCTTTGCCACGCTCGTAGGCCCGTTCAGAGACAGCATCAGGGTCTGCACCCTGCATCGCACCGTTTTCCTCGGTGCATTCCAGGTCATCCTGCGTGCCAAAACCTTGCTCCACAGCCCATTTTGACCCCTTAACCAATATCTCTTTCTCTTCCCTCGCGCTGACGCGGATATCTCCTTTTGAGCCGACGCCGCTGGGGATATCGTTGAATAAGGCGTACACTATATCTTTAAGTTTATCCTTTATATCCTCCTGGGTCAGGCTCGTGCGCACCAGGCGCACCCCACAATTTATATCAAAACCAACGCCGCCGGGTGATATCACGCCGCCGTTTTCAATATCAGTGGCTGCCACCCCGCCGATCGAAAAACCATACCCCCAGTGAATATCAGGCATGGCTAAGGAGGCCTTGACAATACCCGGCAAAAACGCAACATTGGCAACCTGCTCCATAGCTTTATCCTGGCGGATATCTTTTAACAGTTTTTCATCCGCATAGATAATGCCAGGAACGCGCATCCCTGGTTTATATGACTTGGGTATGCACCAGCGATAATTATCAATTTTTTCTAATGGCCCTTGCCAGAGCTCAGACATCGAATATAACCTCCGCTAGCCATCCCGATTCAGTCTTTTCTAATTTTAATTCATGATAGGTGGCTGCTTTTATTTCGGTGTTGATTTGGAAATTTTCTAGGGGGCGGCCGAAGACCAACGCCTCTAAGCGATTATTCTCTAAAGTCTTGATTTTAAAATCGAAAAAAATAAGTTCTTTTGCTGCAGAAAGAGAAAGGAGCTCATTAAGCCAGTTGACGAAAAGTTGTTCGGGATTTCCAGCGTTCAGGTTTACAGGGACCTCTTCAGCCGCATGGGTCATTGGGCCTTTTGGTTCGGCTAAAATTTGGAACATGGCACTGGCAGTATTCTTGAATAGCTCATTTATATTGTTTGCCCTGACCCGAATGCCGATGTCCGCCGTATGCTCCAGTAATTCATATTCTTTTTCAGCCATAAGAGGTGTATAGGTTCGACTTTCAACTTTATGGGCCACGAAGGAGTCGAACCCGTCGCTCTCTTCGTTCGCTCCTTAAGAGGGGGCAAGCCCCCTCTTAATATTCTCCCCCAAGCGCGGGGGACATCTCTTTTCCCCCGCACCCCCTTAGGTTCGACTCTCAAGTTTGTGGGCCACGAAGGAGTCGAACCTTCGACCTTGTCCTTAAGAGGGACCTGCTCTACCAATTGAGCTAGTGGCCCAGAGTTATTACTCCTTGAAGCCACTAGCGAAATCCCCGTTAGGGGATGGGCTAGTGGCCAGAAAATATTTATTGTGGTGGGATTATTGTAACCTAAAAAGGCAGGCCTTTCAATCAAATCTTTGGGAAAGGTAGAGTCTAGGATGCGTCTCTATTTGGTATTCGTCGTAGTGGCGGTATCCGAACCCTTAATCAACCAACGCCCCAGGGTGCTTATATCCTCACCCAAACCTTTTATGGTTCCACAGCCGACCATCGTCAACATCAACAGTCCGCAGAGAATCGCCGCACAGATCTTTTTCACCTTTCCTCCTTTTCTGAAAATACCAGCTTCACTTTGAAATCTGTTTTTCTGCTATAGCCGCAACTATGGGCAACTTGAATTCTTCTCCCTGGTAGGCCTTGATCATCAAGACTATCCAAAGAATAAGGCTTGCGATACTGATAAGAGGGATCAGAATCCAGCCCAGGATGGGAATAAAGGCAAGGATCATCTGCAGGATAAATAACCCCCCGAACGTCAAAATGGACTGCATGGCGTGAAAGCGCACGAATTTATTCTCTTTCTCAATGATATAAAAAATAATCCCTGTAATAAAACCCGCCAGGTAACACAGCAGAGCGGCCAGGTTGGGCTGCAACCCTGAAGACGTCTTGCCTAAATCTTTTTCCATATCTACCTCCTTTTTTCTTATTATATCATGTTTCTCTGTAAATTCAAAAAAATTATTGCCTAAATACGAAAAAAAATATGGCCTAGATCGGGAAAACAACCTGAAATTGTGTTATACTTTATTTTAGGGGAGGTCAAAAAATTAAAATTCTTTTTTCTGACAACTGGGGGCTTAAAAATGCTCACCGCGACGGAGAAATCCATAATCCTCTTCGGGGTCCTAATATTGATGCAGCCCCCCCTCTATGCCCAAAACGATCTTTTGCTCTTTCGGGTCCCGACCCTCCCTGAAAAAGAATCTGTTTTACCGCAACGAGCTATCCCGGAACAACCAACCTTTGAAAAAACAGCCCTTATCCTTTTAACAGATAAAAAAGAATCCCTGGGTGTAATCGACTACGATGAATTCTTCTTTGCAACCAGCCTGCGCTCTTTTGCCGCTACATCAAAAACCTCATTCCATTTTGTGAACCTTTATGAAAAAAGCGACCATGCCTTCTGGGATCTTATTGAAAAAAGGGTCCGTGAAGATATGAGAAGAAAAAGAGAGGAAAAAAAGATTATCCGGGAAGCCTGGAAAGAATGGCTGGGTGTCGATATCTGGTATCCCTACTTTAAGGCCAAAGAGATTGAAAAGTGGATCAAAGACAGGTTCAGGGTAAAGATATTCCGTTTTAGGGGTAGCCTGAAATTTGAAAAAGAACGCCTGACCTATACCTTCCGGATGCGATTCTAAACTTTCCTGCCCCACTTGCCCCAATCACCTATCTGTCTGACAGAATCGTATCTTTTGCTGTAAGGACGTATTGTCGGGATCAATATCCAGCGCCCTCTGGTAAAACCCGAGGGCCTGAACGCATTTTTCTTCCTGCGCATATAAATCCCCTAAGGCAAGGAGGCTGTCGAAATAACGGGGGTTGAGGAGGAGAGATCGGGAAAAAACCTCTCTGGCCTCCTCCCGCTGCCCCCTACCCTCAAAACACTGTCCTAGCAGATAGTAAGTTTCATAATTATTCTTATTCATGGTAAGGGCTGTTTCAAAATTCTCAATCGCTGATGAGAGGCGGCCGAGCGCATAATCATAACGGCCAAGCAGTATGTATCGCAGGCTGCTTTCAGGATAGTCGCGGGAAAACTGCTGAATCTCTTTGAACGCTGACTCATATAAACCCAGTTTCAGGTATTCCAAAATGAGATTTTTTCTTACCGTATTCCTTTGCGGAAGATACTGTAAGGCATTCCTGTAAAGGCTCAAGGAATCCTGCCATGTCGGGTTATGCCTTATCGTTCCAAATGCATAGATCATGCTTATCAGGATAAAACCTATCCTTCCTATCAGCCGGTCAGGCACAATCGAACCGACAAACACAAAGAAGCCGACGCTGGAAAGATAAACCCAGCTCTCTGCCATCATCGCCTGAGCACTGATGCCGCGATAGGCATCCAGAAAGAAAAAAACAGGAAGAAGCCCTGTAAGAAACCAGAGGCTTGCAAAAACCAACGGCTTATTCCTCCGGAATCTAAAAACCAGATACATGATACCAAGCAACGCAAGCATAGCAGCCGCAGTGTCCCGGGAAAAGAGTTGCGTCACAAAAGGAACAGACCGAAACAAATGCAATTCCTTAGGAACCATCAAAAGGGACAGATACCTCGGTATGATGTTCAAAAAATTCATCAACCGTAACGGTAGACTCAAGAATTCCGGGTGCGGATGGATGCTTGCTGCTAATCTAGCGAACAGGATAAATCGCAGACCCAGATACGCCATATTCAAGAGCAAAAAAGGAATAACCCAAAGACCACGGGACCTGGTGTCTCTTTCTAAATATAAGAGAAGAATAATAAATAAAGGCAGGAGCAAAGCACTCTCCTTGCTTAACAGCGCTATCCCTGCAAAGAATAAACTCAACAGATAGCACCACTTGGATCTCTTGGAAAGATAATGGAAAAATAAAATCATGCTTGTCAACATGCACAAACTCACCAATAAATCGGCCCGCGCCGAAATGTAGGAGACAACGCAGACATGGAGAGGATGAACGGCAAACAAAAGACCAGCGACCCTGGCCAGGGACCTGTTGAACAACAACAAACAAAGGTAGAAAACAAGCATGGCAACTGAGGCATGCAGGAGGATATTCGTTAAATGGAATCCGTTGGGGTTTAACCCCCAAAGCCTGTAATCAAAGATGTAACTTAAGGTCTGCAGGGGCCGGTACATCTTGTTAAAGGGAATCCTGCCTGAATTTATCTGGGGATAATCGTAAAGGCCTGTCTTAAAATTAAGCGGCCATAAGGACGGGGATTTGACCAGGGGATTATTAACGATAAGGGCTTCGTCATCAAGCACAAAGCCGTTGCCTAACGTATTGCTGTAGACGGCAAAGGTGATGAGGAGCAGCCCAGCCAGAAAAAAAATATCCCTTCGACTCTCTGTACTAAGGCTTGCCATATTTAAACTCTGACATTTTGCGGGAAGGCTTGGACTGATTTCTAACGGGACATTCTTAAGTTGCCAGCGGGTGACCAAAGGATGTCAGCGAATGGGAGGATCCACACCGGGCGAAGGGGTCTCCATGAGCTGACGCCTTTGGGCAGGACCCGCTGGACCTCGAAACAATCCAAGACAAAACCGCAAAATCTTCCGGTTAATTTAAATGCGCCTGGCAGGAGTTGAACCTGCAACATCCAGTTCCGCCCCTCGCCTCTAGCCTAGGCGGATCCCGAGTTAAATTTTGCGCTCGGCGAGAGTCGGACTCGCAACATCCAGTTCCGAAGACTGGCGCTCTATCCAGTTGAGCTACAGGCGCATCACAGAATCTCACACCTATCCCCTAAAATCTCTTTTATCTTGTTCAGCTTCCTCTTATCCGCCGCAAGGACCCCTGACTGGGAAGTTCTACGGACAGGCGAATTGATCTGGATCCTGTCGGGATTTATTTTCTCCACAATATCTTTCAGTTTTCTGATATGTTCCAGATCGTCATTGCCCACACGCACCACCATCACCTCCAGCCAGATCTTGCCGCGGAATTCTTTTCTTAAGCTGATCAGGCCTGCTATCACCTCATCTATTTGGATTCCAGGCACAGGCCTGTTCATCCGCTGAAAAATATCCGGAGAAACCGCATCCAGAGAAGGTAAAATCACATCCGCGCCCATTAGCGCCTGTCGCACTTCCTTTTGATTCAATAAGGAGGCATTCGTGATAACGGCAACCGGCACGGCGGTGATCTTTTTGACCTCAGCGATAAACTCTCCTATCCCGGTATTTAATGTGGGCTCGCCACAGCCGGAAAGTGTGATGTAATTGGGTCTCTTGGCCTCTTGCGTATTATGCTGGAGCCATTCCTTTAATTCCAGCAGGGCATCGGCTACCTTTACGTATTCTTTTCTCACCCCAACAGGCTCGCTGGTCTCCCCCAGCTGGCAGTAAATACAGTTAAAATTACAGACTTTAGGGGGTGTCAGGCTGACGCCTAAGGATAGACCTAATCTTCTTGATGGAACCGGGCCATAAATATACTTCATAGAAACATTATACCACAAAAAAAATCCCCACCTTCATATGATTTCTCACTGCATCAACAGAAAGGTGGGGCTTTAAAGGGCGCTGGTTCTTACTTTATCTCAACCACGCAATTTTGAGAACCAAAAGAATTGCTAACGTAACTCGTGCATTTCGGGTCATTGAGCCAGGAACCGTCGACCAGAAATTTATATTCATATCTACCTGGTTTTAAATTGACTTTAACGGCCCAATTACCCCTGGAATCCCTTTTGGCACTGAGTGCCCTAGTATCCCAATTGTTAAAAGTTCCAGCAATGTTGACTTTTCTTGCTTGGGGTGCATACAATTTGAACTCTGTGGTTTTTGCCCTTGCAACGACCATGGCTTCCTCCTCGAATTGCTCCCTCAAACATCCCTTTATTTCCTACTGGATGCTAGGGGTAAGCTTGGACATATAAACTATCAAACAACTCTAACTGTGTCAAGAGAAATCTCTGTTGCCCTTCCTGCTTTGTCCGGGACAAAGCAGGACAGAGAGACTGCCTTGAACTAAAGAGCGATAAGGACTAATCCTTTCCTGTCCGCTAAGTTAATACTTTCCTTCAGGTCTATAAAAAGCGTCTTTTCCGCTTCAATGGCTAAGAGTTTAGCGTGGGCTTTAATCAGATTCCTTACGGTATTCAGGCCGACAACCGGTATATCAAAACGCATATCCTGCCTGGGCCTACTGACCTTGATTAATAAAAAGGCTCCGCCGCTGATCTTTCCGGCACGGCGGATCAGGTTATCCGTGCCTTCCAGGGCCTCAACCGCAACCACGGCCTTTGATTTCACCGCTACTGTCTGACCGATATCCAGGCGCGCGATCTCCTTAGCTAAATCAAACCCGAAATGGATATCCTCCCAATCCGAGAAGTCCGGCGGACGCAGGGTGAGGGTCCCTTTCTTAGGTAGAAACTCTCTGACAAAGACCGTTGAGTCCAACAATTCAATCTGAAACTCCTCTAATTTCCGGGCAACGGCTTCGAATATCGAACCGGCTTTTTTGTCTTTCAGGCTATCCAGCAGGTTCTTTAATTCCTCGCTTCTTGTGACTTCCTTACTGAATAGCCTCTGGGGGCTGATTTGGCCTGCCATCACAACCTTGCGGATGCCTTCCTGCCTGAATATCTCGCACATCCGCGTAAGTTCACCCAACCCTATCCAGTAAATCTTATCGACATATTGCTTAAGCTTTGGCGATGTATCGCACTTTATGGCTACCGCCACAATTTGAAGATTGTTCCTTTTGGCTCCCTGTGCAACAACCAGGGGGAATTTTCTGTTACCAGCAATAAGACCTATTTTTTCCACGCTCGTTTACCGTTTGCGGCAGGAATGGGCAATACCTCTCTGGGAGTTCTTTATAAAATTGAGCAGATAAATGACTTCCTTGGTCTGTTTGACCTCTTCTTGCGCCTTTTTCAAAGCATGTTTCAGGGTAAGACCCTGATTGAAAAGTATCTTGAAAGCGTGATGAAGCTGATCGATGGATTCTTTGGTTACGTTATGGCGCTTTAGACCCACCAGGTTTAGGCCGTATACGGCTGCCGGATGTCCGTCACAGGTTGAAAACGGCGGGATATCCGAGACGACCTTGGAACAGCCGCCGATGATAGAGAGGGTACCAATCCTGACAAACTGATGGATCGCCACAATTCCGCCTATCACGGCTTTGTCTTCGATGGTAACGTATCCGGCACACGTCCCGTTATTGGCGATGACGCAATGATGTCCAATAACGCAATCATGGGCAATGTGCGCATAAGCCATAAAAAGGTTATTGTTTCCGATAACGGTCTTGCCGCCTTCTTTGGTACCGGGATTAAACGTGCAGTATTCCCGGATGATATTCTCATCGCCGATCTCAAGGTAAACCTTCTCGCCTTTGTATTTGAGGTCCTGGGGCCTGCTTCCCACGACAGCCCCGGTAAAAATCTGGCAATTCTTCCCGATGGTCGTTCGGCCATCGATAAGGCAATGCGCTCCCACAACCGTGCCCTTGCCGATGGAAACATCCTCTCCGATAAACGCAAACGGCCCCACGCTGACATTGTTATCTAACTTGGCCTTCTTGGATATAATGGCTGAAGGATGTATCATTTGGTTGACTCGTTATTGCTTGGATTCGGCAAGCACGAACATGAGATCCGCTTCAGCGACGACCTTGCCGTCCACCAGGGCCCTGCCGTGGACCTGGCCGGTCCTTGATTTCACTCTGCTTGCTTCAACTTCCAGCACCAACTGGTCGCCGGGAATGACCGTTTTTCTGAATTTGATGTTATTAGCGGACAAAAAGAAAGCAATTTTTCCTCGGTTTTCTTCCGGAGAAAGCATCATCACGCCACCCACCTGGGCTAAGGCCTCCACAATCAAAACCCCAGGCATGACAGGCCTCCCCGGGAAATGGCCTTTGAAGAAATAATCATTGATGGTGATGTTCTTGATGCCCGTGCAGCGCTTCCCCTGCTCCAAATGAATTATTTTATCAACGAATAAAAAAGGCTCGCGGTGGGGTAGAATCCTTTTGATCATGGTTAAATCCAGTTCCTCTTCCTGCTTGGGCTGGTAACTTGAGCCGACACCTCCTGCAAAAGACCTTTGCCTGTGCTGATTTAACTTTCTGACTAATTTCAGATTCAGGGAGTGTCCGCTTCTTAAGGCAATGATATGCGCCTTTAAAGGAGAACCCACCAGATACAAGTCTCCCATCAGGTCCAGTATCTTATGCCGGATGAATTCATCCTTAAAACGCAATCTGTTCTTGATCACCCCATGTTCGCCTAAGACAAGGGTATTCTGGTAGTTGGCGCCGCGGCCTAAACCCTGGCGCTGAAGTTCATCCACTTCGCTCTCAAGGCAAAAAGTTCTGGCACCACAGATCTCTTCTTTAAAGGCATCGGGAGTAACCACGAACTCTAGAAAATCTGTCTTGAGTTTCGGATGGTTATAATTAAGTGTGTAGGAGATCTTAAATTCGGATGATGGCAGGGCAATGACGGTTGAGCCATCCTCTTCGGCAAAAATCGGCTCTCTGATGGAATAATACCGCCGTTCCTTTTCCTGCTCTTTGATGCCGGCATCACAAAGTATCTCCAAGAAATTAAGACTGCTGCCATCCAGGCCCGGCACCTCCTCATTATCCAGCTCAATGGTTATGTTATCGATGCTTAAGCCTGCCAGGGCCGCCATGACATGCTCGATGGTTTGAATCTCAGCCCCGGGTATACCGATAGAGGTACGCCGGGGCGTCAGCGCCGGAGGAAGCAGATTCTCTACGGTAGCCTTGACCGCCGGCATCTTCGGCAAATCCATGCGCACGAATTGGATGCCGCTGTCCTCATGCGCCGGCTTAAAAGTCATATTCACTTTCTTCGCCGTGTGCAGTCCGATACCGCTTAAAGCTAATTCCCTGGTAATCGTTCTTTGTTTTTTCATTTATGAAAGACCTTTTAGGGATGGCTTTTAAGCTTTGCCTCCAATGCCTCTATTTTCTTTTTCAGCTGTGTTACGGTTTCAAACAACCTAGGCAGGTTCTGCACGCAGGCATTGACGCGCCGGGCGATTGGTGCGGGCTTGGCTGGATACCCCCAGGCCGTCGTATCCGCAGGGATAGACTTATTGACCCCTGACTGTGCCATGATGATGGCGTTGTCTCCGACGGTGATGTGCCCTACCAGGCCCACCTGTCCGGCAAGGATAACGTTTTTGCCAAGAATAGTGCTTCCGGAAATGCCTGTCTGGGCTGCGATGAGAGAATTCTCACCTACACACACGTTATGGGCGATCTGCACGAGGTTGTCGATCTTCGTTCCTTTAGCAATCACCGTCTTATCAAAACGGGCACGGTCTATCGAGACATTGGAGCCGATCTCCACATCATCTCCTATCTCGATGGTGCCCACCTGAGGAATCTTATGATGCACACCGTCAACGGTCACAAACCCAAAACCATCTGAACCGATGACCGTTCCGCTGTGGATGATTACACGGCTGCCGATACAGGTGCGCTCCCGGATGGAAACATGGGGATATATCAGGGTGTTACTTCCTATCTTAGAGAAAGGCCCCACGAAACAGCTGGCATAGATAATGCTGTTATCTCCGATGGAGACACCTTCTTCAATCACCGTATAAGGCCCGATGGCGACATTGGCCCCTAAAGAGACACCTTTACCGATGACGGCTGTCGGATGTATTCCCTGGGGATGATTCACCGCAGGAGGAGAAAAGACCTCGACAATCTTGACAAACGCCAAAGAAGGATTTTCCGTTCTGATAACGGGTTTGGATAAGCTCTGTTCGTCTCTGGAGATGATTACGGCTGAGGCGCGCGTCACCTGCGCTAAGGGCGCATACTTGGGGTTTGCCAGAAACGTTATATCTCCTTCGCGGGCCTCTTTGATCCCGGAGATTATTCCCGTGATCAACACCCCATTATCTCCCACGACCTCGCCGTCAATAATCTTGGCAATCTCTTTTAAGGTCTTTTGCATATCTTACTTCTTGTATCCTTTATTGAGGAGCTCTATGATTTTATCCGTGATATCCATCGATTTGTTCTGATAGATTAGAACACGGTCATTGAAAACAAGGGTATAACCTTCTTTTTCGGAAAACTGTTTCACCGTATCTTCGATATCCTTGAGGATTTCCTTCATCTTTTCGTCCTGATCTTTGCGCAAATCCGTCTGCTTCTGCCGGTCATAATCCTGAAGCGTCTTAATCCTGGATTCTAAATCCCCCTGCTTCGCCTCTTTTTCCTTGTCGCTGAGCAGATTCATTTTGTCCTGAAATTGCTTTATCTCGTTGACTTTTTTTTCTCTATCCGTACTATAGGCGTTTTCTTTGTCCGTTAAAATTTTATCGTAGTCTTTTGTCTTATTGTATTCGCTGAATATGCGGCTCAAATCCACATAAGCTATTTTTTCCTCCGCCAGCGAAGGCCTGACCCATAAACCCAGACAAAAAACTGTCACCCATAAAATTACCCACACCTTTCTCATTTCTGAAATCCTCCTTTTTATTCTGCTGTTTGCGATATATCTGGCCGTGGTTTTAGAACGAATGTCCAGCGCTGAAATGCACCCGGCCACTGCCTTTATCCTGTTCTCCCGGCGCCTCATTAAGAGGGAAACCATAATCAATCGTGATCGGGCCGATAGGTGTCTTGAGCCGTACACCGAAACCCATCCCTGAGTAAAAACTTCCGGAACCAAGATTGCTTAACTTGGCCCAGACGCTTCCCGTGTCATAAAAGGCCGCCGCACTGATCTTGAAACTTTTGTCCGTTGCCTGATAAAGAGGAATGGTGTACTCGATATTACCCACCAAAAGCGCCTCTCCTCCCAGGGGGTCGTTGGTCAAAGGATCCACCGGGCCGACGGACCTCTCTTCATAGCCTCTAATCGTATAAGCGCCGCCGGCAAAAAATCTCTCATATATCGGAATCTCGTGGGAATCACCGTAAGATTCCCCCACGCCCACCCTCGCGCGTATCTCAAGGGCAGCATCTTTAGGCAAAGGAAAGTAATGCGAAAAACGACCGTTGAATTTCCAGAAATCTTTATCTCCGGAAAATGGCCCTCCGGCTAACTGGAAGGAGCCGCTGATCAAATCTCCAATTCTCGGATCAAATACATTGTCGCGGCTGTCAAAGGTCAGCCCCGGTGTCAAACTGCTGACTGTATTGGTACCAGCTTCCTTCAGGAGCGCGCTGGAGGCAGCTGGGTCGACATTTGAAATATTTATCACGTCATAACGATACGTGATATGGCCTCTTATATATTCTGATAATTCCTTGCCGAGCCTCAAATCCCCTCCGGTAATCTTCTCATCATAGGCATAACCTACATCTTCCTCTCGCTCGCGGGTGTGCCGGTAGGCATCGAAACCGAAACTTACCGGATAGTCAAACACCCAGGGATTCGTAAAGCTGAGGTCAAAACCACTGCTGATCGTTCCAAAAGATGCCCGCAGTCTCAGGTCCTGTCCCGCGCCCGTAAAATAGGGGAAATTCTTCCAGTCGAAATTCTTCTGTTCCACCTCAATAAAACCTATCAGCTTATCGACAGAGCTATAGCCGCCACCAAAGCTAAAGGCTCCGGTCTTCGTCTCTTTAACATCCACCACCAGATTCTTCCTGTCAGGCACATCCGTATCCTCGGTATCGTAGCTGACCTGCTCGAAAAATCCTAAATTCTGAAGCCTTTCGCGGCTACGCCTGAGTTTTTCGCCGTCGAACCTATCCCCGGGGAATATTCTGAGCTCCCTGCGCACAACCACATCCCGGCTCTTGACATTGCCCCTGATCTTAATCTTATTTACATAGGCGATCTCATGTTCGGCGATGGTATAAAGGATATCCACCCGTCCAGTAAACGGATTAACAGAGGAGGCTTCTCGGACCTGGCAGGAGATGTAACCACGGTCAAAATACAGGCTCTGAATATTGGCAACGTCAACCTGCAAGGCCTCTTGACTAAAAACCTCACCCGGTACACATTCCTTGAGACTGGCCAGAATCTCGCTCAAATCCACATCCCTGTTCCCCTGGACCTCAATATTGCCTACTAAATATTTCTTTCCCTCCTCAATGTTGATGTGGATGTACAAAAGGTAAGG